>Ga0326730_1000099_pt1 | contig 26055 bp, 22 predicted proteins | sample MHFSIPfraction_3_FD_207740 | JGI IMG/M metagenome (GOLD analysis project Ga0326730, IMG submission 207740) | Lab enriched peat soil microbial communities from Michigan Hollow, Ithaca, NY, United States - MHF7AN SIP fraction | ecosystem: Environmental > Terrestrial > Soil > Wetlands > Peat...
TGGCTCGAGCGCCTCGGGCAGACAGATCGTGTCGCCGATCTCGATCGTGTCGACACCGGCGATGATCGCGATCTCGCCGGCGGACGCCGACTCGCGCTCCACGCGCTCGAGCCCGTGCGGCGCGAACAGCTTCGTGATGCGGAAGCTCTGCGGCGCGCCCTCTTCGGGAATGCGCACGACCGTGACTCCGCGCTTCAGGGTGCCGCGCTCGACGCGGCCGATGACGAGCCGGCCGACGAACTCGTCCCAGCCGAGAGTCACTGCCTGGAACTGCAGGGGGCCGTCGACGTCGACTTCGGGCGGCGGCGCCTTCTCGAGGATCATGTCGAGGAGCGGGCGGAGATCCTTGCGCTCGCCGTCGGCTTCGAGCGAGGCGTTGCCCTGCTTCGCCGACGCGTACACGACCGGGAAGTCGAGCTGGTGGTCGTCGGCGCCGAGCTCGACGAGTAAGTCGAAGACTTCGTCCACGACTTCGTGCGCGCGCTGCTCGGGGCGATCGATCTTGTTCACGACGACGATCGGGCGCAGGCCCTGCGCGAGCGCCTTGCCGAGCACGAAGCGCGTCTGCGGCATCACGCCCTCGACCGCGTCGACCAAGAGCAGCACCGCGTCGACCATGCCCATCACGCGCTCGACCTCGCCGCCGAAGTCCGCATGACCCGGGGTGTCGACGAGCTGGATCCGGACGCCTTCGTACTCGACCGCAGTACTCTTGGCGTGAATCGTGATGCCGCGCTCGCGCTCGAGGTCCTCGCTGTCCATCGCGCGCTCTTGCACCTCCTGATTGACGCGGAAGGTGCCTGTCTGGCGCAGGAGTCCGTCGAGCAAGGTGGTCTTGCCGTGATCGACGTGCGCGATGATCGCGAGGTTGCGGATGTCTTTGCGGGGCCCACGCATAGGGGCGCGGAGGCTAAGATGCCGCGGTCGCGATGTCCACCGGCAGAATTGCGAAGATCCACGTCCATCACGGATTTGAGCCAGCCATCGGCGAGGCCATCGCCGCGCAGCTGCGCACGGGAATGCCCGACCGAGAGATCGTCGTCTCGCACCGCGACGACGAGCTGCGCGCGCGCATCCCCGAGGTCGAGGTGTTGCTCGCGTTCCGCCCGCCGCGCGGCATGTGGAGCGGCGCGCGACGGCTGCGACTCATCCAGATGATGGGCGCGGGAGTCGACGCGCTTCTGCCGGCGCCGGACTTGCCGGCGCAGGTGCAAGTCACGAACGCGCGCGGCCTGCACGGGGTGCAGATGAGCGAGTTCGCGCTCGCCATGATGCTCGCGCTCGCCAAGCGCATTCCGCGCGCCCTCGAGCAGCAGCGGGCGCACCTGTGGAAGCTCTACGGCATGCCGCAGCTCACGCGAAAGACACTCGGCATTCTCGGCTTGGGGGCGATCGGCGCGGCCATCGCCGAGAAGGCGCGCGCCTTCGGCATGCGCGTGATCGGGACCCAGCGCACGCCGAAGGAGATTCCGAACGTCGAGCTCGTCGTGAGCGGGCCCGAGGGCACCGCCCGCGTGCTGCGCGAGAGTGACTACCTGGTCGTGCTGTTGCCGCTCACGCCCGAGACGCGCGGCTCGATCGGCGCCCGCGAGCTCCATCAGATGAAGCCCGGCGCCTATCTCGTGAACCTGGCGCGCGGGGGAATCGTCGACGAGCAGGCGCTGCTCGAGCGGCTGCGCTCGGGTCAGCTCGCGGGCGCAGCCTGCGACGTGTTCGCGCAGGAGCCGATGCCGTCCAGCGACCCGCTGTGGGACGCACCGAACTTGATCGTGACTCCGCACGTGGCGGGGCTCGAGCCGGAGTACATGCTGCGGCTCATGGAGCTCGCGGTCGACAACGTGAGTCGCCTCGAGCGCGGCGAGCCGCTGCGCAACCTGGTCGACCGAGAGCGAGGCTATTGAGATGAGGCTCTCGGGGAAGCGCGCGCTCGTGACCGGCGCGGGCAGCGGCATCGGGCGCGCGAGCGCCATCCTGTTCGCGGCCGAAGGCGCCCAGGTGCTCGCCGTGGATTTGGCGGAAAGCGTCGAAGCGACGGCGGCCGAGATCGCGAAGGCCGGCGGCAAGTGTCTCGCGCGCCGCGCCGACGCCGCGGACGAAGCCGCGGTCAAGTCACTCGTGGAGACGTGCGTGCGCGAGCTCGGCGGGCTCGAGGTCCTGTACGCGAATGCGGGCATCGGCGGCGGCCTGCTCCCGTTCTTCGAGCAGCAGGCGAGTGACTGGCAGAACGTGCTGCGCGTGAACCTGATCGGCCCGTTCCTCGCGATCAAGTACGCCGCCGCGCACATGCGCGATCACGGCGGCGGCTCGATCGTGTGCACCGCGTCGGTCGCGGGCCTGCGCTCCGGCGCCGGCGGCAGCCCGTACAGCGCGAGCAAGGCGGGAGTCATCAGCCTGGTGCAGACCGCCGCGAATCAGCTGGCCGGCACGGGCGTGCGCGTGAACGCCATCTGCCCGGGCCTGATCGAGACCGGCATGACCAAGCCGATGTTCGACCTGGCCCGCGCCCGCGGCAGCGAGAAGAAGATCGGCCAGCTGAATCCGCTGAAGCGCCCCGGCCAGCCGATCGAGATCGCGCACATGGCCCTGTTTCTCGCGAGCGACGATGCGAGCTACGTGAACGGCCAGGCCATCGCCGTCGACGGCGGTCTCTCGTCGAGTCACCCGTTCGTGCCCGGAAGGCTGGCGTGACTCGCCAGACGCATCCGGAAGTGACTGCCTCGAGCGCGGGCACCGGCGCTGCGCAGACGAGCGAGAGCCCGTGACTCACTCCCCCTTGAACTCCACCCCCATGATCACCTTGCCCTTCCCTTTCCACTCCTTCTCGCGCAGCTTGAACTTCTGGATCTTGCCGGTGGCGGTCTTGGGCAGGTCGCCGAACTCGACGGCCTTGGGACACTTGAACGCAGCGAGTCTCTCCTTCGTGAACGCGATGATGTCGGCCTCGCTCGCCTTGGCGCCCGGGCGCAGTGACACGAAGGCCTTCGGCACCTCCCCCCACTTCTCGTGCGGCATCGAGACGACGGCGCACTCCATCACCGCGGGGTGACGCACGATGGTGTTCTCGACCTCGATGGTCGAGATGTTCTCGCCGCCCGAGATGATGATGTCCTTCGAGCGGTCGCGGAGCTCGATGTATCCGTCGGGGTGCACGACGCCGACGTCGCCGGAGTGGAACCAGCCGCCGGCGAACGCCTTCGCGGTGGCCTCGGGGTCGGCGTAGTAGCCGCGCATCAGATTGTTGCCGCGCATGACTACCTCGCCCATGGTCGCGCCGTCGGCGGGCACGTCGTTCATGTCGGCGTCGACGACGCGCAGATACACGGCGTGCGGATAGGGAACGCCCTGGCGCGACATCAGCTTGGCGCGCGCGCCGGTCTCGAGCTTCTCCCAGCCGTCCTGGATCTCGCAGGTCACGTGCGGGCCGTAGGTCTCGGTGAGTCCGTACAAGTGACTGATCCGGACGCCCAGCTTCTCCATCTGCTCGAGCAGCGTGGGCGACGGGGGCGCGCCGCCGGTGCAGGTGTGGATCGGCGGATCGAAGTGTCTGCCCTGCGCGGCCGGATCGCTCGCCAGCATCAAGAGCACCGTCGGTGCGCCGTTCAAGTGAGTGATGCCCTCTTCGTCGATCAGCCGGAAGATCTCGGCGGGGTCGACCTTCCGGAGACACACGTGCTTCCCCGCCGCGCCCGTGAACGCCCAGGGCATGCACCAGCCGTTGCAGTGGAACATCGGGACCGTCCAGACGATGGTCGACGAGCGCTTCAGCCCGAGCTGCCCGATCTGGGAGAGCGCGTTCAGATACGCGCCGCGGTGCGTGTACATGACGCCCTTCGGCATGCCGGTCGTGCCGGAGGTGTAGTTGATCGAGATGACGCTCTCCTCGTCCTCGACCGTGTTCTCGACGGGCAGCACGGGCGCGTCCGCCGCGAACGTGTCCCAGGCGAGCTTGCCCGGCCGCGCGCGCACGATGCCGTCGGGGATCTCGATCACGTGCTGGAGTGACTTGCGCTCGGGCAGGATCCCGTCGAGCGGCGGCGCCAGCTCGGGATCGACGAGCAGGACCTTCGCGCCGCAATGATCGAGGATGTAGGCGATCTCCGCGGCCGCGAGCCGCGTGTTGATCGAGACGAGCGGCGCGCCGAGCAGCGGCATCGCGAAGTGAGCGACCAGATGCGCGGGCGTGTTCGGAGCGAGGATCGCGACCCGGTCGCCGGGGCCGACCCCGGCCTGGCGCAGCGCCCCCGCCATCCGGCCCGTCTCCTCGGCCAGCTTCTCGTACGTCCAGCGCAGCTTCCCGTGAACGACGGCCTCGCGCTTCGGAAACACGCGCGCGGTGCGCTGCAGCATCACGAGCGGCGTGAGTGGATCGGTCCAGACGTTCGCGTGCGGCTTGGCGGACATGCTTCCCCTTTGTGACTCGCTGACTCTAGGCCTTGTAGCGCTCGGCCGCCGCGTACTTTTCGGAGAGGCCGACGAGCTCCGTGAACTCGGCGAAGCTCATACGCGCCTCGTCGTCGTTCCGGCTCGTGCCCTTGGCCGCCAGCTCGCGGAACGCGCGTTCGAGCGCGCGCGCCGCGCCGAGCAGACCCGTGAGCGGATAGACGACGTACTCGAAGCCGAGCGCGCCGAGCTCCGCGAGCGGCAGGATGGGAGTGACTCCGCCCTCTACCATGTTCGCCATGAGGGGCCCCGGCACCTCGCGGCCGATGCGCGCGAGCTCGTCGCGCGACGTGGGCGCCTCGACGAAGATCAGGTCCGCCCCGGCCTCCCGGTACAGGCGGCCGCGGCGGATCGCCTCGTCGAGACCGATGGGCCCACGCGCGTCGGTGCGCCCGATGATCGTGAGTCGCGCGCCGCCGCGCGCGTCGACCGCGGCGCGCAGCTTCTGCACGTGCTCCTCCGCGGGAATCACCTGCTTGTCGCGCATGTGGCCGCAGCGCTTGGGCCAGACCTGATCTTCGAGCAGGACCCCGGCGGCGCCGATGCGCACCAGCTCGCGCACGAGCCGTTGCACGTTCAGCGGCCCACCGTGACCGGTGTCGCCGTCGACGATGAGCGGCGTGCGCACGGCTTCGACGATGCGGCGCGCCGCCTGCAGTGTCTCGGTCTGCGTGAGCAGGCCGAAGTCCGGCTCGCCGAGCTGGGTGCCCGCGACCGCGAAGCCGGACAGGAACAAGAGCTCGAAGCCGGCGCGCTCGGCGAGCCGTGCGGACAGAGCGTCCCAGACACCGACCGAGAGCTTCACGCGGTCCACCGAGCGAGCTCGCGCACGTCGCGAAGTGACTCGAGGCCGTCGATCGCCGCGATCAGTCTCTCGGCGCCCGCGTCACCCAGCGCGGGCGCGACGCACGCGCGCACCTTGGCCAGGCGCTGCTCGTCGGAGAGCGGCAGATCCGGGTTCCCGCGCGCGTGGCGCGCCGTCGCGCGGTCGCGGGTGCCGTCGCCGAAGACGATCTCGACCTCCTCTTCCGGACCGCTCGCCTCGCGCACGACCACGCGGCGCAGGAGTGACTGGACGTCGGCGGCGACGGCGCGTGCGTCGGAGAACGCGGCGAGACCGGGCCAGCCGTCGAGCCACGCGATCGCCGCGCAGTACGGCAGCGAGAACTTCGCCTCCAGGCCGGTGCGCGGGGTCGGGTAGATCAGGATCTTCAGGCCGAGGGGATCGCTCGCGATCTCGAGTGACTCGAGCTCGCGCCCCGCGTGCTTCTCGCGCAGCGCCAGGACGAGGTCGATCGTGCGGTGCGTGAAGCGGCACGACGGATAGGGCTTCAGCTCGAGCCCGGGGCGTTCGAGCGCGAACGGGATCCCCAAGGGCGGGACCGCGAACGGCTGTTTGCCCGCGTAGAGATCGGCGAGCCCCATCTCCATCTCGACCGCGTCCTCACGCGCAGTCACTCCGAGCCGCGCCAGCTCCGCGGCTTCGAGCCCCGCGCGCGCGGCGAGCCCGGCGTGCAGCGGCTTCGTGTCGGTGCCGAAGTTCCCGCGCGTGCCCGAGGCGCGCGAGCACGCGATTCCGAACGCTCGGCGCAGCTGACCCGGATCGAGACCGAACAAGACTCCCGCCGCGGCTGCCGCCCCGAACACGCCTGCGGTCGACGTCGCATGCCAGCCCTTCTCGTAGTGCGGGCGGCCCAGCGCCTGGCCGATGCGGGACTCGACCTCGAAGCCCGCGACGAATGCGCGCAGAAGGTCGGCGCCCGATGCGCCAGTCACTTCGCCCGCCGCGAACGCCGCCGGCAGGAGCGGCACCGTCGGGTGGCCGTTCATCGCCCACGAGACGTCGTCGAAGTCGAGCGCGTGCGCGGCCGTGCCGTTCACGAGCGCCGCGAGGGCGGCACTGACTCGCTCGCCCGTGCCCCAGAGCGACGCGACGCCGCGACTCTCCTGCGCGAGCGCCCACGCGCGCAGCCGCTCCGACACCGGCTCGTGTCGACCGGCGATCGCGCACGCGAGCGCGTCGAGGATCGCGGCTCTCGCCGTCGCGCGCACCTTCGCCGGAATCGCGGCGGCCCGCAGAGCGAGCGCGAAGTCCGCCAGTCGCGCCGTCTCGCTCAAACGCTCCGTCCCCTCAAATTCCCGCGAAGCGCTGGATCTCTCTCGCGCACGCCTCCGGCTGCTCCGCCAGCAAGAGGTGTCCGCAGCGCTCGATCGACACGATCTGCGCGTTCGGCACGCGCTTCGCGAAGATGTCCGCGTACGACGGCGCGATGAAGCGATCCTGCGCGCCCCAGAGCACCAGGGTCGGCACGCGGATGCGCCAGAGCCGCCGTTCCAATCCGGTGTCGGGCACCGGGAACAGGAACTTCGCCGCGGTGCGGAAGCCCAGGAAGATCCCAATCAGCTGGTCGATCTGCGCCTGCGTGCGGTCGTCCTTGTCACTCATGAGCGTCGTGAGCTGCGACATGTTCTTCGCCGCGGGGCACTTCATGTCGTGAAACAAGAACGGGAGCAGCTCGCCGATCGTGAGTCCGAACAAGTCGGTCACCGGCGCGTCGTCGCGCCACACACCGACCGGCGCGAGCACGACCAGCTTGCCGACCTCCTTGGGCCGGAGCGCTGCCATCTCGGCGGCGATCCAGCCGCCGAACGACTCACCGACGAGCAGGGGCTTGTCGAGCCCGAGCTTCTCCATCACGTCGAAGCCGAGCTGCCAGAGCTCGAGCGCGTCCTCGATCAGCTCGAGCCCCTCGGACGGCGACTTGCCGAAGCCGGGCAGCGACGGCGCGTACACATGGAAGTGTTTGGCGAGGAGACCGAGTGCTCCGTCCCAAGCGACGCCGCCCGCGCCGTGCAGGAAGAGGAGCGGCGGCCCCGAACCCGCTTCTTGCACTTCGAGTCTCGGTCGGCCCGAGCCGAGATCGAGCATGCGCGACTTCGGCTCGGTCATCGCGGCGCCCCCGCCGACACCGGAATGTGTGCACCGGCCTTCGCGCGCCGCGCTGCCGGCAGCGCCTTCGGCCACCAGCGGTCTTCGTAGTCCGAATACAGGTGGCGCAGCTTCGGCAGGATCTGGTCACCGGCCAGCTTCGTGGCGCGATTCACGAGCTCCGCGGGCGCCGAGCCGATCTGACAGCCGAGCAGGACGTGGCCCACGCGCAGTGTCTTGCCCAGCTCCTCGATCTGCTGGCGCACCGTCTCGGGCGAGCCCGCCAGGATGTAGCCCTCGTTCACGAGCTGCTTCCAGGTCTTGTCGATGCCCATGTTCTGAGTCGTGTTGCCGAACTGCGCGACGATGCCCGCGCGCAGCGACGCCTCGCTGCGATAGCCCGGCGCCTCGGACGTGCCGGGATACAGGTGGAGACACTTGTTGAAGAAATAGTCGACGTGCGGCCACCACTCCTTCTCGCACTGTGAGTCGGTCTCCGAGATACACACTTGCTGGAAGAAGGCGGCCGAGTGCGGATTGTCGTCGGCGCCCAGCGCGGCGCGGCGCTCCCAGTAGCCGCGCATCATGTTCTGCGCGCGCTTGTAACCGGAGAACGACAAATAGCTGTAGTTGTAGTCGTGCTCCGCGCAGAAATCCCAGGTCTCGATCGAGCCGAGCCCCGGGATCCACACGGGCGGGTGCGGCTGCTGGATCGGCCGCGGCCACAGATTCACGTAACGCAGTTTGGTGTACTTGCCGTTGAACGCGAAGGGCTCGCGCGTCCGCCACGCCTTCACGATCAGGTCGTGACCCTCGCGGTACTTCTCGCGCACCGTCGCCGGGTTCTGACCCGCGCAGTAGTTGATGTCCATCGAGGTGCCGACGGGGAAGCCCGCAATCAGCCGTCCGCCCGAGATCACGTCGAGCATCGCGAACTCTTCCGCGATGCGGGTCGGCGGGTTGTAACAGACGATCGAGTTGCCGAGCACCAGCAGCATCGCCTTCGACGTCCGGCGCGCCAGGGTCGCGGCCATGATGTTCGGCGACGGCATCATCCCGTACGCATTTTGGTGATGCTCGTTCACGGCGATCGCGTCGAAGCCGCACTGCTCGGCGTACTCGAGCATGTCGAGATACTCGTTGTAGAGGTCGTGCCCCTTCTCGGGATCGTAGATTCCGTTGGGCAGATCGACCCAGACGCTGTGGTATCGCTCGCGGAAATCCGCCGGGAGCCAGCGATACGGCATCAGGTGGAACCACGTGAACTTCATGGCGTCCCTCCCGTCGGTGCGCGTGCAGCGGCACGCGCACTCTTCCTCGCTAGTGGACTCCGTCCCGCGGCGAGAATCAAGTTGCGCGGCGCAGAACCGTGAGCGGTATTTCGCGCGGGTGCTCGAGCAGGAATTCGACGCCCGCCGCGCGCAGCTCGTCGCGGCCGCGCAGGCCCCAGCCGCAGCCGATCGTGCGCGCGCCCGCGGCGCGCCCCGTCTCCACGTCGACGGCGCTGTCGCCGATCATCCAGACCTCGCGCGGCTGGGCGCCGAGTCGCTCGAGCACGCCGGCCAGCACCGCGGGGTCGGGCTTGCGAACCGGAAGTGTGTCGCCGCCGAGCACCGCCGCGAACACTCCCTTGATGCCGAGCCCGTCGATGATGCGGTCGAGAAAGCGCGCCGGCTTGTTCGAGAGCACCGCGAGACTCTCGTGACCCAGCGCCTCGAGACACGCGGCGATGCCGGGATACAGCTCGGTGGTGTCGAGACAGCAGCGGTCGTAGTGCGCGCGAAAGCGCTCGTAGTGCGGCTCGAGCCGCTCGGGCGCGCGCTCACTCTCGGGCAGCGCGTTCGCCAGCAGCTTCAGCGCGCCGTCGCCGATCCAGGCGCGCACCTGCGGGCCCTCGACGGGCGGCAGACCGGTGTCTGCGAGCGTGCGATTCAGGGCGGTCGCGAGATCGCGCCACGTGTCGGCGAGCGTTCCGTCGAAATCGAAGACGACCACGCGACCCGAGTTCGCTTCCCGCATCGCCCGTAGACTAGGTCGAGCGGGCTTTCTGCGCGAGAGCCCCGGAGCGTGGGTAGGGTGCCCACGCGATCATCGGGTGGTACGTTCCGGCCCGTGATTTTCCCGCTGCGCTTCAAGCTGGCGCTCTTGTCCAGTCTGTTGCTCGTCGCCGCGATCGGCACTGTGTCGCTCGTCGTGCTCGACCAGAGCGCGCGCGCGCTGGCGGACGAGGCGGGAAAGCGCGCGGTCGTCCTCGCCCAGCAACTCGCGCGCAACGCGCGCGAGCCGATGCTGCTCGAAGACGACCTGATGCTCTCTCAGCTCCTCGAGACGATCGCCAAGGAGTCCGAGGTCAGCGCCGTGCGCGTGCTCGACAAGAACGGGCGCCTGGTTGCGTCGTCGCTGCAAGGCGAGCGAGAGCACTGGGACCGCATGGCGTCGGCGGTCGACCTCAGCACCGACTCGAAGGACGGCGTGCTTGTCGTCGCGGCGCGCATGAGTTACCGCGAGGTCGACATCGGCGAGGCGCAGGTCGTGCTCGACGTCGCCTCACTCACTCGCGGCGTGGTGCAGCGAGCGCGGCGCGACGTGTTGATCGCGTCCGGCGTGCTGCTCGCGGTGGGCCTCATCATCGCGTTCGTGGTGTCGGGCATGGTGAGTCGCCCGCTGCAGCGCCTGCGACTCGCGGTGAACGCGCTCGCGGCGGGTGATCTCTCGGCGCGCGTCGAGCCCACCTCGCGCGACGAGGTCGGCGTGCTCACCCGCGCCTTCAACGAGATGAGCGAGAGCCTGGGCGAGAAGCGGCGCATCGAGACCGCCTTCCGCCGCTACGTGTCCGATCACGTGTTGCAGGAGGTGGTCGCGTCACCCGAGGCGATTCATCTGAAGGGCGAGCTGCGCGAGGTCTCGGTGTTGTATCTCGACATCCGCAAGTTCACGCGACTCACCGGCTCGATCGGCCCCGAGCGCGTGGTCGCATTCCTGAACGAGTGTTTCGACCTGATCACGGGCCGGCTGCTCGAGCACGGCGCCACGGTCGACAAGTACATCGGCGACGCGATCCTCGCCTATCTCGGCGCGCCGATCGTGACCGAGGACCACGCGCAGCGCGCGGTCGCCGCGGCCATCGCCGTGCAGCGCGCTATTCACGAGCGCAATCAGCGCTGCGAGGCGTCGCTCCAGCCGTTCGTGCGCCTCGAGGTCGGGATCGGGATTCACACGGGCATGGTCGTCGTCGGGAACATCGGCTCCGAGCTCAAGATGGACTACACCGCGATCGGCGAGCCCGTGAACGTCGCGAACCGTTTGCAGTCGCTCGCCGGGCCCGGCGAAATCATGATCACCGGCGAAGTGCGCGAGCGGGTCGCGATGCTCGTCGACGCGAAACCCGAGGGACCGCGGAAGATCGAGGGGGTCGACCACCCCATCGAGGTCTTCAAGGTCCTGTACTAGAGCGCGCGCGCTCTTCCGTTAGACTCCGCTCCGTGTCGCGGTTCCGTAGTGACTTCGCTCGCCTGCGGCTCGCTGCGCGCGCCTGCGGCGCTTGCGGGCTCCGCTCGGGACGGCCCTCGCTTCGCCTCGCCTTGGTGCTCGTCACCGCTCTCGCCTGCGCGCAGGCGTACGACCGCGGCGAGAGACTCTACAGTCAGGGCGACGTCGCGGGCGCGCTGGCCGTCTGGCGCGGCATCCCGGAGTCGAGTCGCGAGTATCCGCGCGCGCACGCGCGCCTCGAGACGCTCGAGGCGGAGCTCGGCTCGAGTCTCGCGCGCTACGAGAAGCGCGCGCGCTTCTTCGAGGACGAGGGCCGGCTCGCCGAAGCCGTCCTCTACTACCGCCTTGCGCTGAAGCTCGATCCCGACCGGCCGGCGACGCTGGAGCGCGTTCAGAAGCTGTTTCGAGAGCTGCACACGCAGAAGGACGCGCAGCGAAAGAAACTCGCGGAGGCGCTCAAGGCCGGGAATCTGCGCGAGGCGAACGCGTCCGCCGAGAAGCTCTCGCTGCTGGATCCGTTCGACCCGGCGATTCAGATCGAGGTGCGCCAGGTCTACGCGGAGACCGGCGCACAGGTGCTGCGCTCGCTCGAGGACGGGAAGCGCGCGTATGCGCTGGGCGATCGCGCGGGCGCGAGCGCCGCGTTCTCGCGCGCGCTCGAGCTCGATCCGCAGAACGAGGCCGCGCTGGGCTACCTGTCTTACATCCGCCGCTACGATCAGGAGCTCACCGAAGAGGACCAGCGCCGGAAGTCGACGGGCGGAGCGCCGCCGCCGCCCACGCTCTCTTCGCAGGAGATACTCGCGGAGGGTCACTTCCGCGCCGGCGAACAGGCCGAGCAAGCGGGTGAGCCGTACGCCGCGCTGCAGGAGTACATCGCGGCGCTGCGCATCGACGACAAACACGCGGGCGCGAGGCGCCGACTCGGCGCGCTGCGGCAGGAGCTCACGCCGCGCTTGCCCGCGCTCTACGAGCAGGGCAAGCAATACTTCCGGGACGAGGACCTCGAGAAGGCGCTGGCCGTGTGGCGCGACGCGCTGCTGATCGCGCCGGACGACCAGCGGACCAAGGAGAACGTCGACCGCGCCGAGCGCATCCTCTCGCGCCTCGAGGAGATCCAGACCCGTGGCCCGTAGCGCGCGCAACACCATTCTGTGTCTCTCCTCCGCGCTAGCGCTCGCGGGCTGCGCCGGCACGGCGGAGAAGGTCGCGTCGAAGCTCTTCGCCGCCGACCAGACCCTGGTCTTCGACCGCGCGTCGGATCTGCTGCCGCCCGAGAATCTCCGCATCACATCGAACGCGGACCGGCAGATCTCGCTGGCCTGGGAGCCGGTGCTCGTCGGCGACGTCGCCGGCTACGCGATCCTGCGCGGCAGCGGAAGCGGCAGCGCCGGCGAAGGACCGTTCCACCGCGTCGGCATCACGACCTCGCGCTTCGGCACGGTCTTCACCGACCTGGGCGACAAGCCGGGCTCTCTGGGCGACGGCCAGACTTACTCGTACCGCGTGCATCCCTACGACCGACAGGGCCGTGTCTCGCGCAGTCATGCGGCCCTCACCGCGACGACCGAGCCGCGCCCCGCGATCCCCGAGTCACTCCAGGTGTACTCGAACCTGCCGCGCAAGGCGGTGCTCTCTTGGAAGCCGAGCGAGCAGCGCGCGGTGTCGGGCTACGGCGTCTATCGCTGCCCGACGATGGCCGGCCCCTGGGAGCGCGTGGCGTTCGCGGAAGGCCGACTCAATTCGGTGTACGAAGACACGATCCCCGGCGACCTCCGCGTCATGTACTACCGCATCTCCGCGGTGAATCGCTTCGGCGGCGAGAGCGAGATGACCGAGGCGCCGATCCGCGCCGTGACCAAGGCCGAGCCGCTGCCGCCGACGGGCCTCAAGGCCGACGCGCGCCGCCTCGGTCGCGTCGCGCTCGAGTGGGCGCAGAACGTCGAGCCCGACGTGCGCAGCTACGAGGTCTGGCGCAGCGAGAGAGGCGGCGCGGAGTTCGGACCCGAGGCGCGCATCGCCACCATCGATGCGCCGAAGACCGAGTACGCCGACGCCGGCGTCGGCTGCGGCGAGACCGTTCGCTACCGGCTGCGCGCGCTCGACGCCGACGCCCTCGAGAGCTTCTACTCCGAGCCACTCGAGGTCACCGCCCCCGACCTCTCACTCGCCCTGCAGCGCACGGCCGAGGGCCTGGTCCTGCGCTGGGACCCGGTGCGCGGCAAGCGCTTCGCGTCGGCGCGCGTGAGCCAGCTCCGCTCGGTGCTGCCCGACAAGGAGCTCGCGAACGTCTCCGGCGTGAGCGAAGTGACGCTGCCGGACCTCGCGCCGGGCACGCAGCTCGAGGTCGCGCTCGTCGGCCCCGCCGACGGTGGCAGCGCGGCGCCGGCCTGCCGCATCGCCGTTCCCGCCGGCTCTTGATCGGACCCAGCGGATCCGTAGAATCGGCGCCCGATTCCCCGGTAGCTCAGTTGGTAGAGCGGGTGGCTGTTAACCACTAGGTCGGCGGTTCGAGCCCGTCCCGGGGAGCCACTCGGCCCATACTCGCTCTTCGACACTCCGCTCACGGGCGGCGACTCGTTCGGACCCGCGGAGGTCGCTCCTGCGCGAGACACCCAGCGCGTCCGCGCAGGGAGGAGTCCTTTCGCGTGAGCCAGTCGGACGCCCGGGAACACGCGCTCACCCACGTCGGGCTCGCCCTTCCCGAGATTCTCCTGCCCGCTGCGAGCGTGGACCCGGCGCGCTGGGCCGTGATCGCCTGCGATCAGTACACGTCTCAGCCCGAGTACTGGAAGGAAGAGGCGAAGCGGATCGGCGCGGCGCCGTCGGCGCTGCACCTCGTGCTGCCCGAAGTGTGGCTCGGCGCTTCGGACGAGGCTGCGCGCGTCGCGGAGATCCACGCGCACATGCGCGCGTACCTCGACGGCGGTGTCTTCGCGCCGCCGCTGCGCGGCTTCGTGCTCGTCGAGCGCGGCACGCCGCACGTCGCGGCGCGGCGCGGATTGATCGTCGCGCTCGACCTCGAGCGCTACCGCTACACGGCGGGAGCGCAGGCGCTCGCGCGCGCGACCGAGGCGACCGTCGAGGAGCGACTGCCGCCGCGCCTGCGCGTGCGCGAAGGCGCGCTGCTCGAGCTGCCGCACGTGCTCGTGTTGATCGACGATCCGGTGCGCTCGGTCATCGAGCCACTCGCGAGCGCGCAGCGCGAGACACTCTACGACTTCGCGCTCGCGCATGACGCCGGTCGCCTGCGCGGAGGTGCAGTGACTGCGCCCGCCGAGCTCGAGCAGATCGCGCGCGCGCTGCGCGCGCTAGCCGACGGCGCCGCGCGCCGCGACGGCCTCGACGTCGAGGGCGCCGAGCCGTTCCTGTACGCGGTCGGCGACGGGAATCACTCACTCGCGGCGGCGAAGCTCTTCTGGGAGCGCCGCAAAGCGGCGCTGACTCCCGAGCCGCGCCCGCGAGATCCCGCGCGCTTCGCGCTCGTCGAGCTGGTGAACGTGCACGACGCGGGGCTCCGCTTCCTGCCCATACACCGAATCGTGTTCCGAACCGATCCCGACGGGCTGCTCGCCGGCCTTCCGGGTTACTTCGCGCGCGCGGGCGTGGCTGCGAGTCTGGAGCCCGTGTCCGGCGACGCCGCGCTACATGCGCGTCTGGCCGAGCGCCGCGCCGCCGCGCCGCAGGATCACTTCTTCGGCTGGGTCGCCGGCGATCGCCGCGGCGTGCTCGCACTCGAACGTCCGCGCGGGAAGCTCGCGGTGACCTTGATCCAGGAGTTTCTCGACGCGCACGTGTCTGCGCATCCGGACAGCTCGCTCGACTACATCCACGGTGACGACGTGCTCGTCGACCTCGCCGCGCAGCCCGGCCGCGTCGGGCTCCTGTTGCCGGCGCTCGCGAAGGCGGAGCTCTTCCCGCGGGTGGCGCGCGACGGCGCGCTGCCGCGCAAGGCCTTCTCGCTGGGCGAAGCCGAGGAGAAGCGCTTCTACTTCGAGGCGCGGCGGATTCGAGGCGACGAGTGACTCGCGCCTCGGGCTCCGCGGCAGCGGGCCTGCGCGTGCTCGTCGTCGACGACGAGAAGAACATCCGCGCGACGCTCGCGCTGTGTCTCGAGGAGGCGGGCTGCGACGTGCAAGCCGTCGCGACGGGCGACGCGGCGCTGGCGGCGCTCGAGCGCGCGGCCTTCGACGTCGCGTTCCTCGACCTGCGCCTCGCGGACGAGAGCGGGCTCGACCTGATCCCGAAGCTCCTGGCGCTGCGCGCGGAGCTCGCGATCGTGGTCATCACCGCGTACGCGACGGTCGAGACCGCGGTCCTCGCGATGCGCCGCGGCGCCTACGACTATCTGCCCAAGCCGTTCACCCCGGCGCAGATCCGGCACGCGGTCGAGCGGATCGCGGAGCGGCGCACACTGGTCTCGCGCATCGCGGAGCTCGAGGCGCGGCTGGCCGAGAGCGCCGGCGACGTCGAGCTCGCGAGTGACTCGCCGCGCCTGCGCGCGCTCCTCGAGACCGCGCAGCGCGTGGCGCGCGCCGACGCGGCCGTGCTGCTGCGCGGCGAGAGCGGCACCGGCAAGAGCCTCCTGGCGCTCGCGATCCACGGCTGGAGCCCGCGCGCCGCGGGTCCCTTCGCGGTCGTCAGCTGCCCGACCTTGACCGAGGACTTGCTGGCGAGCGAGCTCTTCGGCCACGCGCGCGGAGCCTACACTGGCGCGGTTCAGGACCAGCCGGGCCGGGTCGAGGCTGCGGAGGGTGGCACACTCTTCCTCGACGAGATCGGCGAGCTCTCGCCCGGCCTGCAGGCGAAGCTGCTGCGCTTCCTCCAGGACCGAGAGTTCGAACGCGTCGGCGAGACACGCACGCGGCGCGCGAACGTGCGCGTGATCGCGGCGACCAACCGCGATCTCGATGCGGACGTGCGCGCCGGCCGCTTCCGCGAGGATCTGCTCTACCGGCTGAACGTCGTCGAGCTGACTCTGCCGCCGCTGCGCGAGCGCCCCGAAGACATCCTTCCGCTCGCGCGCGAGTTTCTCGCGCAGTTCTCGCGCGCCGCCAAGCGCCCGCCGCTCGAGCTGGCGCCAGCGACCGAGCAGGCACTGCTGAGTTACTCGTGGCCTGGCAACGTGCGCGAGCTGCGCAACACCATGGAGCGCGTCGCGATCCTGTGGCCCGCGCCGCTCGTCGAGCCCGAGGCGCTGCCCGATCGCGCTGCGCCGATCGCCCCGGCGCGGCCGCGCGTCGGCGGTGACTTCACGCTCGAGTCCGTCGAGCGCGAGCACATCGAGCAAGTCGTCGCCCGCACGCGGACGCAGGACGAGGCGGCGCGAATCCTCGGCATCGATCCGTCGACGATCTGGCGCAAGCGGAAGCGCGCGGCCGACTAACTCGCCCGCGGTACGGTGAACCAGAACCGCGCGCCGCCGCCGGGCTCGTCCTCGACGCCGATCTCGCCGCCGTGCGCGCGCACGACCTCGCGCGCGATGAAGAGCCCCAGCCCCGCGCCGCCGGGCGGAGTGTCCGGGAGCTGGAAGTACTTCTCGAAGATCGCCTGGCGATATTCGCGCGGAATTCCGGGACCCTGGTCGACGACCTCGTAACGCACTTCTGCGTCGCTCGTGCGCGCGCGCAGAGACACCGCGCTGCCCGCGGGGCCGTGGCGGATCGCGTTGCCGAGGAGATTCGCGAAGACCAGCGCGATGCGGTCCGGGTCGACCCGCGCGTTGCCCTGACCCGGCAACACTTCGCAGCGCAGCTCCACCCGGGCCAGCTCCGCCGCCCCGCGCTGCACTTCGATCGCTTTGCGCGCGAGTGACTCGACGTCGATGCTCGCAAGACGCAGCTCGAGCTTGCCTCCCTGGATGCGCGACAGGTCGAGGAGCTCGTCGACGGTCGACTGCAGGCGCTCGCAGTCGTCGCGCGCGGCGAAGAGCAGGTCCGCCTGCTTCTTGCTGAGCGGGCCGGCCGCCTGCTCGTTCAAGAGATGGATCGCCATGCGCAGTGAGGTGAGCGGCGTCCGGAACTCGTGCGCGACGGTCGCGACGAGGTCGTTGCGCAGCTCCTCGAACGACAAGAGGCGAGTCACGTCCTGCAGGACGATGCTGGCGCCGATGACGTCGCCCTGCTCGGAGTACACCGGCGTGCCGCGCGGCAGCAGGCGGCGATCGCCCTCCGACGCAGTGACTCGCACGGCCTCTTCGAGGCCCTTCGGCAGGTAGGCACCGCTGCCGCCGAGCACGTGACCGCGCACTCGCTCGAGCACTGCGCGCAAGCCCGGCTGAACGCCCCCGAGACCGGTCTCGGGCCGAAGCTCGAGCAAGGACTCGGCCGCGGCATTGAGGTGCAGTATCTCGCCGGCGATGCCGAGCACGACGACCGGGTCGGAGAGACTGTCGATCACCGCCTGAGACGAGCGGTGCGCCGCGAGCAGCTGGCCGAGAGTGCTCTCGCGGTAGCGCTGCAGGCGCTCCGCCATGGTGTTGAACTCGGACGCGACCTCCGCCAGCTCGTCGCGTCCCTCCACCTGTGCGCGCGCCGCCACGTCGCCCTCGCCCAGGCGCCGGGCCGCCTGCCTCAGCACGCCGAGCGGTCGCAGCAGGCGCGCCGTCAGTAGACTCGACGACAACATCCCGACGACACAGCCGAGCGCGGCGACCGCGATCAACAGCGTGTTCAGTCTCTCGGCCGAGCGCTGGGCGGCGTCGCTCTTGCGCACCATCGCATCCTGGTTCAGGGCGAGCACCGAGTCGGCGCTCTGCTTGACCGCGGTGATGGCGGGCAAGAGGTCGGAGAAGTAGGCGTCGCGCAGCTCACGCTCGCTCGCGAGCGCCGTGAAGCGCGCGAGTGCGTCGCTGGATCGCTGCCAGTCGGCGCGCAGCCGAGCCGTGGCCTCGGCCTCGCCCGCCTCGGTGACGTTGCCCTCCTGGACGCGGAGCTCGAGCTCGAAGGCGCGCTGTGACTCCGCAATTCGCTTCAACCCGCGCGGCCGCTCGCCCGCGACACAGAAAAGTGCCGCGCTGTCGATGCGCGCCGCCGCGTCTGCCATGCGCTGTGAGGCGAGCACGCTGCGGTAGTTCTCGCGCAGGATGGCCTGCGCGCCGCGTCCGAGCTCGCGCGCGGTCAGGCTGCCGACGGCGCCGACGAAGATCAGCGCCGCGAGCAGTGGCGCCTGCGCGAGCACGAGCTTCGTGCGCAGAGTCATGCGCGGGGCTCCCGTTCCTCGAACGACACGACGTGGATGTCGAGCCCCTGGCCCTCGCGCACCAGGCGCATCGGCACGGACCGCCAGAAGACTTGGCGCCACCACGGCTGGTGCGAGCGCCCGATCACGATGTGACCGACGCCGTGCGAACGCGCGAAGTCGATGATCGCAGTCACGGGGTCGCGGCCCTTCACGCGCACGAACTCAGCGCCGAGCTCTCGCGCGCGCTCGATGTTGGCGAGCAGATGCCGCTGCGCCTCCGCGTCGATGCGATCGGGGGACTCACCCGGTGTCTCGACGTACACGACGAACCAATCGGTGTTGAGGCGCCCAGCCATGCGCGAGCCCTTGCGCAGCAGGGTGGTTGCGAGCGGCGGATACGACGAGATGCAGACCATGACCCGCCCGAAGCCGGTCGCGGCCGCCCGCTCTTCCTTGCTCCAGCGCTTCGCCTCCTCGGTGCGCTCGAGGCTCTCGGCGACCTCGCGCAGCGCGAGCTCGCGCAGGGTGGCGAGATGCTGTGACTGGAAGAAGTTCTCGAGCGCCCAGGGCACCTTGTCTTCGGCGTAGATCTTCCCGGCGCGAAGTCTCTCGAGCAGGTCCTCGACCGCGAGGTCGAGGTTCACGACCTGGTCGGCCTGCTTGATGAAGCCATCGGGGATCGTCTCGCGCACGGCCACGCCGGTGGCTCGGTCGACGACGTCGTTCAGGCTCTCGAGGTGCTGGATGTTCACGGCGCCGATCACGTTGATGCCCGCGTCGAGTAAGTCGACGACGTCCTGGTAGCGCTTGCGCCGGCGGCTGCCGGGGGCGTTGGTGTGCGCGAGCTCGTCGACGATCACCACCGCGGGACGCCGTGCGAGCACCGCGTCGACGTCGAGCTCTTCGACCGTGACTCCGCGGTACTCGATGCGCCGGCGCGGGACCGCTTCGAGGCCCTCGAGCAGCGCCGCGGTCTCCGCGCGGCCGTGCGTCTCGACGAACCCGATCACCACGTCGACCCCGCGCTTCCGAAGGGCGTGCGCCTCCTCGAGCATCCGGTACGTCTTGCCGACCCCGGCCGCGAAGCCGATGTACAGCTTCAGCCGGCCGCGGCGCGCGCGCTGGACCAGCTCGAGGAAATCCTCGGGCCGCGGGCGCGGGGCACTCACTTGGCTTCCGCCATGGCCTCCGGTCTACCGAATTGGCGGTCGAGCGCCAAGTTCAAAAGCAGCACGTTGACCCGAGGCTCGCCGAGGAAACCGAGGTCGCGGCCCTCGACGAGCGACTCGACGACGCTGGCGACGCGAGCGGGCTCGACGTGCCGGGCACCCGCGACGCGCGGGACTTGCCAGCGCGCCGCGTCCGGAGAGAGATGCGGATCGAGCCCGCTCGCCGATGCCGTGACGAGGTCCGCGGGAACCGGCCCCGGCGCGTCGGGATTCTCGGCGGTGAGACGCGCCGCGTCCGCGGTCACGCGATCGCGGAGCTTGGCCGAAGTGACTCCAAAGTTCGAGCCCGACGAAGAGCTCGCGTCGTAGCCGTTACCCGCCGCAGACGGCCGCGGCTGGAAGTAGGCGGGGTTCGCGAACGGCTGGCCGATCAGCTCCGAGCCGAGGGGCTTCCCGCGATCGTCCGTGACCACGCTGCCGTTCGCGCGGTACGGAAACAGCAGCTGCGCCAGTCCCGTGATCGCGAACGGATACACGAGGCCGGTCAGCACGAGCGTCACGATGGTGGTTCGGAGTGCAATGAGAACTGTCTGGGTCATATGACTCACCTACACCAGGCCGACCATCTCGAGCACGAGATCGATCGCCTTGATTCCGAGGAACGGTGCGACGACGCCCCCGACGCCGTAGACGAGCAGTGAACTGCGGAGGAGCGCCGCCGCACCGATCGGCCGATACCGCACACCGCGCAGTGACAGGGGAATGAGCGCGATGATGATGAGCGCGTTGAAAATGACCGCCGAGAGCACCGCGCTGTACGGCGACGTCAGCCGCATGACGTTGAGCGGCGCGATCTCGGGAAACACGCCGACGAACATCGCGGGTAGGATCGCGAAGTATTTCGCGACGTCGTTCGCGATCGAGAAAGTCGTGAGAGAGCCGCGAGTCATGAGAAGCTGCTTCCCGACCTCGACGATCTCGAGGAGCTTCGTCGGGTTCGAGTCGAGGTCGACCATGTTGCCGGCCTCTTTCGCCGCCTGAGTCCCTGTGTTCATCGCGACGCCGACGTCGGCCTGCGCGAGCGCCGGGGCGTCGTTCGTGCCGTCGCCGGTCATTGCGACGAGCTTGCCCTTGGCCTGCTCCTCGCGAATCAGCGCGAGCTTGGCCTCGGGAGTCGCTTCTGCGAGGAAGTCGTCGACCCCTGCTTCGCGCGCAATCGCCGCAGCCGTGCGCGGGTTGTCGCCCGTGATCATCACGGTGCGGATGCCCATCGCGCGGAAGCGCGCGAAGCGCTCGTGAATGCCGCCCTTCACGACGTCCTTCAGGTGCACGATGCCGAGCACGCGCTTGCCGTCCGAGACCGCGAGCGGCGTGCCGCCCGAGTCACCGATGCGGTGCGCGATCTCGTCGAGCTGTGCGGGCACGGCGCCGCCCTTCTTGGCCACGAAGTCGCGGATCGCGTCGACGGCGCCCTTGCGGATCGAGCGCCCGCCGAAGTCGCAGCCGCTCATGCGCGTCTGCGCGCTGAAGCCGATGAACTGAGCGCCGAGCTCGTGCATTTCGCGCCCGCGAATGCCGTAGCGCTCCTTCGCGAGCACGACGATCGAACGCCCTTCCGGAGTCTCGTCGGCCAGGCTGGCAAACTGCGCGGCGTCAGCGAGCTCCGACACCTCGATTCCCGCGAGCGGGAGAAACTCCGTGGCCATGCGGTTGCCGAGCGTGATGGTGCCCGTCTTGTCGAGCAGCAGCGTGTCCACGTCGCCCGCCGCCTCGATCGCGCGGCCGCTCATCGCGAGGACGTTCTTGCGCAGGAGGCGGTCCATGCCCGCGATCCCGATCGCCGAGAGCAGACCGCCGATCGTCGTCGGGATGAGACACACGAGCAGCGCGACCAGCATCGTGGCGGACAGAGTCACTCCGGAGTAGATCGCCAGCGGCGCCAAAGTCACGCACGCAAACAGGAAGATCAGCGTGAGTCCCACCAGCAGGATGTGCAGCGCTATCTCGTTCGGCGTCTTCTGCCGAGCGGCGCCTTCGACGAGCGCGATCATGCGGTCGAGGAACGACTCGCCCGCGCCCGCAGTGACTCGCACCACGATGCGATCGGATAGCACCTTCGTGCCGCCCGTGACCGAGGAGCGGTCGCCGCCGCTCTCGCGAATCACCGGTGCTGACTCACCCGTGATCGCCGACTCGTCGACCGACGCGATCCCTTCGGTGATCTCGCCGTCGGCCGGAACCATCATCCCGGCCTCGATGACGACTACGTCGCCCTTCTGGAGCGACGACGCGGGGACGTCCTGCATCTGGCCGCCGTTCATGATCCGGTGCGCGGTCGTCTCGCGCCGCATCCGGCGCAGTGAGTTCGCCTGCGCCTTGCCGCGCCCCTCGGCGACGGCCTCCGCGAAGTTCGCGAACACGACTGTGAACCAGAGCCAGACCGCGACGTTCGCCGTGAACCAGAGCGGCACTCCGGACGAGGCGCCGAACAGATCGCGCAGCAGCACCAAGGTGGTGAGCACGCTGCCCACCTCGACCACGAACATCACCGGGTTCTTAGCGACGAGTCGCGGTGAGAGCTTGCGGAAGCTCTCGACCAGCGCCGGGAACAGCAGCTCGCGATCGAACATGGAGGGAGACTTTGCGCGTGCAGTGGCCATCTCAGTACACCTTTCCTGCCGACGCGAGGTACTCCTCGACGATCGGTCCGAGACACAGCGCTGGGAAGAACGTCAGTGCGCCCACGATCAGGACGACGCCCACGAGTAACCCCGTGAACAGTGGCGTGTGAGTCGGGAACGTGCCGAGCCCCGCGGGCACGACTTTCTTCCCCAGCATCGAGCCGCCGATCGCCAGGGCCGGGATGATCATCAGGAAGCGGCCCATGAGCATCGTGAGACCCAGCGTCGTGTCCCACCACGGCGCGTTCGCGGTCAAGCCCGCGAACGCCGAGCCGTTGTTGCCCGCACCGCTCGAGAACGCGTACAGGATCTCGGTCAGCCCGTGCGGCCCGTTGTTGTTGAGCCCAGCGAGGGCATCGGGCGCGATCGCGCCCCAGGCCGAGTAGCCCAGAATGATGAGCGGGAAGATCAGCACGTAGAGCATCGCGAGCTTCATCTCGCGGCCCTCGATCTTCTTGCCGAGATACTCCGGAGTTCTGCCGACCATGAGTCCCGCGATGAACACCGAGAGCACCACCATCACCAGCATCCCGTAGAGGCCCGCGCCGACGCCGCCGAACACGACCTCGCCCAGTTCGATGTTCACGAGCGGCACGAGCCCGCCGAGCGGCGTGTAGCTGTCGTGCATCGAGTTGACCGAGCCGTTCGAAGCGTCGGTGGTCGCGACGGCCCACAGGGCTGACTCCGCGACACCGAAGCGCGTCTCCTTGCCCTCCATGTTGCCGATCGGCTGCGACGCTCCGACCGAGGCCACGATCGGGTTGCCCCGAGCCTCGGCCCAGTAGCAGACGCCGATGCCCATGAAGAACATGATCGACATGGCGGCGAAGAGCGCCCAGCCGTGCTTGGTGCTGCGCGCCATGAGCCCGTACATGTAGACCTGCGCCGCCGGGAGGACGAGGATGGAGAGACACTCGATGAAGTTCGTGATCGCCGTCGCGTTCTCGAACGGGTGAGCGGAGTTGACGTTGAAGAAGCCGCCACCGTTCGTGCCGAGCTGCTTGATCGCGATCTGCGAGGCGGTCGGCCCGAGCGCGAGCACCTGCTGGGCGCCTTCGAGTGTCGTCACCGTGAGATAGGGCGCCAGGTTCTGGATCAGCCCGCCCGCGACGAGCGCGAGTGCCGTGACGACGGACAGCGGCAGAAGCAGATAGAGGACCGAGCGGACGAGATCGACCCAGAAGTTTCCGAGCGTCTTCGGGCCGTCGGCGGGCAGGCGCCGCGTGAATCCGCGTCCGAGCGCCAGCGCGACGCCGAGCCCCGCACCCGCAGATACGAAGTTGTGCCAGGTGAGGCCCGCCATCTGCGTGAGATAGCTCATCGTCGACTCGCCGCCATACGACTGCCAGTTGGTGTTGGTCGTGAAGCTGACGGCGGTGTTGAACGAGAGATGGGGAGTCACTGCGGCGAGTGACTGCGGATTGAATGGGAGTACGCCCTGCAGGCGCTGGATCGCGTAAGTGACCAGCACACCAAACGCGCTGAAGACCAGCAGCGCGACCGTGTACTGACTCCACGTCTGCTCGACCCTCGGATCGACGCCGCAGAGGCGATAGGTCGCGCGCTCGATCGGGCCGAAGAGGCGTCGGAGCGGCTGACGCTCGCCCTCGAAGACGCGGAACATGTACACGCCGAGCGGCTTCGTGAGTGCCAGAATCACGAGCGCATACACCAGGATTTGTGCCCAGCCGATGAAAGTCATTGGATTTCCCTACAGCCTTTCGGGCCGCAGCATCGCGTACACGAGATACACGGTGAGCAACACCGACAGAATGCCGCCGAGCCAATAGTCCAGAGCCATGATGTCCCCCTAGATCCGATCGCACGCGCGAACGTAGGCGATCGAGAGCGCAAAGAAGCCGAGAGTCACCACGACGTAGATGACGTCAGTCATGTCAATCCTCCGCGGGACCTAAAGCAGGTCCTGTGCCGCGCTACTGCGCGGCGAGGCCGAAGCGCCGAGCTCGCTGGGACGCGGGCACTTGCAGATCGCAGTCCATCGAGCATCTCCGCTTGCGGGTTACCTGAGTAAGGGGAACTTCCGAGTCGACTGGCGGCGATGTAAGCGGCACGCCCCGTGCTTGGCTCCGTTGCCCATGGAAAAGCGCACGCGCCTTTGGCTCGCCGTTTCGGTCGTCGCGCTCGCCTCACTCGGAGCGTGGGTGTGGCACATCCGCACACAGTGGCAAGAGGCCAACCAACACCGAGGCGAGATGTACCAGCGGACGCTCGAGACGGTCCGGTCCGTCTGCGTCAATCCCAAGCCCGGAGTCGAGAGTTACTGCCGCGACCAAGCGCTGCTCCTGCTCGAGTTCCCAGAGTGCGATCCGGAGTGCGTCGCGCTCGCTCGCAAGGTCCGCGGCGAGCCGACGCGCTGACTCAGGCTCAGGCGGAAGTCCTGCGCACGAAGCCGTCGATCGGCATCACGACGAGTTCGCTCTCGCACTTCCCGAATGCCTCGATCCCGCCGCGGATCGCCTCGACCGCGGGCTCCACCTCGTTCTCCGCCACGACCAGCTCGAGCTTCACGCGCTCGCGTCCGAGCGCGTAGCGCGCCCCGCGATACGAGCCGTCGTCGGGCTTGGCTGGCTCGAAGACCGTGACGTCACTCGCGCGGTAAGAACCGATCTTCGCTCTGCGAAGCGCCTCACTCACTCCGCGGAGGCAATCGGCCTGAACGACTACTTCGATCTTGTGCATGGGTCTGCTCCTTTGTCCGTGTGGACGAGAGCGGATGGAGCATCAGCCATGCCGATGGCAGTTCGGCGAATCGGCGCGGTCGCGCCCCATGGGGCGTCCGCTTCCTGCAGATGGCACGGTGACTCCCTCGTTTTGCAATACGACCGCAGCGGCCTCAAGATCGGCGCTGGAGGCGCGCATGGCCGAACGAGACTTCGAGACGATCCGCTACGAGACGCCGGCGCCGGGGATCGCGCGCGTGGTGCTCGCGCGCGTCGAGCAGCGCAACGCGCAGGACCGGCGCATGACGTACGAGCTCAACGCCGCGTTCGATCGCGCTGCGCACGACGACGCGGTGAAGGTGATCGTGCTCGCCGCGGACGGCCCGCACTTCTCGTCGGGTCACGATCTGCGCGATCGCGCGAAGCTCGGCGAGTTCGAGACCGTCGGCACCTGGGGCGGATTCGAGCTACCGGGCGCCGAAGGCTACATGGCCGTCGAGCACGAGATCTATCTCGGCATGTGCTGGCGCTGGCGCAACCTGCCCAAGCCGACGATCGCGCAGGTGCACGGCAAGACGATCGCGGGCGGGCTGATGCTCGTGTGGGTGTGCGATCTCGTGATCGCGAGCGAGGACGCGACCTTCTCGGACCCGGTCGTCGCGTTCGGCGTGAACGGTGTCGAGTATTTCGCGCACCCCTGGGAGGTCGGCGTTCGCAAGGCGAAGGAGATGCTCTTCACCGGCCAGGCGATCTCCGCCGCCGAAGCGCACAGGCTCGGCATGGTGAATCACGTGGTGCCGCGCGCGCAGCTCGAGTCATTCACTCTCGAGCTCGCGGGCAGGATCGCCTCGCGCCCGAGCATGGGGCTGAAGCTCGCAAAGCAATCGGTGAATCAGGCGCAGGACGCGCAGGGCTTCTGGACGGCGCTGCAGGCGGCGATGTCGCTGCAGCAGCTCGGTCACTCGAACAACCAGCAGGTGCACGGCATGCTCGTCGATCCGCGCGGCGCCGAAGTGATTCGCCGCGAAGCGAAGGGCAGCTAGCCAACCCAAGGAGGCTCCATGGCGATCTCGATGCACTCGGCGAGCGTTCCGATCTTCGTGCGCATGCTGACCAACATGCTCACGTGGCTCGACAAGGCCGAGGCGCACGCGCAGGCGAAGAAGTTCGACTCGAACAACTATCTCGGCCTGCGCCTCTCCCCAGACATGCTGCCGTTCTCGGCGCAGATCCAGATCGCGAGTGACTCGGTGAAGGGCTGCGTGGCGCGCCTGGCCGGGCTCGAGGCCCCGAAATGGGAGGACAAGGAGGCGTCGCTGAAAGAGCTGCGCGCGCGTGTGACGAAGACCATCGAGTACGCGCAGTCCGTCCCCGCGGCGAAGATCGACGGCAGCGACAGCCGTCAGGTCATGGTTCCGATGGGCCCGGGCAGGACGGTGCCGATGAGCGGCGAGCTCTTCCTGAAACACTTCTCGCTGCCCAAC
>Ga0326730_1000101_pt1 | contig 25664 bp, 20 predicted proteins | sample MHFSIPfraction_3_FD_207740 | JGI IMG/M metagenome (GOLD analysis project Ga0326730, IMG submission 207740) | Lab enriched peat soil microbial communities from Michigan Hollow, Ithaca, NY, United States - MHF7AN SIP fraction | ecosystem: Environmental > Terrestrial > Soil > Wetlands > Peat...
GCCGATCGTGCACGCCGGCGTGCTCTTCATCACGGGCTCGTGGAGCGTCGTGTTCGCCGTCGACGCGCGCACCGGCAAGCAGCTGTGGAAGTGGGATCCCGAGGTCGACAAGCTCGTCGCGAAGAAGGCGTGCTGCGACGTCGTGAACCGCGGTGTCGCTCTCTACAAGGGCCGGGTGTACGTCGGCGTGCTCGACGGCCGGCTCGCGGCGCTCGACGAGAAGACCGGCGCCCCGGTCTGGCAGGTCGTGACCGTCGACCAGTCACTGCCGTACACGATCACCGGCGCGCCGCGCATCGTCGACGGCAAGGTGATCATCGGCAACGGCGGCGCGGAGCTCGGGGTACGCGGATATGTGTCGGCCTACGACGCCGAGTCGGGCAAGCTGATCTGGCGCACCTACACCGTGCCCGGCGATCCGTCGCAGCCGTTCGAGTCGAAAGCCCTGGAGCAGGCGGCGCAGACCTGGAAGGGCGGTGAGTGGTGGAAGGTCGGCGGCGGCGGAACCGTCTGGGACTCCATGGCCTACGACCCGGAGCTGAACCTCCTGTATGTCGGCACGGGCAACGGCTCGCCGTGGGTGCGCCAGCTCCGCAGCCCGGGCGGCGGCGACAATCTGTTTCTGTCGTCGATCCTCGCGCTGAACCCCACGAACGGAGAGATCGTCTGGCACTACCAGACCACGCCGGGAGACAACTGGGACTTCACCGCGACTCAGCACATGATCCTCGCGGACCTGAAGATCAACGGGCGCATGCGCCCCGTGATCATGCAGGCGCCGAAGAACGGCTTCTTCTACGTGCTCGACCGCAAGACCGGCGAGCTGATCTCCGCCGAGAAGTACGTCGAAGTGACTTGGGCGGACCACGTCGACAAGTCGACGGGCAAGCCGGTCGAGAACCCGGGTCAGGACTACCGGGACGGGCTGTCACTCGTGAAGCCGACGGCGTTCGGCGGGCACAACTGGCACCCGATGTCGTTCAGTCCGAAGACCGGGCTCGTGTACATCCCGACGCACGACATACTCGGCGCGTACCGCAACGAGCAGGACTGGAAGTATCAGCCCGGCGCATGGAACACGGGTACGGACTTCAACGTGTTCGGACTGATCACCAAGGACGCCGTGTCCGGGGCGCTCGTCGCGTGGGACCCGGTGAGTCAGAAGGAAGTCTGGCGCCACCCCTACGCGCTTCCCTGGAACGGCGGCCTGCTCTCGACCGGCGGGAATCTCGTGTTCCAAGGCACCTCGGACGGCCGCTTCGTCGCGTACCGCGCGAACGATGGCGTGCAGCTCTGGGAGGCGCACGCCGGCACGAGCATCATCGCCGCGCCCGTGACTTACCTGCTTGACGGCAAGCAGTACGTGTCGGTGGTCGCGGGCTGGGGCGGAGCGTTCGCGCTGGTGAGCGGCGACGTGGGTCACGCGTCGGGCGGCGACGGCAAGGGCCGCCTGCTCACGTACTCGCTCGGCAGCGGCGAGCCGCCCGCGACTCAGATGGTGCTCGACCGCATCACCGCGCCCGGCGAGGTCTACGACGGCGAGCGCCTGTATCACAAGTACTGCGCGGCGTGTCACGGCGGCGCAGCGGTCGCGATGGTCGGCATGAAGGACCTGCGCAAGATCTCCCCCGACACGCGCGCCGCGCTCTCGGACATCGTGCTCAAGGGCGCGCTGCGCGGCAACGGAATGCCCGACTTCGCCCAGTATCTCGGCGAAGCTGAGGTCGCCAAGCTCCGCACCTATCTCGACCACCGCGCCGAGGAGTCCGGCCTGCGCTAGGGGTTCAGGCGCGAGACACGCGCCGCTCACCGGACATTCAGTCACTGAACTTCGGCGCGCGCTTCTCGAGGTTCGCCTTCACCGCTTCGATCTGATTCGGCTTGCCGATCAAGCTGCGCTGCAGCTCTTCCTCGAGCTTGAGCCCGTCGGCGATCGAGCCCTGCCACGACTGCTGCAGGAGTCGCTTCGCGGCGCGCACCGCGTCCGGGCTCTTGCCCGCGATCTCGCGCGCGAGCGCGAGCGCGTCGTCGAGCGGCTTCTCCGACGCGCGCGTCGCGAGTCCCAGCGCGACCGCCTCGGTGCCGGACACCACGCGACCCGTGAAGGTGAGCTCCTTCGCGACGTCCTGGCGCACGAGCCGGCGCAGGGTCTGCGTGCCCGACATGTCGGGGATGAGTCCCCACTTCACTTCCATCACCGAGAGGCGCGCGTCGGGCGCGACGATGCGCAGATCCGCGCCGAGCGCGATCTGCAGGCCGCCCCCGTACGCGACTCCGTGTATGGCAGCGATCACCGGCACGGGCAGCTCCTGCCAGATCCACGCGGCGAGTTGAGCGCGATTCGCGCCGCTCGACGAGCGCTCGAACAGCTTGGGATCCGCGCCCCCTCCGGAACGCGGGCCAGCCATCGCGGCGAAGCTCTCCATGTCGAGACCCGCGCAGAAAGCGCGGCCCTCTCCCGACAACACGACCGCGCGCACGCTCTTGTCGTCGGCGAGCGCGCGACCCGCGTCGCCGAGCGCGCTGAACATGGCGGAGTCGATCGCGTTCATCTTCTCCGCGCGCGACATGCGCACGTCGGCGACGCCGTCCCGAAACTCGATCTTCACTCGCTCCGACACGTGCAGCTCCTCCGTGTAGCGCTCACAACATAGTACAGCGTCTGGGCGCCTTCGGACTTTGGCACGGTCGCTACCTTGACGCTCCGCACGCAACTGGGCAGCCTTCGCCGCGGAGAACGCACCACTGACAGCGAATCTCTCCGCAACGCCGCTCGACTGGAGCGTGGCGCGCGCCGATTTGGCGCCGGGTCGTGTCTCACTCGAGCTCGGCGGCCGGCTCGTGCTCCACACCGCACCGGACGCGATCTCGCGCATGCGCGAGCTCGTCGACGAGAGCGTGCAGCGTCTGACCTTCGATCTCTCGCAGCTGCGCGCGCTGGACGCGGCGAGCGCCGCGCTCCTGCTCGATCTCCGCGACGAGCTGCGCACACGCCTCCCCGAGGTGGAAGTCACCGGCGCGGCGGGGCGCGTGGAGTCGATCCTCGACATGGTCGCGTCGAGCCCGCACGGCGTCGCGCCGCGTTCCGCACCCAAGGTCCCGGGCATCGTCGAGCAGGTCGGCCGCAACACGGCGCTGGTCGCGGGCTTCGCGCGCGAGGCGCTCGAGTTCACGGGCGGCGTGTTCGCCGCCGCCGTGACCTCGGCGCGCAACGCGAGCCGGATCCCGTGGGGCTCGGTCGTGTCGCTCATGGAGCGCTCGGGCGCGGACGCGCTCCCGATCATCGCGCTCATCACGTATCTCGTCGGGCTGGTGAGCGCCTTTCAGGGCGCGATCACTCTGCACCGCTACGGCGCGGACATCTTCGTCGCGGACGGCATCGCGATCGGAGTGACTCGCGAGTTCGGGCCGCTCATGGTGGCGATCGTCGCCGCGGGTCGCTCCGGCGCCGCGTTCGCCGCCGAGCTCGGCACGATGCGCGTCTCCGAGGAGGTCGACGCGCTGCGCACGATCGGGCTCGACCCGTTTCCCTATCTCGTGCTGCCGCGCCTGATCGCGCTCGCGGCGATGGTGCCCATCCTGACCCTGCTCGGCGACGCGGTCGCGATCCTCGGCGGCGCGACCGTCGGCGTGTTCGGCCTCGACCTCACCTTCACGTCGTATCTCACCGAGACGCGCCTGCGACTCACTTTCTGGAACATCGCGACGGGACTCATCAAGTCCCTCGCGTTCGCGATTGCGATCGCGCTGATCGGCTGCAAGTGGGGACTCGGGACTCGCGGTGGCGCCGAGGGCGTCGGTCGGGCCACGACCTCCGCGGTGGTGACGATGCTGTTCTCGCTGGTGATCATCGACGCGGCGTTCACCGTGGTGTTCTATGCCTGGGACATCTGACGTCCACATCCGGGTGTCGGGGGTGGCACTCGGCTTCGACGGCGAGGTGCTGCTCGAGAACATCGATTTCCAGGTCCGGCGCGGCGAGATCTTCGCGATCCTCGGCGGCAGCGGCAGCGGGAAGTCGACTCTCTTGCGGCACCTGATCGGGCTGGCGACCCCGATGCGCGGCGAGATCCTCGTCGACGGCGCGCCGCCCCAGCTCGGCTCGCACGCGCCGGATTGCGGCGTGCTGTTCCAGTCGGGAGCGCTCTTCGGCTCGATGACTCTGGGCGAGAACGTGGCGCTGCCGCTGGCGACCTGGACGGACCTGCCGCGCAGCTCGATCGACGCGGTGGTGAAGAGCAAGCTGCGGCTCGTCGGACTCGGCGGCTTCGAGAATCACATGCCGTCGGAGCTCTCGGGCGGCATGAAGAAGCGCGCCGGCATCGCGCGCGCGCTCGCGCTCGAGCCCGAACTCGTGTATCTCGACGAGCCGAGCGCCGGCCTCGATCCAATCACGTCGGCGGAGCTCGACGAGCTGCTGCTCACGCTGAACCGCGGCCTCGGCACGACGCTCGTGGTCGTGACTCACGAGCTCGCGAGCATCTTCGCGATCGCCGAGCGCTGCATCATGCTCGACCGCGAAGCGAAGGGGCCGATCGCCCTGGGCCGGCCGGCCGAGCTGCGCGATCACAGCCGCGATCCGCGCGTCGTGGCGTTCTTCAACCGCAAGCCCGCGGTGAGCGAGGCGATGGCATGAACTCGACGAACTACTACAAGCTGGGCGCCTTCGTGTTGAGCGGCGTCGTGTTGCTGCTCGTGGCGCTGGTCTGGCTCGGCGCGACCGACTGGAACCGCACGACCCGCGCCCTGGTGACTTACTTCGACGAGTCGGTTCAGGGGCTCGAGGTCGGCTCGGCGATCAAGTTCCGCGGCGTCTCGGTCGGCACGGTCTCGGAGATCTCCGTCGCGTCCGACTTGCGACACGTCCGCGTCGTGAGCCTCGTGTATCAGGACGTGCTGCGCCGGCTCGGCCTGTCCGAGGGGAACCGCGGTCTGCAGCAAGCCGCCATCGGCGATCGCGCGCTGCGCATCCAGCTCGCCTCGTCGGGAATCACCGGCGTGAAGTTCCTGTCGATCGACTTCTTCGACACGCGCCGCTTCCCGGAAGAGAAGCTGCCGTTCGAGACCGGCCCCGACTATCTGCCCTCGACGCCGTCGACCTTGAAGAGCATCGAGGAGGCCGCAGTGGACGTGGGCATGCAGCTCCCGATGCTGACGATGCGCGCGAGTGAGACGCTGCTGCGCCTCGCCAACGCCGTCGAGGACATGGAGCACACCCTGCAGCCGCTGCTGTCTCACGACGGCGCCGTGGTGCGCGTGCTCGAGCAGTACGAGCGCACTGGCGCGCAGATCGAGCGCTCCGCGCTCGCGCTCGAGCAGGAGGTGCGCGCCGCGAAGCTCGCGAGCACGACCTCCGCGGTCCGCGACGCCTCGGCGGCGGTCATCGGCTTCTCCTCCGACATGAGTGTGACTGCGGAAGACGCGCGCGAGAGCATGGCCGTGCTCCAGGACACACTCGATTCCATCAAGGCGCTCTCCGACTATCTCGAGCGGGACCCCGCGGCGCTGGTACGGGGGCGCTCGCCGTCGCAAAGCGGAAAGGGCCCGCGTCCTTGAGACTCCGCGGCGCCCGGCTCACGACGGCGCTGGCCGTCGCGGTAGCTCTCGCCGCCGGCTGCCTGCTGGTGCAGCCGCCGGCCGAGCCGCGCTACTTCACGCCGGGCGCGAAGCTCATGACCGACGACGGCGGTCCCGTGGTGCGCGCCGACGCTCCGCTCCTGCGCGTGCGCCGAGTGCGCGCCGCGCCGTATCTGCGCGACCGCATGGTCTGGCGGCGCGGCGTCGAGATCGGCTTTCACGATCTGCTCCGCTGGACCGAGACACCGGCGCGCTTCGCGCAGAGCTGGCTCGAGGCCGAGCTCTTCGAGCGGCGCGGCTTCCGGCGCTCGACTCTCCCCATCGTTCCAACGCTCGACGCGAACCTCCAAGCCTTCGACGAGCTGCTGTCGCCGACGCACGAGGCGCTGGTGGCGCTCGCGGTCGTGCTCACCGACCCCAAGCTCGGGACGCTCGTGGATCGCACGATCGAAGTGCGCCGGCCGATCGGCAGCGACGACCCGAAGGAGGTCGCGGATGCGCTCGGCCAGGCGCTGGCGGCGGCGGCGGAGCAGGTTGGCGACGCCGCCGCGGAGGCGCTGGGGGCGCGGCCTCGCTGAGTGCTTTGGTAGCCTGTCGGGCCCCGCGCCGGCGCGACTCGCGCCGCATCAACCGATACGGAATCTCGATGGGCCGGATCACTGCCGCCGCCTTCGCACTCGCGCTCGCCGTCGCGGCTCCCGCCGCGGCGGTCGCCGCCGAGACCGCGCCGGTCGCCGAGCCGAACAGCGACGTCGACCTGCTCGACCGCGCGGCTCGTGCCGGCGACGCGGCCGAGGTCGGTCGCATCCTCGCGCGCGGCCTCGCCGTCGACGCCCTGGACCGAGACGGCTGGACGCCGCTCATGCACGCCGCCGCCACAGGCAAGCGCGACGCGCTCCTGCTCCTCTTGCAGCACGGCGCGAGCGCCCGGGCGAAGAGCCCGCGCGGAGACACTCCGCTCCAACTCGTGGCGGGCCAGGAAGACCCGAGCCTCAGCGAAGCGCTGCTCGCCGCCGGAGCGCCGGTCGACGATGCGGATCAGACCGGACAGACACCGCTCATGCGCGCCGCCGCGCGCGGCAACGAGGGCGTCGTGAAGGTTCTGCTCGAACACGGCGCCAACGCGAACGCCGCAGATCGCGGCGGCACGACCCCTCTGATTGCGGCGTCCCTCGAAGGTCGCGACGCGACCGTGACTCTCTTGCTCCAGAAGGGCGCGGACCCAGAGCTGCGACGACGGGACGGCGCCAGTGCGCTCGCCGTCGCTGCGAAGCGCGGTCACTCGAAGGTTGCGCGCGCGCTCGTCGACCACAAAGCCGACGTGAATGCGACCGGCCCCGACGGCGTGACACCTCTGGTTCAAGCGGTGCGGAACGGCGACCGCGAGCTCGTCGAGGCGCTGCTGCGCGCCGGCGCCGACCCGAATCGCGCTGGGGTCGGCGGTGAGACCGCGCTTCACGCGGCCGCGCACAAGGGCGACGCGGACATCGCCCTGCGACTCGTCGACGCCGGCGGCGACACGCAGAAGCTCAACTCGCAGGGCAGCTCGCCGATCATGCTCGCGCTCGACGAACAGCATCCGGAGGTGGCGCGCGTGTTTGCCGGCACCGGCGCGGGCCCAATGTTCACCTCGAATGACCTGCAGGCGGTCGACGATCGAGGCCGAACCTCGCTCATGCGGGCGGCGGCGCTCGGCATGCAACACTACGTGAAGGCGCTCATCGCGGACGGCGCGGAGATCGACGCCCGCGACAAGGACGGCTGCACCGCGCTCGTCCTTGCCGCCGCGGGCAATCGATTCGAGACGGCACAGGTGTTACTCGACGCGGGTGCGGACATCGACGCCGCGGACGTCGAGGGCTCGACCGCAGTGACTCACGCCGCGATTCGCGGCTACATGAAGCTCCTGAAGCTGCTCGTGGCTCGTCACGCCGGCGTCGATCCGGCGACGGGACCGCAGAAGCAGACGCCGCTCATGGGCGCAGCGCTCTCCGGGAATCTCGAGGTCGTGAAGGTGCTGCTCGGCGCCGGCGCGGACCCGACGAAGAAGGCGAGCAACGGACAGACCGCCCGCCAGCTCGCGGAGGGCGCCGGGTTTCGGCGCATCGCCGCGCTGCTCGAAGAGGCGGAGCGCGAGCCGGCCGACGGCCGCGCCGGCGGCGCGCACGGCAAGCGCACGCCACTCATGTTCGCCTCGTCGCGGGGCAACGATGCTTCGCTGATTGCCGAGCTGAAGAGCGGCGCGAAGGTCGACGCGCGCGATCGCGACGGCCGCACCGCGCTCATGCTCGCGGCGTCGGCGGGCAAGCTCTCGTCGGTCGACTTACTCCTCGACGCCGGCGCGCACCTCGAGCTGAAGGACGACGGCGGCGCGACTGCGCTCCGCGGTGCCGTCGCATCCGGTCAGGTTGCGGTCGTCGCGCGTCTCGCCGAGCGCGGCGCGGACGTCAACGCGGCGAGCCGCAATGGCCAGACACCGCTCATGTACGCGGTCGGCAAGGGTCACAACGAGATGGTGGACCTCTTGCTCGAGCGCGGCGCCGATCTGAACCTGCGCGACCCGGCGGGACGCAGCGCGCTGATTCAGGCGGCGAGCAGCGGACAGACGACGCTCGCGGCGAAGCTGCTCGCGAAGGGCGCCGACCCGAACGCGTCGGCCGCTAACGGTGAGACGGCGCTGCTCTACGCCTCGCGCCGCGGCGACCACGCTCTGGTAGTCACTCTGCTCGAGGCGGGAGCGAACCCGAAGGTCGCCGACCACGATGGACAGACGGCGACGATGCGCGGCGCGGCAGGCGGCTACGCCGAGATCATCAACGCGCTCGCGCGCCACGGCGGCGACGTAAACGCGGTGAGCAACGCGGGTCAGACCGCGCTCCATCTCGCTGCGCGCGGCGGCCACGTCGAAGCCGTGCGCACTCTGCTGCGACTCGGCGCGAACCCGATCGCGCGCGACGCCAAGGGCCGGACCGCGCTGACCGAAGCGTACGAGCGAGAGCGGCGCGAGGTGCTCGGTCTGATCGATCAAGCCGCCTCCGAGGAGTGGGCGAAGCTGTCGGCAGACGACGGCCCGAAGGATCCCGCGCGCGCGAAGCTGCGCGATGAGGCGGCGCTGGTCGACGCCGCGCGCGATGGGAAGCTCGACGAGGTCAAGCGCTTGCTCGACAGAGGTGTCTCGCCGGACGCACGTGACTTCCGCGGCTGGACCGCTCTGATTCACGCGGCGATGGGTGGACGCAAGGAGATCGTCATCGAGCTCCTGCGCCGTCGCGCACAGCCCGCGCTTCCGAACGATCTGGGTGCGACGCCGCTCATGGCCGCCGCGAGCGCCGACAAGGCCGAGATACTCGCGATTCTGCTGCAGGTCGGCGCCGACGCGAACACGCGCGACCGCGACGGGATGTGCGCGCTCAGCTTCGCGGCGGCCGGCGGGAACCTGACTTCGGTGGCGGTCTTGCTCGAGAAGGGCGCCGACATCGAGAACCGCGAGGAACGCGGCTACACGCCGCTGGTTCTGGCGACCGCGAACGGCCACGTCGACGTCGTCGCCTATCTCCTCAGCAAGGGCGCGAAGCCCGACACGCGCGGGCGCGGCGGAGTCACTGCGCGCAGCCTCGCGCTCGAGCACAAGAACACCGCGATCATCCAGCTGCTCGATGCGCACGTCGCCAAGACGAGCGGCGATGCCAAGCCGCCGGTGGACGCCGCCCGGCCCTGACCCGCGGCGCGGGTCTCGCGCCTAGTGTCTCCCACCAGATTTTCCTTGTCGGGAGATACCACCGCGTGTAACGATCCCCGCGCCTTCAGGTTCCGAGAGGGAAGGGACGCTGCAAGGGGTCGCTCGTGCTTATGCGCCGTGTGACCGTGTGCATCGCACTCGCCGCGGCGCTCGGCGCCGCGGCGAGTGCATTCGCCGCACCGCCGTCCGCCGACGCAGCGGCGAAGCTCGAGGCCGCGCTGAAGTGGCAGACGGGTGAGGTGCCGCTCGGCGAAGGGATCGCGCACCTGTCACTGACTCCAGCCTGGCGCTTTCTCGGCCCGAGCGACGCCGAACGCGTGCTCGTCGACGCATGGCACAACCCGCCGGCTCGCGAGCCGCCGCTGGGCATGCTGTTCCCTGCGGACGTCGGTCCGTTCGACCCCCAGGGATGGGGCGTCGTGATCTCGTACCTGGCCGAGGGACACGTCGCGGACGATGACGCCGAGCATCAGGACTACGACGCGCTGCTGCGCGAGATGCAGGTCGCAGCGAGGGCGGGGAACGAGAAGCGCGTCCGCGACGGCTACTCCGCCGTCGAGCTCGTCGGCTGGGCCGCGCAGCCCTACTACGACCGGACGGAGCACAAGCTGCACTGGGCCCGCGAGCTCCGCTTCGGCGACGAGTCCGAGCACACGCTGAACTATGACGTGCGCGTGCTCGGGCGGCGCGGCGTGCTCGTGATGCAGGCCGTTGCGCCGATGGCGCAGTCCGAGTCAGTGCAGACGCAGATGCGCGACGCGCTCGCGCTGGTCGAGTTCTCGCCGGGGCATCGCTACGACGACTTCAACTCGGGCGTCGATGCGGTCGCGGCCTACGGAATCGGCGGGCTGGTCGCCGGCGGGCTCCTGGCGAAGGCGGGAGTCTTCAAGCTCCTGATCGGCGCGCTGGTCGCCGCGAAGAAGTTTCTCGTGGTCGGCGGAATCGCGGCTGCCGGCGCGATCGCGCGCTACTTCCGGCGGAACCCCGCGGCCTGAGCGCGTCAGCTCGCGCGGCGCAGCGCGACGGTCACTGACTCGCCGCTGACCTCCGCCGCATGAGTCGAGTATCCGGAGCCCTGCGCGGGCGCCTGGAACGTCAGCTCGGTCGCGAGCGTCTGCTCCGCGATGTAGTCGCGGAAGCGCTCGGCCGCCGCGCGCCAGTCGTCGGGCAAGGCGAGCGCGACGCGAATGCGGTCGGAGACGTGCAGGCCGGCCTCGCGCCGGGCCTGCTGCACTGCGCGCACGAGGTCGCGCGCGACGCCCTCGCTGGCGAGACTCTCGTCGATCGCGAGGTCCAAGATCACGATCGCGTCGTTCGAGCCGAGCGGCTGACAGACGACGCCGGGGCGCGGCTCGAGCAGGAGCTGGAAGTCCTGGCCCGCGAGTGACTCGCCGGCGACCTCGACCGTGCCCGGCGCGGTCTGCTTCCAGCGCCCGGCCTTCGCCGCGGCGATCACTTCCTGTGTCTTCTTGCCCAGCCGCTTGCCGACGCTGCGCGCGTTCACCGCCAGCTTGAAGCTGGCATAGCGCTCGATCTCGGCGGAGAGCGCCACCGACTTCACGTTCACCTCGTCGGCGACGAGCGCCGTGAACGGGCGCAGGCCGTCGACCCCCGCGCCCGCGACGATCAGCTCGCGCAGCGGCTGGCGCACGCGCACGTCGTGTGCGCGGCGCAGAGCCAGCGCCGCGGAGCAGACCTCGCGCGCGCGATCCATGGCGCGCACGAGCTCGGGCTCGGAGGGGAGCGTCGCGGCGTCGGGCCAGTCGCAGAGGTGCACGCTCTCCTCACCCGTGAGTCCGCGGTAGACCTCTTCGGAGAGCAGTGGCAGGAGCGGACTCACTGCGCGCAGCGCCAGGACGAGCACGGTGTAGAGCGTATCGTAGGCGTCGCGCTTGTCGGCGCTCCCGTCCTCGGCCCAGAAGCGGTCGCGGCCGCGGCGGATGTACCAGTTGTTGAGCGCGTCGACGAAGCCCGCAAACTCGGCACAAGCACCCGGGATGTCGTACGCGTCGAGTGACTTCTCGATGCCGCGCACCAAGTCACCGGTCTTCGCGAGCGCGTAGCGGTCGAGAACACCCCGCGCGTTCGTTCGCAGCTTGGCGCGCACGCCGTCGGCATTCGCGTACAGACAGAAGAAGTAGTACGCGTTCCAGATCGGGCGCAGCACCAGGCGCACGATCTCGCGAATCACTTGGCCTTCGCGATCGATCTGCAGGTCCGCGCCGCGCAGGATCGGCGAGCTGCACAGGAACCAGCGCAGCGCGTCGGCGCCGTACGTCGAGAACACCTCCTCGGGGCTCGGATAGTTGCGCAGGCGCTTCGAGAGCTTCTGCCCGTCCTCGTCCAACACCACGCCGTGACAGATGCAGTTCTCGAAGGCGGGCCGATCGAAGAGCGCCGTCGCCAGCACGTGCATGGTGTAGAACCAGCCGCGCGTCTGCGCGACATACTCGGTGATGAAGTCGGCCGGAAAGTGATTCTCGAACCAATCGCGGTTCTCGAACGGGTAGTGCACCGCCGCGAAGGGCATCGAGCCGGACTCGAACCAGCAGTCCAGCACGTCCGTGACTCGGCGCATGTTCGACTTGCCCGTCGGGTCGTCGGGGTTCGGGCGCACGAGCTGGTCGATCCCGGGCCGGTGCAAGTCGTCGGGTCGCACGCCGAAGTCGCGCTCGAGCTCGTCGAGCGAGCCGTACACGTCGATGCGCGGATAGTTCGGATCGTCCGAGCGCCACACGGGGATCGGCGAGCCCCAGAAGCGGTTGCGGCTGACCGACCAATCGCGCGCGCCCTCCAGCCACTTGCCGAACAGGCCGTCGCGGATGTGACTCGGCACCCAGCGGATCCTCTGGTTCAGCTCGACCATCCGGTCGCGGACTTCGGTGACCTTCACGAACCACGAGCTCATCGCGCGGTAGATGAGCGGCGTGTCGGTGCGCCAGCAGTGCGGGTAGTTGTGGACGATGGTCTCTTGGCGCACGAGCGCGCCGCGTTCCTTCAGATCGCGGATGATCGGGCGGTTCGCGTCGAAGACGAGCTGTCCCTGCCAGGGCGGTATCTCGGAGGTGAACTTGCCCGACTCGTCGACCGGCACGACGACGGGAATGCCCGCGGCGACACACAGCGCCATGTCGTCCTCGCCGAAGCCGGGCGCCATGTGCACGACGCCGGTGCCCTCGGCCGTCTCGATGAACGCGGCGTCGAGTACGCGGAATGCGTTGTGAGTCCCCGTGAAGAACGGATACAGCGGCTCGTAGGTCCGGCCGACCAGGTCCGTCCCGCGCAGCGACCCGACGCGCGCCGCGCCTTCGAGCTCGGCCGCGTACTTCTCGACCGTGCCCGCGCCGAGCGCGATGCGCCGGCCGTCCTTCTCGAAGAGCGCGTACTCGATGTCCTCGCCGACGGCGAGCGCGAGATTCGAGGGCAGGGTCCAGGGCGTCGTCGTCCAGACCCAGAGGTCGAGCGGTGACTTCTCGCCCGCCGCGCGAGTCAGTGTGAAGCGCACCGTGATCGCCGGGTCCTGCCGCTCGCGGTACGAGTTGTCGAGCCGTGTCTCGAAGTTCGACACCGGCGTCTGCGCGGCCCACGAGTAGGGCATCACCCGGTAGCCCTCGTACACGAGCCCGCGGTCGTACAGCTGCTTGAACGCCCACAGGATGCTCTCCATGTAGGAGAGGTCCATCGTCTTGTAGTCGTTCTTGAAGTCGACCCAGCGCGCCTGCCGAGTCACGATCTCCTGCCACACTTCGGTGTAGCGCAGGACCGAGCTGCGGCAGTAGTCGTTGAAGCGGTCGATGCCGTACTCGGTGATCTTCGCGCGGCCCGAGATCCCGAGGTCCTTCTCGGCCTCCATCTCCGCGGGCAGGCCGTGCACGTCCCAGCCGAAGCGGCGCTCGACGCGCCGGCCGCGCAGTGTCTGGTAGCGCGGCACCACGTCCTTCACGAAGCCGGTGAGCAGGTGCCCGTAGTGCGGCAGGCCGTTCGCGAAGGGCGGGCCGTCGTAGAAGACGTACTCGTTCGCGCCTCTCTCTCCGGCCGGGCGCTGGTCGATGGAGCGCTGGAAGATCCGGTTGGCGCGCCAGTACGCGAGCACCCGCTCTTCGATCGCGGGGAAGCTCGGCTGGGCTTCGACTTCCGGGTAGGGCTTTTCCGTCGTGCGCGCGCTCATGGCCGGCAGATCCTATCGGGCGCGCGGCGCCTTCGCCGCCTGCAGCGCGGCGCAGTTGAAAACCGACTAGTCGGTCGGTAGCTTGCCGGCATGGCCCGGGGCGCGGTTCGCGGTCGGCGGGTTCGGAGAGCGGGGAAGCCGGTGCGGCGGCGCGCGCCGGAGGCGTCGCGCGACGCGATCCTCGACGCCGCTCTGCGCTGCTTCGCGAAGCGCGGCTATCACGAGACCTCGATCGACGACATCGCCGCGCGCGCGCGGCTCTCGAAGGGCGCGGTCTATTGGCACTTCGAGGGCAAGCGCGAGCTCTTCCTCGCGCTGATGGACCGGGCGCTGGGCTATCAGGAGTCGCTCGCGCGAGCCGTCGCCGACGCGCCGGACTGGCGCTCGGCGCTGCGCGAGCTGTTCGAGCGCGCGCCGGAGTATGTCGAGCGCGACCTGCCGCTCGTGAAGCTCTCGCTCCAGCACGTCTTGCAGGACGGGATCGACGAGAGTGTGCGCGTCCGCTCCGAGGAGAAACAGGAGCGCTGGAACGCGATCGTGGAGAGGCAGCTCGCGCGCGGCGTCGCGCAGGGCACGCTGCGCGCCGTCGTGCCCGAGGACGTCACGCTCGCGATCGGCGCCGCGATCAGCGGGCTCACGCTATTGCGACTCACTCACCCCGAGCTCGACCTGGCCTCGGTCTGGCGCCTCATGGAAGAGATCTTCGGGCGCGGGATCCGCACATGACTCGCGCGTGCGCGGCCTTGCTGACTCTGTCTCTCGCGCTCGCGCCGCTTCCGGGCCGGGCGCAAGACGCGCACGAGATCGTGCGCCGCGCCGAGGACGCGCTGCGCGGCAAGACCGCGGAGATGAAGCTGCGCATGACCATCACCACGCCGCGCTGGACCCGCGAGCTCGTGATCCGCAGCTGGGACGACCGCGCGCACGATCGCAGCTTCGTGCGCGTGCTCGAGCCGCCGAAGGACAAGGGCACCGCGTTCCTGCGCGATCGCGACGCGTTCTGGACCTGGCTGCCGCGGGTCGAGCGGGCGATGCGCATTCCGCCCTCGATGATGCTGCAGTCCTGGATGGGGAGTGACTTCACCAACGACGACCTCGCGCGCGAGTCGTCGCTCGAGGCCGACTACGTCGCGGTGCTCTTGCCCGAGCAGGACGTCGACGGCGTGCCCGCGTATCGGCTCGAGCTGCGCCCGAAGCCCGAGGCGCCGGTCGTGTTCGCGAAGCTCGAGCTCGCGATCGAGAAGGCGCGCTACGCGCCGCTCCTGTACGTGTACTACGACGAGCCCCAGCCCGGTCGCTTCGAGGCGCTGCGCCAGCTGCGCTTCAGCGACGTCCGCGAGGTCGACGGCCGGCCGCTGCCGCACGTGTGGGAGATGACGCCGCTCGACAAGCCGGGTCACTCGACCCGCGTCGTGCTCGAGGAGGCCGCGCTCGACCAGACACTCGACGACAAGATCTTCACGCAGGAGAACCTGCGCCGATCCGAGGCGGCGCGCTGATGCTGCTGCGGCTCGCGTGGCGGAATCTCGGCCGCAACAAGCGCCGCACCGCGCTCACGCTCGCCGCCGCCGTGTTCGGGACTCTGCTCTCACTCGTGAACCTCGCGATCTCGGCCGGCAGTCAGAAGCGCTGGATCGCGAATGCGGTCGAGCTGTATCCCGGTCACTTCGAAGTGAGTGCCCGCGGCTACCGCGACTCACGCACGCTCGAAGACGCGCTCGTGCTCGCGCCGGAGCAGCGCGCCGCGCTCGACGCGCTGCCCGGCACCAGCGGCTGGGCGCCGCGGCTGGAGGCGTTCGGGCTGATCTCCGCCGACTCGGAGCACGCGACGGGTCGGGGCGTGCAGCTCTTCGGCCTCGACGCGGTTCGCGAGCGCGGACTCTCGCGCCTGGTGCGGGCGCTGGGCGAGGGTGGCCGCGCGCCGGTTCGAGCCGCGGGCGGCGCGCGCCAGATCGCGCTCGGCGACCTCCTGGCGCGGAATCTCGGGGCCGCGCTCGGCGACGACGTCATCGTCGTCTCGGCGGACGCGTTCGGCTCGCAGGCGGCGGATCGCTTCCGCGTCGTCGGCACGTTTCACGTCGGCGCCGACGAGCTCGACGGCTACGGCGCGCTCGTCGACCTCGGCGACCTCCAGGACTTCCTCGCCGCGGGCGAGGGGCTCTCTCACGTCGCCGTGTTCGCGCGAGACACTCGCGCGCTGCCCGCGATCTCCACGCGCTTGCACGCGGTGTTTCCCGCGGATCGCTACGAGGTGCTCTCCTGGCCCGAGCTGGTGCCGGAGCTCGTCCAGTTCATCGAGGTCGGCGACGTCGGCGACTGGATCCAGAACGGGCTGCTCCTGATCGTCGTCGCGTTCGGGCTGTTGAATACGGTCTTGATGTCGGTCTTCGAGCGGGTGCGCGAGTTCGGCGTGCTGCGCGCGCTCGGCATGCGGCCGCGCATGGTGTTCGAGCTGGTCGTGCTCGAGTCACTCCTGCTGTCGCTGCTCGGGATCGCGCTCGGCTTCGCGATCGGGATCCCGCTCGTGCTGTATCTCGAGGGCCATCCGATCCCGCTCACGGGTCCCGAGGTGCGCTCGGCGATCGAGGTGTTCGGGCTCGAGCCCGTGATTCAGTTCGCGCTGTCGCGGTCGTCGCTGGTCGCGCTGCCGCTCGTGTTGCTCGCCGTCGGTGCGGCGGCGTCGATCCTGCCCGCGATCCGCGCGAGCCGCGGCCGGCCGATCGACGCGCTGCGCGCGACCTAGGAGGGCCGTGGTCACGCTGCTTCGCATCGCCTGGCGGAATCTCTGGCGCGGCTGGCGCCGGAGCGCGGTGGTGCTCTCTGCGCTCGCGATCGGGCTCGCGGCGTGTCTCGTGCTCGTGGGCTGGAGTCACGGGTGGATTCGCCAGATGGTGGAGAGCGCGGTGTCTACGCGCCTCGCGCTCCTGGCCGTGCACGCGCGCGGCTACCAGGCGAATCCCGACGTCGAGCGCACGCTCCGCGACGGCGGCCGCGCGCTCGCGGACGCGATCGAGCGCTTCCCCGGTGCGGCCGCGTCGCCGCGCGCGCTCGGAGACGGACTCGCGCAGAGCGCGCGCCAGAGCGCGCGCGTCGTGCTGGTCGGGGTCGTGCCCGAGCGCGAAGCGCGTGTCTCGATCGTCGCGCGCTCGTTCATCGCCGGCGGGTTCCCGGAGGCGACACCGATCGGTGTCGGGCGCAGCGTGCCCGGCGTCGTGGTCGGCGAGGCGCTCGCCCAGAGTCTCAAGGTCCGGCTCGGGGACAAGCTCGTGCTGCACGCGCCGGGGGAGACGGGGCTCGGCGCCTTCCGCATCTCGGGCGTCTTTCGCAGCGGATCGATCGGCTTCGACAAGAGCACCGTGTTCCTGCGCCTCGAGGACGCGCAGCGCCTGCTCGACGTGGGCGACGGCGTGCACGAGGTTGCGATCGCGCTCGCCGACCCGCGCGCGCTCGCCGCGCTCACCGCGTTCGCGCGCGCCGAGCTGCCGCGAGTGAATCCCGACGAGGCGCTCGAGGTGCTCACCTGGAAGGAGCGCGAGCCGCGGCTCGCGGCGATGCTCGGACTCATGGCCGACACGGCGTGGATCGCCTACGCGACGATGTTCGCAGGCATGGCGTTCGGCATCGCGAACGCCCTGCTCATGTCGGTGTACGAGCGGATCCGCGAGTTCGGCGTGCTGCGCTCGTTGGGTCTGCCCGCCGCGCGCCTGGTCTGGCTCGTGCTGATCGAGTCACTGCTCCTGACCTTCGGCGGCGCGCTGCTCGGGGTCGGGCTCGGCGCGACGCTGGTCTGGGTTCTGGAGCACACCGGGATCGAGCTCGGCAGCTTGTCCACCGGGCTGTCACAGCTCGGAATCGGGACGACGATCTACCCGCACCTCGATCCCGGCGATTTCGTCTCGCCGCTCGGGCTCGCGTTCGCGACCGCGCTCGCCGCCGCGATCTGGCCCGCGTGGAAGGCTGCGCGGCTGCGCCCGGCGGAAGCCGTGCGGCACGTCTAGGAGGGAACCCTTGGCCGACATCGTCCTCGAGGCGCGACGAGTCACGAAGATCTACCGCGCGGGCGAGATCGAGACACTCGCGCTTTCCGAGGTCGACCTCTCGATCGAGCGCGGCGAGTTCTCGGCGCTCTCCGGTCCGTCCGGCTCGGGCAAGACGACGCTCTTGAACCTCTTGGGCACGCTCGATCGACCGACGAGCGGACACATTTTTGTGTCGGGCGAAGACACGACCGAGATGCGCGAGGCGCAGCGCGCGCACCTGCGCCTGCGCAAGCTCGGCTTCGTGTTCCAGGCGTACAACTTGGTGCCGGTCCTGTCGGCGCTCGAGAACGTGGAGTTCGTGCTGCTCTTGCAGGGCGCAGCGAGCGCCGAACGGCAGCGCCGCGCTCTCGCCTGTCTCGCGGACCTCGGTCTCGCGGAGCTCGCGGAGAAACGGCCGAACGAGATGAGCGGCGGACAGCAGCAGCGCGTGGCCGTCGCGCGCGCGATCGCTTCCGAGCCCGAGATCGTGCTCGCCGACGAGCCCACCGCGAACCTCGACTCGAAGACCGCCGAGGACCTGCTCGACCTGATGCAGCGCTTGAACCGCGAGCGCAACGTCACGTTCCTGTTCAGCACGCACGACCCGCGCGTGATGGCGCGCGCGCGGCGCGAGATCCGGCTCGTCGACGGGCGCATCGCGAGCGACCAGCGGCGCCCGGGGTGAACCGGATCGGTGTCGCCCTCGCGCTCGCGCTCGCGGCCACGCGCGCGCAGGCGGTCGAGCTCGACTACGGGGACTGGAAGCTCGACCTGTCCGCGAACCTGCGCGAGATCGTCACCCTCGACCGCGAGCTCGACGCGTTCTCGCTCCACGAGTCTCCGAGTCTCTTGTTCACCACGCGCGCGCGCCTGCAGCTCGAGGCGCGCTACCGCGACCACTGGTCGGGTCAGCTCGTCTACGACAACGAGTTCTTCCTCGGCAGCGGGCGCGACTCACTCGCGTTCCGCGCCGCCGAGGAGCTCGGCGCTCCGACCTTTCTCGACCTCGATCAGACGATCGTCGACTCGGGCGATCTCACCTGGCGCCACCTCTTGTACCGCGGCTGGGTGCGCTACCAGGACGACGCCTTCGAAGTCACTCTGGGCCGGCAGCGCATCGCGCTCGGCCGCGCGCAGCTGTGGAACCCGTCGGATCTGTTCAATCCGATCCCGCCGCTCGCGGTGGAGGGCGACCAGCGCATCGGCGTCGACGCGCTCCTGGCGCGGGCGCGCCTCTACGACGATCTCTGGGCCGCGCTGATCGTCGCGCCCGAGCGGCACGATCACCATCCGCGCAGCGCGCTGCGCCTCGAGCTCTCGAAGCGCCAGATCGACGGGGCGCTCATGTTCGCGAAGCTCGACCGCGACTATCTCGTCGGCTTCGACTTCGCGACCAACGTCAGCGACGCGGCACTGCGCGGCGAGTTCACCGAGACCTGGCACGACCACGGACGCGCGACCCTGCAGGCGGTGCTGTCACTCGACTACACGTTCCCGATCGGCACCGGCGTGTACGGGCTCGTCGAGCACTTCTACAACCAGAACGTCCAGTCACACGACGCGCTCGCGGCGCTGCTCGGCTCCGACATCGGGCTGCGGCGTCTGGCCGAGAGACTCTTGCCGCCGCCGGAGATCGTCACGTTCTCGCGCAATCAGACCGGGCTCGAGATCGGCTACGACCTGACTCCGCTCGTGCGCGCGAACCTGCTCTGGATCCACGACTGGAACGGGCCGAGCGAGGCGCTGGCGCCCTCGCTGATCTGGCAGGTGCGGAGCGACATCGAGCTCTCCGCCGGCGTGCAGCTCTTCGGAGGCAACGACGGCAGCGGCGAGTACGGCGGACTGCCGCCGCTCTGGTTCCTCCGCGCCGACGTGTACTTCTGAGCCAGTGACGCACGCGCGCGCAACCTCAAGTCGGCTCCCGACGAGGCCGATTGCAGAGACGGAGGGGCGGTCGCGATCGCATCGCGGAAGCACAGGAGTCTCGGCTTGCGCAGCCTCGGGTTTGCCGTCGCCGTCCTCGGTCTGGCGTTTCTGTCGTGTGCCCAGAACGCCGCCTTCCTTCCCCCCGTGTCGCTCGACTTCTTCGTCGAGTCGCCGCACGAAGATCCCTGGAACGCGAAGATCAAGAACTGGCAGTCGCGGAACGAGCTCGATCAGCTCGCGATCGCGCAGCGCGGCGCGGCCGACTCGCAGCTCGGCGAGGAGTACACGAAGTTCGAGCTCGAGCTGCGGCGCAAGGTCGCGGCCGAAGCGGTCGCGTGGATCCAGGACGAGAGCCGCCGCCACTACATTCCCGACGGCGAGACGGATCACTGGGCGACGCTGTCGGAAGTGATCGCGCAAGACGGCGATGACTGCGACGGACTCGACCTGATGACGTTCGTCCTGCTGCGCAAGCTCGGCTTCTCCAAGGACGAGATCTTCCGCTCGATCGTGGTCGACAAAGAGACGGGCCAGCACCACATGGTGACGCTCTGGTTCGAGAGCGCGGACCGCCGCGACCCGTGGGTGCTCGATCCGACCGGCGTGGTCACGAGCAAGCTCGTGCGCCTGTCACAAGTTCCGAAGTGGAGCCCGATCGAGATGTTCGACGAAGCGCGCCACTATCGCGTCGAAGAGTCGCCGAGCGCGGGTGCGGTCGCACAGCGCTGAGCTAGATTGCGGCGATGCCGCTCGAGCTCGCCGAGACCGACGCATCGACACTCGCGCTTCTCTCGAACGCTCCGCTCGATCCGGCGTATCCAGTCGCGATGCCGCCCGACCCGGTGTATCCCGGACAGACTCGCGCGCCGCTCGCGCATCCACTCGACGAGATCGCGACGCCCGCGATCTGGTCGCGACTCGCGCTGCCGCTGGAGCGCGCGCTCCAAGCTCTCTGGGAGACGCTGGGTCTGCGCGACGGCGCGCGGCCGACGCTCTGGGTCGCGATCCACTACGGGCGCATCGCGCTGAACGCGCACGCCTGGGAGAGACTGCGCGCGCGCGCCGTGGGTGAGCCTCCGGACCCCGCGTTGGTCGAGCCCGCGCAGGGAATTGGCGGGCGTGTCTCGGAGCGGATCGAGGTCGTCGCCGCGGCGTTCGGGCGCCGACGGCTCGCGACGCGCATCGAGCGCGCGGAGCGCGCGCGCATCGCGCTCTTGCGCAGGCTCGCGGAGACCGAGCCGGCGGATCTCGACGCGGGCGAGCTCGCGCGCGGGCCGCTCGACGAGCGCAGCTGGACGGAGGTGCTCGTGCCGGGCTTGGGCCGGCGGCTGTCCGATCCGCTCGACGCCGACGTCGATGCGGGCGTGCGCGCCGCGCTCGCGCTCGAGCAGCGCTGCACGGCCGAGCTGGGACTGCGCCTCGCCGCGCGCCGCACGCTCGCGAGCCCGCACCTCGTGGCGTTTCTCACCGTGCCGGAGCGGATTCGCGCGGCGCTCGACGGCGCGAGTCACTGGTCCGAGCTCGCCTCGCTGCGCCAGGAGCGGGTCGACCAGTTCGCGAAGCTCGATGTGCCGCGAGCGTTCTTCGGTCGCCCGCGTCCGGGGGCGGAGAGAGCGTGACCGAGACCCGTCCTCCGGCCGCGCTGCTCGAGCTTCCGCTCGTCTCGCTTCCGGGCGCGCATCCCTGCGCGAGCTGCGGCGAGTGCTGCACGTACGTCGCCACGCAGATCGACGATCCGGGCACGTTCAAGGAGTACGAGAACCTCCACTGGTATCTCACGCACGAGAACGTGGGCGTGTACATCGACTCGGACGGTGACTGGTTCATCGAATTCAAGACGAAGTGCAAGCATCTGACCGACGCGAAGACGTGCGGGATCTACGAGGAGCGGCCGCTCGTCTGCTCGGAGTTCTCGTTCAACGACTGCGAGCGCAACTCGGGCGAGCGGGGCTGGAAGCACTACTTCCACTCACAAGAGGAGCTCGTCGAGTTCCTGCGCTCGAAGCGCCCGCGCGCCTACGAGCGCTACCAGAAGAAGCGCCGCGAGCTGCTGCGCAAGCGGAGGGCTAGCGCTCGCGCGCGAGCTTGAGCCCGGCGCCGAAGAGGAATCCGCCCGGTCACGGCGCCGGCGCGGGCTTGTCGACGGAGACCTCGACTTCCTTGCGCGACTTCTCCGCCTTCTCCTGCGCCTTCTTGCGCTCGTTGTCGATCTCGACCTTCAGCGCGCGGCGCGTGTCTTCGTTGGCCTCGGCCTGGATCTCGACGTTGCGGCGCTGCAGGTCGAGCAGGCGATTCTCGAGCAGGCGATTGCGCTGGCCGAGCAGGCGCGGCGAGAGCTCCTGCGGATCGGCGCCCGCGAGGAAGCTGACACTCACTTCGCGCCGCCCCTCGGTGCCGTCGGTCGAGCGCGCGTAGACCTCGACGGTGTTCTTGCCCGGGTTCATGGGCACCAGCGCGGAGAACGTGCCGTCGGGGTTGGGCACGACATACTCCGCCATCTTGCCCGTGGTCTTGTTGCGCACCTCGAGCCGCTCGATCGACGAGAAGCTCACGTCCTCGAACACCGCGCGCAGGTCCTTGGGGTTGCGCACCGGCGTGAACACGCCGTTCGAGACACGCGCCATCTCGACCACGACGACGGGCTCCGAGAGTGCTTCCTCGCCGATCGCGAAGGTGTCGATGCGGATGTCGAACTTGGCGGCGCGCACCGCCTGCTGGATCGCCATCTTGGCGTTCTGCAGCTGCGAGCTCTCGAGCGGCAGGGTCGGCTGGCCGTCGGTGAGGAACATGATCACGCGCTTGGCGCCGTCGCGCCTCTGACTGTACGCGCTCTGCGTGCCGAGTAACTCGATGGTCGCGAGGTTCACGGCGGTCACCATGTTCGTCATGCCCTTGGGACCGCGGCGGTAGATCGCGTCGAGGCCCCGCTCGACCTTCTTGAAGTCGGTGGTCAGCGGCACCTCGGTGTAGGCGTCGGGTGTCAGCGCGTCGCTGTCACCGGCGAACGCGACGACACCGACGCGTGTCGTGCGCGGGTCGAGCTGAGAGAGCAGCACGCGGCAGCCCATGATCTCGGCGGCCAGGATGCTGTCGCCCTTGTCGCTGTTGGGCAGCGGCAGGATGCTGCCGAGGATCGACAGATATCTCGCGCCGCGCTTCTCGCCGATCACGCCGTTGCCGTCGACGTCCGCGCCCGACGGCTCCGCCGTGCTGTCCGAAGTGTCGACGACGAAGATGATGTCGAAGGTCTGGTACTCGCCGAAGAGCGCGAGCGCGTTGCCCGCGACGAACGCCATGCCCGTCGGATCGCCGATCACGGCGCCGTTCGAAGGGGAGTCGATCGAGAGCCGCAGCTCCGGCGGCTTGTCGGCGGTGCGCTTCGACGCGTTCTCGTCGGGCTTGGCCGGCGCCGTCGGTTTCGCCGGCGGCCCGGGCGCCATGCACAGCGCGGCGGCGAGCAGCGCGAGCGGGAAGCGCGCGCGAGTCACACGCCCTCCGCGCCGCGCGTGAGCGTCGCCCCGGAGGCGCGCGCGGCCTCTCTCACGGCGTCCGACACCGCGTGGTGTACGTCTAGATTCAGGATGCTCGGCACCAGCTCGCCCGCCTCCGCGAACTGCGAGATCACGCGCGCGGCCGCGATCTTCATGGGATCGTCGATGCGCCGCGCGCGCGCTTCGAGCGCTCCCCGGAAGAGACCCGGGAAGCCGAGCGCGTTGTTCACCGCGCGCCCGTCGGCGGCGAACACCGCGCCCGCGTCGCGCGCGAGCTGCGGGTCGATCTCGGGAACGGGGTTCGAGAGCGCGAGCACGATCTGTCCCGGCCGCACCAGACCCGGCGGGATCAGCCCCGGCCGGCCCGTCGTCGCGACCACGACCTGACCCTCCGCCATCACGCGCGCGAGGTCGCCGCTCGCGGTCGCGCCGCGCATCTCTTCGAGCCGGCGCATCGCGTCGGCGCGGATGTCGGTGCCGACCACGCCCTTCACGCCGTACGAGAGCAAGAGCCGGCTGATGCCGATCCCCGCCGCGCCCAGACCCACGACGCCCACGGTCAGGTCGTCGAGCGCGACGCCAGTGAGTCGCGTCGCGCTCAGCAGCGCGGCGAGCACGACCACCGCGGTGCCGTGCTGGTCGTCGTGCATGACCGGGATCGGCAGCGCGTCGACGAGTCGCTGCTCGATCTCGAAACACTCGGGCGCGGCGATGTCCTCGAGCTGGATCGCGCCGAACGACGGCGCGATCTGAATCACCGTGTCGACGAAGGTGCGCACGTCGCGGGTCGGGATCAGGATCGGAATGCCCGAGAGGCCCGCGAGTCGATCGAACAGGACAGCCTTGCCTTCCATCACCGGCAGGCCCGCGTGCACGCCGATGTTGCCGAGCCCGAGGATCGCGGTGCCGTTGGTGATGATCGCCACCGTGCGGCCCAGCGCGGTGTAGTCCCAGACTCTCTCCGGGTGCGCGTGGATCTCGTTGCAGACCGTCGCGACGCCCGGCGTGTAGATCATGCGCACGTCGCCGATGCGCTCGAGCGGCACCGTCGAGCGCATGTGGATCTTGCCCCCGCGGTGCACTTCCAGCACGGGATCGCGTACCGACTCGATCGTGATTCCGTCGAGCCCCGCGACCGCCGCGCGCAGCTGCTCGATCTGCGCGTCCTCGTCGACGTAGATCTCGAAGTCGCGCACGGTGAACTCACCGGCGACGCGCAGCTTCGTGATGTCGCCGATATTCGCGCCGACGTCGCCGAGCGCTTGCGCGAGCTTGCCCAGATGGCCGGGCTGGTCGCGGATCAGCGCGCGAAGAATGCGGACTTTCTTGGGACCGCCTCGCACGGGACTCCGACTCGAGCGTGGGTTTCAGGAGGTGAGGCCAAAGTAGAGGATCCGGGGGGTGCCTGCTACGGTGCACATCGGGGGAACGGTGAGCGGACTCGAGGCACTGCGCGAGTGGCTGCGCGTACCGCGCAGTCTGTCGCTGCCGACGTGGGCGGCGGCGCGACTGGGCGCGGGTGTCGCGCGCGAGCTCGAGGCGCGCCGCGGTCTCTTGCTCGAGCGAGCAGTGTTCGGCGTCGTCGATCTCGAGACGACGGGTCTGTCGCCGCGGAACGCGCGCATCCTCGAGATCGGCGTCGTCGTGCTGCGCGGCGAGACGGTCTTGGCGCGGCTGGGCACTCTGGTCGACGTCGGCGGGCCCGTGCCGTCGGGAATCACCGCGCTCACCGGCATCGACGACTCACTCCTCGAGGGCGCGCCGTGCGAGGCGGAGGCGCTGGCCTCGGTCGCCGCGCTCTTGCTCGAGCACGAGGTCGACGCGCTGGTCGCGCACAACGCGCGCTTCGACCGCGGCTTCCTGGCGCGAGCTTGGCGCGCGCACGAACGGCCCGAGACTCTGCCGCCGTTCCTGTGCTCGGTGCGCGCGGCGCGGCGCTTCGTGCGCGCGCCGCGCTACGGGCTCGACGCGCTGATCGCGCACCTCGCGATTCCCGAGCGCGCGAGACACCGCGCGCTCGGCGACGCCGAGATGACGGCCGACCTGTGGATCGAGCTCCAGGCGCGCGCGCGGCTCGAGGGGCTACACACCCTGGAGTCACTCCGCGAAGTCGCGGCGGTCGGCGACCCGAAGCCCGCGCGGCGCCGCGTGCACGTGGTCGAGGTGCGCGCGTGAGGCGTCTCTCGTGGGCGCTTCTTCTCGTGGTGACTGCGGCCGCGGCGCACGCCGAGCAGGCGGCCGACGCCGCGGCGCCGGTCGTCGTCGATGCAGGGCACGGCGGGGCGGACTTCGGCGCGCGCGGCGTGGACGGCACGCTGGAGAAGGACCTGACTCTGGCCGTCGCGCGCCGGCTCGCCGCGGAGCTGCGCGCGCGCAAGGTGCCGGTCGTGCTGACCCGCGAGCGCGACGAGTTCATCCCCCTCGTCACGCGCACGGAGATCGCGAACAAGGCGCACGGGCGCCTGTACGTCTCGATTCACGCGAACTCCGCGCCCGAGCCCGACGTGTTCGGCGCCGAGACTTACTTCCTGTCGGTCGATGCGAGTGACGCCGAGGCGATGCGCGTCGCACTCACCGAGAACGACGTGTATCAGCAAGAAGGCACGGCCTCCGACAGCCGCGACGTGGTCGGCTCGATCCTCGGTGACTTGATTCGAACCGAGCATCTGCGCGAGTCGAGCGATCTCGCCGCGGCCTTGCAGCGCGGGCTCGCGAAGCTCCAAGGCGAGAGCCGCGGCGTGAAG
>Ga0326730_1000102_pt1 | contig 25598 bp, 24 predicted proteins | sample MHFSIPfraction_3_FD_207740 | JGI IMG/M metagenome (GOLD analysis project Ga0326730, IMG submission 207740) | Lab enriched peat soil microbial communities from Michigan Hollow, Ithaca, NY, United States - MHF7AN SIP fraction | ecosystem: Environmental > Terrestrial > Soil > Wetlands > Peat...
GAGATCCAGCACCCAGAAGTCGCCCCGGGTGTTCTGGCGCCACACCGGCCGGGAGTTGGTGAACACCAGGAGCTGGTGCTCATCGTCCGACCAGCGGTAGCTCTCAACCGCCAGGGGCATAGTGTCGCCCGGAGGAACCAGGCGGCTGGCGGGGACGAGGAGGGTGCGGGCGCCGCTCTCCACATCGTAGCGCACCAGGTCGCGCGCCCCCTTGGTCTCCCGGGACCGCTCGAGCGTGGTATAGGCCGCCCCACCGGCGAGCCACCGCGCGGGGCCAAAAGTCTCCGGGGAGAACTCGCCGCTGGCGTAGATGCGGCGCACCGAGAGCAGGCTGGAATCGGGAACCTGGGCCGCGAGCGGAAACGCAAGCAGGCTGGCAGCAGTCAGCAGCAGATAGGAACGCCGCACTGGGGAACGTCTCCGGGAGTGGGACGGGTTACTGACGGGACAGAGGAATATGGGTTTCGGGAGAGGGGGGTGACAAGGCGAGGAGGCGACAGGGCGACGAGGCGACGAGGCGACAAGGCGACAGGGCGACGAGGCGACAGGCGGCTAATGCCCGACGCCTAGTTCCTGACGCCTGACGCCTCGTGCCTGACGCCTATCGCCCCACCGCCTTCCGCAAGAATACTCCGGTGTAGCTCCGGTCTACCCGCGCCACCTCCTCCGGAGTCCCCTCGGCTACGACCTGGCCGCCCTTGTCGCCCCCGTCGGGGCCGAGGTCGATGATCCAGTCGGCGGTCTTGATCACGTCGAGGTTGTGCTCGATCACGATGACGCTGTTTCCCTTGTCTACCAGCCGGTGCAATACGTCCAGCAGCAGGCGTACGTCCTCGAAGTGGAGCCCAGTGGTCGGCTCATCCAGGATGTAGAGCGTGCGACCGGTATCCCGCTTGGCCAGCTCGGTGGCGAGCTTGACCCGCTGCGCCTCGCCGCCGGACAGGGTGGTGGCCGCCTGCCCCAGGTGGATGTACCCCAGGCCGACGTCGTTGAGCAGCTCGAGCTTCTCGGCGATGCGCCGCTGGGCCTCGAAGAACTCGAGACCGTCGGATACGGTCAGGTCCAGCACATCGGCGATACTCCGGCCCTTGAACCGCACCTCCAGGGTCTCCCGGTTGTAGCGCCGCCCCTTGCAGACCTCGCAGGGCACGTAGACATCCGGGAGGAAGTGCATCTCGATCTTCACCAGCCCGTCGCCCTCGCAGGCCTCGCAGCGCCCACCCTTCACATTGAAGGAAAAGCGGCCAGGGCCGTAGCCGCGCAGCTTTGCTTCCGGCAGCTGGGTGAAGAGCTCGCGAATCGGCGTGAACAGCCCGGTGTAAGTGGCGGGATTGCTCCGGGGGGTCCGGCCGATCGGACTCTGGTCGATATCAATGACCTTGTCGATCAACCCCAGCCCCTCGATGCGGGAATGCGCGCCGGGAATGACCTTGGCGCGGTAGAAGTGCCGAGCCAGCGACTGGTACAGGATATCGGTGACCAGGGACGACTTGCCCGAGCCGGAGACACCGGTCACGGCGATGAACAGCCCCAGGGGAAAATCGACGGTGAGGTTCTTCAGGTTGTTGGCCCTGGCGCCGACCACCCGGATGTGCTTGCCCGGGGCGGCGGCCCGCCGGCCGGAGGGCACCGGAATCCGGAGCTCGTTTCGCAGATAGCGCGCCGTGAGCGAAGTCTTGTGCTCCAGCAGCTCCGCGACCGTTCCTTCGGTCACCACCTCGCCCCCGAAACGGCCGGCCCGGGGGCCAAGGTCCACGACGTGGTCCGCCGCGCGAATGGTGTCCTCGTCGTGCTCCACCACCAGCACGGTATTGCCCAGGTCGCGCAGGTCCCGGAGGGTGGCCAGCAGCCGGTCATTGTCCCGCTGGTGCAGCCCGATGCTGGGCTCGTCCAGCACGTACAGCACCCCGGTGAGCCGGGAGCCGATCTGGGTGGCGAGGCGGATGCGCTGGGCCTCGCCGCCGGACAGCGTGCCCGCGGAGCGGCCCAGGGTGAGGTAGTCGAGCCCGACGTCGCGCAGGAAGCGCAGCCGGTCGGACACCTCCTTGAGGATCGGACCGGCCACCTCCGCGTCGAGCCCCGCGGAGCGGCCATTGCCCTTGATCGGGAGTCCGGCGAAGAAGTCGTACGCCCGGTCCACCGGCAGGTCGACCACCTCGCCGATTCCCTTGCCGCCCACTTTCACCGCCAGACTCTCCGGCTTGAGCCGGTGACCACCACAGGCGCGGCAGGGCTCCTCTACCATGAACTGCTCCAGCTGCACCCGCACGGCGTCGCTGCTGCTCTCGCGATAGCGGCGGGCGACGTTGGCGAGGATCCCTTCCCATTCGCTCTCGTAGTCGTCCCGGCTGCGGCTGCCCTCGATCTGGAACTTGAGCTTCTTCCCGGGCACACCCTCCAGCAGGGCCTGCTTCGCCGCCGCGCTGTGCTCCTTCCAGGGCGCGTTCAGCTCGAACTTGAACGCCTTGGCGAGAGTGGGCAGCACCACCTTGCGGAGGTAGCCGGTCGGCTCGCTCCACGGCAGCACCACCCCTTCGAGAATCGAGATGCTCGGGTCGCCCAGGATCAGGTCGGCATTCACCTCCCGCCGGACGCCCACACCGTGGCACTCGGGACAGGCGCCGAAGGGGGAGTTGAAGGAGAACTGGCGCGGCTCGAGCTCGGGGATCGACAGACCGCAGGTGGGGCAGGCGAAGCGCTCCGAGAACGTGACGGATTCAGCGGACTGCCGGACCGGCGGACCGGCGGACCGCTGTTCCGTCCGCCCGTCCGCTCGTCCGCCCGTCCGCACCACCTCCACCATCCCCTCCGCCACCTTGAGCGCCGTCTCAATCGAGTCGGCCAGCCGGCCGCGGTCGGACAGCCGCACCACCAGCCGGTCTACCACAACCGCCACGTCGTGGTTCTGTCGCCGGTTGAGAGTTGGAACCTCGTTCACATCATAGGTCTCGCCGTCCACCCGCACCCGGACGAAGCCCCGCTTCCTGACGTCGTCGAACAGCTCGCGGAATTCCCCCTTGCGGCCGCGCACCAGCGGCGCGAGCACCTCGATCCGGGTCTCCTCCGGCCAGCCGATGATGGTGTCGGTGATTTGGGTGGCGCTGGACCGCTCGATCGGAGTTCCGTCGTTGGGGCAGTGCGGAATCCCCACCCGGGCCCACAACAGGCGGAGGTAGTCGTAGATCTCGGTGACGGTACCGACGGTGGACCGCGGGTTGTGCCCAGCCGTCTTCTGCTCGATCGCGATGGCCGGCGAGAGGCCTTCGATCGCGTCGACGTCGGGCTTCTCCATCAGCCCCAGGAACTGCCGGGCATAGGCCGACAGCGACTCCACGTACCGCCGCTGGCCCTCGGCGTAGATGGTATCGAAGGCGAGCGAAGACTTTCCGGACCCCGAGAGGCCGGTAATGACCGTCAGCCGGTCCCGGGGGATCCGGACCGAGACGTTCTTGAGGTTGTGTTCCCGGGCGCCACGGACGACAAGGTACTCTTGTGCCATAAGCCCGGGAACGTAAGGGGGGTGAACAGTGTGGTTCAACTCCCGGGTCCGGACTCGCCCCCCGCTGTGGACCCCTTTCTGGAGGCGACCTTTCCACCGGCGCCCGACCCTGTGATCATTCAAATGGGCGTGCGTCCTCACGTCGCGCAGTCCCCGGTCTCACACGCCATTGCCGGTCTCCATGCCTATTTTCAACTCCCGCGCCACCGGGCTCGACTCGCTGGTGAACGAGCTGTTCGGCACCTCCGGACTCGAGGGCGACTTGCTGCCCGGAGAGGCGGACGCGGGCTATCCGCAGCGGCCGTTCGCCGGCCTGGTCCCACAGGATGACCTGGTGGCAACCGAGCCGCGGACCGATGAGTCTCCCGCCGAGCGGCTGTATCGGAGGGCGGTGGAGGCTACGGGGCGTGGCCGGGTCAGCGAGTCGATCCAGCGCTACCGCGAGCTGCTCGCCCTCGATCCCAGCCACGTGGCCGCGCGGAATAACCTCTCCGCGCTGCTCGAGACCACCGGCGACCCGGGCGAGGCGCTGGAGCAGTTGTCCGCGGCGATCCGAACCTCGCCGGACGATGTAAACCTGCTGGTCTCCCGCGGAGCGATTCACGGCCGCCTCAAGCAGTACACCGAAGCCGAAGCCGACCTGCGACGCGCCCTGCGGCTTTCGCCGCAGCACGTGCAGGCGCACCTCACCCTGGGTCTCGTACTGTGGCGCAAGGGTGTCGCCGGCCACGCGGCGGATTCGCTCCGGCGGGCCATCAGCCTGGAACCGGAGAACACCGCCGCGCACTACTACCTGGGCGAGGCGCTGAACCAGGCCGGTGACCTCAAGGGAGCCCAGGCCGCGCTGGAGCGGGCCGTCCAGCTCGGGCCGCCGAGTGGCCGGACCTTCAGGCTGCTGGGGCGGGTCTTCGACCGGTTGGGCCGGGTGGAGGACGCCCGGGAGATGTACCGCCACGCGCGGGAGGCGGGCGACGCGTGATCCGGCTCATCGAGCACGGGCTGGCTCAGCTGCAGGTCGACGCGGTCGTCAGGGCCGCGGATGAGCATCTCGAGCCGGTAGGGCCCGCCAGCGAGGCCCTGGACCTCGAGGCGGGAGAGGCACTGCGCCGGCTCCGGCAGGTGCAGGCGCCGCTCGATGTCGGGTCCGCCGTCATTACCGGCGCCGGGGAGCTCGCCGCGGAGTTCGTCCTCCACATCGTGGTCCAGGGCCAGGGCCGCACCGCTTCCCGCGACACCGTACGCCGGGCACTCACCTCGGCGTGGCACCGGGCGGAGGGCTGGCAGTTGACCCTGGTCGGCGCACAGCTGGCCGGGCTCGGTGGGGCGGCACTCACCCCGGAAGAGGTGGCGCTGGCGCTGGTGGAGACCTTCCGCGACCGCCCCCGGGCTACCGGCTTTCCCGCCGAGTTGCATATCGTGGTCGCCAGTGCGGCGGAACGGGGCGCGGTCGAACCGTTCCTCGAACTGTCTCCATGAGCGGTTCCCACGCTCCTCTCCGTCCGCCCGGGCCGCGGCGCCACGGGCGGGTGGGACGGGTGTCCGCCCACGGCGCACTGGGCAGGCGTACCGCGGCCACTCTGGTCCTCGCCGCGTGGGTCGTTGCCCTGGGATGGCTGGTGCAGCGGCACTACCTCGGCGGAGGTCCGCAGGACGGGACGCCGCGCTGGCCGGTGCCACCCGGGTCGGCTTTTTCCGCCATCCGGGTCGGGGACCGGCAGATGGGAATCAGCACCTTCACCGTCGACACCCTGCAGCAGGGACTTCGCGTGCTGGAGCTGGTCACGCTGGACCTCCCGCCGGAAACGCCCGGCACCATCCGGCGCACCAGTCTCAGGGTTGAGGCGCTATACACCCGCGGCCTCCAGTTGCGCACCTTCCAGCTGGATCTTCTTACCGAAAGCGGCCGGGAGGCACGCACGGGCGCGGTGCAGGGCGATACCCTGCTGCGGGTCGTCAGCCTCGCGAGGGGGGAACCGGCCGAGACGATCTCGGTGGCCCTGCGCCGTCCGGTGGTGCTGCCCGGTGCCGTCCCGCTGGTGGCCGCGTCCCGAGGGCTGCCGCGTGCCGGGAGCCACCTGAACTCCGAGGTGTTCGATCCGGTGAACATGGAGCTCCGGGTGGAGCGGCTCACGGTGGCGGCAGAGTCGCTGTTCGTGGTACCGGACAGCGCTGAGTTCAATGAGAACCTGCGGCGCTGGGCGGTGGTGCACACCGACACGGTGCGCGCATGGCGGCTGGACGGCACGGTCGAGGGCATGCCGGTGTCGCGCTGGATCGATGGGGCGGGCAGGGTGGTGCTGGCCAGTAATCCGATGGGAGCGGTGCTAGAACGCTCCGCGTTCGAGATGGTCCAGACCAATTTCCGGGCGCTACCGGTGCCGGTGTGGGACACAGCCGCGAGCGCGCCGGACTATCGACTTGACCCCGCCCCTCCTCCGGCCAGGAAGCACCTCACGGTGGCAGGGCGGCTGGCCGTGCCGGAGGCCCCGCTCCCTCCAGGTATCAGCTCTTTCGAAGGCGGGTGGCAGTTGCGCACCGGCGACACTATTCGGGTCGGACCTCCTGGACCGAATATCGTCACCGACTCGGCGCCGGGAGTGCGGGGTGGTCCACTCTGGTCGCTGGCTCAGGAGGATTCCACTCTGAAAGCCTGGGCGGCAAGGGTCGCGGGCCGGGAATCCCGCCCGGAGGCGATCGCCCACACCCTCAACGGCTGGGTTCGGCGGAACGTTGCGCTCAGGACGGGACCGGGGACCGCCAAGGCGACCCGCACCCTGGCGACGCGTCGGGGGAACGCGGCGGAACGGGTCCTGCTGTTGACGGCCCTGGCCCGGGCAGCCGGTCTCCCCGCCCGCCCGGTGTGGGGCCTGGTCCGGATCAACGGCCGGTGGCAGCTGAGATGCTGGACGGAGGTCTGGACCGGGACATGGCTGCCGCTCGACCCCGGGGTGGGGCCGCGGGGCGAGGACGCCGGCCGGGTGCGGCTGGCCACCGACGGCACCGGCCGGCTGATGAGCTTGGCCCTCAGAGCGAGCCGGCTGAGACTGGATGTACTGGAGGAGACTCGATGATTCGGTTGACGAACCTGACCAAGAAATACGGCAAGTTCACCGCGGTGGACGGGATCAACCTGGAGATCCGCCGCGGTGAGTTGTTCGGCTTTCTCGGTCCGAACGGCGCCGGCAAGACCACGACGATGCGGATGATAGCCGGGATCCTTCAGCCGACCTCGGGCCGGATCGAGATCGCGGGGGACGATGTGGCCACCGATCCGCTCAAGGCGAAGGGCCGGCTCGGCTTCATTCCCGACCGGCCGTTCGTGTACGACAAGCTCACCGGCGCCGAGTTTCTGCGGTTCGTGGCCGCGCTGTACGGCCAGGACGGCGAGGCGGTGGAGCGGCGAATGGAGGAGCTGCTGGATTTGTTCGAGCTGATGCCGTGGAAGGACGAGCTGGTCGAGAGCTACAGCCATGGCATGCGGCAGAAGCTCATCATATCGAGCGCCCTGCTCCACCGGCCGGAAGTTATCGTGGTGGACGAGCCCATGGTCGGTCTCGACCCCAAGGGCCAGAAGTTCCTGAAAGACCTGTTCCGCGCCTTCGTGGAGCGGGGCGGGACGGTGCTCATGAGCACCCACACCCTCGACACGGTCGAGGAGATGTGCGACCGCATCGGAATCATCAGCGCAGGCCGGATCCTGGCCTGTGGCAATATGGCCGAAGTGCGCCAGCAGACTGCGGGTGGTGACGCCAAGCTGGAGGAGCTCTTCCTGAAGCTGACGGGCGGGATCATCGAGCGGGAGATGGATGTGATCTTGGATTAGGCGTCAGGCGTCAGGCGACAAGGCGACAGGCGACAAGGCGACGAGGCGACGAGGCGACAGGTGACCAGAGTGGCTAGATAAAATGGCAGCCCCAGGCATAACCGCGGAACGCGGAACGCGGAACGCGGAACAGCCGTCCCTCACGACTATCCTCACGCCGAAATGGCGCTCGGCCCTCAACCGGCTGAGGCAGGAGCGTTCCGGCGGAAGCGGAAAGTTCTTCCTGCTGGCCCTGGTGGCGCTCGGGTTCTGGGCCGGCGTGTTCGGTGTGTCCTTCCGGATCCTGCGCTACATCCAATCGAGCAGCGAGGTAGGCACCCCGCTCGCCACCAAGTTCCTCGGGATCGTGCTGCTGTCGTTCGCCTCCCTGCTACTGCTGTCGAACCTGATCACGGCGCTGTCGAGTTTCTTCCTGGCCAAGGACCTGGATCTGCTGGTGTCCTCCCCGGTTGACTGGCTCAGGATCTACATGGCCAAGCTGGGCGAGACGATCCTGCACTCCTCCTGGATGGTGGCGCTGATCGCCGTCCCGATCCTCACGGCGTACGGCATGGTCTTCCGGGGCGGGCCGCTCTTCCTGCTGGTCTCCATCGGGGCCCTGGTGCCCTACTTCGTGCTTCCCGCGGTGATCGGTTCGGCGGCGACAGTGATCCTGGTAAACGTCTTCCCGGCCCGCCGCACCCGCGACCTGCTGAGCCTGGTCGCGATCGGCGCGGTGGGCGGGCTAGTGCTGCTGTTCCGCCTGATCCGCCCGGAGCAGCTGGCGCGGCCCGAGGGAGTACGCAGCCTGCTCGACTACCTCGCCGCGCTCAAGACACCCACCAGCCCGTTCCTGCCGAGCGAGTGGGCCACCGCCATGCTGATGAACTGGCTCAACCGGGTGGCGGATCCGCTGCCGGTGGTGCTGCTGTGGACCACCGCTCCGGCCTTCGTGGTGCTGGGGGCGATGCTGCACGCCCGGCTGTACCACGCCGGGTTCTCCAAGGCGCAGGAAGGCGCCGAGCGGTTCGTCCGCGGCCGAGGCTGGTCGGGGATCATGACCCGGCTGTTCCGCGGCATGCCCGCCGCCCGCCGGGAGTTCGTGCTCAAGGATCTGCGGGTGTTCTTCCGGGACACCACCCAATGGAGCCAGCTGATTCTGCTGGCGGTGCTGCTGGTGGTCTACCTGTTCAACATCAAGTCGCTCCCGCTCTTCTCCGGCGAGCGGGTCTCGGGCTTCCTGATGTCGCTGGTGGTGTTCCTCAACCTGGGGCTGGCGGGGTTCGTCCTGGCCGCGGTCGCGGCGCGCTTCGTGTTTCCCGCGGTGTCGCTCGAAGGCAAGCAGATGTGGCTGCTGCGCTCGAGCCCGCTGGATCTCGAGGCGCTCCTGTGGAGCAAGTACTGGACGGGGACCATACCTCTGCTGGTGCTGGCGGTCGTCATCACCTTCAGCACCAATGTCCTGTTGCAGGCCACGCCGTTCATGATGTGGATCAGCCTCGGGACGATGCTGCTCCTCACCTTCGCGATCAGCGCCCTGGCGCTGGGGTTCGGCACACTGTATCCCCGGTTCGACACCGAAAACGCCGCCCAGATACCCACCAGTTTCGGCGGGCTGGTCTTCATGATGTCGGCCATTCTCCTGCTCGGCCTGGTGCTGGTGGTGGAAAGCCGGACGGTGCTCGAGTACCTGCGGGCCCAGATCCAGGGGCGGGAACCGGAGGTGGATATCTGGCTGGTCGGCTCGCTGGTCCTGGTGGTGGTGATCTGCCTGACGGCCACGATCGTGCCGATTCGATTGGCGCTTCGCCGGCTGGAGGCGATGGAGTTCTGAAAGAAGGCCGACAGGCGGACCGGGGGACGGGCGGACAGGCGGACCGGGGGACGGGCGGACCGGCGGACGAGGGAGACGATAGGCGTAACGGACAGTCGCAGTGTGTCCCGCCTTCCCGCCTTCCCGCCCTCCCGCCTTCCCGCCCTCCCGCCTGCCCGCCCCGTCAGTCCTCCTGGCCCAGAATGCCCGCATACATCTCGCGGTCCACGTTCCCCCCGCTCAACACCATCCCCACCATCTTGCCCCGGACCAGCCCGGGATTCGACTCCGCCGCGGCGAGCGCCGCAGCGGCCGCGCCCTCGGCCACCTGATGGATGTCGCTGAAGTAGTGCCGCATGGCGGCCCGGATCGCGGCTTCCGACACGGTCACGATCCGGTCGGCGCCGGCCATGATCATCGCCAGCGCCTGCGGGTCTGGACTCCGGGTCGCAATGCCGTCGGCGAAGGTGTCGGCGCGCTCGGTCGTGACTGGTTCCCGGCGCTCGAAGGAGAGGGCATAAGCCGGGGCAAGCTCCGCCGCGACTCCCACGATGCGGGCCCTGTGCCCCAGTGCGTCGCGCGCGGCGATCATGCCGCACAGCCCCGAGCCCATCCCCACCGGCACGAAGACCACCTCCAGCTCCGGAGCAGCCCGCAGCAACTCCAAACTGGCGGTGGCTACACCGCGCACCAGCAGCGGATGCCAGGCGGGAACCATGTGCAACCCCTCCGCCGCCGCCCGCGCGGTGGCCCATTCCCGGGCGGCCTGGAAGTCGTGACCGCACTCGATCAGCTCGGCACCAAGCGCCCGAATCGCGGCATTCTTCTCCCGGCCATTGCCCGCGGGCACGACGATTACCGACCTGAGACCCAGCCTTCGGGCGGCGAAGGCGATACTCTGCCCGTGGTTACCCCGGGTGGCGGCGATCACTCCCGGGAGCTCCTTGTCCTGGTGCCGGAGCTGCTCCAGATACACCAAGCCGCCCCGAACTTTGAAGGCCCCGGTCGGCAGGTGATTCTCATGCTTGACCCACACCTCTGCCCCCAGACGCTCGGACAACTGCGGCCACACCATCTGAGGAGTCTCCGGCAGGATGGTGCGGAGAAATCGGGCAGTCGCATCGAGATTGGCCAGAGAAAACACGGGCAGGCTCCGGTGAGGTTTGGACTTGGCTGGCAGACAATCTAGATGGCTCGAGGTCCGTGGAGCATGCCTCCACTCGCAATCATCGGTTCGCCGGGTCAAAGGACCGCTCAAGTTGTGATCTGGATACCCGCGTTCGATCGTCTTGTGTCGTAAGCTCCTTGCCACAAGTAGCAGGGGACGCTGCCACCCTCCTCGGCAGCATTCAGTGACTTCAATTCGGTAGTTCGCCTCCAGCCGCCCCGCGGTGGATCTGTCCATCCATCGTGTCCCGAGCCCACTGACGAACACCGACAGCCTTCTCCGGTGGAGAATCGCCGGAGGAGTGGGACCGACCTGCGGCCGCCTCCGGCGACCGCCTGCTCGCGCCATTGTCCCTGCCACGACCTCCACCAGAGCCGTGGACCGCCCATCGACGCCCAACCCAAGGAGGCATTTTATGCGTCGATCTGTACTTCTCATTTCCCTCGCGGCGGGCCTGTCATCCCTGGCATGCTCCCCGGGAGAGCCGATCGATCAGTCGCTGACCGATCCATTGTCGGGAGGCGACACCGCCCTGGTCTCGACCAGGACACCGGGTCAGCCGGTCTACGGCCTGTCCGGCCGGGAGCTGCAGTTGTTCAATCGTGGCCTGGCCGTGTTCTCCACCCCGTTCACCCAGGAGACCGGTCTCGGCCCGCTGTTCAACTCCAACTCCTGCGCCGCCTGTCACAACGACCCCGCGCTCGGGGGTTACGGTGATTCGGCGGAGGTGCATGTCAGTGCCTATCACCCCGGTCAGGCCTGCAACACCCTCGATAGGAACGGCGGTCCGGTGGTCCAGCAGCACGCGACCGCCCTGCTTGAGGCGCTGGGAATCCTGAAGGAGCCCACGCCCGCCGGCGCGACCTCGAGCGCAATGCGAACGACGCCAGTCATCTTCGGCCTGGGCCTGCTCGACGCGGTCAGCGACCGGACGATCCGCGACCTGGCCCGCATCCGCTACCCGGACGGGGTACACGGTCGTGCTGCCAACCTGCCGAACGGCCGGGTCGGCCGCTTCGGGCGGAAGGCCAGCGTGGCGACGCTGACCGAGTTCAATGCCGGGGCGTTCTTCAACGAGATGGGGGTGACCAACCGGCTGAATCCAGTGGAGGCGACGGTCGCGGGTACACCGTTCCAGCCCGGGGTAGACCCGGCAAGGGAGCCCGAGATCGACGCCGCGTCGCTCGCCGCCGCGGATGCCTTCGTACGGTTCCTTTCGCCGGTCGCCCCGGTCGCCGCGACGCCGGAGCGCCGGCTGGGTGAACAGCTGTTCGCCCAGATCCGTTGCACCAGCTGCCATGTCCCGGTGCTCCGTACGGGCTACAGTCCCAACAGTGCACTGAGCGGACGCCGCATCCGGGCCTACACCGACCTGCTACTGCACGACATGGGCCCCGAGTTGGCCGATATCTGCAACGGCGTAGCCCGACCGGAGGATTTCCGCACCCAGCCGCTGATGGGGATGCAGTTCCTCGACATGTTCATGCACGACGGCCTGTCGGAGACGATTCCGGAGGCCATCCAGCGTCACGGCGGCGAGGGCTCGGCCGCACGGGCGCGGTTCAACAGCCTGAGCCAAAGCGATCAGGCCGCGCTGGTCGCGTTCGTCAGCGGACTATAAAAAGGCGGGATGGCGGGAAGGCGGGATGGGCAGAAAGCCGGGAGATTCGCCTGACTGAGGCCGCCTCCCACTTCCCGCCCTCCCGCCCTCCCGCCTTCCCGCCATCCCGCCTTCCCGCCCTTTTTCGCCCACCGCTTCGTTTCCTCGCGACCACCTCCGATTTGGCCCGGCCCCATCTTGGGCCCGTCGCCAGCGCCGGCATTGCCCGCCCCGGGGGTCTGGACCCCGGGGACATCCATCACCCCAACTGGAGAGTTCTCATGAGCCCATCGCGCAGAGTGATCGCGTTCTCCCTGCTGAGCATCATGCTCGGCGCAGCCCTGGGCATCGGCAGCCCGGGGACGGCCACGGCGGAGAAGACCCCCGTGGACTGTTCGGGCCGGAGAAGTGACTGCTACACCTACCGCTCCTGCACCGAGTGGGCGGACCACCGGTGCCTCGAGATCACCACGCGGTACTGGTACTGGTACACCTGAGCGCCACCTGTCTTTTGACGCTTGGTTGACACATTCACCCATCTTGGAGGACACCATGGTACGCGTCATGACCCTGAAGCGGCTCGGCACCGCCGCTGCCGGCTTCCTCGCCGCGATCGGCCTGCTGGCCCTCGCCACCGAGGCGGGACACGCGGAGAAGGCCAAGGAGTGCACCAACCACACCACCTCGCTCTGCGAGCAGGTGGAGCGCTGCACCCCGAACGGGTTCGAGGCGAATGGAACCTGTCGCTGGATCTACACCATCCAGCGCTACTACTGGAGCTACTGACCGGGCTCCGATCGGAAAGAGCCATGCCCGCGCCGCGCCGGGGACTCACCACAGTCTGGCACCTCCTGCTCGGGGCGGGCCTTGCCCTGGCCGCCTGGGATGGGGTGGGTCACCTGCGGGCGAATTCGCTGCAGCAACTGGTGTTCGCGCCGGGGCCGAATGCAGGCGCGGTCACGGCGCTCAGCGACCGATGGACCGTCGCCCTGCTGTTCACCCCAAACGAATGTCCGGGCCTGATGGTCGCGGTAGATCGGCTCAATGAGCTGGCGGGAACGCGGGCGGCGGTCCAGGGTATCCTGCTGGTCGACCAGAAGGCCTTCCCCGGCTGGCAGCAGCTGATCGTGGCGAACCAGATTCACTTCCCGGTAGCGGCCGTGAGCGTCGACCGGGGCACGCGCGCACTGGCGCAGGTCGGCAACCTCAGCACCCCGACCGTCGCCATTTTCGACCCCGACCGGCGCCTGAGGCTGGCCACCAACCTCACGGGGGAGGAGGCCCTCGCCACCCTCATCGCCCGTACCCTGCAGGCATCGAACCGCGACAGACCTTCAGCCGGGAGCGCGCCCTGATGTGGACCCTGTCTCGCCTCTTCAACGTCGCTCAACCGATTCTGCTGGCCGCCGGGCTCGCCGAGGGCTGCCTGGACCGCGGTAAGCGGTCGGAGGTCGTCTTCCCGCCGGGCGGCATGGCCCTCGATTCGGCCGGCTCCGAGCGGCGGGTGTACTCCTCCGATTCGCTCAGGGCGGTGGTGCAGGTCGGAGGCGCTTCCGATCAGGACACGACCCTGATCAACCCGTACATCATGGCCTCCGACCAGGGCGGTGTGTACCTGTTCGAGGCCGAGAACCGGATTGTCCGGTTCGATACCGCCGGCACGCGTCGCTGGGTCCAGGGGAGGGATGGCGGGGGGCCGGGGGAGTATCGCAATCCCCGTGACATGGAGATCGGACCCGACGGCGGATTATGGCTGGTCGATCCGGAATCGGGACGGATCACGGTGGTGGACGCGGAGCGGGGCCGGGTGCGGGCGATGATCGCCATGCGAGTGGCGTACTCGCCTCTGATCACCCCGCTCGACAACGGCTTCGCCCTGTATCCCGGCGACCTGCCGCGGGACATCTTCTACTTCAACACGCGGGGAGACACGGTCCGGACCGACACGATTCCCTGGAGCGGGTTTCGCCAGCTCGAGAATCTCTCCCGAGGCCTCCACGCCGCGGTCGACCCGCAAACCGGCCGATGGGTGCTCGGCTTCATGTACGGCAACGGCTGGTTTGCATTCGATCCGGCCGGGCGGGGATCATCCCGCCGCTACTACGTCGAACCGACCCGGTTCCCGCCGGTGGTCAAGGAGCACTTCTCCGACGGCAGTCTCGGCACCAAGCTGGTGCGCACGGCGGGGAGCGCCCTCGACATCGATCTCCGGGGCGACACGGTGTTCGTCCTGTTCGACGGGCAGGAGCCGGAGCGCCGCCGCAAGCTCGACTTGTATTCCTGGCAAACCGGCAACTACCTCGGATCCATCCGCCTCCCCGAGCCCGCGGACGAGATCGGTCTCTGCGGCCGTTACCTGGCGGTATTCTCCAGCCGGCCGGTGCCGAAGGTGACGTTCTATGTGCGGGAGAAGCGGATGCCGGCTAGGTAACTCAGGCGGGGAAGCAGTCGAATCAGCGGTCGTGGAAGCTACCTGGCCACCGCGACTCCGCAGTTCTCGCAGAACCGGCTGCCGGGCACCAGCGGTGCACCGCATTCGCCACAGCCGCCGACGGTGAGGGACCGGCCACAGGTCGAGCAGAACAGGGCGTCACTCTCGGGGCGTGGTCCGCAGGTGGGACACCGGGCCATGCCGGTCTGCAGCTGCCGCACCCGGTCGGCGATGAGAGCCTCGACCGGGTCCGGAGCGGAATCGGTGGCAACGGCGGCAACAGGGGGAGAGGCCTCGGCGCCTCCCGCGGCCTCGGCGGCTCCCGCGTTTCCTCCCTTTTCCGCCCCTTCGGCCCGGAGCACCGCCAGCGCCTCCGAGGTGTACTTGGCCTTGAGCCCGTCGTAATCCTCGTCGGAGAGCTTGCCGGTCGCCCGGTCGAACTCGATCTCCCGCAGCGCCGCGAGCGCCACACCTTTGGGCGTCTCCTCGAGATCCTCCGGCTCATCGATCGTGGCCGAGGCGGCGCTACCCTGCCCCGCCAGCGGTCCGATGATGAGGGCCACCACCGCGAGACCCACCAGCGCCGCCGCCACCGTTTCCAGGAGGATCATTCGTCCAGCTCCCTGAGCTCGCGATTGAGGCGCTCCAGCTCGTCCGGCGAGGCGACCGGCCCGCTTCCCGCGGTGGCCACGACTTCCTGCGCCGGTGCTGGCGAGAGCGCGACCGAACCGGCGCCCGCGGCGGCCGCGGCCCGCACCCGGGTTCGCCGCCGCAGAATGAGAAACATCGCTGCGCCCACCAGCAGGATCAGGCTGCCGGGCACGACATACCCGGCGATATTAAACCCCTCCGGCTTCGGCGCCATGAGGATCTTCTCCCCGTACTTGGCGACGAAGGCCGCCACGATCTCATCGGCCGTCTTGCCTTCCTGCTTGAGCGCCAGCACGTCCTTGTGCAGCGCCGGGGAATAGGTGCAGGTGAAATCGGTGGTCCGGCAGGTGTAGATGTCCAGGGTGCAGCCGCAGGTACACTGCAGACGGTGCTCGACGGCGGTGACGAACGCGTCGTTGTCGATGGCGGTCATCCGCTCCTGTGGCCGCCCGGCCGAGCCGGGATCCCGGAGCGCGCCGGCCTCGCCCTGGCCGGACAGCGGCACCTGCTGCTGCCCCGCCAGCCGCGCCGCGGCGAACGCCGCCCCTCCCAGGGCCAGGCCACCCAGCCGCAGGAATTCCCGCCGGCGAGTCATCACTTGCTCCCGGCTCCCGCGAGCTGCACCTCGTAGCCAGCCTGGGTCCGCCTGCTGGTCCCGGGCCCGATGGTGCCGCCCGGCCACATGGTGATCAGCCCGCCCACCAGCAGCACCACGCCGCCGATCCATACCCACAGCACCAGCGGATTGATGGTGAACCGGTAGACCGCCTCCTCCGATCCGTCGACCGAGCCGGCGAAGACGATGTACAGGTCCTCCTCCAGGTTGCTCTTGATTCCGACCTCGGTGGAGGGCTCGAACGACTTCTGCCGCACTCCGGGCGCGGGCTCGGAGAAGTGCTGCCGCTTTTCCGAGTTGATTACCCCGATCATCTTGCCGTCCTTCGATACCTGCACCGAGGCCTGGGTGACGACCCGGTTGAGCTGCTCGAACTGGGACACCCCGACATGGGTGAAGGTGTAGGTGTGGCCAAACGGGCTCCGCAGGGTAGCCGAATCGCCCGGCTTGAGCGTCGCCTCCATCTCGGTCTTGAAGGCGTACCCCGCGAAGGCCACGAAGTAGATCAGCATGCCGAGATGCACGATGTAGCCGCCGTAGCGCCGCCGGTTGCGGGCCACCAGACGGCCGAAGGCAAGCGGCAGCGACTCCGAGTACATCCGCTGCCTCGCGGTGGTGCCCCGGGCAAACTCCTGGAACAGCGTACCGACGGTGAAGCCTGCCAGCGACAGCGCCACCGTGGCGTAGAAGTTCGACATCCGGCCCACCAGACATGCCGCCAGCACCACCAGCCCGGTCACCACCGGCCAGGTGAACTGCCGCTTGAGGTTGGCGGTGGAGGCCTTGCGCCACGCGATGAGAGGCCCAATGCCGGTCAATGCCAGCAGCAGGAGTCCGAGCGGCACGTTCACCTTGTTGAAGAACGGCGGCCCTACCGAGATCTTGGTGCCGCGCACCGCCTCGGAGAGAATCGGGAACAGAGTGCCCCACAGCACCGAGAACGCGATCCCGACGAACAGCAGGTTGTTGAACAGGAACGCCGCCTCCCGGCTCATCATGCTCTCCAGCTGCACATCCGCCTCGAGCCGGTCCCACCTGGTGTGGAGCAGGGTGAAGGAGAGAATTGCGGTCCCCGTCAGAAAGGCGAGGAAGAAGTACCCGACGTTGGACTGGGTGAAACTGTGCACGCTGGCAATGACACCCGACCGGGTGATGAACGTGCCGAAGATGCTGAGCAGGAACGACCCGATGATCAGGCTCATGTTCCACCGCTTGAGCATCCCCCGCTTCTCCTGGATCATGACCGAGTGCAGGAAGGCGGACATCGTGAGCCATGGCAGCAGGCTTGCGTTCTCTACCGGATCCCAGGCCCAGTAGCCGCCCCACCCCAGCTCCACGTAGGCCCACCACATTCCCAGGGTGATCCCGATGGAGAGGAACAGCCAGCTCATGATGGTCCACTTGCGCATCGCGACGATCCAGCCCGCATCCACCCGGCGGGCCAGCAGGGCCGCAATGGCGAAGGCGAACGGAATGGTGATGCTGATGTAGCCGAGGTACAGCATCGGCGGGTGGATCACCATGCCGATGTTCTGCAGCTGCGGGTTGAGGCCGTTGCCGTCGGGCGGGGTGAAGGGCAGGCGCTGGAACGGGTTGGAGGCGAACAGCATCACGGTGACGAAGAACATCACCACGCTACTGGTCACCGCCGCGACGTACGGCATCAGTGTGCGATAGCGCGCCGGGGTGAGCCACTGGGCCAGGGAGGCGAAGGTCGAGAGCACCACCGCCCAGAACAGCAGCGACCCCTTCTGTCCCGCCCAGAACGCCGAGACGATGTAGTAGCTCGGCAGGTTGCGGGAGGTGTAGCTGGCCACGTACTCGATGTTGAAGTCATGGGTGATCAGCCCCTGCCACAGGCAGGCGGCCGCCACCAGCAGCACGGCCCAGAGCGCGTAGACCGCGCGGGTCACCGTCAGCGCCAGCTCGGGGCGGCCATGCCACCGCCCCGAGAAGCCGACCACGGCCGCCCAGGCTCCGACGAGCAGCGCGGTCCACAGCGCGAACTGGCCAAGTAGCGTCATTGCTCAACTCCCTCCGCGTGCGCCGCGAGCCGCCTTGAGAAACTCCTCCAGCGCCCGGGGATGCTCTGAGTACTCCGGCCGCTTGGCGGCCTGTTCGGCGTCGTAGTGTGCCAGAAAATCGGCGTAGGTCCTGGCCAGCGCCTTGTCGTCCTTCTGGAACCGCGCGATCGTGCCCTTCACGACGTAACCGAACAAGTGACCCGGCTGGGCCTTGAGAATGCTGTCCCCCTGCGCCCGCGCTCCGTCCACATCGCCGGTATGCAGCTCGATCAGCGCCAGATGGTACCGGGCATCGGCGTCCACGGTATCAAGCAGCCCGTACGCCTGAATCGCCATCGGGGCGAAGGTGGTCACCGTATTGGCGTCGCCCGACTCCGCCGCCCGCATGATCCGATTGAACAGCGCATCAAACCGCTGGCGCGGGCTCATGTTGCTGATGTCCGGCGGTGCACCGCCGCCATCACCTCCGGCCGCCAGCGGGGCTTCGGCCGCGTTGACGGTCGCGGCCGCGGGCGCCGCGCTGCCCTTCGACAACGCCAGCGCGAGGGCACCCACCAGGGCGACGACTACACCGCCCGCCAGGAACCAGAGCACCCGCTCGTTGCGGCTCGCTGTCGAGCCCTGGGCGGCACCGGCCGTCCCGCCGCATTGGGAACAGAACCGCGCACCGGGTGTGAGGGCCGAGCCACAGCGCCCGCAGCGATCAGCGCCCGCGGTCGCGCCGCAATGACGGCAGAACTTGCCACCGGTGGGTTTACCGCAGGATGGACAGAGAGTTGCTGGACCGGACATTATGGCTCACACTGGCGGGAAAGGCCTTCTTGCGTTCCGAAAGGTAGGGAGTGACCAGACGAAATGCGAGTGGAACTGACCCATTTCAGGGCTTCATATCCTTCTTTTCATGCGAAGCTGAAGAGACCCTTCAGCAAATGCGGGGCAACTGGTCACCAGGGAGGAGGTCCACCACCCTCGTGCCCCCGAGGCCGGTGCGGAGGATGACAAACCCTGGATGGTCGTTGGTCACCTGGCCGATGATCGCCGCCTCGGCGCCCAACGGATGGCTCCTCAGCAGCCCGAGCGCCTCCTCCGCCCGCTCGGCCGGGACGAACGCGGTGAAGATGCCTTCGTTGGCCACGTACAGGGGATCGAGGCCCAGCATCTCGCATGCGGCGGCGACCGCCACCGGCACGGGTATGGCCCCCTCGTCCAGCGAAACACCCACCCGCGAGGCCGCCGCGATCTCGTTGAGCGCGCTCGCCACCCCGCCGCGAGTGGGGTCCCTGAGCACGTGCAGGTCCGGCCCCAATCGCTCGAGCAGCGGCTGGACCAGGGGCCACAGGGCGGCGGAGTCGCTTTCGATCTTCGATTCGAACCCGATGCCCTCCCGCTCGGCCATGATCGCCATCCCGTGGCGGCCAATCGGCCCGCTCACCAGCACCCGGTCGCCCCGTCGCGCCTGGTCCGGCGCCGGCCCACCGCCCGCCCGGCGCAGGCCGAGCCCGGTGGTGTTGATGAACATGCGGTCGGCCTTTCCGCGCTCGACCACCTTGGTGTCGCCGGTGACCACCGGAACTCCAACCGCCCTCGCCGCCGCCCCCATCGCGGCCACGATCCGGTCGAGCACATCGAACGGCAGGCCCTCTTCGAGGATGAATCCGGCGGAAAGACAGATCGGCTCGGCTCCCATCATCGCCAGGTCGTTGAGCGTTCCATGCACCGCGAGGGAGCCGATGTTTCCACCCGGAAACTCGATCGGACTCACCACGAAGGTGTCGGTGGAGACCGCCAGCTCGTTGCCCCTCACTTCCACCAGCGCCGCGTCCCCCAGAGCGGCGAGCGCCGGATTGGCCAGGTGCGGGAGGAAGCGGTCGCGCAGCAGCGCCGCGCTCAGTTTGCCGCCCGAGCCGTGGCCGAGCAGCACCCGCTCGCTCTCGCCGTGCGGCACCGGGCAGACCAGGCCCTGGGTCATCGGTGTCGTAGTCATGGCGTGGTCCCGGAGACGGCGTGAGCCTGGCGGAACCGGCCGTAGTTGTAGTAGGCGGCACAGGCTCCCTCGGAAGACACCATCGGTGCCCCGAGGGGGCGCTCCGGCGTGCAGCGCGTCCCGAACGCGGGACACTGGAAAGGCTTGAGCTGGCCACGCAGCACGTCGCCGGCCCGGCACTCACCCGACTCCTCCTGGGTGACCTCGGTCAGCCCGAAACGGATCTCCGCGTCGAAGTCGGCGTACTCGGCCCGGAGGCCCAGCCCGCTGCGGGGAATCTCACCGATGCCGCGCCACTTCCGGTCCACCAGCTGGAACACTTCCTCCACCAGGGTCCTGGCGGGGACGGTGCCGTCGCGGCGCACGGCCCGAACGTACTGATTCTCCACCTCGTGCCGGCCTGCCTCCAGCTGGGCCACGGCCAGGCAGATGCCCTCGAGAATATCCAGCGGCTCGAACCCGGTTACCACGATGGGGACCCGGTACCTGGCCGCGATCGGCTCGTACTCGCTCCAGCCCATCACCGTGCACACGTGTCCCGCCGCGAGGAATCCCTGCACCCGGTTGTCGGGCGCGTCCAGCATGGCGCACATCGCCGGAGGCACGGTCACGTGAGACACCAGCACGCTGAAATTGCGCACCCCCAGCTGCCGGGCCCGCCACACCGCCATCGCGTTGGCCGGCGCCGTGGTCTCGAACCCCACCGCGAAGAACACCACCTGCTTGTCGGGATTCTTCCGCGCCAGCTCTACGGCGTCGAGCGGGGAGTAGACGATCCGCACCTGGCCCCCGCGGGCGCGGACCTGCAGCAGGTCGCAGTCGCTGCCGGGTACGCGGAGCATGTCCCCGAAGGAGGTGAAGATCACGTCAGGGCGAGCCGCGACCTGCAGCGCCTTGTCGATCTGTTCCAGCGGAGTGACGCACACCGGGCACCCCGGTCCGTGGATCATCTCCACGGCATCCTCGAGCAGCTCGTCCAGCCCCTGCTTGACGATCGTGTGGGTCTGCCCGCCGCAGACCTCCATCAGCACCCACCGGCGGGTGGCCGTGCTCTTGATCCGGGCGAGCAGCGCCTTCGCCACCACCGGATCGCGATACTCGGTGAGGTATTTCATGCCGCGGTCCCTCCCAGCGGGTCGAGACTCCGGTCCGCCACCTCTCGCATCCAGTCCAGCTCCTCGAGCTGGCTCATCTCCCGGAGCACTTCGAAGGTCCGGCGGGCCTCGGCTTCATCCACCATGGAGATGGCGAAACCGACATGAACCACCACGTAGTCGTCGGGCTTCACCTCTCCGGCCACATAGGCCAGGCAGACCTCCCGCCGGATGCCGCCGAAGTCCACCGTCCCCATCACGAGACCCTGGTCGTCCCGCACGTCGACGACCCGGCCGGGTATGCCCAGACACATGGGATGTCTCCTTCCGAAAGGCCACGATTTCCGCTAACGACCCTGCGCCACCACGCCCGCGAGCCTCGCCGCCGCCACCGCCGCCTGGCCATAGCTGATCGCCCCATCTCCGGGGGGCAGCGCCCTGGGGATCAGGACCCGGAGCCCGCGGGCCTCCAGTCGCCGTCGCAAGGAGACCAGCAGCCGCGCGTTCTGGAAGGTCCCGCCACCGAGAGCCACCGTGGTGACCCCGGTCGCTGCCACGGCACGGCGCAGCACCTCTATCGTGGCCCACGCGATGCTCGCGTGGAAGTCGGCGGCGAGATCGGCCACGTCGTAGCCGCGCTGCCGGCGGAGACCCAGATCGACCAGCAGCGGGAGCGGATCGATCTCCCAGCCGCCGGCGCCGTCATCGTGGACGGCACAGGGGTATTCCGCTGCCGGGCGGGTACCCGCGAGCGCCTCCAGCTCCATGGCGGCCTGGCCTTCGTAGTGCGCCACCCGGCGCACGCCAAGGATCGCGGCCGCAGCGTCGAACAGGCGGCCCATCGACGAGGCCCTGGGGGCGTTCACCCCAGTCTCCAGTTGCCGCTCCGCCAGGGCCAGCTCGACCGGGTCGACCCCGTCGAAAGCCCGCGCGAGGGCAGGCCGGGCGGCGTGGTTGAGGGCGCAGTATCCCAGGACCACCCGCCAGATGCGTCTCGCGGCCAGGTCTCCCCCCGGAAGAGGAACGTAGCGGAAATGGGCCAGACGGCGATATCCGGCGAGGTCGGCGAGCAAGAGCTCCGCCCCCCACACCGCCCCGTCCTCACCGTAGCCCGTGCCATCGTAGGCGATGCCGAGCACCGGCGTCGTCACCCCGTGCTCGGCCATGACCGCCGCTATATGGGCGTGGTGATGCTGCACGCCGATCAGACGCGGAATGCCCAGCTCCTGGGCCACTCTGGTGGATAGATACCCCGGGTGCAGGTCATGCGCGACGGCTCCCGGCTCGATCCGGAACAGCCGCCGGTAGACTGCCTGCATGCCACGGAAGTGCTCCAGCGACTCGAGACCCTCGAGATCGCCGATATGGGGGCTGACGTACGCCAGGTCCCGGTCCAGCAGCGTGAAGGTGTTCTTGAGATGCGGGCCCACGGCAAGGACCGGCACCGGGCTCGTCACCGGGATCCGGAGCGGCATCGGCGCATATCCCCGCGCCCGGCGGAGCAGGATCGGCCCACCGGCGGCAACCCGCAGCACCGAGTCGTCCGAGCGGGAGAGTATTTCCCGGTCGTGCAGCAGGAACCCATCCGCGATGGCACCGAGACGCAGTTGCGCCTCCTCGTTGCCGATGGCGATCGGCTCCTCGCTCAGATTGCCGCTGGTCATGACCAGCGGCCGTCCGAGATCACCCAGGAGCAGCTGGTGCAGCGGCGTGGCCGGCAGCATCAGGCCGACCCAGCTCAGGCCGGGGGCGATCCCCTGCGCCAGCGGGTGGTCAGGCAGGAGTGGGAGCAATACAATGGGCCGTTCCTGGCTCAGCAGCAGCGCGGCCTCCGCAGCTCCTACCTCGGCGATCTCCCGGACGGCGGCGAGATCGCGGACCATCACGGCCAGCGGCTTCGCTTCACGATGCTTGCGGCGCCGCAGCTCCGTGACCGAGTCCTCGTTGGTCGCGTCGCAGGCCAGATGAAAACCGCCGAAGCCCCGGAGGGCGAGGATTCCACCAGATTCCAGCAGCCGCACAGCCCGAAGTAGCTGGTCCGCAGATTTCGCAGATGACGCAGATTGTTCACCACGTGCGAGATCTGCGGCATCTGCGCAATCTGCGGAGAAGAACCACAACCTTGGCCCGCACTCCGGGCAGCTGTTGGTCTCCGAGTGGTGGCGCCGGTCTCCGGGCGTGCCGTACTCATGCAGACAGGCGGGACATTGCGTGAATGTCCGCATCGTCGTGCGTTCCCGGTCGTACGGCAGGCTGTCGATGACCGTGAATCGCGGCCCGCAATCGGTACAGGTGATGAAGGGATACCGGTACCGCCGGTCGGCGGGGTCGGCCAGCTCCCGCTCGCAGGCCGCGCACAGCCCCACGTCCGGCGGGAGCGGGAGCCGCTGGGAAGGATCCTCCGCGCTGGGGGCTATGAAGAATTCGGAGACCCCCTCGACCAGCCCGGGCTCGGACTCGATCCGGTCGATCCGGGCCAGCGGGGGCGCCTCGTGCCGGATGGCCGTGAGGAATCGATCGAGGTCCTCGGACTCGCCCTCGACCGCGATCTCGACGTCTCCGGACCCGTTGCGAATCCATCCGGACAGGCGATACCGCAGCGCCAGCCGGTGTACGAACGGCCGGAATCCCACACCCTGCACCACTCCCGTGACCCGGAGACGGACGGCACGAGCCTCCACCCCGGCGGTCGCGCTCATGCCGGCACCGCGACCCGGGCCTGCCGCCGGAGGAACTCGAACCAGCTCTCCATGCCGAGGCCGGTGTGGGCCGAGGTAAAGAAGAACTGGAGATCGGGATTGACCTCCCGGGCGAAGGCCACCGCCCGGTCGAGGTCGAACGGCACGTGCGGCAGCAGGTCCATCTTGTTGAGGACGGCGTAGCGGGCCTGCTGGAACATCTTCGGATACTTGAGCGGCTTGTCCTCGCCCTCGGTCACCGACAGGACCACGATCTTGGCGATCTCACCCAGATCCCAGCTGGCGGGGCAGACCAGGTTTCCGACATTCTCCACGAAGAGCAGCCGGGTGTCCGCCAGGTCGATCGCCTCGAAGGCCTTGAGCACCTGGCTGGCATCCAGGTGACAGGCGCCGCCCGTCACCACCGCCTGCACCAGGCGCCGGGTGCGCCGGGCCAGCCGGTCCGCGTCGTTCTGGGTCTGCACGTCGCCGGTAACGACCGCGATCCCGAGCTCCTCGCCCAGCAGGTCCAGCGTCCGCTCCAGCAGCGTGGTCTTCCCCGAGCCCGGAGAGGAAACCAGGTTGAACATCGGGACCCCGGACACTGCGAGCCGGCTGCGAACTTCCGCCGCCAGCTCGTTGTTCCGGGCCATGAGCTTCTCGCGGACTTCAATCGTCCGGACGGCCATCATCGACCTCCAGGTATTCGAGCCTGAGGGTGTCCCCCTGGACCCGGTTGAGCACCGGCCGCGCACCGCCGAAGGGAGGGTGGGCCAGCACCGCCTCCAGGCAGAACGCCAGGCTCTCGGGTTCCAGCCCGGCGTCGTCACCGATCATGACCCCGACCGACAGCAGCCGGCCGGGGTGTTTCTCCAGCTCCAGCTCCACCAGGCGCCCGACTTCAAGCGCGATGCTCATCTCATGCATCGGCCGGCACCGCCTCCGGCCGGTGGCAGCGGTGCCCCCATTGGGCCAGCCGCTCGACCGCGGCCTGTACTACCTGGTCCACCCGCTGCTCCACCACCGGCGACAGCTGGTCGGACATCTCCATCCGCTCCGGCTCCACTCCGATCACGGCGATGTGCCCGGGCAGCCTGCCCCGGAGCTCCGCCACCGCGAGGACTTCCCGCAGGTCGATCTGGTGCGGCGAGATCTTGTGAACGAAATAGCGCGGCAGCTCGTGCCGCGCCAGCTCGATGAAGGTCCCCGGCAGCTGTCCGGCCCGCACCGCGTCGAGCAGGAGCAGCTTGTCCGCTTCCTCGATCAGCGGCAGCAGCATCATCCCCCAGGTGCCGCCATCGGCCAGCGTCACGTCCGCCGGGAGCACCCATTCCGTGCGAAGCCGCTCGAGCGCCGCCAGCCCCAGGCCGTCGTCGGCCAAGAGCGGGTTGCCCAGGCCGACGACGACCGTCCCTCGCAGCTCACATGTCATCGCCGTCAATGAACTTCTCGTCCGAGGGGACGAACCGGCCGCCGGTGATGATCGACGAGATCACCCCGCTGCGTTCCAGGTTGTCGGCCCGCAAGGCGAGATAGATGTGGATCGGAATGAAGATCAGGAACGCCCAGGTGGCCACGTGGTGAACGAACCGGACTACCGGCATGCCGCCCGCCACGATCCCCACCCAGTTGAACACCTTGTAGAAGATCCCCGCAGGGTTGGACTGGCCATACATGGCGAACCCGGAGACGACCATGAGCCCCGCCAGCAGATAGACGGCGGTGTAGCTGAGCTGCTGCATCGGGTTGTGGCCGAGGTAGTGGGGGGGATGCTCCTCCACCAGCATGTAGAACTTCACCTGTCGCCACATGTTGGCCCAGTCGCGGGCGCGGAGCGGGAACAGCGCCGGCAGCCGCTCGAACTTGTTTCCGGCGAACAGCCAGTACACCCGGACGATCGCGGTCATCACCAGCACGGCCGCGGCCGCGAAATGGACGAACCGCACCCAACCCATGACGAACGGGTCGGCGGCCTCCGAGCCGCCGGTGACAAAGTACGGCCGCCCGACGTACAGGCCGGTGACGGCCAGCACCACGATGGCGAGTGCCGCGGCCCAGTGCATGATCCGGATCGGCGCGTCCCACAGGTAGACCCAGGTGTACTTTCCGCTGGGCGGCGGGACGCGGTGCCCCAAGGTGAACCCCTTGGGGGCCGGCTTGGAAGGGATGGCGGTCATTGCACCTTGACCTCCGTCACCAAGTTGCCGGTGGCATCCAGGACGTGCACGCCGCACGACA
>Ga0326730_1000103_pt1 | contig 25460 bp, 18 predicted proteins | sample MHFSIPfraction_3_FD_207740 | JGI IMG/M metagenome (GOLD analysis project Ga0326730, IMG submission 207740) | Lab enriched peat soil microbial communities from Michigan Hollow, Ithaca, NY, United States - MHF7AN SIP fraction | ecosystem: Environmental > Terrestrial > Soil > Wetlands > Peat...
ATCCGCGACAAGAAGTACGGCGAGATCCTCGGGGCCCACATCGTGGGCGGGCACGCCTCGGAGATCATCCACGAACTGGTCGTGGCCCGGGAGAACGAGTACACCGTGGAAGAGGTGGATCTCGCGATTCATGCGCACCCCACGCTGTCGGAGGCCATCGCGGAGGCGGCACTCGACAGTATGGGAAGAGTCGTGCACATCTAGGCGTTCCGCGTTCCGCCTGTAGCGCCGCACAGCTGTGCGGCGCCTACGCGGAACGCGGAATCGGTCATCCAGCCCATGCAAACCTCAATCTCCGGCGAACCCGCCGAGCCGCACCACGTCGGCATCGCGTTCCGGGCCATGCTGTTCGGCACGCTGATGGGTGCCGGACTGGTGGCGCTGGCACTATGGGGGGCGCGGACCGTGCAGCTGGGCGGTGCGGCACCCGCCGGGACACCCCCCGCGGGCCCGGTTTTCAATCTGGTCGTGGGCGGGACACTGGCCGGCCTCGGGCTGGCCGTGGCGGTCGCCTGGTCGCTGATGCGCCCGCTCCGCTCGGCGTATCGCCGGGGTGGTCTCGCCATCGTGGCCGGATTCGCGACCTTCCTCGTCATGCTCCCGACCGTGCTGCTCGATCACCTGCTGGGCCGGGCGGGGCTGCTCAGCTTCGCGGCAGCCTGTGCCATCGGCTGCGCCCTGCTCGCCCGCAGGGTCGCCGCGGGCATGCGTCAGACATGACCGCCCCGCTCGCGGTCGTGGAGCTGGGCCGGATGGACTACGCCTCCACCCATGCCCTGCAGCGCGCGCTGTGTGACCGGCGGATTGCCGGGCTGCTCGACCGGGACGTGCTGCTCCTGGTGGAGCACGAGTCGACCGTCACACTTGGCCGGGGGACCCGGGCCGAGAGTCTGCCGCTGGCGCCGGAGGAGCTCAGACGCCGCGGGCTCACGGTGGCGGAAATCGAGCGGGGAGGCGACGTCACCTGGCACGGCCCTGGTCAGCTGGTGGGCTACCCGATTCTCGACCTCACTACCCACCGCCCTGACCTGCACTGGTATCTGCGACAGGTGGAGGAGACCCTTGTCCGCGCGCTGGCGCGGCTCGGGATTCCCGCGGAGCGGAACCCGGGCCTGACCGGAGTGTGGACCGGGGGCAGGAAGATCGCGAGCATCGGCATCCACGTGCGCCGGTGGGTCACTACTCACGGCTTTGCGCTCAACGTCGTGAATGACCTGGCGGGATTCGACCTGATCGTACCGTGCGGCATTGCCGGGGTGGAGATGACGACGGTTGCGAGGGAGGCGGTCAGGCGGGCGGTCGGGCGGTCAGGCGGACCGGCGGACGGGCGGACAGGCGGTCAGGCGGTCAGTGAGCCCGAGACCGGTGAGCTCTGGCGTGCCACTACGGCGGTGGTGGTTGAGGAATTCGGGCAGGTATTCGACCGCCGGCCGGAGCCGACCGAGCTCGGGGCGATCGTTCCCGAGGGAACCGTGTCGGCCCAGGGAGCGTACTAGCAGAATGACCGACCGCATCGACGTGCGCACCAAGGATCGGGAGCGGCTGCCTCCCGGCCAGATCGTCACCCAGAAATGGCCGGTGTTGCACTACGGCACGGTGCCGGTCGTGGATCTCGCCAAGTGGACTTTCACCGTCTCCGGGGAAGTGGAGCAGCCGTTCACTCTGACCTGGCAGGAGCTGCAGCAGCTGCCCCGGCAGGAGACCATGTGCGACATCCACTGCGTCACGCGGTGGAGCCGCTACGACAATCTGTTCGAGGGGGTTGCGGTCGCCCCGCTGATGGCGCAGGCCCGGCCCAAACCAGACGCGACCCACGTCCTGATCCACGCCGAGCACGGGTTCACGACCAATCTGCCGGTGGACGATTTTCTTCGCCCGGGGAACCTGCTGGCCCTCAAGCACAACGGGCAGGATCTCGACCCGGAACATGGCGGACCGGTGCGGCTGCTGGTCCCCCATCTCTACTTCTGGAAGAGCGCAAAGTGGATCCGCGGCGTGGAGTTCCTGGCGGAAGACTATCCCGGCTTCTGGGAGCAGAACGGCTATCACATGCGTGGGGAGCCGTGGGCAGAAGAGCGCTACGGCCGGCCTGACCCGGTGCGGATGCGGCGCGGGCCCAGGCGGTAAGAGGGGGCGGTCGAAAGGCGGACAGGCCGGACAGGCGGACAGGCGGACAGGCGGACAGGCGGACAGGCGGACAGGCGGACAGGCGGACAGGCGGACAGGCGGACAGGCGGACAGGCGGAACGTCTGGGAACGCGGGTCGGAGTTGTCAAGGCCATCCGCCCGCCGGACCGCCCGTCCGACCGTCCGCCTTGTCTTTCGCGCCCCGTCGGGCCATGATCATAATCCTATGACTGCTCCGACTGAGCGCCGGTCGCCCGAAGCCCAGGCTGACCAGCTCTTCCAATCGATCCTCAAGGCCGCCCATGGGTGGGCCCGGGAGGCACCGCCGGCGTTACAGCCGTCGGTTCGGGCGGTGTGTATCCGTCTCGGTGAGATGGTTGCGGACCAGCGCAATTTCTTTGCGCCGCTCCCCGGCCCACAGGAAGCGGAGCGGGCCCAGGTGCTGGCCCTGGTGGCGAAGCACCTGGCCTCCGCCGCGGTATCCGAAGGGCTGGAGAATCAGCTGGCGGCCCTGACCGAGCTGGAGCTCAAATCCACCGCGTCCTGGGCGCTGGTACCGAGCGCTCAGGGCGAATGGATTACCACCGCCGTCCAGTATCTCGAATCCTGCGTCCGCGGCGTCCCCGCCGACCAGCGCCCCGATCCCTACTGGGCCGACGACGTGGTGGCCGGTGTGATCGCCTCTGTCCGGGCCGTGCTCGGTATCGACGAGCTGCACGCCCGCACCGAGGCTCAGTATCCCGGGGGCCGGAGAAGCAGCAGCGAGCAGCAGATTATTGACGAGGAGACGTGAGACGTGAGACGTGTGAGACGTGAGACGTGAGACGTGAGACGTGAGACGTGAGACGTGAGACGTGAGACGTGAGACGTGAGACGTGAGACGTGAGACGGGCCGAAGCTAGACGCCCCCGGACTGGTGATCCAGTCGGGGGCGTTACTTCTCGGCCCGTCTCACGTCTTACGTCTCACGTCTTACGGCTTTCCACCAAGCCTCTCCATGAACCGCCCGAAGACGTTGATCCCCTCCCACAACTGACTCAGGTTCAGCTTCTCGTTGGGAGAGTGGAGCCCGTCGTCCGGCAGGCCAATGCCGGTCAGCAGCACCGGAGCGCCTGAGGCGCCCAGGCGCGGGATGACCGGGATCGAGCCGCCGGCACGGACTCGGACCGGGGGACGACCGGCCACCTCCTTGAAGGCCTGATCCAGTACCGTGAACGAAGAGTGCAGCACGTCGACCTGCACCGGATCGCCACCATGCAGGATCTTGACCTCCGCTTCCGCCCACTTGGGGGCCGCCGCCTTGACCGCCCGCTCCAGCCACTTCGCAACCTGACCGTACGAGAGACCAGGCACCAGCCTGAGGCTGACCTTCGCCGTGGCGGCCGCGGGAATGACGGTCTTGGCCCCCTCGCCGACGAACCCGCCCCGGATTCCGTGAATCTCGAAGGTCGGCAGGGCCCAGGTCCGCTCGAAGATCGAGTACTTCTTGAGCCCGGTCAGGGCCTTACCGGTGACTTCCTCTTTCAGGAACTTCTTCTTGTTGAAGGGGAGCCGTTTCCAGCTCCGGAGTTCCGCCTTGGTCGGTGGGATCACCGACTTGTAGATCTTCGGGATGTTGATCCGGCCGTCGCGGTCCTTGAGGTCGGTGAGCAGCCGGGCCAGCGTCTCGATGGCGTTGGGCGCCACACCGCCGTACGTGCCGGAGTGCAGATCGCGCTGAGCGGTTCGCACGGTGATCTCGGCGTAGCACATCCCCCGCAGCGCCGTGTAGACAGCCGGAATTCCGGGCGCGTACCAGTTCATGTCGCATACCAGCACTGCGTCCGCCCGGGTCCGCTCCGGCTCCCGCTGCAGCACGTCGTCGATCACGTGTCCGCCACACTCCTCTTCGCCCTCGAAGATGAAGTGCACGTTGAGCGGCGGGTGGCCCTCCTGGTCGAGAATCGCCTCGTACGCCCTGAGCAGGCAGAAGACCTGGCCCTTGTCGTCGGCGGCGCCGCGAGCGAAGAGCTTGCCCTCCCTGACCGTCGGCTGGAACGGCGGAGAGACCCACTCTTCCACCGGATCGACCGGCTGGACATCGTAGTGGCCGTAGATCAGCAGGGTCGGCGCGCCGGCGATCTCCGGGCCCTGGGCCCAGACCAGCGGATGTCCGTTGCCCTCCACCAGCTCCACCACCGGGCATTGGAGCCGCCTGAGATCGGCCATCAACCATTCGGCCGCGGCACGGCAGTCCGCGGCGTGGTTCGGGAGAGCACTGATGCTGGGAATGGCGAGGAATTCTGACAGCTCGCGCAGGAGCCGCGGCTGCTCACGGGTGGAGAACTCGGTATCCATGGCGAGGGAAGTTACTGCTGGCGGCGCGGGCGACAAGGGTGACGGGGCGACAAGGCGACGAGGCGAGAAGGCGAATAAGGCGACAAGGCGACGAGGCGACAAGGCGACGAGGCGACGCAGCCCAGCGCCACTGTAGCTACAGCGGTCGTGCTGCCCAATCGCCTTGTCGCCTTGCCCTACCCTAGCGCATCCCGGCCCGCACGGTACATTCGCGCGCATGTACTCGACCGACCAGTTCCGGGTCTTCTCCGGTGCGCCGGTGGACCGGCTGCTCTCGCGGCCGCGGCGGCTCCTGCAGGAAGGACGAATCGAAGAAGCGGAGGCGGCCTACCAGTCCATCCTCGCGACCCATCCCGATCTGAAGCAGGCCTGGGTCGAGTACTTCGCGCTGTTGCGCCACGCCCAGCGCCACGAGGAGGCGCTGGCCCTGAGTGAGCGCGCCGAGCGACAGTTTGGAGACGACGCCCTGCCCGCCGCCCTCCGGGGCGCGGCGCTGGTGGAGTTGGGACGCTTTCGCGAAGGACTCACCGCGCTGGACCACGCGGCCAGCTGCGACCCCGACCTCGGCCTGGTCTGGCACGAGGCGGGCTACGCCGCGTTCCGGATCGGCGAACTGTCCCGGGCACTCATGGCGCTGGACCGCGCCTTTGCGCTGGAACCGCACGGCGGCACCTTGCAGCTGCGGGGACACGTGCTGCGTCAGGCGGGACGCTACCTCGCCGCCGAGGTGGCCTTCGAAGGCGCCGCGCAGGCGGCGGAGTTCCCGGCGCAGCGCCAGGCGGCCGAGCGGGAGATCCGCCGCACCAGGCGGTATGCCGCCTTCCCTGGATTCCGGCCGGAGACCCTCGCCCCGAGCCGGCGTTGGTTCGCGGAGACCGGTGCGGTTCCACTGTCCGGATCGACTGGGGCGCCGGCGTCCGACAATGAACTGGTGGAGGAATTCGCCCGGCTGGCCTCGGAAGAGCAGTGGTCATTCACGCTGCTCGTTGCGGTGGATGGATGGGAGCACTGGGGGGCACTCGCCACCCGGCTCGATGTGCCCCTGGCTCATCGCCTGCCGGCGGACGACGCGGCCATTCCTCTCGTGGCTGCCCGCTCGCCCGCCATCCTCCCGGACTGGGCGGACCTGGTGGATGCGCCCGCCGCGCGGGGCCGTGGCCTGAGTCTCGCCCTCGAACTCCCGGTTGAAGCCGCGCCGGCCGATGTGCTCGGCCGGCTTGCGGGGACGCCCGGCAGCATTGATCCCGCCCTCGCATTGGAAGCCGCCCAGCACCCCGAAGGACGACTGCACCACCGAATCCTGCGATGATCCGACTCAGTGGCGGCGCCCTGGCGCTCGCCGCGCTCCTGCTCAGCATCAGCCGTCAGCTCCCCGACGATCCGGCCGACCTGGTTCTCACGAACGGAAGAATCGTGACCCTGGACAGCGCCGTTCCGACCGTGGAGGCGCTCGCCATCCGGGGCGACCGGGTGGTGGCGGTGGGAAGCAACCGGGCGATCGAGGCGCTGATCGGTCCGGCTACCCACCGGATGGACCTCGGCGGTCGACTCGCCATTCCCGGCTTCATCGAGGGTCACGGGCACTTCATGGGTCTGGGGCGATCCCGGCTGCACCTCAACCTGACTCGCGCCAGAAACTGGGACGAAATTGTCTCCCTGGTGCAAGCCGCCACGCGGGACATCGCGGCGGGAGCCTGGGTGAGCGGCCGCGGCTGGCATCAGGAAAAGTGGGAGCATCCGCCGGTTCCGGCGGTGGAAGGGATGCCGTTGCACGCGAGCCTGGACAGCGTCTCCGGCGGCAACCCGGTCTTCCTGGTCCATGCCAGCGGGCACGCCGCCATGGTGAACGGCCTTGCGCTCAAGCTGGCCGGGATTACCCGTCGCACCCCCAATCCGCCGGGCGGCGAGATCGTGCGGGGCCCGGATGGCGAGGCCACCGGCATTCTCCGGGAGACGGCGCAGCAACTGGTCCGCGACCGGCTCGCCGAGTGGGAGGCGAGTCGCTCGCCGGCCGAGCGGGAGGCGGAAGCCCTGAAGATGGTAGAGCTGGCCGGTGCGGACGTGCTGGCCCGGGGAATCACCACCTTCCATGATGCCGGCAGCCCGTTCGAGACCATCGACTTGTTCCGCCGCCTTGCCCAGCAGGGCCGGCTGCCGGTGCGGCTCTATGCCATGGTGGGGGGAGAGCCGACCGACAGCCTGCGGGCCCGATTGCCGGAATACCGTATGGTTGGCGTGGGCAGCAATTTCCTCACCGTGCGATGCATCAAGCTGGTAGCGGATGGCGCGCTGGGCTCGCACGGAGCCTGGCTGCTCGCTCCCTACGAGGACCTGAAGACCAGCGTTGGCCTCGCCACCACGCCGGTCGAGGTGCTGGAGCAGCGCGCCCGCATCGCGCTGGCGGACAGCTTTCAGGTGGCCACCCACGCCATCGGCGACCGGGCCAACCGCGAAGTGCTGAACGTGTACCAGCGGGTGATGGCCGGCCGGCGCGGGCTCCGCTGGCGGGTGGAGCACGCCCAGCACCTCGACCCGGCCGACATCCCCCGCTTTGCGAAGCTGGGAGTGATCGCGTCGATGCAGGGCATCCACGCCACCTCGGACGGGCCCTGGGTCCTGAAACGGCTGGGCCCGGTCCGGGCGGAACGCGGCGCCTACGTCTGGCGGTCGCTGCTCAAATCGGGAGCCGTGGTCACCAACGGGACCGATGTCCCGGTGGAGGATGCCAATCCCATCGCCTCCTTCTACGCATCGGTGAGCCGCCGGCTGGCCGATGGAAGCAGGTTCTTCCCCGATCAGCGGATGACGCGGGAGGAGGCCCTACGCTCCTACACCGTAAACAACGCATATTCCGCGTTCGAGGAGGGGCTCAAGGGTCGGCTTCGTCCGGGTCTCCTCGCGGACATCACCGTGCTTTCGCAGGACATCATGACCATCCCAGAAGACCGCATCCCCGAGACCCGGGTGATCTACACCTTCCTCGGCGGAAAGCTGGTGTACGAGGCTCCAACGCCGTGAGCGAGCTCGAGGCAGTCCAGGGGGACATCACCCGCCAAACCACCGACGCCATCGTGAACGCAGCCAACACCTCTCTCGCGGCGGGAGGTGGGGTCTGCGGCGCCATCCACCGCGCCGCGGGGCCGGACCTGGCGCGCGCCTGCGGGGCCCTGGGTGGCTGCCCCACCGGAAGCGCCAAGATCACCCCCGGTTTCAATCTCGGCGCACGCTACGTGATCCACGCCGTGGGACCGGTCTGGCAGGGAGGAACGGCCAACGAGGCGGAGCTGCTCGCCTCCTGCTATCGCGCCGCGCTGACCATCGCCGGCGACTACCGGCTCCGGTCACTGGCCTTCCCCTGCATCAGCACCGGGATCTACGGTTATCCGATCGCACAGGCGGCGGAGATCGCGATTCGTACGGTCAGGGCCGAGATCTCCCACCTGCCGGGGATCGAGCTGGTCCGGTTCGTCTGCTTCAACGAGGCTGATCTGGCGGTATACCGGAAGCTGGTCGCGTAGGCGTGAGGCGTCAGGCGCAAGGCGTCAGTGACCCGGTAGCTGCCTCCCTGACGCCTGGCGCCTGACGCCTCACACCCTGTAAATCCGATCCACCCACTGCACCGAGTCACGGTACAGTCCCGGAAGCCGGCCCACCGATACGTCCGCGGCATCCGCCAGCTGCTTGAGCTGGTCCCAGTCCGCCCGCTCGTACGACAGCACCAGCGCCCAGGTCGGTGACAGGGTGGTCGTCCGCCCCAGGAGAGTGTCACGGATCTCCTGCGACACCGGAATCTGTGACAGCGCTTCCTCCATCGGGCGGCCGATCAGCGCGTCCAGGGTCGAGAGCATCCCGGTCAGGAACAGGTCGACCCCGCGCGACCGGAGCCCGCCTTCCATCCCCACCTGTTCGGCGAACTGGGCCCGCACCAGCGACGACACCACCAGCTGTGACGGCCGGTCCTCCCCCATCACCGTCAGGGCCATCAGCGAGCACCATTTCCGCGCGGCCCGCTCGCCCAGCACCCTGAGGGCGTGCTTGATCGAGGTGACCTCGTGCCGCCAGCCGAACCCGGCGGAGTTGAGATAGCGCAGCAGCTTCACCGCCAGCGCCACCTCCTGCTTGATGATCAGCTCCAGCCGGTCGAAATCCAGCTCGGGGCGGTTGAGCTCGGCGATGAACCGGACGCAGTTCCGCTTGTAGGCGGGCACGTCCGCCGCCGACAGGACCTCGGGCTGGCAGAAGAAGAACCCCTGGAAGTGGGTGAAGCCATCCTCCATCGCCTCGGCGAGCTGGCCCCGGGTCTCTACCCTCTCCGCGACCAGCATGACCCGGCGCGGGGCGAACTCCCGGATGATCGCCCGGCGCTCGGCCCGGTCGGTGTGCAGCATGTCCACCTTGATCACGTCGGCCAGATCCGCCAGCGGCGCCATGGCCGGGCGGCGGACGAAGTCGTCCAGCGCCAACCGGTAGCCCGCCCGCTTGAGCCCCTGGCAGGCGGTGACGACATCGTCACACGGCTCGACCGATTCGATGAGCTCGATCACCGTCCGGTCCCGCGGCAGCACCAGGTAGAACTCCTGGAGCAGCACCTCACGCGACGCGTTGACGAAGCCGACCCGGTCACCCAGCAGCACATCCAGCCCGAAACCCAGCAGGCTGGTGTGCAGCATCTCGAAGGATGCCTGGTCGAGGTTGTCGTGGTGGAAGGCGTTGTCCAGGCCGGAGCGGAACAGCAGCTCGTAGCCGTACACCTCCTGCCGGCGATCGAAGATCGGCTGGCGGGCGACGAAGATGTCAGTCGTCGTGGTGCTGGCCATGGAGCCGGCTCACCTCGCTCGGGAGACCTGGATTGAAATGCACTCTCCCTGAGAGTATCGCCAGCCGGCTCACGAACTTGACCGGCGTGGCCGGCGCGGGCCCCGCTGCGGCGCCACGCGGTCAGTTGAAGAGGTCGGTATCCATCAGGCGGGTGAAGTTGCCGGAGCGGTCGAAGAGATAGACGATCACCGCGTAGTAGTCATAGTACGGCGGGCGCGAGCCGCCGAGCGGGACGGTAGGCAGGAGCATGTCCTGGTAGCCCGCCGCGTTATAGACCCCCAGATCCAGCTGCCCGTCGGGCGGGAACAGCACCCCGTCGCGCAGCAGCGCAGCGGCGAACACCCCGGCATAGTCCGGACCGGTGCTATGCAGCGAAGTGACCAGCGTGGCGGCGGTGGCAAACCGGGCATTGAACAGGTCGGCTCCCGGGCCGGCGGGGGGGCGGGCCGCGATGGCCTGCTCGACCACCGGGGTCGTGTTGCCGGACTCATCCGCCACCCGCAGGCTGGTGCAGCGACCGATCATGGCGCTGTCCGGAAGGCCGGGCTCGACCGCGCCGAACACGGTGATGGTGTCCTGCCCCGCGGTCCGGTCCTGACTCAGCCCGCGCCGCAACCGGCCCCCGGCGGGCAGGACGCTCTTGCCGTGGCAGTCGGTGATGTCCCACGCGTAGCGCTCGATGTCCCCGTCGGGGTCTGCCGCCCGGAAGAGGAAGCCGCTGGTTCCGTCGTGATACGACGCGGCGAAGAACAGCAGGTGGGGGCGGTGAGACTCATTGGAGCATACTACTCGGAAGTCCACCTTGGTGCCGCCGGTATCGGCCAGGACGATTCTCCGGTCAGGACCCCCGTCGCTGGTCACGACGCAGTTGGGCGCCACGTGCTGCAGCGCGATCTGATACTCACCGGGTCCGAGACCGTCGAGGCGCAGGGTGTCGTTGGCCTGGAGGATCCCGGCCCGCTCCGGTGCCGGGCCGGTGACCTGATAGATGTAGCTGGGATCCGGGTTGTAGCCGTCCGTTGCGGTCGTGACCGTGATCAGCGACTCGCAGCTGATCTGGTAGCGCACCAGTGCCGTGTTGGCGCCCTGGGGCACCAGCACGTACAGATCGGTGCCGTCCTGCACCCGGCATTGTGGAGGGAGGCCCCGCAGCGCGACCTGATAGGTGGCGGGCTTCACTGGAACGATCACGGTATCGTGCGGTGCCACGTGGAACGCCTCATCGATATGGAGCGCCCCCGAAATCTCGGTCACCCGGTAGGTGTACTTGTCGCCGATGTCTGTGCCGTCCGCCGCAGAGATGATCGCCACGATCGCGATGTACGGCGGTTGGTTGACCGCGGTAGGCTCCTCGCACCCGCCTGCCAGCAGCAGCAGAGCGAGCAGCAACCACGGCACCACTCGAAGCAGCGTGGCCCCGGGATGCCGCCCGCTAGTGCCGGCGTCCCGGGGCTCCCGCTGACCGCCGAGAAACATGGGTCGAACGGTCATGGTCCTCCTCGTTTTCCTGCCCCGGCTGAACCGGCCCGGAGATCCCGGGCCGGTCCACCAGGAGGGATCCTGGCCCTCAGCCTACGGGTTCGCCGCGTCCTGCCAGCCCCGGGTCCATCCGGAATACCAAGGAATGGAGGCCAGGCCGAACCCGTCCGGAGCCACCGCGCCCTTGTAGTTCACGGTGGTGAAGAACGGATTCGCCGGCGGTGCCACGCCACCCGAAACGTCGGCGGCACTCACCGGGCGGAAGTCGGGGTGCAGCACGTCGAACGGCCGCCGGAGCGGGCTGGACGCGGCCAGCACCGTACCCGGGTTGCGCACGGCGTCCTGCAGATACAGCGCCTCGACGCTGGTCGCGGCCGGATACGGCGGGCAGTTGGCCTCGGCCGCGGGCTCGTCCAGCGTGGCAAAGTTGAAGATGACCAGCCGGCTGATGTGGTTGGTTGCCGACAGGTCGGTGCCGCAGGTCGGATCGTCATCGATATTGAGCACCCAGCGCCAGCCGATCGCGACCGTGTTGAAGATGTCCACGTGCGAGCCGCGACGGATGTGGTACCCGCCGTTGCTCTTGTCGCCGCCGGGGAACCGCGGCACGCCGGCCACAGTCGGTTCGGCGCGGCCCACCATGGTCACGTTGAAGACCTGTCCCTTGGTGCGCGGCCGGGGCGGGAACGGCGTCGGTGCAACGTTGGCGCACACGCCCGCGACGATGACGCACGGGGTGCTGTCGTTGAACGTGGTCGGGTCCTCGGTGTTGTCCACCTCGAAGCCCTTGTCCGAGTCGATCGAATCGTGCTGGATGATGAGGAACTGGGCCAGACCGGTCCATCCGCTCGAGTAATCGAACGAGTCGTCCTGGTTGGCGGTAGCATAGTAGAACTTGACGTTCACCGTGCCGCCGAAGATTTCCAGGCCGTCGTCCTTGCCCGCGTGCGCCTGCACGTGGTCGATGATGGTCCCGCTCCCGACACCACCCAGCGTCAGGTTGTTCAGTTCCTTGTTGGCGGTGAAGACGAACCCGCCGTACTCCACCCGCACGTAGCGCAGGATACCGCTGTTGTCGTTCGGGTTGCAGCCGCCGTAGAAGAACAGGAACGTCGTGCCGGTAACGCCTTCGTACGGGGTCTCCAGGCAACCGCCATCGGGGCTCGTGGCGGTGGTGTTGTTCAGGTTGCTGTTGATCGGAGCCCGGCCATTGATCAGCAGGCCGGCCCAGCACCCCTTCTTCCGTTCGGTTGCCAGAGTGAGTGCCTCACCCGGCTCCGGCCCGACGCAGGTGAACACGATCGGCTTGGTGGGCGTGCCGTCCGCGATGATCTGGGCGCCCCGCTCGACCTCGAGCGCGTTGGGGTTGCCCGCGGTGTCGCCTTCCACCCGGGTGCCTGGCAGAACGGTCAGGACCGCGCCACTCATCACCCGAATGAAGCCCTTGAGCACATGGATCTTGTCCGGGCCCCAGGTGGTGCTGGTGGCGATGTTGGTGGTCGTGGTCTCGCGCACCGCCGTCAGGGCCTCCCGGCCGGGGATTGGATCGCACACGATAGGGCGCAGGTTGCCGACCCCTTCGTTCGCGATGGCCGAGGCATCATTCACGTCCAGCCGGCGGGAGCCATCCGCTTCGACGCCCGGCGTGGCGGTAGCCGGGAACACGTTGCCAGCCACGACCCCGTCACGGAACTGCGTGAGGGTGTCGTTCAGGACGTTGATGTTCTCAACCGAGACATTGGCCACGTAGCTCGCATCCAGCACGTCGACCGACGTGCAGGTAGCGGGGTCCGCCGCCTCGGCGCTCAGGTTGGCGTTGCCGTAGTGCAGGTTGGTCAGGTACTGGCCGGGGGAGTTCTTGTGCAGCAGCTCGGCCTTCGCCGCAAGATCCGGCCACAGGGCGTGGTTCCAGTCCTCCATGGTCATCTTCCTGGGCGATGAGGGGATGACCAGCTCCGGCATGTCGACCACCGCCACCGCCTGCTTGTAGCGGGTGATCGCCTTGCTCGTCGCCTTGTCGCCCGCCGTCAGGAACTCATACCGCAGGCTGCTGGCGTATGCCGGCGACTTGACCTGGAAGATCAAGCTGCCGGTCGCCCGGGGCAGACCGGTCTCCACGTTCATGCTGAGCACCTTGAGCTCGCCCTGGTCGGCCTTGCCGGCGTTGACCATCACCAGGGTCCGGCCTTCCGGCGCCTGACCGAGGTAGGTCATGGCGTGCGAATCGAACCGCAGCACACCCTGGAGGCCGTTGAGCGGCGCAGAGGCGTCGGCCAGCACCGCGACCGCCACCTGATCGCCTGCCGTGGCGCGGCTGGACGACACCGCGAAGCCGAGGGTCAGGTCCGCCGTATTGCCGCCGGCAAGCGGACTCAGATCCTCGGAGGAACAGGCACTGAACGCCGCCGCCACGGCCACCACTGCCGCCGGTCGCAGCATTCGCAAGAATTGTCTCGTATTCATCCGTTGTATCTCCGGTTGGGGCCAGGCGGAGCGGGAGCCCGCGAGGGACTCCCGCCACGCCCCGCTGTCCTTATGGCAGCGCTGCCTCGGTGACGATGATGTGGGGGACCAGATCGGCGAAGCCGGAGCTCTGCGACACCTGGATGGTGGTCGCAGTGGTGGCACCGGCGACGGGGCTGCCGATCACATTGAAGCTGCAATCCGCGATCGTCTGGGCCCCGGTCAGCGGCGTCAGGCCGGTGGTGAAGGCGCTGAACCGCAGCGTGCCGGCGGTCGCACCGTTGAAGGTGCCCGAGTCCAGGCCCTGGCCGGCCACCACGTGACAGCTGCCGGCAACGAAGGTGAGGCGAGCCGTGTTGTAGGTGAACAGACCCTGGATGCTGGAGATGTCATCCGCGCCGGCACCGTTGATTGCCGGGTCGTTGAAGGTGCTCATGTCGATCGCGACCCGTGCGGTCACCTGGCCACCAGCCACGGCGCCAAAGCTGATGCTGAAGGCGTACCCGGCGGGCGGCGGAGTGCAGGCCACGGTGAAGTTCACCGACTGGGTGCCACCGCTCGTCAGGCCGGTGTAGCTGCCGGGACCGGGGTCGGTGCAGCCCGCGGGCAGGTTGCTGAGCGCGACGGAGCCGGCGCCGGTGCCCACGGGGACCGCGTTCCGGCTGTACAGGCCCGCTGCGTTCGGATTGACCGCAGGCTGGGCCGTGCCACCAGTCGGCGTGACCACGACCGAGATGCCGGTCGGGCTGGGCGAGGCTCCGGTGAAGCTGATGGTGCCGTTGACGGTGCCCGACGGGACCGGGCAGGTCACGGTGAAGTTGACCGTGGAGGTGGCGCCGTTGTTCACGGTGGTGGACTGCGGGCCGGGGTTGGTGCAACCGGCCGGCAGACCGCCGGTGATCGCCACGCTGGCGGGGCCGGTGGGAACAGTCGCGATGGAGTACGCGCCCGCGCCGGCGGTGGTGCCGTTCAGGGTGGTGATCCCCGCGGTGGCCGTGACGGTCACGCCGTTCAGGCCGCCGGCGATCTGGGGCGACGTCACTGTGCCCGAAATGGTGCCGGTCGGGGCCGCGCCGCTGTTCTGCAGATCGGCCGCCACGATCAGCCGGGCGGTGAACTGGCCCACCGTCGGATCGAGGTCAAACCCGACCGACCGTGCGATGGTGGTCGAGCCGGGGAAGATCGGGCCGGGGTACTCTTCCCAGCGATAGCAGTCGTTGGCCCCGGCCGGGCAGCCGGTGTCATTGAAGAAGTTGTGCGGCGCGCCGTCCCAGTCGGTGCTCGGCGCCACCAGGCCGTAGCTCGGCAGGGTCACGATGATGTCGTTGCCCTGGCCGCCGGTGGCGGTGCCGCCGGAGGTGACGGCGACGGCGATGTCATAGGGGAACAGCAGCGGGCCGGTAGTGCCTGCCGGCGGAGCCGGGAACACGGTGGGGCCGATCAACTGCACCCCGTTGAGTTTGTTAGTGACGTTCACGTCGAACGTGACCCGCACCTTGCCCGGCTGGAAGGCGCCCACTGCGGAGGCCACGAAGTTGGAGCTGGTCAGGGTGACCACATCGCCGCCGACCAGCGACAGTTCCACACCCTGCCCGTCCGGGGTCGCGTTGGCCCGGAGCATGCTGCCCTGCGTGCCGGTCAGCTCTGGTGGCGCGATCCTGATTTCTCCGGTGCGGACGTTGACGTTGGCGAGGAAGGCGGCGCGGGTGATCTGCGGATTGTGCGGCGGATCTCCCGGGAGCACCGGGCCCGACCCAGACTGGTCGGACGAACAGGCGCTCGCGATGAGGGCTGCCGCAGCGAGCGAAACGGCCGGGAACACACGGCGCGTCTGCCCACCGAAACGGCGGACCAACTGCATGGGACCTCCTGGAACTGTGGTGGAAGGACGGCTGTCCGCACACGGCGAGGGGACAGGCGGGCTGTGAAGCCGCACCTAAGGTCCTCCCACTTGACGAAGCCTTCTTCGCGCTCTGGTATCGAGTCGTGCGTGAGGGCGTAACGGAGTAGAGGGCCAAACCCGGTGGAGATGTCGTGCGATCGTGATGTGGGGAAGAGACAGGAAAGCAAGCCGTCAGCTGAGAGCCTTCAGCCGTCAGCCAGCCGCACCGCGACCCCATCCGACGTGCCATGCAGCTAGGCTGATGGCTGACGGCTGATGGCTGATGGCCGACGGCTGACGGCTCCTACGGCAGCGTGATCGTCCCCTCAACGATCTGGATCCGGGTGCGGTAGTTGAACGAGCCCAATGCCGGCGTACTCAACACCGGCCCCAGCGAAGTCCTGGTCGTGGTGCTGCTCCCCCCGGCCCCGACCGGCCGGAACCGCACGGTTGCGATCGTCACCAGCCCGATGTTACTGGTCGGATTGCCGCTGAACACCAGCTTGCACTTGCACCCGCCGGTAGCATTCGTCGTGTTGAACGACCCGCCCCCACTGCCGAATGCCAGCGAGTGGTACTCCAGTACGGCCGGATCCCAGACCAGGGAGTCCACAACGAAGGAGCCAAGGGCCTCGGGCCCGGTGGTCTCCGGGATGTCACTGGTGAGGTTGAGCGTGATGGTCAGTGGATAGGTGCCCAGCACCTGCTCGAAGGCTCCGAACGCGCTGGTCCAGGCGAACGGCGGCGTCGACCCACCGGTAACGGTGACCGCGGCCTGAGCCGAGCCGGTGGCGCCGAGGTTGTCGGTCACCGTTAGGGTGGCGGTGTAACTCCCCGCCGCGGCATAGCCGTGCGTCGGGTTGGGCTGACTGCTGCTGCCGCCGTCACCGAAGTCCCAGCTGTAGCCGGCAATCGTGCCATCGGCGTCGCTGCTGCCGGCGGAGCCGAAGCTGATGGCCGAGCCCGCCACGCCGCTGTAGGGACCGCCCGCGGACGCTACCGGCGGCGTGTTGCTTCCTCCGGCACCGGTCACCGTCACGGTGGCCTGGCCGGTGCCCTGGGCGCCCTGGTTGTCCGTCACCGTCAGGAGAGCGGTGTAGCTGCCCACCGCGGCGTAGCTGTGCGTGGGACTGGCCAGGGTGCTGGTTCCCCCATCGCCGAAGGCCCAGAGGTAGCTCGCAATGGCGCCTTCGGGATCGCTGCTGCCGGCGGAACTGAAGCTGATCGCGGTCCCCGCCGTGCCGGTATAAGGGCCTCCGGCGTGGGCGGTCGGGGCCTGGTTGCCTCCTCCGCCGCCTCCGACGCTGAAGGTGTCTTCCACGATCCGGAACAGGGTGTCGATGGCCGTCGCGCCATCGCCGGCGGTCGCGATCTGGATCGTGGTCTTCGTCTCCGTGCTGGCCCCCTGGGCGCCGACGACACTGAACGTGAACCTGGCAGCCGGCACGTTGCCCGTGGGCGGGGTACCGGTCGCGAAGTTGATCCACCGTATCCGGCCCGGCGTCGAGGTGTTCGCGGTCAGGTTGCCCAGGAGCGAGGGCGCCGGAGCCGTCGCGCTGACAAAGGTCAGCACCGCCGGATCGTAGAGCACGCTCGCCTGAACCGAGCCGATACTCTGACCCGCCACGGCGGTGAGATCCAGCGCGATGTCGAGGGTAACCGTACCGTTCGGCGCCGACTGTGGCGTCCAGCTGTTGCGCCAGACCAATGGGCCCGATCCACCGCCCTTGGTCGGACAGGTGACGTTGAACTGCACCGTGTCCACCGTCTGGGCCAGTACCATCACCTCGACCTGCGCCGGGCCGGTCACCGTGCACGGGGACTCGACATCGGTGAGGGAGATCTCGTAGTCCCCAGGTTTGAGCAACCCGAAGTCAGTGCTACCCCCCTCGTCCGGGATGAAGCTGTTGTTCAGCACCGGCACGCTGTCGCCCGGAACGATGCCGGCGAGGTCCACCTGGTAACCGTCGGCATCCAGACTGTCTCCGGCAATACTGACCCGTGCTACGATTTCGCCCCGCGTCGGGTCGGCGCAGGTGGCGATGAACTCCACCCGCTGCTCGGTCTGCAGTCCCAGATCGGATACGGTGACCGTCCGCACCGTGTCACCCGCGATCCGGCAGGTCGACAGCACCTTGCTCAGGGTGATGGTGTAGTCGCCGGCGGGAAGGGGCGCGAACACCCGGTCGTCGACGGGGCCGACTGCCCGGGTGGTATCCACCGGACCCGTGATGCGAAGCTGGTACCCATCCGGATCCGCCAGGGCGTTCGTCGTGTTGCTCCCCAGTCCAGTGACGATCCGGATCCCCGGCGGAGGCGCGGTCAGCGCGCCCGCGACAGCCGAGGGCTCAGAGCGGTTCCCCAGCCGGTCCACCGCCACGACCCGGTAGCCATAGAAGGTCGAGGGCTCGAGCCCGGTATCGAAGTAGGTGGTTCCGGTATTCGGCTGCAGCGTCGTGACGGCGGTGAACCTGCCGGAGAAGTTCTCCCGCCGCTCGACCTCGTAGTTGATCAGGTCGGTTCCAGACGATGCGCTCCAGCTCACCTGGATCGCGTTGGAACTGATCGCCGTAGCCTTGAGTTCGCCGGGTGCTCCGAGTCCGTTCCCGACCACATCGCCCGAAGCGCACGCCGCCGCAGCCAGCAGAAGCAGCGTCAGGTATCCGCCCCGGCGACGGTCAGAAGACGTCATAGGTCAAGCCAAGGGTCCAGGTCGTGCCGACCGGCGCGGTTCGCGACACGAGCTTGGTGTCCTCCAGCAGGAAGCGCGGCTTCCGGTTGGTGAGATTGGTGGCGCCGAGCGACACCTTCAGGGCGCCGAGCGTCTGGCTCACCTTCGCGTCAAGGCTCGACCGGCCCGACTCGATCAGGTTGGGCGGGATCAACCCCGGTGCCACCGTGCCGCCGTAGCGTGCGATCCGGTCGCCGAAGTAGTTGTACAGTAGGGAGACCGACGTTCCGGTCGGGGTGTTGATCCAGACCAGGGAGGCGTTCAGCAGGAATGGCGATTGCCCCTGCAGGTCCAGGCCGGGCTTCTTCTTGCCAAAGCGAAGCGTATCGAGCACCACGTCGGAATTCAGGATCGTCGCGTTGACTCCCAGCGACAGCTTCCCGAGCGGCCCGGGCAGGAAGTCCAGCGCCCGCCGCGCCTCCAGCTCGATGCCGTAACTCTTGGCCGACTCCGCGTTGGCCGGCAGGGTGATGCATCCGGAGCCCCCGCTGCCCACGACCGTCTCTACCAGCGGCTGGTCGAACTTCTTGTAGAAGCCGCTGATGGCGAAGATCTCGCCGGCCCGAGGGAAGTACTCCCACCGTGCATCGAGGTTGTTGGTGCTGGTCCGGACCACCGAGGTGTCGCCGCCGATGCTGCAGTCGGATCCGATCGGCAGGTACTGGTCCAGGCTGATGTCCCGGGGATCGGGCCGGGTCACCGAGCGGAACCCGGCCAGCCGGAGGTTCATCACATCCGACAGGGCAACCGTCAGATTCGCGGACCAGAGCGGGTCCCGGTTCCGGCGGGTGATCGAGATAGTGCTGTCCGCCGCCACGGGGGTCACATTGTACAGCCGCCAATCCTCTACCCGAACCCCGCCAACCAGGCGCACCCGGCTGAGCAGCGGAACGTCCAGCATGCTGTATACCGCCGTCAGGTGCTCGAAGGCATCATAGGACTGGTTGATCTGCGAGGCCTGCTGCACCAGCAGAATGGTCGTCCCTACGTTTTCGGGCGCGAAGGCCTGCTCCGGCGGGAGCATGGCCACCTCGGTAGACCCGGGGACGTTCGGCAACTCCACGGTGAGGCCGGTCGAATTGAATGCGCGCTTCTTGTCGCGATACAGCCCGCCGACCTTGAGCTGGGCATCGCCGGCGTGGCGCAGTGCGAAGGGGATCGCCAGGTCCCCCTGCCCCGTCAGGATGCGGTCCCGCAGGTCCCGCACCGCGAAATTGCTGGGCGAGCGGTTGTTGTTGAGGCTGGCCGTCGACCCGGTGCCGTTGTACTTGGCCTGGCGGTTGTCCGGCTCGTCCCGGGTCGCCCGCGCGAAGGTTCCCTTCCATTCAAAGCGGGACCCCGCCAGGAAACCGAGGCTGTGCTCTCCCGAGAGTTGCGACTGATACAGGCTCCGCTCCACGTACTGCGCCCCGAAGTAGCGGTACTGGATGTCGTTGTCGGCGAGCAGCCCCGACCCGTTCGACAGGGTCTCCTCCGCGTTCCGGGTGTAGAGGTTCTTCCACCCCAGCTTGTGGCCACCCCCGACTCGCCAGGAGAAGTTGCCGATCGCACCCCAGTCCACCGTGGTCGCGCTCTCGTCCACCTGGAGCGCGGTGAACGGTGTGGTAGCGCCTGCGCTCGGGAAGTAGGCACTAAGCCGACCAGGGGTGAACGTCCGCTTGCTGCTGTACGTGGTGGACAGGATCCAGCCGAAGGGATGGACCTCCCCGGTCTGCCCCCCCCAGTTGATGCCGAAGCCGAGGTTGGGCAGCGCCTCCTGCCGGGTCCCGGTCCACACATCCCGGAAAGACTCCATGGCCCGCTCATCAAGCGGCCTGCCGGAGGTCGCTGCGCGGCTCGGCCGCCGGCGATCTGCCCCGAATGCCAGCGCATCACGGAGGGTTCGCGGTCCCTCGGCAAAGCGCTCGAAGGTCGATTGGCTGTTGAGTCCCTGCGAGACGCTCACCTGCAGCACCGGATTCTCGGGGAACTCCTTGGTCCGGACCTCCACTGATCCACCGGCGAAATCGCCGGGCTTGTCGGGGGTCGCGGACTTGGTCGTGACGATCGATTCGAGCAGGCTGGCGGGGAAGATGTCGAGCGGGACTACCTTCTTGAGCGGCTCCGGGCTGGGCAGGTCGACCCCGTTCAGCAGGGTGTTGCTGTATCTCTCGTTCAGACCGCGCACCACCACGTACTTCTTGTCGAATACCGTGATGCCGGTGACCCGGCGAATCACATCACCACCGTTGGCGTCAGGATTACGGGTGATGGCCTCGGCACTGATGCCGTCGCTGGCCGAAGGTGCCGCCTGTTGGGCGGCGAGCAGGCCGGCGTCGGTCTTCGGGGCCGCCGGAATCGCGGTCTCCACGGTCAGTTCCTCCAGCTCGACCGCCTGCACGGTGAGGGCGAAGTCCACCACGGCCGCCGCGCCGGGGGGGACTTGGATGCTGTCGCGCATGGCCGGCCGGTACCCGATGTACGCGGCCCGCACGCTCTGCAGGCCCGCGGGCAACGATGGCGTCCGATAACGCCCATCGAGGTCCGTCTCCGAAACGCCCGGAATCCCGCCGAGCGTGATCCGCGCCCCCTGCAGTGGCCGACCCGTCTCCCGATCAATGACCCGGCCGGTGATCCGGCCCGTGGGTGGAGCGGCCGCGGCAGGAGGAGCAGCCGGCGCGGGCTGCTGCGCCACCACCACCAGGGGCGCCACTAACAGGAGCAGCACCAGCGGCTGTGCCAGGCGCCGTGCAGGCATGGTGAACACCATGAGAGACGAGAAGGTCGGGAGTTGCTGCTCGACAAACGGCCGACACCCGTGAAGGCGGCTAGTATCGCCGTGACCCGTCGGCTTTGCCAGACGACTCGGTCACAACATGGTCACGAGCCACCTGCCTCCGGTGACTGGCGCGACGCGGTCCGGACAGTATCCGGATGCAGCGCGCCATCGGGCCAGTTCCCTTGGATGAATCGATCCAGCGCTGCCATGAACTCTGCTCTGCCGTCCAGCCAGGGGAAAAGCGCGGTCTGCCCAACCTGGAGCAGCCGCCCGGCCGGTATCCCGCGCGCCCATTGGATGGCGTTGGCCGAGAGGCCCGGCACATCCCGGCCCACGAGGACCAGGGCGGTGCGGGTCACCAGGGGAAGCGAGTCGCGCCAGTCCCACTTGCCAAGGGAGTACATCAATTGCCGCTGGATGACCGGTCGCCAACGCAGCCGGTCGGGGGGCTCGCCGCACATTGCGGGAGCCAGGCGCCGGACAACAGCCGGTTCGGTGACCTCGGTGGGAGAGAACTCGAAGCCCCAGAATGCGCGGCAGAAATTCATCGGATCGAGCGAGTCCGCGTGCTGCTCAGTGGCCCGCAGCCAGCGGGCCCGCGCGGCAGTATCCAGCGTAGTCAGAGCCAGCTGGTAGATGAATCCGGCTGCGTAGGGCATCGGAGAGAGAAGGATCAACCGCCGGACCCGCTCGGGGTGCCGTAATGAGTAGCCGAAGGCCAGGCCGGCACCCCAGTGATGCCCGATCAGTACCATGGAATCGAGCCGGAAGTGCGCGCGCACCTCTTCGAGATCGGCCAGGTCCCGTGCGTAACTCAGCGCGTCGCCGACCGGAACTGCGCTCGAGCGACCCCGGCCCCGCTGGTCGTAGAACAGGATGGCGTGATGGCGGGCGAGCGGGGCGAGTCCATCCTCGAGATAGCCACTGCTCAGCGCCGGCCCGCCATGGAGTGCCACGACGGTGTCGGGCCCCACGCCGAAGAGGCGATAGTACAGACCGTCACCGCCGGACACCTGAACAAACCCATCGGTAAACGACGGCGCGGCATCGCGGGAGCACGCCGGCAACAGCAGCGCCAGCAGGCGGGCCAGGCGGATCCAACTCAGGCGGAGTCTCGGCATGACCCCATACTACCGGCGCGTATCACAGGACCGTCACGGCCGGGGAATCGGCGCGTATCGGACGGGGTGCGTCTAGAACAGCAGGGTGAGGCCGATGGTCCCGCCAGCTCTGCGGGCCGTGACGACGCCGCTTACCCGACCCTCGAGCCAGGTGAGCAGTGGGATCGGAACCCGGCGATCGAGGATGTGCGCTCGCGCGACCGAGAGGAGTGGCGGTGGCCGATCGATGGCCCATGACACGGGGCCCGGTGGCGCTGGAGCTTGCACCGGTGCGGGGAGGAGGATGGCGGGCCGTACCGCACTCACCACCAGGTTGGTCTTCTGGACACGAGAGTGCTGGCCCCAGACAGGGGAGACCGCCCCCAGGGCAAGCGCAAACGAGATGATCAGGAACCGGAGCGGGCCGCGCATCCCCGACGATGGCCCGGAGTTGTCACGATCGCACCGGTCGGGGGTCGCGGTGCGGTTACAGCCGAATCAGCCGGAGGAGATCTTGTTGACCCACTCCACGGCGTGCCGGTATGCGGTGGGGATCGCAGGCTCGGGGTAGGCCAGCCGGGGGGCCAGGGTCTTTACCCTGGTCCAGTCCCCCCGGTCGTAGGAGATGGCCAGCTGCAGCGTGTCGCTCAGGTGATTGTCGCCCTGCAGCAGCGCTGCCCGGACATCGTCGCTGACCGACATCTGGCCGAGCACCTCTTCCATCGGCCGGTCGAGCATGGCATCGAGCGTCGAGAGCAGCCCCACGAGGAAGAGGTCGGCCTGGCGGTCTGGCAGAGAGGCTTCGGCGCCCAGCTGCTCGCACAGCTGGGCCCGCACCAGGGAGGTGGTCACCAGCTCGGCCGGCTTGTCCTCGCCGATCAGGGTGAGCACCACCAGGGAGGCCCACTTCCGGGTGGCCCGCTCGCCCAGTACCCGGAGGGCCTGACTGATGGTCTCCACCTCGTGCCGCCAGCCAAACCCGGCCGAGTGCAGGTACCGGAGCAGACGGACCGAGAGAGTCACCTCACTCTTGATCAGCTCTTCCAGCCGGTCGAAGTCGAGCTCCGGCCGGTTGATCTCGCGCATCAGCCGGAGCAGGTTGGTCTTGAACGCCGGGATGTCCTTCCCGGTGACCATCTCCGGCCGGCAGAAGAAGTAGCCCTGGAACAACTCGTACCCCGCCTCCAGCCCGGCCTGGAAGTCCTCGTAGGTCTCGACCTTCTCCGCCACCATGGTGATGCCGCGGCTGGCAAAGCGATGCGCCAGCTCGGTCCGTTCGGCACCCTTGGTGACGAGAAAGTCGACCTTCACCAGGTCGGTGAACGGCAGCAGCAGCTCATACTCGGGGCGGAACACGAAGTCGTCCAGGGCCAGACGGTACCCGGCCCGCTTGATGGCCGCGCAGGCGGCCGCGACCTCGGCATCGGGAATGATGGTCTCCAGCACCTCGATGACCGAACGGGCCGCGGGAAGCACCTGCCAATGCTCCTTGAGCAGGACGTCCCGCGACGCGTTGAAGAACGCCTGTTTCTCTCCCACCAGGCTGTCCAGTCCAAACCCGAACAGCGTCGTATCCATCATCTGGACCGACGCCCGGTTGGGATCGTGCTGGCCGAAGGCGTTCTCCACGCCGGACCGGAACAGCAGCTCATACGCGACCACCGCTCGCCGACGGTCGAAGATCGGCTGGCGGGCTACGAAGATGTCCACGGCGGCTCAGGCGCTGGTGAGGACGGGGAGTGCGGCTTCCATGGCCTCGGCGGAGGGCCAGCGATCTTCCCGCGCCTTGGCCATCGACCGGCGGATGGCGTGGGCGAGGGCATCGGGCGTTTCCGGCCGCTCGGCCCGGACATCGGGGACTTCCGCTGTCTGGTGCTTGGTGAGAATCAGGTCGTCGAACGGGTCGTCGAACGGAGGATGCCCGGCGAGGCACTGGTACAGCACGCAGCCGAGCGAATAGAGGTCGGACCGGGCGTCGATGTTGTCCGACCCGCTGATCTGTTCCGGACTCATGTACGCCGAGGTGCCCACGGCGAACCCGGAGCGGGTCAGCCGGTCGGACCCGGCGTCGGCCACCGCTTTCGCGATGCCGAAATCCACCAGCACCGCGCCGGAAGGGGACAGCACGACGTTTTCGGGTTTCACATCCCGGTGCACGATGTTCTGGCCGTGGGCGCAGGCCAGGGCGCTCAGCATGTCGTGCGCGATACGGATGGTGTCGGAGAGCGAAGCGCGGCGCACCCGGTCCAGGTGGGCCTTCAGGGTCGGCCCGGGCACGTAGTCCATGACGTAGTAGACGATCCAGTCCCCTTCCCCGTAGTCGAGCAGGCGGGCGATATGGGGATGGTCGAGCCGGCGGACGAACTGGATCTCCCGCAGGAACCGGTCGGCCGTCACACTGGCCGCCAGCTGCGGGTGCAGCACCTTGAGCGCTACGGGTCGTCCGGCGCCATCCGTGGCGGAGAAGACCCGGGCGGCACCCCCGCGTCCGATCTCGCGGTCGACCGTGTATCGGTCGGCCACCGCCTGGCGGACAAGTGGCAGGAGATCACGGGCCATGCCTGACTCCGGACTGCAGGTTCCAGCGCAGCAGTCGGTTACATAGGCATTTACAAGTATGCCCCGGGTCCGGGGCCCCGCAAGGGGTCGCCCCATTCCAACCTCTGGATTGCCGTCGCTGTCCAACCAAGACGATCCCACTTCCAGGAGAATTTCGTGCCCCGCAGCGCCGCGCTGGCCTTGCTCAGCCTGCTGCCTGCCGCCCTCGCGGCCCAGCAGCCCGCCACCTACTCCCTGGCCGGAAACTCGGTGGCCGTCTACAACCTCGTAGGTGAAGCCACCATCCAGGGAGGCGCCGGCTCGAGTGTCACCGTCCAGGTGACACCCGTGGGGTCCGACGCTGGCAAGCTCCACTTTGAAAACGAGGAAATCCGCGGACGGCCGACACTGATAGTGATCTATCCCGAAGACCGGATCGTGTATCGCGCCCTCGGCCGGGGTTCCAACAGCCGGTTCTCGATCAGAGAGGACGGCACCTGGGGGGGCGACGACAATCACGACTGGCGTGGAGGCCGCGGCCGTCAGGTCACTGTGCGGGGCGATGGCGACGGGCTGGAGGCGGCGGCGAATCTCCGCATCACCATCCCGGCGGGCAAGCGAGTCGCGGTGTACGTGGGGGTGGGCCGGGTGGACGTTTCCAACGTGGATGGCGACCTCAAGGTGGGGGTGGCCAGCGCCGACATCGCCACCAGAGGCACACGCGGCAGCCTGGATCTGGACACCGGCTCCGGCAACCTGCGGGTCGAACGCGCCGAAGGCGCCACCAAGCTGGACACCGGCTCGGGTGAGGTGGCGGTCACCGGGTTCAGGAATGGCACCCTCAACATCGACACCGGCAGCGGCGGGGTGCAGGCGTCCGACATCGAGGCGAAAGAGCTGGAGATCGACACCGGCTCGGGCGACATCGTGCTCGAGAGCATCACCACCTCGAGGCTCTCACTGGACACGGGCAGCGGCTCGGTGCGGGCCACGCTCAAGTCCAACCCCGGAGTGATCGACGTGGAGACCGGATCGGGTGACGTCACCCTGCGGCTGATCGAACCGGTGGATGCGACGGTGGACCTCGACACCGGCAGCGGCGACTTTACGATCGATTTCCCGCTGCAGTTGATCAAGAAGAGCGAGAGCAACATCCGCGGCCGCATCGGCGCCGGCAACGGCAGGATCTCGATCGAGACGGGATCGGGGGATATTAGCCTGACGAAG
>Ga0326730_1000104_pt1 | contig 25459 bp, 21 predicted proteins | sample MHFSIPfraction_3_FD_207740 | JGI IMG/M metagenome (GOLD analysis project Ga0326730, IMG submission 207740) | Lab enriched peat soil microbial communities from Michigan Hollow, Ithaca, NY, United States - MHF7AN SIP fraction | ecosystem: Environmental > Terrestrial > Soil > Wetlands > Peat...
TCTGTTCCAGAAGTGCTGCACTGGTAAGCACTTCGACACCGCCAAGGTGACCTTCCGGAAGGCCGGCGACGAGCAGGTGGTGTACCTGATCTATGAGTTCACCGAGGTGTTCGTGTCCTCCGTGCAGTGGAGCGGCTCGAGCGGCGGCGACGATGTCCCGACCGAATCCGCGTCGTTCGCGTTCAAGACCGTGAAGGTGACCTATCAGCCTCAGTCCAAGACCGGTGCGGCCACCAAGCCCTCGGTGTACGGCTGGGACGTGGCGGCTGTCGCTGCCCTCTAAGGCACCGGCATGAAGGCGCGCGCCCTCCTGGACGAGGGCCGACTGACCGAAGCCATCGAGTCGCTGGGCGTCGAACTCCGGAGCAATCCGGCCGACGCCCAGCGCCGCGCTTTTCTGTTCGAGCTGTTGTGCTTCGCCGGCGAGTACGACCGGGCCGAGAAGCACCTGGATGTGCTGGCCGGGGCCGGCGAGAAGGCCGCCATGGGCTCACTGTTGTACAAGAGCGCCCTGCACGCCGAACGCATCCGCCAGCGGATGTTCGACAACGGTGACTTCCCCCATCACACTTCGGAGCAGCTTCCCCCCGTGACTGGGACGTTCAACGGTCGCCCGTTCAAGACGCTAACCGACGCCGATCCACGGATCGGCCCCCGGCTGGAGCTGTTCGCCGCCGGGCAGTACACCTGGCTGCCGCTGGCGTCCGTCGCCACGGTGCGCATGGGGCCGCCGCAGAAGCTCAGGGACCTCCTCTGGGCTCCCGCCAAGATCCTCACCGCCCAGGGCTTCAAGGGGCAGGATCTGGGCGAGGTGCTGATCCCCGTGCTGGCCCCCCGTTCCGGCGAATCGGACGACCCCGCCGTCCGCCTCGGCCGGGCCACGGAGTGGGTCCGCTGGGGGGACGGCACCGAAGCGCCGCTGGGCCAGAAGCTGTTCCTGGTCGACGGCGAAGAGGTGCCCATACTCGAGCTCCGCGAGCTCGTCATCACGCCCGCCGACACCGCCGCCTGACGGGGGCAGCATGCCGTTGCGCGACGACCTGCTGAACCCCATCGCGGGGGCTAACCCCGCCGGGGCCGATCTCCGGTACGACCCCCTCTACGACAAGATCAAGGAAGCCCGCCGGGAGGAAGACAACATCCCGCAGGGCGAATGGGAGCGGCCGCGCAAGGTGGCGGACTGGCCCGCGGTCATCAAATTGACCGGCGATGCCATCGCCACCAAGAGCAAGGACCTGCAGCTCGCCGCCTGGCTCACCGAGGCGATGCTTCGGCGCGAGGGGTTCGGCGGCCTGGCCGCCTGCCTTACCATGCTCAAGGGAATGCTGACCCAGTTCTGGGACGGGCTCTACCCCGAGATCGAGGACGGCGACCTGGAACTCCGGGCCACTCCCCTCGACTGGATAGGCGGCCGGATGGAGCTGGCCGTGAAGGGAGTGCCGCTCAGCAAGGCCGGCCACAGCTACTGGCAGTACAAGGAATCTCAGACGATTCCCACCGAAAAGGACGCCGAGAAAGACAAGGAAAAATCGACCATCCGGAAGAAGGCCCTCGATGAGGGCAAGATCCCGGCGGACGTGTTCGAAAAGGGGTTCGAGGGCACCCCCAAGCTGTGGTATCGCCAGCTGGCAGGCGACCTCAATGCTTCCCTGGCAGCCCTCGAGGCGCTCGGCTCGACCTGCGCCGAGAAGTACGCCGATGCCGCGCCGGGGTTCGGGCCGCTCAAGGAGCATCTGGAAGAGGTGCTCCGGGTGGTGAGCCAGTTCCTGGAGCGGAAGCTGCAGCTCGAGCCCGATCCGGTGGAGCCCACGGCGGACGCTGGGGCGATGGCCACAGAGGGGGGCCCGGCGAGCAACGTGCCTCTGGCGGCCGAGCCGGTGGATCGCAACGATGCCTCCGGCCGGATTCTGGTGGCGGCCCGGTTCCTCCGGCGCACCGAGCCAACCAGTCCGGTGAGCTACCTGATGCTCCGGGCGCTCCGATGGGGCGAGCTCCGGGCGGAAGCGCCGAATCCCGATCCCCGGCTGCTGGAGGCGCCCTCGGCACAAACCCGCACGCAGCTGAAGACCATGCTGCTCGACCAGGACTTTGCCCAGCTGCTGGAGCTGGCGGAGACGGTTATGGGATCCAGGGCGGGCCGGGGCTGGCTGGACCTGCAACGCTACGTGCTGAATGCCCTCGACGGCCTGGGGCAGGAGTACGGAGCCGCCGGCCGGGCGGTGCGCCGTGAGCTGCGGGCACTCCTCGCGGAGATCCCGACCCTGCCGGTCATGACCCTCATGGACGACCTGCCGACGGCAGGACCGGCGACGGTGCAGTGGCTGGCCAGCGAGGGCCTGGTGGGCGAGGATGGAGTGGCCGAGGGGGGCGATGCCGCGCCACGCGCGGCCCCCGCGATGGCGGTGGCGGGAGCCCGGGACCAGTTGCTCGAACGGTCGCTGGCCGACGTCCGGATCGGGCAGGCGAGCCGGGCGATCGATCGAGTCAAGGCGGCACTGGACCGGGAGACCAGCGAACGGGGCCGCTTCCTGCGCCAATCGCAGCTGGCCCGGGTGATGATGGAGGCGGGGCTGTACCCGGTGGCCATGCCGCTGCTCAAGCAGCTGGTGGCCAAGGTGGACGAGAACAAGCTCGAGGCCTGGGAGGCCGGTCCGCTCATCGCCGAGCCGATGGTCCTGCTCCACCAGTGCTATGAGAAGTCCGAGGACGAGCCGCGAGCCCGCCAGGAACTCTACCTCCGGATCTGCCGGCTCGACCCGGTCCAGGCCCTGACCCTCGGCGCGGGAGCGACCGGTGGCACGGGCTGATTTCGAGCTGCTGATCGAGGCCTCGCTGCTCGATCGGCTGGTCGACGACGAGCCAGGCCTGGCCGGCGACCGCCCCATCAACCGGGCCGATTCGATCCGGGCCTACAAGGCCGCCCTGCAGCGGGACCTCGACTGGCTGCTCAACACCCGCCGCAGCGAGGATCCCGACCCCGGGCGGCTGCCCGAGCTTGCCCGATCGGCCTTCCACTACGGTCTCCCCGATATCACCTCGCTGAGCCGTGATTCGGGGGAAAGCCTGGCCAAGCTCGCCACCTATGTTGAACACGCCCTGGCGACGTTCGAGCCACGGCTTACTAATGTGAAGGTGACGGTGACACCCCGGGACAACCAGCCCTTTGCCGACGTGCGTTTCCTGGTGGACGCGGTGCTCCGGCTGGAGCCCAGCCCGGAGCGGATCACCTTCGATACCGTGCTCCACAAGGGGAACGGCGACCTCGAGGTCGGCGGAGTCCGTGATGCGTGACGATCTGTTGTACCACTACGAGCGCGAGCTGACCTACCTCCGCCGCCTGGGCGCCGAATTCGGCAAGAAGTACCCCAAGGTGGCGGCGCGGCTACAGCTCGAGCCCGGCAAGTGCGAGGATCCCCACGTCGAGCGTCTGCTGGAGGGGTTCGCCTTCCTGACCGCACGAGTCCAGCTGCGGCTGGAGGACGACTTCTCCGAGGTGAGCGAGGCCCTGCTCGGCGTGGTGAACCCGAACTACGTGCGGCCGGTGCCTTCGATGTCGATCGTGCAGTTCGAGCTGGACCCGGACCAGGGGAAGCTCGGCACCGGATTCCCGCTCCCGCGCGGCACGCCGCTCAACTCCCGGCCGGTCGGCGGGGTGCCGTGCAGGTTCCGCACATGCTACGACACCACGCTCTGGCCGCTCACGGTGGCCGAGGCCCAGTGGACCACGCCGGACCGGCTCAAGCCCGCGGTCAAGTCTGCCGAAGCCGTCGCCGCCATCCGGCTCGAGCTTCGCTGCCTCCCGGACGTGAGCTTCGACAAGCTGGAGCTCAACACCCTGCGCTTCTACCTGAATGGAGAAGCCAACCTGGTGTCGACGCTGTACGAGATCCTGGGCAACAACTGCGTGCAGGTGCTGGTGCGCGATCCGAGTTCGGGGACCCGCCGCCGTCCGCTGGCCCTGCCGGCTTCGGTGCTGCAGCCTGCGGGGTTCGGCCCCGACGAGATGATGCTGCCGGTCTCCCGCCGGTCCTTCTCGGCGTACGGGCTGCTGCAGGAGTACTTCACCTTCCCCGAGAAGTTCATGTTCTTCGACCTCGGGGGGTTCGATCAGGTGCGCGCCGCCGGATTCGGCCCGGTGGCCGAGGTGGTCATCCTGGTGAGCCAATTCGAGCGCTCGGAACGGCGTCAGCTGCTGGAGACCTCGATCAACGCGTCCAGCTTCGGTCTGGGCTGCTCGCCGGTGGTGAATCTCTTCGCCCAGACCTCGGAGCCGGTGTCGCTGACCCAGGAGAAGCACGAGTACCTGATCGTACCCGACGCCCGCCGGCGCAGCTCCACCGAAGTGTTTTCGGTGGACGATGTGCAGGGCACCGCCGCCACCGGGGGCACCCTGCTCCGGTTCGAACCGCTGTACTCCTACCGCCACGCCCATGGCGCGGGGCAGGAGCTGTTCTGGAACGCAGTGCGGCGACCGAGCGGCTGGCGGCTCGATGCCGGCTCGGATGTGTACATCGCCTTCGCCGATCTCGAGGGCCGCACTCGGCAGCCAGGCGTCCCCGCGATCACCTGCCGGCTTACCTGTTTCAACGCCGACCTGCCGGCCCGGCTGCCGTTCGGATTGGACGAAGGTGACTTCGAGCTGCCGGGGGGCGGCCCGATCCGCCGGATCACGACCTTGGTCAAGCCGACCAGCGTGATCCAGCCGCCGCTCGGCAAGCCCCAGCTGTGGCGGCTGGTGTCGATGTTCGCGCTCAAGTACATGGCCCTGCTGGAGTCCGGTACCGATGGGCTGCAGGAGCTGCTCCGGTTGTTCAACGCCGGCGACGGCGTGGTGGGCGAGCGGCAGATCCAGGGCATCAAGGGCGTGAAGGGCAGTCCCTGCTTCTCCCGAGTCACCACCGACCACGGCATCGCCTTCGCGCGGGGCCACCGGGTGGAGATCGATTTCGACGAGGAGCAGTTTACCGGCGGGGGTCTGTTTCTCTTTGCCAGCGTGCTGGAGCGCTTTCTCGGGCTCTACGCCTCGATGAACAGCTTCTCCCAGCTGGTAGTGCGGAGCCAGCAGCGGAAGCTGCCGCTGCGGGAGTGGGCGCCGAGGGCCGGATGGACACCCCTGATCTAGACGAGCTGACCCCGGTGGAACGGCTGGTGGAGGACCCGACGCCGTTCGGGTTCTTCCAGGCGGTGCGCCTGCTGGAGCGGGAGCACCCGCACCGGACCGTGGTCGGCGGATCCGGGGACCCGTCCTCCGAGGTGGCCCGCTTCGTGGTGCATCCCTCGCTGGCCTTCCCGGCGAGCGAGATCCAGGCGCTCACGATGCCGGAGGAGGGGCCCGCGCGGATCATGGTGAACTTCCTGGGGCTCACCGGTCCCCAGGGGGTGCTGCCGTACCGATACACCCTGATGCTGATCGAGCGGCTGCGTGCGCGCGATACTACCATGCGCGACTTCCTCGACCTGTTTCACCACCGGATCATCTCGCTGTTCTACGCCGCGTGGGAGAAGCACCACTTCCTGATCTCCCACGAACGAGATCAGAAAGACCAGCTGGGCCGCCACCTCGCCGATCTGATCGGCCTGGGCGAAGAGAAGCCGGCCGACCACCGGGTGGTGCGGCGCGAGGCGCTGCTGTACTACGCCGGGTTGCTGATGTCCCGCCAGCGCTCCGCCCTGGCGCTGCAACAGCTGCTGGAGGACTACTTCGGTCTTCCGGTGGAGGTGGGGCAGTTCGTGGGGGCCTGGTATCCGCTCGAGGTCCGGGTGCGAACCTACGTCGACGACGAACCCCCGCCCGGCAGCGCCCCGCTCGGGCTCGGCAGTGTGGTGGGCGATGAGCTGTGGGACCAGCAGGCGAGGGTGCGGCTCCGGTTCGGTCCCCTCACCCGCCCCCAGTTCGACTCGTTCCTGCCCCGAGGCTCGGCCTACAAGGCGTTGCAGGAGCTGGGCCGGGTCTACGGCGGCGACGGCATGGACTTCGAAGTGCAGCTGGTGCTGCGGCGGCAGGACGTGCTCCCGACCAAGCTGGGGGCCGAGCCGGAGACCCGGCTGGGACAGGGCACCTGGCTCAAGACTCGCCCGTTGGAACGCGATCCCGACGACACCATCCTCACCCTGCAGTGAGAAGGAACGGCCCGCGATGAACGTGAATCTCAAGTCCCTGGTGGGCAAGCTGAACTCGGAGGCGCGCGGCGCCCTGGAAGGAGCGGCGGGGCTGTGCCTCTCCCGCACGCACTACGACGTGGAGATCGAGCACTACCTCATGAAACTGCTCGACCGGACCGACGGCGATGCCGCTGCGATCCTGCGGCATTTCGGGGTCGACCGGTCGCGTCTGACCACCGAGCTCACCCGGAGCCTGGATCGGCTCAAGAGCGGCAACGCCCGCAACCCGGCCATCTCCCCCAGTGTGGTCAAGATGTTCAGCGAGGCGTGGCTGCTGGCCTCGGTGGACCTGGGCGACAGCCAGGTGCGCACCGGGCACACCCTGCTCGCCCTCGCGGCCAACGAGGAGCTGAGCCGGATGATCGGCGAGGTGAGCAAGGAGTTCGGCAAGATCCAGCCCGAGGCGCTCCGCAAGGATTTCGAGGCCGCGGTGGCTGACTCGACCGAGCAGACCTCGGCTCCGTCCGGGGCCGGCGCCGGTGCGGAAGGTGCCGCGAAGAAGCCGGGCGGGAAGACCCCCAACCTCGACGCGTATACGGTGGATCTGACACAGCGCGCCAGGGACGGAAAGGTGGACCCGGTACTGGGGCGCGACTTCGAGATCCGCCAGGTGGTGGACGTGCTCACCCGCCGGCGGCAGAACAATCCGATCCTGGTGGGCGAGGCCGGCGTCGGCAAGACCGCGGTGGCCGAGGGCTTTGCCCACCGGATCGTGACCGGGGACGTCCCCCCGCCGCTCCGGAACGTCACCATCCGGACGCTGGACCTGGCCTTGCTGCAGGCCGGCGCCGGCGTGAAAGGGGAGTTCGAGAACCGGCTCAAGGGACTGATCGAGGAAGTCAAGAATTCGGTGATCCCGATTATCCTGTTCATCGACGAGGCCCACACCATGATCGGCGCCGGTGGCGCCGCCGGCCAGGGCGACGCCGCCAACCTGCTCAAGCCTGCGCTGGCACGGGGCGAGCTCCGGACCATCGCCGCTACTACGTGGTCGGAGTACAAGAAGTACTTCGAGAAGGACCCGGCCCTGGCGCGGCGGTTCCAGCTGATCAAGGTCGAGGAGCCCAGCGAGGAGGTCTGCAAGCTGATGCTCCGGGCGGGCGTGGGGGCGCTGGAGAAGCACCACAACGTGCGCATCCTGGACGATGGTCTGGAGGCGGCGGTCAAGCTGTCGCACCGCTACATCGCCGACCGGCTGCTGCCCGACAAGGCGGTGAGCGTCCTGGATACCGCCTGCGCCCGCCTGGCCCTGGGGCAGAGCACCACGCCGCCGGCCATCGAGGATGCCCAGCGGCTGCTCGACGACCTGGCGATTCAGGCCCGGGTGCTGGAACGGGAGGCCACGGTCGGCGCCGACCACACCGAGCGGCTCGAGGCGATCGCCAAGCAGCAGACGGCAACCGAGGCGCAGCTCAAGGAGCTCACCGCGAGGTGGGAGAAGGAACGCGGCATCGTGGAAAAGATCCGCGCCGCCCGCGAACATCTGGAGCAGACCCTGACCAGCTCGGGACCGGGCCGCGCGTCGAAGGTGGGCCGGAACCCCATCGAGCTCAAGCAGGAGCTCGAGACCCAGGAGAAGGAGTTGGAGAAACTGCAGGGCGACACCCCGCTGGTGCGGGTGTGCGTCGACGGCAGCCTGGTGGGCGAGGTGATCTCCGGCTGGACCGGCATCCCCACCGGTAAGATGGTCACCGACGATATGAGCGTCGCGCTCAAGCTGGAGCAGCACCTGGCCAAGCGGGTCATCGGCCAGGACCACGCCATGCTGTACATCAGCAAGCGCATCCGGACCTCCAAGGTGGGGATCGAAGACCCCGGCAAGCCGATCGGCGTGTTCCTGCTGGTGGGGCCGAGCGGCGTGGGGAAAACCGAGACCGCACTGGCGCTGTCCGACCTGCTCTACGGCGGCGAGCACAACCTGATCACCATCAACATGTCGGAGTTCCAGGAGGCCCACACCGTTTCCACCCTGAAGGGCTCGCCGCCGGGCTACGTGGGCTACGGCGAGGGCGGAGTCCTGACCGAGGCGGTGCGGCGCCGGCCCTACTCGGTCGTGCTGCTGGACGAGATCGAGAAGGCCCACCCCGACGTGCTGGAGCTGTTCTTCCAGGTGTTCGACAAGGGCCGCATGGATGACGGAGAAGGCCGTTCCATCGACTTCAAGAACTGCATCATCGTACTCACCACCAATTGCGGCACCGATACGCTGATGAAGCTGTGCGCCGACCCCGAGACCATGCCCGACGATCAGGGCCTGGCCAAGGCGCTCAAGCCGGAGATGGACAAGGCCTTCAAGCCGGCCTTCCTGGGCCGCACCGTGATCATCCCGTTCTTCCCCATCCGGGACGAGAACCTGAAGCAGATCATCCGGCTCAAGCTGAAAAAGATCCAGCGGCGGCTGTACCAGGTGCACCGGATCGAGCTGGTGGCCCAGCCGGAGATGATCGAGGAAGTCGCCCGTCGCTGCACCGAGGTGGAGAGCGGGGCCCGGAACGTGGACAACATCCTCACCAACACCCTCCTGCCCGAGGTCTCAACCATGCTGCTTGGCACCATGGTGGCGGGGCACAAGCCGACCACCATCCGGGTGGGGGTGGGGGAGGGCGGAGCGTTCGTCTACCAGCCGGAGGGCGAGCAGCCGGTCGGTGCCCGGGCCGGGTGAGAAGGGAGGCCCCCCCGCTGCGTAGCTCAGATACAGGGCATCCGGGTTTCCGGGCGGGCGTACCAGACTCGGCGGGAGCGGCGGGAACAGGCGGTAGCGGTCCGAAGGTCTCCCGCTCCCCGCCGTCCCGCCGCGCCCGCCGTGGAGCCGACGGCTGCGCGCTCCGCGGGGTATCTTCTTCGGATCCGCGCGGCGTGACCCCGGCCCGGCGGGCGTAAGACTTACACTCAACGCGGGACCGACGCATGGCGACCACCCAGGACAACCGGCTCCTCACCATAGATACCGATCTCGGGAAGGACGTGCTGCTCCTGGACCATGTTGCCGGGGTGGAGCAGATCTCCCGCCCCTTCCATTTCGAGGCGACGCTGCTGGCCGAGCAGGCCGAGAACAACCCCTCGAAGGTGGACGGCAAGAAGATGCTGGGGATGAACGTGACGATCACGATCGGCCTGGCGGAGGGGAAGGAGCGCTACATCAACGGACTGGTCCGGCGCTTCGCCGAAGGCGAGCGGGACCATGAGTTCGTGCGCTACCGGGCCGAGATCGTGCCGGCGCTCTCCCTGCTCGAGCTGAGCTCGCATTGCCGCATCTTCCAGAACATGTCGGCCAAGGAAGTCATCGAGAGTGTGCTGGACGAGTACTCGATCGTCGACTACACCTCGGAGCTCTCCGGGACTTATACCAAGCGCGACTACTGCACCCAGTATCGCGAGACCGATCTGGGTTTCATCAGCCGGCTGATGGAGGAGGAGGGGATGTTCTACTTCTTCCGCCACTCCGATGGGGGGCACACCCTGGTCCTGGCCGACTCCACCAGCTCCTACAAGAGCTCGCCGGTCGGCAACGAGGTGGTGTTCGGCCCCGGACGGCTGGCCGCCGCGGAGGCGCTGCTCGACAGCTGGGAGACCCGCCACCAGCTGCTGACCGGCAAGTGGATGCTCCGGGACCATGACTTCCAGCAGCCCCGCAACAAGCTCGAGGCGGAGGCGCCGGCGGTCTCGCCCGCCGACGTGGCCCAGAGCCTGGTGATGTACGACTACCCCGGCGGTTACAGCCGCTTCTTCAACATGCCCGATCAGCGTTCCGGGGATGTGCAGACCGAGGGCGACAGCTTTGCCGAACTCCGCATGGAGCAGGAAGAGGCCCAGGGGGAGATCACCGAGGGCGGCGGGAACAGCTATGGCTTCACCTCGGGGCACACCTTCAAGGTCAGCAGCCGGGGCGACCAGAAGGTCAGCGGTGAGTATCTGCTGACCTCGGTGCAGCATTCGGCCAGCCAGGCCCCGGCCTATGACGGCTCCACCGGAGGCGGCGGGTACAGCAACCGGTTCGTCTGTATTCCCAAGGCGGTGACCTACCGGCCATCGCTGGTGACCCACAAGCCGACCATCTCCGGGCTGCAGACCGCCAAGGTGGTCGACGAAAGTGAATCGGGCAGCACCGAGGAGATCTGGCCGGACAAGTACGGCCGGGTCCGGGTGCGGTTCCCCTGGGATCGGGATAACAAGTTCGCCTGCTGGGTGCGGGTGGCCCAGCAGCGGGCCGGCAAGCACTGGGGCTTCATCTGGATTCCGCGGGTGGGAGACGAAGTGGTGATCTCCTTCCTCGAGGGCGATCCCGACCAGCCGCTCATCGTGGGCTCGCTGTACAACGCCGACAACCCGGTGCCGTACACCCTGCCCGCCAACAAGACCCAGAGCGGCATCAAGACCAAGAGCAGCCCGCAGGCGGGGACCGACAACTACAACGAGTTCCGGTTCGAGGACAAGAAGGGGTCGGAGCTGATCACGCTCCACGCCGAGAAGGACCTGCTGACCGAGGTGGAGAACGACGAGACCCGGACGGTCGACCACGACCGCACCACCACGATCAAGAACAACGAGACCAAGACGGTCAAGGAAGGCGACGAGAAGCATACGCTGGAGAAGGGGTCGCGGACGGTCAAGATCTTCAAGGACCAGTCGACCACCATCGACACCGGCAAGTGCGCGCTCGAGGTGAGCCAGGGAGACCACACCGTCCAGGTGAAGATGGGGAACCAGTCCAACAAGGTCGACATGGGCAACCAGACGACCGAGATCGGCATGGGGAACCAGGAGAACAAGGTGAAGATGGGCAACATCACCACCGAGGCCTCGCTGGGAAACATCAGCATCAAGGCCTCCCTCGGAAAGATCACCATGGAGGCGCTGCAGGGGATCGAGCTCAAGGTGGGACCCAGCAGCATCAAGATCGACATGTCCGGCGTCACCATTTCGGGCATGATGGCGAAGGTCGAGGGAACGGTACAGGCGCAGGTGAAGGGCCTGATCACCCAGGTCACCGCCGACGCGATGCTCAAGGCGGGCGGCGCCATCACCATGATCGGATAACCATGACCGCACCCCAGGCCAAGCGGCCGGCGCCGAAGACGCCCGCGGAGCTCGCGGCGGTGGCCAAGCTGGGCGAAGAGGCGATGACGCTGCTGACTCCCGAGCTGAGTCACCGGGCGTTCGTGCAGAAACTGGTGGAGGGGGAGCAGCATCCTGACGCGGTGCGCTACCTCGCGCATGCCCTGCCCAAGCGGGAGGGCGTCTGGTGGGCCTGGGTGACCGCCAAGCGGGCCGCCGGCGCCGAGCCGCCGTCCAAGATCAAGGACGCGCTCGACGCCACCGAGAAGTGGATTGCCCAGCCTACCGATCCCAACCGGCGGGTGGCGTTCGAAAAGGCGGAAGCGGCCGACCTCGGCACTCCCGCCGGCTGTACCGGCGCCGCGGCGTTCTTCGCCGGAGAGAGCATGGCCCCGCCCAATCTGCAGGCGGTGCCCCCCGGCGAGTGGGACACCGCCAAGGCGATCACCGGCGCGGTGATGATGGCGGTGGTCGAGAAGGAGCCGGAAAAAGCGAAAGAGAAATACCAGGCCGCGATCCAGCAGGGCCTGGAGGTGGTCAACAAGATCAAGCTCTGGCCGGAAGCCTAGGCCGGATCCCGGAGCGGCGAATGTTCGCCGACTCCGTCACGTAGAGAGGAGTGCCCCATGCCCCAGCCTGCCGCCCGCGTCGGCGACATGCATGTCTGTCCGATGGTGACCCCGGGTGTGCCGCCCATTCCCCACGTCGGCGGGCCGGTGCTGCCGCCAGGCGGCATCACGGTCCTGATCGGCGGGATGCCCGCCGCCCGGGTGGGCGACATGTGTCTCTGCGTGGGCCCGCCGGACGTGATCGCGATGGGCGCATTCACCGTCCTGATCTGTAATATGCCCGCGGCCCAAATGGGAAGCCTGACGGCCCACGCCGGGACGGTGGTGATGGGGTGTCCGACAGTGATGGTCGGGTGACGCAGGCGCGCATCGTAGGCGCGCACAGCTGTGCGCGCCTACCGAGTGCGCGCCTGCGGTTCAGTGCGCCGCCCCACCCCCGCCCTGGGTGCGCCCGGTGCGGAACACCAGCAGCAGCGGCAGGGCAGCGACGAACGTCACCCCCATGATCAGAAACACCTTCTCGAACGCGATCACGCTGGCCTGCTGGTGCAGCTTGACGTCGAGCAGCGCGTAGGTCTTCGCCTGTGCCTGCTGCAGACTCCCTCCCAGCTGCTGCATCCGCAGGGTGACGCTCTGGATCCACGACGCCGTGGCCGGTTCAGCGGGATTCAAGTGGGCCCGGAGCGCCTCCCGGCTCTGCTCCGTGAACCGGCTCAGCAGGGTGGCCGCGACGGCGATCCCGAAGCTGCCGCCGAGCTGGCGTGACAGGTTGAACAGGCCGGTGCCCTGCGCCAGTTGCTGGGGCCTGAGATCCGCCACGGCCACCTGGGTAAGCGGCACGAAGATCAATCCCAGGCCCGTGCCGCGCAGGACCATCGGCACAACGGTGTCGCCCATCCCCAGGTCCAGGGTGAAGTGGTAGTGCAGCCACATCGCCCAGAAGAACAGTCCCACCCCCAGCAGGATCAGGTAACGCGCGTCCATCTTGCCGGTGATGCGCCCCGTGATGGCCATGGTCACCGCGCTCGCGATCGCGCCCGGCAGAATCACCTTCCCGGTATCCCAGGCGGTGTAGCCCAACTGGCTCTGCAGGAACACCGGCAGCGCGAAGACGCTGGCGTATAGCGCGAATCCGAGAACGAGGCCGAATACCACGCCCGAGGCGAGCTGCCGGTTTCGGAGGATCCGGAGATCCACCACCGGATGCTCGGTGACCAGCTCGTGCCAGACGAAGCTGACCAGCGCCACCGCCGCCACCACCGATTCCACCCGGATTTCGTTGGCGTCGAACCAGCCCTTCGCCTCGCCCCGCTCCAGCATGATCTGCAGCGCCCCGATTCCCAGGATCAGCAGCACCAGCCCCGGCCAATCGACGTGATCGTTGCGCTCGTTGGCGTGGAACGGCTCGGGCACGAACCGCCAGGTCATCATCGCGGCCAGGATGCCGAGCGGGATGTTGATGTAGAAGATCCAGGGCCAGGAGTAGTTGTCGGTGATCCAGCCGCCCAGCGTCGGCCCGAGGGTGGGGCCGACCATCACGCCCATCCCGAAGATCGCCATCGCCTTGCCGCGCTCGTGCAGGGGGAAGACGTCGAACAGGATCGCCTGGGCGGTAGATATCAACGCCCCGCCGCCGATGCCCTGGAGTACCCGCGCCCCGACCAGCTCCTCCAGGGTGTGGGCATTGCCACAGAGAAACGAGGCGAAAGTGAAGAGGATGATCGAGCCGGTGTAGTAGTTCCGGCGGCCGAACCGGTCGGACAGCCAGCTGGTGAGCGGCAGGATGATGACGTTGGCGACGATATACCCGGTGCTCACCCACGCGATCTCATCCAGCGTGGCGCCCAGGTTCCCCATCATGTGCGGGATGGCCACGTTCACGATGCTGGTGTCGACCAGCTCGAGCACGCTGGCCGACACCACCGCGAACGCGATCAGGTACCGGAAGCGGTATACCTCCTCGCGCGACAATCTCGCCGGCCGGGCCGGCAGCGCCATCGTGGCCATCGCGCTTACCGCGTGGTGATGGTGACCACGACCGACATGCCCGGCCGGAGCGGGTGCTGCTCGTCCGCGCCCGCGTCGACCGCCACCCGCACCGGCAGCCGCTGAACCACCTTGGTGAAGTTGCCGGTGGCGTTGTCCGGCGGCAGCAGGGCGAACCGGGCCCCCGTGGCCGGGCTGAGGCTCTCCACGTGTCCGCGGAAGTGGCGTCCGGGGTAGGCGTCCACCGTGAAGTCCACCGAATCACCGACTGCCACGTCGGCCAGATCGGTCTCCTTCAGGTTCGCGGTGACCCAGGCGTCCTTGTCCGGAATCACTGACATCAGCGTCTGCCCCACCTGCACCAGCGCTCCCCGCTCGACGCTCCGTCGGCCGATGACGCCGCTGACCGGTGCGGTGATCACGGTATAGGAGAGCTGCAGCCGGGCGTTCTCGACCGCCGCGCGGGCACCTACAACCCGGGCCTCCGCGCCGGTCACCGCGGCGCCCGAGGCGGCCACCACGCTCACCGCCGCCGAGGCCTGCCGGCGCGCCGCTTCGAGATTGGCCGCCGACGCATCGTAGGCGGCCTGGGCGGCATCGAGCTGCTGCGCCGGCACGATCTTCTGCGCTGCCAGCCCGCGGATCCGCTCCAGGTCGGCCCCCGCCTTCCGGTAGGCGGCTTCGGCCGACGCGATCGTGGCCTGGGAGGACTGCGCCTGCGCCTCGCTCGCGGCCAACTGGGCCACCGCCTGCCCGGCGCGGCCCCGGCTGCCGGTGGTGGCGAGCGCGACGGCGTAGTCGGCCTCGGCCAGGTCCAGCCGGACCTTGAGATCGCGGTCGTCCAGTACCACCAGCGTGTCGCCCACGTTCACGTGCTGATTCTCTTCCACCCGTATCTCGGAGACGAACGCCTGGACCTTTGGCGCCACCGGGGTGATGTGGCCATCCACCTGGGCGTTGTCGGTCTGGACGTGCAGCTGGGCAAAGCGAAACTTCCGGATGCCCCAGACCGCGAGACTCAGGACGACGACGCTGAGGATGATCAGGGGCAGCGGGCGCCGGCGCGGCTCGGCCTTGGCGACGGGGGCCTCGGGGGTAACCGGCCCGGGGCGCGCGCTGTCGCGTACCGGCGTGTCCAGGGTGGCATTTGGCGGGGTCATGTCAGTTCTCCTCTGCCGTCGTCACGGCGTCTGGTCAAGCACGCCCAGGGCGCGGCGGACACTCACCCGCGCCACGGCGGCATTCACTCTGGCCTGGATGAACCCGTCGCGCGCGGCGACGAGCCCGCCCTGGGCCGTGGTCGTCTCTACGCTGCCGGCTACGCCGGCCACGAACCGCTCCTTCGCCTGCGCCAGCTCCAGCTCCGCCAGCCGGAGCCGGTCGGCGGCGAGCGCCACCTGGTGGTCGGCCGAGGTCTGGTCCAGAATCGCCTCCCGGGTCTCGACCGCCACCTGCTGCTCGGTGTCATGCTGCCGGAGCCGCTGCGCCTCGAGCCGGGCGGCGCTCTCCTGCTGCCGGGCCGGACGGCGGAATCCATCCAGCAGCGGCACGGAGAGCTGCACCTGCACCGCGTAAGACCCCTTGAGGGCGCCCATATCCCGGCCGCTCTCGGTATACGCACCGCCCACGGAAAGGTTCGGGACGTACTCGAGCCCGATGGCCTTGAGGGCCCGCTGGGCCACCGCCGTGCGCCCCCGCTCCGCGGCCAGCTCACTGCGATGGTCGAACGCGAACGCGACCGCCGCGTCCGGTTCCCGGGGAAGGTCGTTCTCGGCTGCCCCCAGCGTGTCGGACAGGACCAGTGGAGTCTCGGACGGAAGGTCCAGCGTGCGCGCCAGATCCAGCCGGGTGCGGTCCCGCTGGTTGCGGGCGACCTCGAGCTGGGTCAACACGCCGGCCTGCTGGGTCTCGCTCCGAGTGGCGTCGATGGCCGGGCTGGTCCCGGCATTCACCTGCTGGCGGGACTGGGCCAGCAGATCGGACGACACCATGCTGTCAGCCTCGCGCGCCCGCACCGTCTCCTCGGCGCTCAGCACCCGGAGGTAGGCCAGGCCGGCGGCGGCGGCGGTCAGCTCTCCCACCGCCCGGGCGTCCGCCCCCACCGCGAGGGCGGAGTCCTTGGCGGAGCGGAGCCGGGCCAGCGAACTCGCGTTGAACAGGGTCTCGCTCGCCTGAAACTGGAACCGCCAGACATTGAACGGATCGGTGACGCCGCTCGCGATTGGAATGCCGAACTCATCCAGGTTGAGCGTCTGGCGTACGGCCGACCCCGAGACGGTGACCGAGGGGAGCAGGTCGGCGCGCCGCTGCCCCACCCGGGCGTCGGCGATACGCTCGTTGATCCGCGCAATGGCGGCGGACACGCCGCGTTCCCGTCCCAGCGCGATGGCCTGGGCCAGGGACAGGGTTCGGGGCGCGGGCGACTGGGCGACAAGGGGCACCCCAGTTGCAGTCAGTGACAGCGTCAGCAGTACTGATACTCGCATGATTATCTCTGGACCGCCGGGGCCGGAACGGCTTCGACGGCGTGCAGGTAAAGTTCGGTGATGCCGGCGAGCGTCTCCTCGCTCGAGAGCGGAGCGGGGTCGTAGTTCTGGAACCAATGCCGGAACTGCGCCAGATGGACTACCAGGATCTGCAACGCGCGCGCGGTAAACGCACTCGGCACCGAGCGGAACTCGCCCCGCTCGACGCCGCGGGTCAGGATCCCTTCGATCACTCGCCGCAACCGGAGAATCACCTGCTCGTAATACCAGCGGGCGAGCTCGGGGAAGCTGGGCAGCTCCGACATCACCAGCCTCGAAAGCCGCAGCTTCTCTGGCCGGTTCATCACCTGCCAGTACTCGGCGATGAAATGGCGCAGCAGGTCGGGGGTGTTGCCTTCCCAGGTTCTGACCGTTTCCTCGGCGTGGGCCAACGTGGCTTCCAGCTTGACGAGGACCATGGCCCGGAACAGCGCTTCCTTGGAATCGAAGTAGAGGTAGAGCGTCCCCTTGCTCACCCCCGCTCGGCGCGCGACGTCTTCCAGGCGAGTGCGCTTAAACCCTTGCTCTCCAAACACTTCCATGGCTGCATCGAGGATTTCTTCCGGGCGCGCCTCGGGCCGGCGTTGCCACCGGGGCCTCCTGGCAGGGCGTGAGCGACCGGGCATATCCGACTCCATTAGTTACTGACCGGTCAGTAATATATTTGATGAAGAGATGTTGTCAATCCGATGAAGCGTGGGTAGCCATCAGCCGTCAGCCGTCAGCCATCAGCCATCAGAAGAGAGGATGATCCGGTTGACGACTGCCGACTGACGGCTATTCGCTGACGGCTCCCCGCTCCCTCCGCCCCAGCCAAACTCATGGCCATAGCCTCTTGCCGAGAGCATAAGCATCTCCCTACCTTAGAGTTACTTCGCCGCCGGGGGGCAATCCTTGAAGCCGGATCGGTTTCTCAGCTCCGACGACTACGACGAACGCGCTCACCAGCTCTACAACGAAGGTCGGTTTGACGACGCCCTCGACCTCCTCCTCGAAGGCACCCAGCTCTATCCCAATGCCGTAGAACTCCACGTGGGGATGGCCTATGCCTACCTCGCGCGGGAAGACTACGCCTGGGCCAGACAGAGCTTCGAGCGGGCGCTGGCGCTCGATCCCGACCATGAGGACAGCCTCGCGGGGTACGGCGAGGTGCTCCTCAAGCTGGGTGACCGGCAACGCGCGCTCGGCGCCTTCGACCACATCCTGTCGCTCGGCTTTCGGGAAGATCACGAGTTGATGCTGCAGGTCGGTCGGGCCCTCTTCCGGGAGGGACTGATCGCTGCGGCGCAACAGTTCTTCGAGTATGCCGTCGCGGCCCAGCCTGACTGCCCCGAAGCCGCGGCCTGCGTGGGCTACGCCTGTCACCGCCTCAACGACGATAGCGGCGCGCTCTACTGGCTGCGCCGCGCCCTGCAGATCGACCCGCAATACAGCGAGTCCCGGATCTACCTCGCCAACATGCTGTACGACCGGAGCGAGACCGAGGCCGCGATGCACCACCTGCACCAGACCGTCCCCGAGGATCACTTCGACGAGCTGGGCATCTGGCGCTATATCGAGCTCAAGAAGACCCTCTATCGGCTGCTGGACGACGACCCCGAGCTCAGGCCGTGGTTCGCCCGGCTGGGAGAGGTGTCCGGTGAAGTAGACCCGGTCGATCAGATTCTGGCGGAGGTCGAGGCCACCCAGCCGGACGGCACCACCCGCGACCCGGCGCAGCTCGAGCTGTTCGGCACCCTGCTCACCGAGCTGCAGGCGATGCAGAAGCGGCCGGTGTCGGCCGGCACGCATACCATCGCGACTCTCACCGGCCGCACTTTCCGAGGCACCTGGGAGGAACTGCTGGAGCAGATGAAGAACGCCGACCGTGAGTGGGCCGACGCGACGACCTACGAATTCATGCTCGACCTGGCCCGGCGCGGCGCCGCGGAAACCGGCGTGGTCATCCCGACGACCGATCCCGAGGCGTTCATCCGGGGCAGCGCGGCGGCGGGAGTGGTGCGGATCATTCAGTAGCCGTTAGCCATTAGCCGTTGGCCATTGGCGTAGTCGAGCAAGAACGACCCTCTGTGCTTGCGCGCAGGGGGTCGTTTGGCAACCAACAGCCGACAGCCGACAGCCAACGGCCCCGCTATCTTCCCCGCCATGCCGCCATTCTCGCTGCCGTCATGGACCACGGGCGTTCGGAAGGAAGTCCTGCCCAACGGCCTCACCATCCTGGTCCAGCGGGAGACTTCCGCTCCGGTCGCCGCGGTGGTCACTCACGTCAAAGCCGGCTTCTTCGACGAGCCCGACCGCTGGATCGGAATCTCGCACGTGTTCGAGCACATGTTCTTCAAGGGTACTCCGACCCGCGGCGTCGGGCAGATCGCCCGGGAGACCAAAGCCGCCGGCGGCTACCTCAACGCCAGCACCAGCTACGACCACACGACCTACTACGCCGTGCTGCCGGCGGCCCGGCTCGCCGACGCCGTTGCCATCCAGGCGGACGCGCTGATGCACGCGACCGTGGATCCGGACGAGCTGGCGCGCGAGCTCAAGGTGATCATCCAGGAGGCCAAGCGGAAGCTGGATACCCCGAGCGCGCTCACCCACGAGACGCTGCATGAGGTCATGTACGACCGCCACCGCATCCGCCGCTGGCGGATCGGTTGCGAGAAGGACCTGGCCGGCTTTACCCGGGACGATGTCTTCGGCTACTACCAGACGCGCTATGTGCCGGAACGGACCATCGTCGCGATCGTGGGGGACGTGGATGAAGAGGCCACCCTGGCCCTGGCCCGGCGCACCTATGGCGACTGGGCCCCGCATCCCGGCGCCGTGGATCTCTCCCCGGAGGAGCCCGACCGCCAGGAGGTGCGCGCCCGCACGCTCCGGGGGGACGTGACCCAGGCGGAAGTGGTTCTGGGCTGGCGCGGCAGTCCTGCGCTGCATCCGGACGCGATTCCACTCGATCTTGCCGCCGGGATCCTCGGCGCGGGGCGCGGCGCCTGGCTGTACCGGGCCCTGCGAGAGACCGGCCTGGCGACCTCCACCAGCGCCCATCACTACTCGCCCACCGAGCTCGGTGTCTTCTCCATCGCTGCCGAGACCGATGCCGACCGAACCGAGGCGGTCATCCGCCGTATCGCCGAGGTCACCACCCGGCTGGCGCTCACCGGTCCGCCGCCGGCCGATCTCGAGCGGGCCCGGACCCTGCTCCTCACGCGGTGGTCCCGCCGGATGGAGGAAATGGACGGTCGGGCCGAGTCGCTCGCGGCGGCGGAGGCGCTGGGTGACTATCACGAGCTGGATCGCGAATTCGAGTTGCTTGCGGCCACCACCGCGGATCAGGTCCGGAATGTCGCCGACCGGTACCTGGATCCACAGGCGGTCTCCGGGGTGGCCTACATGCCGCGGGACAAAGGCACCGACCTCACTGCCGACTTTCTGGCGCGCGCCTTTGCGGTGACGCGTCTGGACGGCGTCGCGGCCGCCGGCAATGCGGCAAGAACGCGCAGGACGGTCGAGACGGACAGGACGGTCGAGGCGGACCGCCCGCCCCGCCCGCCCCGCCCGCCCGTCGTCGCCGGGGTCCACCACGAGCCCCTCCCCGCGTTCGATCTCCTGGTCCGGCGCAAGCCCGGCGTCCCGACTGTCACTCTCGGTGTCTACCTGCCGCGCGCTGAGTTCGATCCCGAAGGCAAGGCCGGCGTCACGGCCCTCACGATCCGGAGCGCCGTCCGGGGCGCAGGCGGTCACGATGCGCCCGGCCTGGCCTTCGCCTTCGAGCGGCTCGGCGGCACTGTCTCAGCCAGCGTCACCCTCGACTGGGTGGGATTCGGGGTGACGGTGCTCTCGCCTCACCTGGGAGAGGCAGCGCGGCTGCTCGATCTGGTGCTCCACCGGCCCGCCTTCGAGGACGCCGCGGTGCTCGCCGAGCGCGGCCTGCTGGTGGAGGAAACCAGCCAGGTGGCGGACGACATGTACCGCTATCCATTCCAGCTCGCCTTCGCATCGGCCTATGGCGATTGCGGCTACGGGATACCGGCGCTGGGTCTGCCCGAACAGATCGGCAGCCTCTCCCCTGAGGAGGTCCGCAGCTGGCACCGAAACGCGCTGCTCGGCCCGCGCGGCGTGGTCGTGGCGGTGGGGGACCTCGATCCCGACGCCGCGCTCACCCAGCTGGCCCTGGTGTTCGCGGCTCATCCCGCGCGGCCGGCGTCGCGGCTGGACTCGCCTGTCCCCTGGGCCGCCGCGGACAACAGCCGGATCGTGTACCGGCAGAAAGCCCAGTCGGCGTTCGCGCTCGCGTTTCCGGGCCCTTCCCGCAGAGACCCCGCTCGTTTCGCATGCGACGTCTGGTCCGCGGTGGCAAGCGGTCTGGGGGGACGCCTGTTCGAGGCGCTGCGCGACCGACGCTCCCTGGCCTACACGGTGGTCGCATCGCCCTGGCAGAAGGCGCGCGGGGGATCGTTCCTCGGATACATCGCCACGTCCCCGGACCGGGAGTCGGAAGCCCGTACCGAGATGCTCCGTGAACTGCGTCGGTTTGCCGAGGAACGGGTCACCGAGGAAGAGCTGGCCCAGGCTACCAGCTATCTGGCGGGACAGACGGAAGTCGGCCGGCAGAGCGGCTCCGCTCTGGCGGGGGAGATTCTCGAGTCGTGGCTGGCAGGGGAAGGGCTGTCCGATCTGGAGGACCCTGCGGCCCGGTATCGCTCCGTCACCGCGGAGCAGGTAAGGCTGGCGGCGGAACGCGCCCTGCGCGGCCCGTGGGGAGAAGGGGTGGTCCGGGGGGAGGGCGGAGGGAAGTGACGGAGTTCCGAGTTCCGAGTTCAAAGTGAGGGTTCCGCCAACTCGGAACCCGGAACTCAGAACCCTCACCCTCAGGTAAAGCTCTCGGAGCCACCTGCCGATACTGGAGGGATGACAGCCCCACTCGGCTCGGTCCGTGGAATCGGTCGCCCCCCGATCCCGACACCGTCCTCGACGACCCCCGCGCTGCTCGCCCGCAACACGGCGCAGTCGGTACCGGATTCCCCCGTGAGCATGATGGCCACCGCCCCCATGGTGCGGGTGACCCCCGCCCACTTGGCGCTGGTCCGCGGGCTGATCGATGCCGGGCAGACGTCGCGTGCGCTCGAGCTGCTGGACGCCGTCTGGCACCCCCGGGTGGCGGAGGAGCAGGTCTGGTACCTGCGGCTGTGGATTCTCGCTGTGGAAGGGAGGATTCTCGAGGCTCTCGACCTGGCCCGCCTGGCGGGACGGGAGTTGCCCGGGTCCGCGGCGGTGGCCTATCTGCAGGCGGCCCTGGAGCACGCGACCGATGCACCCGCCGCCGCCCTCGAGTCGGCCCTCAGGGCCCAGACCCTGGCGCCGGACCATCCCCTGCCTGCGGCGCTCGTCGCCCTGCTGTCGGCTCGTGCTGGAACCGCGGATGAGGCCGCGAAGAGTGAGGGTGAGCCGGCCCACGACCTGACTCCTCAGGCCGGCCTGCCGCTCGTCGCGATGGGAGCCGTGCCGCCCAATCCCATAGCGGCCGCCCAGGTTGGGGCGGGGCTGCTCTACCCGCTCGGCAGCGGACAGCCGCTCATCCCGCTGCGCTCGACTGCCGCACTCGCTACCAATCCGGCTGGGTCCCTCCCTCGCGAATGGCGCCGCTTCGGCCTGATCGCGATCGCCACGGTCGTATCCGCCCTGTGGGCCCTCCGGGATCCGGTGCCCGCCGCCGTGCTCCTCGCGCTTACGGTGGGGTGGACGATCCGGAGCTGGCGGGTACAGCCGGCAGGTCGCGGGTGAGGTTCCCCAGAATCACCAGCTTCTGCCAGATCTTGGCCGACAGCCCGGTGGTCAGTGTCTCCACCTCGTTCACCGCGCTCAGCACTACCGGGTCCTCCAGCTGCTGGGCGTAAAGCGCCGCCACCTTGCTGGTCACCGAGAGCAGCTCCGAGCAGTAGTCCAGGTAGCGGCCGAGCTCGAACGGGGTGAGCATCCTGGTCGGCGAGGAGGGAGTGTCGGCCCGCCCGCCGGGTACCTGGTCCGGGTCCTTGGTGAGCTGGTGCATGTCCACGATGTGCACCAGGCTCCTGAGCTCGTGCAGCGCCTTGAGCGCCCGATGTCTCCGCAGCCGCCCCTCGATGGTGACCAGGAACGCGATGGCGATTCCCATGAACACCACGTCGTTGATCGCCGATTCGAGTATCTGGAAGAAGTCGCTCAGCGCGGTGAGTGACCCCGGCAGGCTCAACCGGCTCACCGCCAGCAGCGCGACCGCGATGATGAGGGCGATGATGGCGCCGATCGCAATCCGGAGTCCCCAGCGCGGCCGCCGCAGCAGCTCGATCCGGGACGTGGTCTCGCGGGCGACCAGCAGCAGCTCTCCCGCGACCCGGCTGAGGCCGGAATCGGGGAAGCGCTCCGAGATCCGTTGCCGCAGTGACGCTGCGGTCGTGACGATCAGCCCGGAGTCGAGGGAGCGATACATGCTGCGTCAGGGGTGGTGGAAGGGGGCGGCGGCGCGCCGCGTTCTTCGTGTCTCCGTGGTGAGTCTCCCGGATTGGCCGAATGCGGCTGATGCTCGGCATAGGGCCCAAAACTGCCCCACCCAAGATGCGTCGTGACAGACTGCGCACCACGGAGACACGGAGGATCCGGAGGTTGCACGGAGCAGGCGAGTGGCCTTTGACCTCGAGTGGACCGCCGGATCACTTGCCGGCGAGCAGCTTTGCGACCCGGACCCGGAACCCCTCCACCAGGGTCCGCCCCATGTCGGTCTGCCGGGCCACCCACTCGGTGTTCCGGAAGGCGCGGGGGGAGCTGGCCTCCCGGATCTGCAGCAGGAACGGCTCGACCCGCGCGAAGAGGAACAGCCCCTCGCCGTTGTTCTCGACCAGGAACTCGGCATGGATCACGCCGTGGCGGGCCATGCTGTACACCATCTCCCAATAGCCGGTGGTCTGCCGGTAGGCCCGGTTGAGCGGGTGGTCGGAACGCAGCACCTCCACCGCCTCTTCCGCCGTGCGGGGCCAGTAGTCGCGGTTCATCGCGGCGCGGGATTCCCGCATCACCGCTTCACGGCGGAGGTCGTAGATCTTGAGCAGCAGGTCGGCGTCGAGGTGATCGGGGTGTTCTTTTTGCATGGCCATGAGCTTGGTAGACGTCATTCCGAGCGAGGCGGGAATCCCCGCGGTGACCCCGGCGGACCCAGCGGAGGAACCCGCCGGCCCGGCCGCCGCTTTACCCCGCCGCCGGCAGCACCACGCCGAGCCGCCGCGCAATCACCTCGACCGCCCGGCCCGCCGGGGTGGTGCCGGGGGTGAGCACATCCACCAGGATGCTGCCGTTCTCGGGGTGGGCGTGAAGCACCACGTGGCCGCCGTGCCCGAGCAGTCCCACGGCGATGCCGCGTGGGCCCGATTTCGCGGTCGGCGGACCGTGCGCGGTAAGGCCCAGCGCGCCACCCGCCGCGATGGCGAGCGCCGCGAGCCCGCTTTCGTCGCTCAGCAGGGGCGTGGTGATGCCGGTGAGTTCGGTGAGGGAGTGGGACGGTGCCATGATGCGAGGCCGTCGGCCTTTGGCGGTTGGCTGTCCGTGAGACCGGGAATGGTTCCTCTTCGATCCCGCCGGCCGCCGGGTTGGGTTGCAGCCGATGGCCGATGGCCAACGGCCTAAAACATCGAAATCGCCAGCAGAGATCTCAGGTTGTCGTTGGTGACCCGAAGCCGTGACGAGAGCAGCCGCACCATGGACCACAGGATCTTGTACGCCATGTCACGGTTGAAATCGAGCAGGATCTCGAAATCGGGCCGGGTGATGGTCTGCAGGGTGACGGGACCGTTGGCGATCGCGTCTGTGCTCCGTTCCGACCGGTCGAACACTGCCATTTCGCCGAAACAGGCGCCTGGCTGCAGCACCGCCAACGCCTCCTCGCCCGAACCGGGGATGTTCCGACTGATCCGGACCTCTCCCGACACGATGATGTAGAAGCGGTTGCCCGGCTCGCCTTCCTTGAAGATCACCTGCCCGCCCTGATACTTGAGCTCCTTGCAAATCTCCGCCACCCGCGCAAGTTCCCCTTCATCCAAGTCGGCGAAGATTGCCGTTTTCTTGAGGAGCTGGAGGTCCATAACCGGTGATTGGTAAGCGGTGAGCGATATGCGGGACGGAGGCCAGCCCGAACCCGGACCGGCTTCCCAAGGTACCCCCCGGCCAGAGAGCGAGCAAGGTCAGCCATCACCCCCCCGATCGGGGGTGACGGTCGCTGACATCCTCACCCTGGCGCGTTTGCCGCTCGCGCTGGTGTTCATCGCCGTGCCTACCGATATCGGGCGGCTCGTGGTGCTCGCCGTCGCCGCAGTGACTGACCTGCTCGATGGAGCGATCGCCCGGCGGATCGGCAGCTCGAGGTTCGGCGGGTTCATCGATCCGGTCGCCGACAAGCTCTTCATGCTGGCGGCCTTTGCCGTGGTGGCCACCTCCGGGCGTCTGGCCTGGTATGAGGTCGGCGGCGTGCTGCTGCGGGACCTGGTTGCAACCATCGCCTTCCTGGTGACCCTGGTGTCGGGCCGCGCCATGGCCATTCCGTCCCGGCTGGGTGGCAAGGCCGTGACCGTGGCCCAGGTGCTCACGCTGGTCGCCTTCCTCACCGACTCGCCGCTGCTCCGCCCGCTCGCCTGGGCGACCGCCGCGGTCGCCTTGTATGCCATCTGGGACTACAACGCCGCGGCGCCCCGAGCCAAGCGGCCGGTGGGGGAATAAGTTCCGAGTTCCGAGTTCCGAGTTCCGAGTTGCGAGTGCCGAGTCGGATCTTCAGTCCGAATCCAGGGGCGCTAGCGAGCGCTTGTGTCAGGGGTGGCGGCGTTACCTTTCGGCCGAAACTCGGAACTTTGAACTCTGCAACTCGGAACTCGGAACTTCCATGTCCTCCAACCTCCGTCACGCGACCCTCACCTGGATCGGAGGTCTGACCTTTGAGGGTGGGGCGCCGGATGGGCCAGGGATCCGCATCGATGGTGATGGAATCGTGGCCCCGAGCCCTGTGGTCACGCTACTGCTCGCGGCCGCCAGTTGCAGCGCTGCGGACGTGGTCTCGATTCTGGAGAAGTCCCGGGCCGGTCTGCTGACCTGCCGAATCGAGGCGACGGGGGCCCGGCGGGAAGAGCATCCGCGCAGGTTCACCGC
>Ga0326730_1000105_pt1 | contig 25219 bp, 19 predicted proteins | sample MHFSIPfraction_3_FD_207740 | JGI IMG/M metagenome (GOLD analysis project Ga0326730, IMG submission 207740) | Lab enriched peat soil microbial communities from Michigan Hollow, Ithaca, NY, United States - MHF7AN SIP fraction | ecosystem: Environmental > Terrestrial > Soil > Wetlands > Peat...
CCTCGTGAAGCGACCCTCCGCGCTCATCGCACGGAGGGTCGTTTGTTCACCAACTGCTAATGGCCAACGGCTAACGGCCAATGGCCCTTACGGCCGCTGCGGTGGCCCCATGCCCGCGGGCATCTTCATCTCCTGGAAATCCGACGGGACCTGGAACAGTGAGGCATCCACCGACTTGGGTTCGATCTTCGTCGCGATCATCTGGGTGGTGACGCTGTCGCCCTTGATCCGGCTGATGCGGAGCGGGAAGAAACCGTCCTTATAAAACTTCAGGAATTCCGAATTGTTGGCCATCTCGCCGACGTCGTCCCCGTCTCCCTGACCCCGACCCCCTCCCATGGGGCTCCGCCCAAACATGAAATTCCCCATGCCCTTGGCGACACACATCTCCATGTTGTCGGGCTTGCCCGTGTCCTCAGCGTAGCGATAGACCTGGCAGCTCTTGCCCGCGATGGTCTCGGTCTTGCCCGTGTCGGTGATCTTGGGGGTCTTGTGGGTGGCGTGCTCGTCCCGCATCTGCTCACCCATCTGCTGCATGTCCCACTTCATGTACATCTTCTGGTCCGGCATCATCATCGTCATGGTCTTGGCGGCGCCGTCAATGATCATGGCGCCCGAGCGGCCCCGCTCGCCGGTCATGTCGCTGCGCACCATGGCTCCCTTGTAGGTCTGGGTCATCGGCGTCTGCTTCTTGCCGACGGCCCAGGTCACGCTTCCTTCGAACTGGGCCGCGGCCGGGACGGTACAGAGCGCGGAAACCGCCAGCAGGGCGGCCACGCGGGTGGCGGCGATCATCATTCGCATACGCATTCCTCGAGGAGTGGGGGGGTCAGGCCGGGACGGGCCCGGTCCAGTGGCGATCCTGGATCGCCGAGTGCTTTTCGATTTCGTCCTGCGCCCGGCGGTAGTTGGCCAGCCATTCCGGTTGCCACGATTCCGGGATATGGGCCCGGAACCACGGCGCGGTGAGCAGCTCGGTGCCCGGCCCGCGATGAGTGGCATCCACATGACCCAGAAAGTGGGTCGCGTAGCCGGCGTCCATGGTGTTGATCACCCGGAGCTCGAAGGCGGCGTAACAGTCTTCCAGCACCGGTACGCCGGTCTCCCCCTCGCGGTGGGGAACCCGCGCCAGCTTGTCCTCGTCCCGCCCGCTCACGAACCCGAGCTGGTGCACCAGGTCCATCTGCCCGGTGTGCAGCAGGTGAATGCACAGCCGCCCGCTGTTCCAGATCAGGTCGTGGCTGAAATGCCACTTGTGGATGTACACCGAGAGCCGCGGGACGTTCGGGGAGATCGACGCGCGCATGGCGCCGTCCGAAATCATCCCGTTGGTGCGTCCACGCCAGGCAGAGGTGACGGCGACCACCGGAGAGGCGAACTGCCGCAGCAGTTCGTAGGTATCGTCGGTTTTCATGCGCAGGAAGTGTAATGCGTGCCCTGCCGGCGCGTAGTGATAATACCGGGGTGCAAGCGCCGTCGCTCCGGGCGTCCCCCGGTCGGTGATCTCCAGCCTGGAACCGGCTCTGGAGCGTCCTGGGGCGGCGTTTGTGAGCCCGCCGTCATGGTGTTTTGTCGGTGTATGTTCGGTGTCGGCTCTGTATGTTTATGAATGCAAATGACTTATCTGATTGATTTCTTTTCGGGGTGTCGCAACATATATTTCGCGGTTGTCTGACCGCCCTCTGACGCTTCATCCCAAGCCCAAGGAGGGGCGCGAGTGACCATGCAGCCACGCCGGAAGCGGCGCACCGTGCGGCCGGCCCAGATCGCCAAGGCGATTGACGAGGGCCGTGAAAGCCTCGACCTGTACCTCGACGAGATCAGCAAGGTTCCGCTGCTTACGCGCGAGGAAGAAATGGAACTGGCCCGCAGGGCCTTTCGTGGCAACGTCGCGGCCCAGGAGCGCCTGGCCCGCCACAATGTCCGATTCGTCGTTTCCGTCGCCAAGAAGTTCCAGAACCGCGGCGTCCCGCTGGTGGACCTCATCGGCGAGGGCAACCTTGGCCTGATGACCGCCGCGCGGAAGTTCGATCCTGACCGCGGGGTCAAGTTCATCTCGTACGCTGTGTGGTGGATTCGCCAGGCGGTGCAGGCGGCCATCGCCCGCCACGGCCGTCCCGTGCGGGTGCCGCTCAACCGCACGGCCGACCTGAGCCGGCTGGGCCGCACCACCACTCTGCTCAAGGACAAGCTGGGCCGGATGCCCACCACCGAGGAGCTGGCCCGCGCAACTGGGCTCACGGTGGAGGCGGTCCGCAGTCTCGGGGCGCTCAATACCGAGGCCGTCCGGCTCGACCACCCGACCCGGGATGGCGACAACAGCGAGCGGATGGAGCGGTTCGCCGCGCTGGACCAGGAAGGCACCGACGCGCCGGCCATCGCCAACAGCCAGACCTCGGACATCGAGGCGGCCCTGGCGACCCTACCGCCGCGCGACGCCAAGGTGCTCAGGCTCTACTTCGGCCTCGATGATGGCAACAGCCGCACGCTCGAGGAAATCGGCCGCATGATGGGAGTCACCCGCGAGCGGATCCGCCAGCTGCGCGACCGCGCGCTCAGCCGGCTGCGCGAAGGGGAGCAGGGGCAGAAGCTGAAGGATCTGGTCGCGTAGGCGAGTCCGGTACTGGCCGTTGGCCATTGGCTGTGCCGATGCAGAACGACCCTCCTCGTGTTTCACGTGGAGGGTCGCTTCGTTTCGGGTGGCTCACGGCTCACGGCTCACGGCTCACGGCTCACGGCTCACGGCCCAACGGCCAACGGCCAACGGCCAATGGCCAATGGCCAAAGGCCTGCTAAGCCTCCCCCCTCGCAAACATCCGCAGCACCCGCTGCAGGATCCCGCCGTTGCGATAGTAGTCCAGCTCCACCTGCGAGTTGAGCCGGACGACCGCGGGAAACACCGTCTGCCTCCCGTCATCAGCCGTGGCGGTGACGGTAACGCGGCCGCCAGGAGTGAGCCCCTGGGCGATGCCGGTAATGCTGACTCGCTCCCGCCCGGTAAGGCCGAGCGACTGCCGGGTGGCGCCCGGCTCGTACTGCAGCGGCAACACCCCCATGCCCACCAGGTTGCTGCGGTGGATCCGCTCGTAGCTCTCGGCGATGACCGCTTTCACCCCTTGCAGTGCCGGACCCTTGGCTGCCCAGTCGCGGCTGGAGCCGGTGCCGTATTCCTTGCCGGTGAGGATGACCAGCGGGGTCCCGTCCTTCTGATACTTCATCGCCGCGTCGAAGATGGACATCACCTCGCCGCTGGGGATGTGGACCGTCCAGTTGCCTTCCTTGTCCGGGGTGAGGGCGTTCTTGATCCGGACGTTGCCGAAGGTGCCGCGCATCATCACCTCGTGATGGCCGCGCCGCGCCCCGAAGGTGTTCCAGTCCACCTGTTGTACTCCGTGCTCGAGCAGGTACCTGGCCGCCGGGCCGTTCTTGGGGATTGACCCGGCGGGGGAGATATGATCGGTGGTGACCGAGTCGCCGAGGACGGCGAGCACCCGCGCGTCACCGATGTCCTTGAACGGCGGCGGCTCCACCGGGAGGTTCTGGAAGAACGGCGGCTCGGCGACGTAGGTGCTCTTCGGATCCCAGGCGTAGCGGCTTCCCTGGGGTACCGGCAGCGCCTGCCACACCTCGTCGCCGTCGAATACCGAGGCGTAGCGTTCCCGGAAGAGTGCCGGCTTGAGCGACATCGCCATGGCGTCGGCGATCTCCCTGGGCGAAGGCCAGATGTCCCGCAGGTAGACCGGCTTCCCGTCCTTGCCGGCGCCGAGCGGCTCGGTGTCGAGGTCCAGGTCCACTCGGCCGGCCAGCGCGAAGGCCACCACCAGCAAGGGGGAGGCGAGGTAGTTGGCCCGCACCAGCGGGTGAACCCTCGCCTCGAAATTGCGGTTTCCCGAGAGCACCGCGGCCGTGACCAGGGCATGCTCCTCGATCGCCTGGCCGATCGGCTCTGCCAGCGGGCCGCTGTTGCCGATGCAGGTGGTACAGCCGTAGCCCACCACGTTGAAGCGGAGCTGTTCCAGGTACGGCAGCAGGCCTGACCCCTTGAGGTATTCGGTGACCACCCGGGAACCGGGAGCCAGGCTGGTCTTGACCCACGGCTTGGTCTTGAGCCCCTTCTCGACCGCTTTCTTGGCCAGGAGCCCAGCGCCGATCATCACGGATGGGTTGGAGGTGTTGGTGCAGCTGGTGATCGCGGCGATCACCACCGAGCCGTCGCGCAGCTCACAGGCCTCGCCGTCGAGCACCGGCTTGGCTACCGGCGGATGCTCGGCCACGGTGACCATGGTGCCGGAACCGCCCTCGTTGACCCAGCGGGAGTAGTTGGCCTGGGCGATCTCGCGCCGGGCCGCCGGCACCGAGGGAGTCATCAGCTCCGGCAGGGACACCTGGAAGTTCCGCTTGAGCTCCTTGAGCGGCACCAGGTCCTGCGGCCGCTTGGGGCCCGCGAGGCTCGGCACCACGGTGGAGAGGTCCAGCGTCAGTGTGCTGGTGAACTCCGGGTCCGGCGTGGCGTCGGTGCGGAACAGGCCCTGCTCCTTGGCGTAGCGCTCCACCCGCTCGACCACCTTCGGGTCGCGGCCGGTGCGCTCGAGGTACCGGAGCGTCTCGGCGTCCACCGGGAAGAATCCCATGGTGGCGCCGTACTCGGGAGCCATGTTGGCGATGGTGGCCCGGTCCGCGAGGCCCAGGTTGGAGAGACCCGGTCCGTAGAACTCCACGAACTTGTCGACCACGCCCTTCTTCCGGAGCATCTGGGTGGCGGTGAGCACCAGGTCGGTGGCGGTGGTGCCGAGGGGCAGCTCTCCGACCAGCTTCATGCCGATCACCTCGGGGATGAGCATGAAGTACGGCTGGCCCAGCATCACCGCCTCCGCCTCGATGCCGCCCACACCCCAGCCCAGCACGCCGAGACCGTTGATCATGGTGGTGTGGGAGTCGGTGCCGACGCAGGTATCCGGGTAGGCCGTCAGCGCGCCGTGCTGGTCCCTGAGCTGCACCACCGGCGCCAGGTACTCCAGGTTCACCTGGTGGACAATGCCCGTTCCGGGGGGCACCGCCCGGAAGTTGCGGAAGGCGCGCTGGGCGAACTTGAGCAGCTGGTACCGCTCCCGGTTGCGCTCGTACTCCAGGTCCACATTGCGCTGGTAGGCGTCTCCGGTGCCGGAGAAGTCCACCTGTACCGAGTGGTCGATGACCAGGTCACAGGGGACGATCGGGTTGATCCGGTCGGGATCGCCCTGCATCCGGGCCATGGCGTCGCGCATGGCGGCGAGATCCACCACGCAGGGCACCCCGGTGAAGTCCTGCAGCACCACCCTGGCCGGCATGAAGGGGATTTCGCCCTGACCACCTCCGGCCGCGGACCAGCGGGCCAGCTGGGTTACATGGGTCTCGGTCACGACCCCGTGGCCGGCAAAGCGGAGCGCGTTCTCCAGCAGCACCCGGATGGAGAAGGGGAGGCGGTCCAGCCGGGCGACCCCCTTACGTTCCAGTTCGGGCAGGCGGTAGATCGTGGCGGTCTCGGAGCCCAGGGTGAGCTGGCCGCGGGCGCCGAATGGGTTGGAGGGGGTGGCAGTCATGGCGGGATTCGGGTCGGAGATGAATGGCGTCGTTGCCCAAGTATAAATCGAGGGGGGCGGTACCGGCATGGCCGTGACACCCGTGGTGCCCTACGCGATCACGCGGCGGGACGAGGGGATCCATATCGAGTGGACTCAGGGGGGGCACGCCGGGTTCTTCGCCGCGCGGGACCTCCGCCTCGCCTGTCCCTGTGCGGGCTGTGTGGAGGAGATGACCGGCCGCCCGCTGATCAATCAGGCCAGTGTCCCGGCTGAGGTGCGTCCGCTCTCCCTGGCGCTGGTCGGCGGGTATGGGCTTCGGATCAACTGGAGCGATGGTCACGGAACCGGGATCTACACCTTCGAGCGGCTGTTCGCGGGCTGCCCGTGTCCCGCCTGTCAGGCCGCCCGATCGGGCGGCCGGCCGGGCTGACCTGCCGAAACCGCGCTTGGGGAGGAATCCGCCACTTGCCATGGCCGGTTCGGTCCCCATAATCGATGGAGCCCGTGGTGTCGGGACCGGGGCACTGCAGGCGGGCCAGACCCTCCGGTCGTCGGAGGCATCATGATCATGATGCGCAAGCACTCCCTGCTCGGCGAGGCCACCGACGCCGGCTTTCTCGGCGCCTCGGCGGTGGCGCTCTGGTTCCTGGTCCACGACAGCCTGCGCGGCCGGCCGCTCCTCACTCCCAGCGTGCTGGGCCAGCTCTTCCTTCTGGGGAATCCCCACCCGGTCACCAGCAGCATCGATTTCGGCGCGATGATCATGTACACGGTGGTGCACTTCATCGCCTTCCTGCTCTTCGGGCTGCTGCTCGCCTCGGTATTCCGCCACTGTGTTGAACAGGCGGTAGCGCGCTTTGCGGTGCTGGTCCTGTTCGCGGTGTTCGAGTTCTGCTTCTACGTCGTGATCAATGTGGTTTCGACCGAAGTCGGGGCGCTGTTCCCGCTGTGGACCGTGGCCGGGGCCAACCTGCTCGCGGCGATCGTGATGGGGGCGTACTTCTGGCTTCGGTACCCGGAGCTCAAGCAGGTGCTGCATGATGAGCCGCTGGGGGCGTGAGACCAGTCCTGTCATCCCGAGTCCGCGGAGCGGGCGAGGGATCTAGCTTGTGGGACCCCGGGCCTCGATTTCATCCGCCGACCGCGGAGTAGGTCCCTCGGGGCTTCGGTCCTCGGGATGACAGGGTGTGTCCTCCATTCCAACTCGGAACTCGGAACTCGGAACTCCCCACTCCGAACTGGGAACTTGTCCGGGACCGGTTTAGGTTAATCGCCGACCCTACTCCGGCCGGCCGTCGTGCACTGTAATCCAACCGCGCTGGTCCCTCTCCGCCGTCTGCTGTTCGCGCTGCTCCCGCTCATTCCCTCCCTGGCCGTCGCTCAGCTCGAACCGCCCTCGACCGGCGGGATCGTGGCGCTGGATCAGCAGCTCAGACGGCTGGGCCACCATCAGCGGGTCCTGATGATCGCGGCTCATCCGGACGACGAGGACACCGAGCTTCTCACCGTGCTGGTGCGGGGGATGGGGGTCGAGGCGGGATACCTCTCGCTCAATCGCGGGGAAGGGGGCCAGAACCTCATCGGCGATGAACTGGGCGAGGCGTTGGGGCTGCTCCGGACCGAGGAGCTGCTCGCTGCCCGTCGGCTGGACGGCGCCCGCCAGTTCTTCACCCGGGCCTACGACTTCGGCTTCTCCAAGACACTGGAGGACACCTGGGCCCATTGGCCGCGCGACTCGGTGCTGAAGGACGTAGTGCGGGTTGTCCGCCGTTTTCGCCCCCAAGTGGTGGTGTCCATCTTCACCGGCACGCCCCGGGACGGCCACGGCCAGCACCAGGCCGCGGGCTGGGCCGCGCAGGAGGCGTTCCGGATCGCCGGCGATTCCAGCCGGTTCCCGGAGCTCCTGCGCGAAGAGGGACTCGAGGCCTGGACACCGCTCAAGCTCTACCGCAGCGCCCGGTTCGATACGGCCGCCACCACCCTGAAGCTGGATGGCGGTGTGCTGGATCCGGCGGTGGGTCAGTCCTTTCACCAGATCGCGATGCGCGGCCGCAGTCTGCACCGCTCCCAGGACATGGGACAATTGCAGGGGATCGGGCCGTCCCTGGTGCGGCTGCAGCTGGTGGAAGACCGGACCGGCAGGGGTCGCGATGGGCTCTTCGCCGGCGTGGACACCACGCTCGAGGGCCTGTGGCAGTCGGGTGAGCCCGCGGAGCGGAGCGCCTTCCTCCAGGCCGTCCAGCACTACCGCCAGCTGGTCGATTCGGCGGAGCGCCTCGGCAAGGACGAGCCGGCCCTGGCATCGATTCTCCTCGCGGCGCGAGCGGAGCTGGGCGTGGCGATGAGCAACCGGCGCACGGCCCAGCTCCGTGTCGAGGATCCCCTCTCGGGAGAATCCGACCGGCTCGCGGACCTGATCCAGCGGGCCGAGGGGTTGGTGGTCGATGCCGTGGTCGATGACGAACGGGTCGTTCCCGGCCAGCGGGTGACGGTGACCCTGTCGGCCTGGAACGCCGGCCGTGACACGCTGGAAGTCCAGGGCCTCCCTCCGCGCAGCACCCTCGAGCTGACCGGTCCGGAAGACTCGGTTGTGAGGCTTGCTCCAGGAGGAGTGAGCCGCTGGGTCTACTCTGGTCCGGTGGTTGGGGCGCCGGAGGAGAGCGCGCCGTACTTCCTCCGGCGACCCCGAGCCGGCGACATGTACCGCTGGATGTACGACCAGCGGCACGACGATCCGCCCGCCGGCACCGACATCCGGTTCGCCCAGGCGCTGCCGCAGGGGTTCGGGCTCAAGGGCGATCCCTTCGAGCCGCCGCTCCGCTCCAGCTTCCGGTTCCGCCGGCCTGGCAGCGGTGAGGCGGGCTGGGTCGGCACCGCCCGGGAGCTCAGCTGGCGGACCAACGATCAGGCCCGCGGGGAGATTCGCCGTCCGGTGATCATCGTACCCCGGGTGGACGTGCGGCTCGATCCGGAGAACGAGGTGTGGCGGGCGGGCGCGCCGGCGCCGCAGCAGTTCACCGTCACCCTGACTCACGGCGCGCGCGACACCACGACCGGCGAGGTGACCCTTGAATTGCCAGCGGGGTGGGCCCGGGTGACGCCGCAGCGTTTCACCCTCACCCGGGAGGATGAGCAGCAGCGGTTCAGTTTCTCGGTGCACGCTCCTGCCCTGAGAGAGGGGGCCTACGACCTGCGTGCGGTGGCCACGGATGCGCACGGCGCGAAGTACAGCCTCGCCGTGCTGCAGGTGGACTACCCCCACATCCACCCGCGGAGCTACACCCGGGAGGCCACGGCGTCGATCCGCCTCGCACCACTGGCGCTGCCCGCGCTCAGGAGGGTGGCCTATCTGCGGGGCGCAGCGGACCGGGTGCCGGAGGCGCTGAAGAGCGTGGGGCTGCCGGTGGAGCTGATTACCGGGGCGGATCTGGCGACCCGCTCTCTCGCCCGGTACGACGTGATCGTAATCGGATCCCGGGCCTGGGAGACCGATCCCAACCTGCCCGCCGCCAGCGACCGGCTGCTCGCCTATGCCCGGGGAGGCGGGACGGTGATCGTGCAGTATCAGCAGTATGGCTACTTCCTCGGGAACTACCCGCCGTATCCGCTTACCGTCGGCAGCCGGCAGCCGGGGAGTGTGAACACCACCACCCTGGTCACCTCCCGGACCTCCACCGGGGCTGCGCCGAGCACCGCACTCCTGGGCGGACACGACCGGGTGACCGACGAGGGCGCCCCGGTCACCATCGTGGATCCGCGGAGCCCGGTGGTGCTCACCCCGAACCGGATCAGTTCGCGTGACTGGGAAGGGTGGGTGCAGGAACGCGGACTCTACTTTGCGCGGAGCTGGGACCCGGCGTGGAAGCCGGTGCTGGAGATGCACGATCCGGGCGAGTCGCCGCTCGAGGGAGGGTTGCTGACCGCGCGAGTAGGGAAGGGCACTTACGTCTACACTGGCCTGGCCTTCTTCCGGCAGCTGCCGGCTGGCGTGCCGGGGGCCTTCCGTCTCTTTGCCAATCTGCTCGCGCTCGGCGGGAGCGCTCAGCGGTGATCTGGCATCCAGGGAACAGCAACGCAGAGACGCGGAGGCCGCAGAGAAGAAACCCATTGAGGTATCTCCGCGACCTCTGCGTTCTCTGCGCCTCTGCGTTGAGTTTCTCCCTTGCCGGCTGTCGCAATGGTGGTCGGGTCCCGCTGACGATCTATTCGCCCCATGGCCGCGACCACCTGACCCTGCTGGAGAAGGACTTCGAGCGGCTGCATCCCGAGATTGATGTCCGCTGGCTCGACCTCGGCAGCCAGGAAGTGCTCGACCGGTTGCGGCTGGAGCGGGTCAACCCGCAAGCCGATCTCTGGTTCGGCGGGCCGACCACGCTGTTCCAGCGCGGCGTGGCGGAATCGCTGCTCGCGCCTTATCGGCCTCCCTGGGCGGGAGAGGTGGACTCGGGCGGCATCGGCCCGGCGGACATGTACTACCCCGCCTATCGCACACCGGCAATCATCGCCTACAACAGCGACGCCGTCCCGGACTCGCTGGCGCCGAAGGACTGGGACGACATCCTGCAGCCGCAGTGGCGGGACAAGGTCCTGATTCGCGATCCAGTGGCCAGCGGCACCATGCGGGCGATCTGGGGGCTGATCATCGAACGGGGGCTCCGCCAGACGGGCGATACCGCCTGGGGCATGGCGTGGCTCCGCCGGCTGGACGGACAGACCCGGACGTACGCCCTCTCCCCGGCGTTGCTCGACGCCAAGCTGGCCCGGCGGGAGGGATTGGTGACCCTGTGGGACCTGCCGGACATCCTGATCTCCCGCAGCAAGGGGATGCCGTTCGGGTACACGTTTCCGTCGAGTGGTACGGCGGTGATCGACGACGCGATCGCGCTGGTGCGGAACGCGCCGCACCCCGACGCGGCCCGGCTGTTCTACGACTACGTCGGCAGCGTGGACGGCCAGCTGCTGGCGGCGGAGCGGGTATTCCGGCTTCCGGCGCGGCACGATCTGCCACCGGAGCGGGTGCCGGGCTGGGTGGCGGAGGTGGAGCGCACGATGAAGGTGGAGCCGGTAGACTGGGATCTGCTGGTACGCGAAGGAGCCAACTGGATGGGGTACTGGGATCAGCATGTTCGGAATACCGGGAAGGTCCGATGACCGTTCCGCGTTCCGCGTTCCGCGTTCCGCGTTGGCGCAGTCTTGGGCCCGACGCGGCCTCCTGCACGCTGGTGGAATTGCAGACGTGGCACGCGGAACGCGGAACGCGGAACCGCCGGCCATGACTTACCTCACGCTCGAAGTCCTAAGCCGGCGCTACGGGCCGGAAACCGGAGTCTTCGACCTCTCGCTTGGCCTGGAGCGGGGCAAGATCCTCGCGCTGCTGGGTCCGAGTGGCAGCGGCAAGACCACGACGCTCCGGCTGCTGGGCGGCTTCGAGGTGCCGGAAGCCGGCCGCATCCTCGTGGAGGGGGAGGATGTCACCCCGCTCCGCCCGGAGCACCGGCGGTTCGGGATGGTATTCCAGCACTACGCCCTGTTCCCGCACCTCGACGTGGGCCAGAACGTGGCCTTCGGGCTCGAGGCCCGGGGCGTGTCTCCGGCCGAGACGATGCGCCGGGTGACCGAGGCGCTGGCGCTGGTGGATCTGGCGGGGTTCGAGCGCCGTACGGTCGGGGGTCTGTCCGGTGGACAGCAGCAGCGGGTGGCGCTGGCACGGGCCCTGGCGCCGGCGCCGCGCGTGCTGCTGTTGGACGAACCCCTCTCCAACCTCGACCCGGCGCTCCGGGAGCGCACCCGGCGCGAGCTGCGCGGCCTCATCCGGCGGGTAGGGATCACCACGGTAATCGTCACCCACGAGCAGGAGGATGCCTTCGACCTGGGGGACGTGGTGGCGGTGTTGCGCGATGGGCGATTGCAGCAGACCGGCCCGCCGGAGGCGCTCTATCGGACGCCAGTCAATCCCTTTGTGGGCGGCTTCATCGGGCGATCCAGCTGGCTCACTGGCGTTGTGGTGTCGCTCGATGGGAACGGCGCGCGCATCAGGGTGGAACAGGCGGAGTGGCCGGTGGCGGCGCGACCGCCGGCGGGTGTAGGGGAGCCGGTGCGGGTCATGCTGCGGCCCGAGGCGATGCGCATCGCCCCGTTCGAGGCCCAGGGACTCCACGGCACGATCACCGACCGCCGCTTCACCGGGGCCAGCGCCCATTTCCTGGTCAGCACCGAGGGGGGCGCCGTGGTGGAGGTGAGCGCGCCGCCCGAGAGCGCCGCGGCCGGGGACCGGGTCAGCCTGGTGCCGCGCCACGACCCGGCCGACCGCGAATTCGTGCTGCACTGCTTCCCGCCGGTAGACCGGTGAGCGCCGGGCCGAAGCGGTGGAGCGCGCTGCTGCTGGTTGGGCTCCTGCTCTGGCTGGTGGCGTACCCGCTCCTGCTGGTGGCGCTGGAGAGCGTGCACGGGCCGGCGGGATGGACCCTGGAATACCTGCGGCGCTTCGTGGTCGAGTCGCGGGAATGGAAGGCCCTGTGGGCCAGTCTCTGGACCTCGGTGGCGAGCGTGGTGCTCGCGGGCATGCTGGGGATTCCGCTGGCCTTTCTGTTCGAGCGGTTCGAATTCCCCGGCCGCCGGCTGCTGGGCGCGCTGGTGGCGCTGCCGGTGGTGCTTCCGCCCCTGGTGGGGGTCATCGCCTTCCTGTTCCTGTACGGCGAGACCGGGTTCGTCGCCCGGCTGGTGCAGGCGGTGCTCCGGCTCGAGGATCCGCCCTGGAGACTCGAGGGAGCGTACGCCATCCTGCTGGTGCATGCCTACTCGATGTACGTGTACTTCTATCTGTTCACCCGCGCCGGGCTGGCGAGCCTGGATCCCGCGGTGGACGAGGCAGCGGCCTCGCTCGGCGCGGATCGGTGGCGTACCCTCCGGCGGGTGACGCTGCCGCTGCTGGCGCCGTCGCTGAGGGGAGCGGCACTCCTGACCTTCATGACCGCGCTGGCCTCGTTCAGCGCGCCGTACATCTTCGGCGGCGGGTTCCGGGTGATGACCACCCAGATCGTCTTCACCCGGCTCAACGGCGACTACGGCATGGCGATGGTGCAGACGATGGTATTGAGCCTGGTGGCACTCGCGGGGTTGTGGCTGACCCGCGAGGGCGGGGCGGCCCCGGCGAACGGTGGCGGCAAGGGGGTGGCACCCGTCCCCCGGCTCATTCAGAGTGCCGGGCTCCGCCGCGCGGCGACCGTGGGTGGCTGGGGGCTGGCTCTGCTGCTGCTGCTGCCACACCTCACCCTGGTGCTGCTGTCGTTCGTGAAGCCCGGCACCTGGACGGTGGAGACGCTGCCGCCGGCCTACACTACCGGCAACTACCTTGCCCTGGCGGGAGACCCGGAGCGGCTCCGGCCGCTGGTTAACAGCCTGTGGATGGCGTCGCTCTCCACCGCGGCGGCCCTGGCCGTGGCGGTGTTCGCGGGACTGGTGACGGTCCGGCGGCGGGAGCCGGGGGCGGCGCTGGTGGAGCGGCTGCTCGCGGTACCGTGGCTGGTGCCGGGAACGGTGTTCGCGGTGGCGCTGGCCACCGCGTTCGGAGTGCATGCGCCATGGGTCGGGCGAATCGTCCTGGTGGGGACGATCTGGATCCTGCCGCTGGCTTACCTCATCCGTAACCTGCCCATCGCCAGCCGGGCGGTGCTGGCCGGCTTCCGGGGTCTCGATCCCACGCTCGACGATGCCTCCGCCTCGCTCGGCGCGGGACGCTGGCTGACGCTCCGCCGGGTGACGCTGCCGCTGCTTCGGCCCGCGGTCGCCGCCGGTGCCACCCTGGCGTTCGTCACGGCCCTGGGAGACTTCGTGACCTCGATCATTCTGTATACCTACGACACCCGGCCGCTTTCGCTCGAGATCCTCGCCAGCCTGCGGCAGGGCGACGTAGGGGTGGCTTCGGCTTACGGGGTGCTGCTGATGGCCCTCGCCGCGCTGGTCTTTGCCCTGGGGGGTGAACGCCGGGTGCTGAGCCGATGATTGCCCGCCGCCTGCCGACCGAGCTGCAGCAACTCTCGGTACTCATCGCGACCTGCTGCATCGACATGATCGGCTTCGCGATGGTGCTGCCGCTGCTGCCGTACTACGCGCTGCGGCTCAAGGCCACGCCGGAGCTGATCGGGCTGATGACCGCGGCGTTCTCGGTGGCGCAGCTGCTGGCGGCGCCGTTCTGGGGGCGCTTCTCCGATCGCTACGGCCGCCGCCCCGCCCTCCTGATCGGCCTGTTCGCGGCGGCCGTCGCGTATGTCATCTTCGGACTGGCCGACGCCCTCTGGCTGCTGTTCCTGTCCCGACTGGTTCAGGGCGCGGGGGGCGGCACGACTGGAGTGGCCCAGGCCTACGTGGCCGACACCGTGAAGCCCGCCGGTCGGGCTCGGGCGCTGGGCTGGCTCTCCGCGGCCACCAGCGCGGGTGTGGCCATTGGTCCGACCATCGGTTCGCTGAGCCACGCCTGGTTCGGGCCCACGGCGCCGGGGATGGTGGCGGCGGGACTCTGCCTCATCAACGTCGTCTTCGCGTGGCGCTGGCTGCCCGAGTCACGCAAGCCCGGCGGCTCGGTCACCAAGCGGAAGCCCGTGCTGCACGCGGCGACCGAGGTGCTGGAGCACCCCGCCCGCCCGGTTTCCCGACTGATCTGGATCTACAGCGTGGGGATGCTGGCCTTCGCCTCCCTGACCTCGGTGCTCGCGTTGTTCCTCGATGCCGAGTTCGGCATCACCGAGAAGACCATCGGCTACTTCTACAGTTATGTGGGCTTGCTCTCGTTCGTGATGCGCTCCCTCCTGCTGGGGCCGATCGTGGAGCGGCTGGGGGAGACCCGGACGATGCGCTACGGCACCATTTGCCTGGTGATCGGGCTGTTGGCCTATACCATCGTCCCGAACGTCTGGGCCCTGGCCCTCATCATTCCGATCGTGCCGATCGGCACCGCGCTTCTGTTCCCCTCCACCACCGCGCTGATGTCGCGCGCGGCGGCCAAGGAGGATCTCGGCACGACGATGGGGGTGGCGCAGACCTTCGCGGGTGTGGCGCGGGTGGTGGCGCCGCTGCTCGCCACCGGGGCCTTCCAGCGGGTGGGGCATGCCGCCCCGTTCTACTTCGCCGCGGGTACGGTGGCGCTGGTGGGATTGATGGCGCTCCGCATCGAGCCGATTTCGATGCATACGGCGGAGACGCCGGTGCCGGTGCCCAAACCGCCGGGCGAGGGCCCTGCACCGACGTCCTAGCCATTAGCCGTTAGCCATTAGCCATCCGGAGGGCGTTCACCCTTGTCGTATGACGTGGGTGTCAGTTCTCATCGAACGGCGAACGGCGAACGGCGAACGGCGAACGGCGAACGGCTAACGGCTAGCGGCTGAAGGCTGACGGCTGACGACTACAACTTGAAGTTTATCCCTCCGCCGAACTCCACCCGATCCGCGTCGCCGATGACGACCCGGATCTGGGCGAAGGGCAGGATACTCACCTGTTTGAACATCCATCCACCCAACAGACTCAACCCGACGTCCGAAGAGGAGACCGATCCCGGGCCCGGGGGATTGAAGCTGGTGTGGGTCCAGTTGAGGCCCGCGCCGGCGTAAAGCCCCGGGTTCTTCATGTTCAGCTTCGGCCAATACCGTACCGTTCCATCCAGGCTCAACACGTGCACGCTGTTGCCGGGGAAGTAGTAGTCGAAGGTGGGATAGATGTCGAAGCGGTCTGCGACCGGGTACGAGAACTGGGCGCCGATGCCGAAATCGAGATCATTGGTGGCGAATTCGGCGTGCGGGCCGAGCAGCGGCCGATCCCCCTGTGCCTTCCCTTTGGACTGCGCTGCAGCGGCGGTCGACGAGAGACCGATGGCCAGTCCGACCAGCAGCAGCCGGCGGAGAAAAGCTTTCACAGTCAGGCTCCTTTTGAGAGGTGGGAGAGGGACTACTGGCGCGTCAAAATGCGGCGGAGATGTATCCGCGTTCCAACGAATCGGAGCCGTCCCGGCGCTGCTCCCGGCGGCTCGGTGGCCCAAGGTGCTCGCATTGCCTTGCGCAGAGCGGTGGAGAAAGCCGTCATTCAAGCATCAGGCGTCAGGCGAAAGGCCATATAGCCGGCTCTGGGCCATCAAGCTCGGGTGGCGTCCGGCAGTTTGCCCCTGACGCCTCACGCCTGACGCCTGATTCAGAACTCCGCCCCCAGCGCAAGGTTGAGGTGTCCCGCCGTTGCCTTGCCGGGCGCGTAGGTCGTGGTGATGTAGCGATACTCCAGGCCGAGGAGCAATGGTGCCGGCCGCCACTGGATGTGGCCGCCCACGGTCTGGTTCCTGAGCCGCATGGTCGCGGGGTCGAGGTCGGCGTCCTTCGGATCGTCGATGCCGTAGCTCGCCCCTAGTTCCCAGGCCGGCGCCGGTCGCACGAGCAGCTGACCCCACCCCCCGCGGGTGCGCACCGGCACGCCATTCGGGCCGAAGTTCTGTCCGATTCCGCCGCCACCGAGTCCAGCGATCGCCTTGCCGGTGAAGGCCTCACCCCGGAGCTCGGCCAGCCGGCCCAGGGGCACCTGCAGCATGACCGCCGCGGCCCGGGACGCGATCAGGGAATCGCCGGTGGTGGCGAGCCAGCCCAGATGGCCGCCGAGGGAAACCTCACCGGAGCTGGCGCCCTGGCCCCAGCGTACGCCGACCCGGCCCTGCAGATAGGGGCGGCGGCTCTGTTCCGCCCGGTCCGGCTGGGTCAGGAACGGGCCCTGAGCAGTGTACCCCGTAGGCGCCAGAACCGTGCCTTCCAGGTACAGCCGCGGGCCGGACCCGCCGGTCAGGTCACCGGTCATCCGGAGCTGAGGAATCCACAGCCACAGATTACCTGAGCTTGACAGGGCAGACAACCCGACGCTGGCGAGCGAGGAGGGATTCAGCTCCACGATTGGCGGCGCCTCCTGGCCGGCCAGGATCCGGAAACGGTCCCACCCCAGCCTGGCCCAGGCGCGCCGGATCCGGAGGAGGGGGAAGGTACGTCCGCCGTTGGAAGGCTGCTGGCCGCCGAAGAAGTCCACGTCCACCAGGGCCGTGAAATCGCCACCCAGAATGTCGGCGGCGAAGGCGCGGGCCTGCACCCGAGTCTGCCTCAAGGTGGCGCCGACACCTTCCGCGGGGAAGCTGTCCGAAGCGTCCTTGCGGACCGCGAACTGGGGCAGGTCGACGTTATTGGTCTTGTCCGTGGTGTAGAAGCCGTTCATCAGCACCGTGACCGTCAAGCTCACCTCGGGAGCGGGTTTCTCCTGAGCCTGGACCACGGACGTGAGGATCGGGAGCAGGCTCAGAGAGCACAAGGCGCGGAACATGCGGCGTGACCACGGTGGAGGACCGGTTGACGCCCCTCGGGTTCGGGGGCTAAGCTAAGCGCGATGCATAAGATACGCCGATTCCTCCTGCTTGGGATGCTCTCCGCCGCCGGGGCCATCCTGGTCCATGGCGTTCCGCTCATGGCCCAGGCCGGGACGACCGTGACGGGCCGGGTGAACATTCTGGACAAGGATGATCGTCCGGCCACCGACGTGGACCAGGCGGTGGTCTGGCTGACTGGTCCGCACGCCCCGCCCGGGGTGCCCGACACTGTGGAAATGGCGACGGAGAACAAGCAGTTCGTTCCGCGAGTGGCCCTGCTGGCCGTGGGGTCCACCGTGCGGTTCCCCAACCACGATCCATTCAACCACAACGTGTTCTCGCTGTCGCCCGAGCACCCGTTCGACCTCGGCCTCTACGGCCGTGGCGGCGCCAAGGCCGTGACCTTCGAGCAGGCGGGGGTCATCCGGGTCTACTGCAACGTGCACGCGCAGATGCGGGCGCTGGTCGTGATCCGAGAGAGCGGCCTGGTGACTCAGCCCGGCGCCGACGGGGGCTTCAAGCTGGAGCAGGTTCCGCCGGGTGACTACGTACTGCATGTCTGGCACGAACGGGCCCCCGAGGTAACTCAGGCGATGAAAGTGGGCGGCACTTCCCCCGCGCCGGTGGCGCTGACCCTCGATGCCCGGGGCTACCGCTTTGTTCAGCACCGGGACAAGGACGGGAAGTCCTACGCCGACCGGAGCCGCCGCTATTAGCTCGCGCGCGCTCAGCGGCCTCGGCCTCAAGTTCTTCCTCGCCATCCTGGTGGTGGTGGTAGCCACCCTGGGCGGCGCACTCGGCCTCATCCGGATCCGCGCCAGCCAGGCGGCGGATGCCGCCATCGATCGTGGGCTGCAAGCCACCCAGTCCGCGATGGAGGACGCGCTCGCGGGCCGGAGCCAGGCCCTGCAGCAGTCGGCCAGGGTGCTGAGTCAGGTCCCGACCTACATCGCCTACGTCGATCAATCACTCCGCTCGGGTGACCGCAGCAGTCTCCTGGCCCACGCCGGGGAGATGCGCGACCAGGCCCGCGCAAGCTGGGCCATGATCACTGGCCCCGACGGCGTGCTGCAGGCCTCGACCCGGAGCGCGGAGGCCTTCGGCGATTCGCTGGGAGAGAGTGCCCTGGTGGGCCAGGCGCTCGGCGGCGACCCGACCGAGGGGATCTGGGTGGAGGCCACTCCGGCGGGGGACTCACTCTTCCAGGCGATCGCGGTGCCGCTCGCCGCCCCGGGCGGGGCGGTCTCCGGCGCCCTGGTGCTCGCGCTCGCCATCGACGGCAACCTGGCCGAGCGGCTCAAGCGCCAGACCGCCTCGGAGGTGGTGTTCATCACCTTCGACACGGCCGGCTCGCCCCAGGTGGCCGCCTCCACCCTGCCCCCGGGGACGCTGGACTCCGCCCTGCGCCAGCGCTACCCCGCGGGCGGGGGAGAGCCCGATTCCCTGCCGGCCCGGCTCAGGGTGCGGGCCGGGGGCCTCACCTGGGAGGCGGCCGCGGGGCCGTTGACCACCGCATCCGGCCGCATCGTGGGCGAGTACGCGGGGCTCCGGGCCCGCGAGGCGGAGCTGGCGCCGTTCGACGCACTGCAGCGCTCGATCCTGGTGGCCTTCCTCGGGGCGCTCGCGATCGCATTGGTCATCTCCCTCTTCCTGGCGCGGCAGATCACCCGGCCGCTGAGCCGGCTGCTGGCCATGACCCGCGAGGTGGCGGAGGGGCGCTACTCCGGCCAGGTCGACATCCGCTCGCGGGACGAGATCGGCGAGCTGGCCGATGCCTTCCAGGGGATGTTGGCGGAGCTGCGGGAGAAACAGCGGCTGGTCGAGTTCCTGGGCGGCACCGGCGCGCTCACGGCCCAGGGCCCGAGCGGGAGCAATACCCCCACCGCGGCGCTCCCGGTGACGACGGTGAGCCGGCTGGGCCCGGGGAGTCTGCTCGCAGGCCGCTACGAGATCCGCCAGCAGCTGGGCGCCGGCGGCATGGGCGTGGTCTACCGTGCCTTTGACCGGGAGCTCAAGGAGCCGGTGGCGATCAAGACCCTCAAGCCGGAGCTACTGGGCGATTCCAATCTGCTGGAGCGGTTCAAGCAGGAGATCCGGCTGGCGCGGCGGATCTCGCATCCGAACGTGGTGCGCACCCACGATCTGGGCGAAGCTGACGGGACCTACTTCATCACCATGGAATTCGTCGAGGGCACCAGCCTCGACGAGCTGCTCAAACGGCGCGGCTCGCTGCCGCTGGACGTGACCCTCACCATCGGACGGCAGCTCTGCCGCGCGCTGGAAGTGGCCCACGCCCAGGGAGTGGTGCACCGCGACATCAAGCCCCAGAACCTCGTGGTCGACGCCAAGGGTTTTCTCAAGGTGATGGACTTCGGCATTGCCCGGCTGGTGGAAGGCCGGCAGCCGCCGGGCGAGGGGCTCACGGCAGAGGGCAGCATCATCGGCACCCCCGAGTACATGGCGCCGGAACAGCTGATGGGGCAGCCGGTCGACGGCCGGACCGACCTCTACGCCGCGGGCGTGGTGCTGTTCGAGTGCGCCACGGGGCGGCGCCTTTTCAGCGGCACCTCGTTCGCCACCCTGTTGCTCAAACAGGTGCAGGACGCGCCACCCGATCCCCGCAGCATCGCCCCGGGGTTGCCGGAAGCCTTCGCCGCGGCGGTCCTCAAGGCGCTGGCCAAGCGGCCGGAGGATCGGTGGCAGTCGGCCGCCGAGTTCACCCACGCGCTCGATCGGATCCGGGCATGAGCGACGAACGGATCGAACGGCTCGAGCAGCGGCTCACCGTGCTTGAGAAGCTGGTCCGCGAGCTCGTCGCAGAGCGTTCCGCGTTCCCCGTTCCGCGTTCCCCGTTTCCACCGGTCGGACCCGAGCCGACGGCAGCACGCGCGGAGAGTCCGGCTCCCCCTCTGCCCAGACCTGAGCCTGCACCTGTCCAACGCGGAACGCGGAACGCGGAACGCGGAACAGCACGGCCTCGTACGCCCGTCATTAGCGAAGAGTGGCTCGGCCAGCGCGGTCTGCTCGCGGTCGGCGTCGCCTTCGTGGTGCTCGGGGCAGGGTACCTGCTCAAGCTGTCGTTCGATCGAGGCTGGATCTCGCCCATGGTGCGCTGCATCGGCGGGGCCGCCGCGGGCGTCGGCCTGGGGGCGCTCGGCTGGCGGCTGATGGAGCGGGGCACCCGGAACTACGGGGCGGCGTTGATCGGCACCGGCGCGGCGATCGTGTACCTGGCCGTGTGGGCGGCGGGACGGCTGTACCAGTTCCTCCCGGCCACGCCGGCGGTGGGGGCCCTGGCGGCCGTGTCGCTTGCCCTCGCCGCCATCGCCTGGGCGGTTGACGTCGAGGCACTCGGGTCCGCGGCCGCCCTGGGCGCGTTCTTCGCCCCGGTGGTCATCGGGCACGAGGCCGGCAGCGTGAACCTGCTGCTGCTCTACCTGGGTGGCATGGGGGCCAGCCTGGGTGCGGTCGGCGCGCTCAAGCACTGGCGAATGACAACCTTCGTCGTGACCCTGGCCTACTTCGGCATCGCGACCTCGGGGATGCTGTCCCGGGCGTATCCCGCCGGGCTCTACCTGTACGGCATTCTCGGCGGGGCGGCGGGTCTGTTCGTCGGGCTTCGGGAGGGGTGGATCGAAACGCGGCTCCTCTCCTTTGCTGGCGGCTGGGGCGTCCTGGGCGTGGCTGACGGCGTCACCACCTCCCACTGGCCGACGCTGTTCGGCGGGATTCTGCTCTCCGCTCCGGTATGGTGGCGTGCCCTGCGGGTCCCAGCGGTGTGGCCGGACGCGGGACCGGATGGCCGGACCGCGCTGGGCGAGACCTTCTACTTCTATCTCACCCCGCTCCTGCTCGGCGCGGCGCTCAACACCGTGCTGCGTGGTTCCGCCGGCGCGCACGCCGGGCTGGCTCCGGCGCTGGTGGCGCTGCCGTACCTGGCGGTGGGGCTCCGCGCCCCGCGCCGGCCGTTTGCCATCGTCGCCGGCCTGGCTCTCGGGACCGCCGCCTTGCTCGAATGGGACGGTCTCGGTGCGGTCTGGGCCCTGTTCGCGCTGGCGCACCTGTGGGCCCTGCTGGATCACCTGCGGGAGCGGGAGGACGGGCGCTGGTACGCCCTGCTGAGCTTCATCGCCGGGCTGGCCCGGCTGCTCGAGCTGGCCGACCAGCGGCCCGAGGCGGAGGCGGCGTTCACCGGCCCGTGGGCCCTGTCCCTCTGGTGGGCGACCGAGACCCTGCTGGTCTTCGCCGCGGGGCTTATACGGGATGCCCGGTCCCGCGCAGCCGAGATCCCGCAACTCCGGCCGGGACTGTGGGCGAGCGGCGGGGTGGTGCTGCTCTTCGGCGTGACCGAGGAGCTGGTACGCGGATTCTCCCATAGTGATCTCGCCGCGGCGACGGCCCGGCTGGCCGGGGGGCTCGCGGTGAGCGCCTGGTGGATCCTGTTCGCGGCGGGCTGCTTTGTGCTGGGGTTCAGGCGCTCGGTCAAGCCACTCCGGCTGGCCGGCTTCCTGGTGGCTGCCCTGGCCCTGGCCAAGGTGCTGCTGATCGACCTCTCCACCCTGGACGCGTTCTACCGGATCGGCTCAGTTCTCATTCTCGGCACGGTCTCCCTGGCCGTCGCCTATACCTACCACCGGCGGGCCAGCAGGACCGAACAGGCACGCGGAGGAAAGCCCGCGTGACTCTGGCCTCGATCGCAGTCCTTACACCGGCCAGCCTGAGCCGTGCCACCTGGGAGGATCTGCTCCCGCTGTACCGTGAGCTCGTCGAGCGGCCGGTGGACCGCTCCAGCGTCGAGAGCTGGCTGGCCGACTGGTCACGGCTGGAGGAGGTGCTGACGGAGGCCGGGGCACTGGCCATGATCGCCTACACCTGCGATACCGCCGATCCCGCCAAGGAGGCCGCTCACCTCAGGTTCTCGGCCGAGATCTTCCCGCGAGTCGAGGAGCAGGACGTGCAGCTGGCCAACCGGCTGCTGGCGCTGGGATACACCCGGCCGGACCTGGCGGTGGTGATCGAACGGTTCCGTTCCGCGAGCGAGATCTTCCGGGAAGAGAACATCCCGCTGTCGCAGGAGGTGGAGGAGCACAGCGCCAGGTACCAGAAGATCACCGGTGGGCTCACCGTGGAATGGGATGGTGTCGAGAAGACTCTCCCGGAGCTGCAGCCCTACCTCCAGAGCCCCGACCGCGCGGTGCGGGAACGGGCCTTTCGGCTCAATTGCGCCGCGTATGCGGCCCGGCGGGACGAGCTGGCGGGGATCTTCGACGCGCTGTACGACCTGCGGGTGCAGATGGCCAAGAACGCCGGGTTTCCGGATTACGAGGCCTACGCCTTCAAGGCCAAGGCGCGATTCGACTATACCCCCGCCGACTGCCGCCGATTCCACGCGGCGGTGGAAGAGGTGGTCGCGCCGGCGGCGGAGCGGATCATGGCTCGACGCCGGGCGGCGCTGGCAGTGGACCGGTTGCGCCCGTGGGACGTCGGTCCCGATCCACTGGGCCGCCAGCCGCTCAAGCCGTTCGGCGAGGTGAGTGAGTTCATCACCACCTCGCGCCGGGTGTTCGGACGGGTTTCCCCCCGGTTCGGATTCCAGTTCCAGACCATGATGGACGAGCAGCTGCTCGACCTTGGCAGCCGCAAGGGGAAGGCGCCGGGGGGGTACTGCGAGACGCTGCACTACCGCGGACGCCCGTTCATCTTCATGAATGCGGTGGGTGTGCTGGACGATGTCTCGACCCTGCTGCATGAGGCGGGACACAGCTTCCACGCCTTCGAAGCCCACGCCACTCCGCTCATCTGGCAGCGCCATCCCGGTCTGGAGATGTGCGAGCTCGCGTCGATGTCCATGGAGCTGCTCGCCTTTCCCTACCTGGACCAGGCCAGCGGCGGATTCTTCCAGCCGGAGGAGTATGCCCGGGCGCGGGTGGAGCACCTGGAAGACGTGCTGGTGACCCTCTCCCACGTCGCCTCGGTCGACGCTTTCCAGAGCTGGATCTACACCAGCGGGGAGGGGCGCGACCGGGACGCCCGTGACTCCGCCTGGCTCAGGATCCGCGGCCGGTTCGAGCGGGGCATCGACTGGGAGGGGCTCGAGCGGGAGCGGATGACGCGGTGGTACCGCCAGCTGCACATCTTCTTGTACCCGTTCTACTACATCGAGTACGGCATTGCCCAGATCGGCGCCCTGCAGGTGTGGCGCAACAGCCTGCGGGACCAGCAGGAAGCCGTCGAGCGCTACCGGCAGGCGCTGGCGCTGGGCAACACCCGCTCGCTGCCGGAGCTGTATCGCGCCGCCGGCGTGGAGTTCACCTTCGATACCCGGGTCATCGGTGAGCTGGTGTCGCTGGTCGAGGAGGAGCTGGAGCGGTGGCGGGAGAAGAGTGGCGTCAGTGCAAGTTGAGTGGGCAAGCAGCGAACAGTGAGCAGTGAACGGTAAGAGACCCGCAACGCTCCCTGCTCACTGCTGCCCCCCCACCTCGCCCGTCCCTGTTGTCCCGTCCCAGGCGTCGGGTTGCGTCCCGGAGCCTCAGGGGCAAGATTCCACCCCCTGTCCGACCCGGGTCTGGCCGAGCCGGTCATCCGGGTCTGTAGGCTTCCCCTGTCGGAGAGCGTGAATGGCGAAGGAAGAAGGCATCGAGATGGAGGGCGTGGTCACCGAGGTACTGCCCGACCGCAACTACCGGGTTCTGCTCGAGAACGGTCATTCCATCCTCGCCTACGCAGCCGGCAAGATGAGCAAGTTCAAGATCCGTGTGCTGGAAGGTGATCGGGTCACTGTGGTTCTCTCTCCCTACGATCTGACCCGCGGCCGGGTGATCTACCGGCACAAATAGGCGCGCAGCGTAGGCGCGCCTACCGTGCGGGCCTACCGACACGACGAAGGGCCGGGATTGCTCCCGGCCCTTCGTGCTTCCGCCCGTGCGCGCGGAGTGCGCCGCGGGGGTTACTTCACCTTGGTGACGTTCTCCGCCGCGGGCCCCTTCGCCCCATCGACGATGTCGAACTCGACCCGCTCACCCTCAGCCAGGCTGCGGAAGCCGTCGGCTTTGATGGCGGTGTGATGGACGAAGCAGTCCTTGGAGCCGTTTTCAGGGGTGATGAAGCCGTAACCCTTGGCATCATTGAACCACTTCACGGTGCCGGTGACGCGAGCCATACTGCAGTACTCCGTGCGGAGGGGAACATCGTCGGCGCCCGGCCTCTCCCGAGCGTCGACAGGGACATGGTCCGGGAAAGTTCCCGGTCCACGAAAAAGACCCGGACAAGGTGCCCGGGTCGCGCAGTATCCTAAAGGGAAGTCCTGCTCGATTGTTCACCCGGCCAAACCTTCTGGCCAATAAGCCGCAACAAAGATGTGACAAACGGCCAATTCGTCAAGAGGGGGCCCCGCCGGGCCAGTTCCGAGTGCCGAGTGCCGAGTTCCGAGGTGCCCCGGGAGGGCAGGGACCGGGTCCTACCCGGGGCTTACGCGGAATCCGGAACTCTGAACTCGGAACTCGGAACCACCTACGGCTTCCACCACCGCAGGGCCGCCTTGGTCCACTCCCCGCTCTTTCGGCGCAGCCCTTTCCCGGTGGCCCGGTTGAGGGCCAGCAGGAACTCCGCGGCCGAGGGGTAGCGCTGGTCCACCTCGGCCTGGACCCCCCGCTCCAGCACCTTCGCCAGATCCTCGCTGATGTCCGATCGCCGGCTGCGCAGATCCGGCCACTGGTTGGTGGTCTGCCGGGTGAGGACCTGCTCCACCGTCGCCCCGGTGAAGGGCGGCTCCCCCAGCAGGGCGAAGTAGGCTACGGCGGCCAGGCTGTACAGGTCCGAGCGCTGGTCGACTCGCTCCCCCAGAAGCTGCTCCGGGCTGGCGAACATCGGGGTGCCACTCTGGCTGGTGGCCCCGCCGAAGCGGCCCTGGGCTCGCAGCGCGAGCGCCAGGCCGAAGTCGGTGATCCGCAGGCTGCCGTCCGCCTCGAGCAGCATGTTCTCCGGCTTGAGATCGCGGTGCACCAGCCCGCTGGCGTGGGCCTGCGCCAGGGCGCTGAGCGACTCGCGGAGCAGGCGCAGCACCTTGTCGAGCGGCAGCGGCCCTTCCTTGTCCACCAGCTGCGCCAGATTGGGGCCCAGCACCAGCTCCATGGTGTACCACAGGAGCCCCGACCGGCCGCCGATGTCGTAGATGTTCACCAGGTTCGGGTGGTTGAGGCGGGCCGCCAGCTGCGCCTCGCGGCGGAAGCGCTCGACCACCGCGGGGTCGGCGGTAAGGTGCGGGTGCAGCACCTTGAGGGCC
>Ga0326730_1000106_pt1 | contig 25142 bp, 19 predicted proteins | sample MHFSIPfraction_3_FD_207740 | JGI IMG/M metagenome (GOLD analysis project Ga0326730, IMG submission 207740) | Lab enriched peat soil microbial communities from Michigan Hollow, Ithaca, NY, United States - MHF7AN SIP fraction | ecosystem: Environmental > Terrestrial > Soil > Wetlands > Peat...
TCGCGCTCCATCTCGCCCGCCACCACGGTCATCTCCTCCAGCGACGGCGTGATCAGGCCCGACAGCCCGATCGCGTCGGCTCCGACCTGTCGCGCGGTATCCAGGATCTTCGCGCAGGGCACCATGACGCCCAGGTCCACCACTTCGTAGTTGTTGCACTGCAGGACCACGCCCACGATGTTCTTGCCGATGTCGTGCACGTCGCCTTTCACGGTGGCCATGACCAGCTTGCCCTTGCTCCGGGTGTCTGCGTTGGCCGCCTTCTCCGCCTCGATGAACGGGATCAGGTGGGCCACCGCCTTCTTCATTACCCGGGCGCTCTTCACCACCTGGGGCAGGAACATCTTGCCGGCGCCGAACAGGTCGCCCACCACGTTCATGCCCCGCATCAGGGGCCCCTCGATCACCTCGATCGGCCGGGCGACCTGCTGCCGCGCCGCCTCGGTGTCCTCCACGATCCAGGTGTCGATGCCCTCGACCAGGGCGTGGGACAGCCGTTCGTCCACCGGGAGCGCCCGCCACTCGGCCTCCGCCTTGGCTGTCCGCTCACCACCCTCGCTCCTCCGGTACCGCTCCGCGATCTCCAGCAGTCGCTCCGTTCCGTCCGGCCGCCGGTTGAGCACCACGTCCTCGACCCGCTCCAGCAGATCGGCGGGGATGTCGTCGTAGATCGCCAGCTGGCCGGCGTTCACGATCCCCATGTCCATGCCGGCCTTGATGGCATGGTACAGGAAGACCGAATGAATGGCCTCGCGGACCGGATCGTTGCCCCGGAAGGAGAAGGAGATGTTCGACACGCCGCCGCTCACCAGAGTGTGCGGCAGACGCGCCTTGAGCTGCTTCACCGCCTCGATGTAGGCCACCGCATAGCCGTTGTGCTCCTCGATGCCGGTGGCGATGGCGAAGATGTTCGGGTCGAAGATGATGTCCTCGGGCGGAAACCCCACCCGTTCGGTCAGCAGCCGGTAGGCCCGCTCGCAGATGGCCACCTTCCGCTCCACGGTGTCGGCCTGGCCCTGCTCGTCGAACGCCATCACGATCACCGCCGCCCCGTAGCGGCGGACCAGCTCGGCCTGCCTCAGGAAGGCCGCCTCCCCCTCCTTGAGGCTGATGGAGTTGACCACTCCCTTGCCCTGGATGTTGGCGAGGCCGGCCTCCAGCACTGACCAGCGCGAGCTGTCGACCATCACCGGGACTCGGGCGATGTCCGGCTCCCCCGCGAGGAGCCGGAGGAACTTCACCATCGCCGCCTCCGAGTCCAGCATCCCCTCGTCCATGTTGATGTCGAGGATCTGGGCGCCGTTCTCCACCTGCTGGCGCGCCACCTCGAGGGCGGCCTCGTAGTTCCCGTCCAGGATCAGCTTGGCGAACCGGCGCGATCCGGTCACGTTGGTCCGCTCACCCACGTTCACGAAGTTGGTTTCCGGCCCGATGGTCAGCGGCTCCATGCCGGAGAGCCGGCAGCGGGGCTGCAGGGTGGCGCGCCTGCGGGGAGGCAGGCGCTTCACCGCGTCCCCGATCGCCTGGATGTGCGCCGGAGTGGTGCCGCAGCACCCGCCGACCACGTTCACCAGCCCGGAGGCGGCGAACTCCCGCAGCGTCTCCGCCATCGTCTCTGGCGTCTCGTCATAGCCGCCGAAGGCGTTGGGCAGCCCCGCATTGGGGTGGACGCTTACCCACACCGGCGCCACCCGGGAGAGATCCTGAACGTACTGGCGGAGCTGGCGGGCGCCGAGTGCGCAATTGAGGCCGATGCTGATCGGCCGGGCGTGAGACACCGAATTCCAGAAGGCCTCCACCGTCTGACCCGACAGGGTCCGGCCGCTCTGGTCGGTGATCGTTCCCGAGATCATCACCGGCACCCGGGCGCCCGTAGCCTCGAAGTGGCGCTCGATCGCGAAGATCGCCGCCTTGGCGTTGAGGGTGTCGAAGATGGTTTCGACCATCAGCAGGTCGGCCCCGCCCTCGAGCAGCTGCGCCGTGGCGTCGGCGTAGGTCGCCACCAGCTCGGCGAAACTCACGTTGCGCATACCGGCGTCGTTCACGTCGGGCGAGAGCGTCGCTGTCCGGCTGGTAGGGCCGAGAATGCCGGCCACGTATCTGGGCCGGGACGGATCCAGGGCCTCGAACCGGTCGGCTTCTGCCCGCGCCAGGGCGGCCGCCGTCCGGTTGAGCTCGGGGACCAGCGCCTCCATGCCGTAATCGGCCATGGAGATCGCGGTGGAGTTGAACGAGTTGGTCTCGATGATGTCCGCGCCGGCCTCGAGATATGCCGTGTGGATGCCGCGAATCACCTCCGGCCGGGTGAGGCACAGCAGATCGTTGTTGCCCTTGAGGTCCCGGGGCCACTCCCGGAACCGCTCGCCCCGGTAGTCGGCCTCGGCCAGGCGATGGGTCTGGATCATGGTGCCCATGGCGCCGTCGAGCAGCAGGATGCGCTCCTCGAGCAGATGCGGCAGCAGGGCCAGGCGGGAGGCGCGGTCGAAGGTAGCCATCAGCCATCAGCCTTCAGCAGGCCGTTGGCCGTTGGCCTTTGGCGGTCGCGGGGACCGGACAGGATCGGTAGAGGCAAGCACCAGTTCATTCCATTCCTCCCAGCCGCCAACGGCCGACGGCCAACGGCCACCAAACGCGAAATCCCCCGGGTTGCGCAACGGCACCCGGGGGTACGGCCGTTTTAGCACTTGTTTAACGTGGCTGCAATAGGCGCAAAGCACCACGATATCAATTGTCCCTGCCCAAATACTAACCCCGGTCGGCGGACCCGCCAAGCCCGAGCTTGCGGGCGGCGTCAGTTGCGCCGATTCCGGCCACCTCAACCGTCTTCCGCCGGGAACCTGCCCCGGCGGTCAACCGCACCGCCGCGCGCGGCCGAGCGAGGACCTCCGCGAGAAACCGAACCAGCGCCTCGTTGGCCGCCCCGTCCACCGGAGGCGCCGCCAGCCGGATCTTGAGCGCGTCGCCGTACTGTCCGTCGATCTCCGTGCGCGAAGCCCGGGGCTGCACGTGGACGGTGAGCCGGATACCCCCGTCGATCGGCGTGAGCCCGTTCCCCGTTCCGCGTTCCGCGTTCCGCGAGGTCACCGACCGGCTCCTGATGTGACGCCGACCTCGGCTTGCCAGAACGAGGAACGCGGAACGGGGAACGCGGAACTCACACAAGCCCCAGCACAAACCACCGTGCCAGCGACAGCATCAGGTACGCCACCAGCGGGGTGAGGTCGAACGCACCCAGCGGCGGGATCACCCGGCGAAGCGGATCCAGCAGCCAGTCGGTCAGCGCGTAGACCACCCGCATCGGCTTCGAGTAGGGGGAGGCCCCGATCCAGGAGGCGATGACCCGCACGAACAACGCCAGCATCAGCAGCGAGAAGACGGCGTTGACCACGAAGATCAGGACCCCCCTGGGTCCGGCCGCCGCGCTCGAACCGAGCGAGACGACCATGCCGATCACCCACTCCACCAGGGCGATTGCGGCGAGGCCGCCGATGAGCGCCGCCCAGAAGAGCAGGTAGGGGGCGTTGGCCGGGTTGCCGCCGCTCCGGTAAAGCCGGCGCTCGAACGGCTTGGTAAGCGGATCACCGATCCGGCGGACCGCCCGCGGGAGGGGTCCGAACGGCTGCAGATGCTTGTGCTTGACCGCCCAGTGCGTGGCCGCCACCACCGCCGCCACGATGAACACCAGGAAGGCTATCCCGCGGACGGCCAGGCTCAGATACACCAGGATCATGCAGGGAATATGGCGGATGCGGGGTAGAGCTGCACTGCCGGGCCCGGTCGGCTAGTCGTCCTTCTTCTCCGGCGGCGGTGGCGGCTCGATGGTGAAGTCCTTGCTGCCCCCATCGGTCAGCTCGCAGGTGACCTCGAATCGCCCCTGATGCAGCATCGCGTCTTCCAGCACCATGTTGGTGCCCTGGCAGGAGGCGACCTGCCGGCCGGTCAGATTGCGGAAGCGGATTGTGATGTGGGGGTCGCCGCCCTGGCGAGTATACTCGCGGCTGAACACGGGCGTCAGGCTGTCGATGCCGGCCAGGCGGAGAGTGGCGGGGAGCTGGCCCCGGTGGGAGCTGCGGTAGGCCATCACCCGATCGACGATCTGTGCCAGCTCCCGCCCCAGCAGCTGGGCGTTACCCTGCGGAGTGTGCTCGGCGGCCTGGGCAGCCTTCTGCTTGCGCTTCTCGCTGTTGCAGCCCAGGGCCGACACCGCCAGGACGGCGAAGATCGCCGCCCGGGCCGGCCTACTCCATCGCAAATTCACGATTGAAGACCACCTCGAAACTGAAGGTCTTCGCCTTGCTCTTCGACTCGATGTGCTCGGCGATGCGCTGCAGCCGGGCGGGGATTCCCAGGATCTTCTCCTGCGCCCGGCGGCCCAGCTCGTTCAGGCCGTTGAGGGCGTCGATCCTCCAGTAGCGGATCTGCTCCTGCACGATACGCAGGTAGTCGCGCGGTCCGTAGATACCCGACCGCCGAATGACATCGGCGATCTCCCGGAACCCCGGCATCGTGTGACCGGGCATCTCGATGCTGGGGAGGATGTGGGCCGCGGAGACCAGGGCCTGATCCGGGTCGCGCTTGAGGATCTCCTCGAAAACCGTGCGGTAGAAGCTGAAGTGCCGGGCCTCCTCGGTCGCGACGTTCCCCAGCACCTCTGCCAGCAGCGGCTCATACTCGCCGATGATCCGGCCAGTCTCCGAGTGCGACTGCTGGGTGGCCCGCTCCTGGAGGGTGGTGTAGGCAAAGACCCGATAGGGGTCCTTGTCCCAATCCGGCTGGAACCCGCTCCTGAGATAGCTGAACTGCATCTGCTCGAGCCGGGTCTGGTTGAGGATCTGGGCGTCCCGCACGTAGTCGTGCAGCACCGCGCCGTGACGATCCTCCTCTGCGGTCCACAGGTTGTTCCACTCCCGCCAGTGGCTCGCGTCGCCGAGATACATTGCGAGCAGCCGGTGGAAATGCGGCAGCCCCTCCTCGGTGAGCATGTTGAGCGCCAGGGCCGCCCTGGCCGAGTCCGGAATCCCGGCTGCCCGGCGTCGGAGCTCGAGAAGGTGGCGCTCCGGATCTTCCCCCGGCTTGGGCCCCAACAGCTCGCTCGGTAACCACAGCGGCCGCTTCTTCTCGTGCTGGTCCATCAACTCCCTGACCGTCTCCTCCAAGTCCTGGAGCACCTCGATCTTGGTGAAGAACTGCCGGGTGAGGTTGGTGAGGGTCATCTGCCGGGGATTGTCCTTCCAGCCCAATGCGGCCCGGATGCATGCCGGGCCGCGTAACCGAGGGGTTCAGAGAGGTTTAGGAGTGACACTGGAAGAATACCGGTCCGGCCCGCGAGGCGCCAGACCGGTCAGTCGAGTCGCTTCTCCATCAGGTACCAGGTCCGGTCACCGGTATAGCCGTCCCGCCTCATCACCCGGGTCCACCCAAACGCCAGCAGCTCGCCTTCAGCGGTCAGGTCGTCGGTCCAGAACTCGATAAGGTGAGCACCCGCCTCCCGGGCGCGCGCCTCGAATGCCTCGAGCAGCCGGTGGCCATGACCGTGGTGCCGCTCCTCCGGCCTGACCGCGATATCCAGCACGTGGGCCACCCCACCCCGCAGGTAATACCGCAGACCGCCGATCCAGTCACCAATGGCGTTGCTCAGGATCAGGTAGTGCTCCTCCAGGAACACCGGATCCCCGGTCGCCTCTTCCTCACGCTGAGTGAGGTCGGCAAACCAGTCGGCGAATTCCTCGCCGTTCTCCATTTCCCGAATCGTGAGCTCGCTCATACCTACCCCTTTGTATCGGAACGGCGGCCGGAAAGATCCACCATCCTGAACGCTGGAGGTGCAACGTTGGTGCCAGACGGTTTCTTGGAGGAAGCCCGCCGTTTCGCAATGTAATCTATTCTGGCGCATCCACTTGGCGTACACCCCCCCAACCTGCCCGAACGGCTAGGGCGGGAAAACCGAGACAGGTGTCCGTGATTCTCTGCAAGGCTCCTGTCCGCGTGACGGCCGCTACCTGAGACCGGTGACGATCGCGGCGACGAGCCCCAGCACCGCCAGACCCACGATAGGGACGAGCAGGCGGAGTACGAATCGGAGCCATTCCTCGAACCTGACACCGGTGGCCGCGAGCATCGCCATCAGGGCGCCGTTGGTAGGCGTGAGGAGCTCACATAGCCCGGCGCCATACTGATAGGCCAGCACCGTCACCTGACGGGCAAGGCCGAGCAGATCGGACAGCGGCACCAGCACGGGCATGGTCAGCACCGCCTGTCCGCTCGTGCTCGGTACCGGGACATGGACCAGCGCCTGCAGCACCATCATGCCGAGAGCGGAGAGGACCACCGGCAGCCTGGCGATCGGGGTGAAAATCCCCTGGACGATGGTGTCCACGATCTGGCCCTGGTCGAGCACCACGTAGATCGCGCGGGCAAAGCCGATCAGGAGGGCGGCGTACGCCAGGGACCGGAACCCCTCGACGAAGGCATCGGCGGTTCCGGCGAGGCGGAGACCCCCGATCAGTCCGGCGGCGACACCCATCAGGAAGAAGAGGGCGCTGAACTGCTCGAACTCCCAGCCCCAGGATTGCGCCCCGATCACGAACAGGGCGAAGGTGACGAGGACAACCAGGAGGATGGCCCCGTCTCTGACGGGTGAGCCGGCCGAGGCGGGCGAGGCGGAAGGGACGGGCGCAGATAGCTGCACCGGCGCTTCCGACTGCGATTCACTCGTGCCCGCCGTTTCCGCCCCACCCGCCCTGACCGCCGTCTTCTTCGCGTACCGCATCGTGCCCCAGATCCAGATGGCCATGGCAGGAAGCAGGAACGCCATGCGGAACCAGAGACCCGAATGCGGCTGGAGCTCGGCCACCTTCTGGGCGATCACGACCTGAAATGGATTCACCGGGCTGAAGGCCGCCGCCACGGCCGCGGCCCCGATGCTGACGGCGCACGCGACGGTTGGATTGAAACCGAGCCGGCGGGTGAGGAGCAGCAGCATCGGGACAAAGGCGATGAGCTCCTCCTGCATCTGGATCAGCCCTCCGCCCAGGCCGAACGCGAGGCAGGTGATCGGGATGACCAGGGTTTCGTTGCCCTGGAGGCGTGCCACCAGCCCCTGCACCAGTCGGGTCGAGGCACCGGTGCGCTCGACCACGGCAAAGGCGCCGCCCACCAGGAAGACATAGAAAATCACCGCGCCCGCATCGGCCATCCCCTTGGGGATGGCGACCACCGCGTCGAACGGCCGCACCGGGGCCGGCTCTACGCGGTGATACGTCCCCGCCACGACCACGCGCCGGCCGGTGGCCGGATCGTCGCGCCGGTCGAAGTGCCCGGCGGCAAGGAGATAGGACAGCGCGGCTGCAATCAGGATACAGCCGACCATCAGGTTGAGCGGGTGAGGAAAGCGCATGTCAGTCCGGGCGCGGTGAGATGGCTGAGAAGTGAGAAGTGAGAAGTGAGAAGTGAGAAGTCGGCGGAGGTGCGCTGCTGCCCACGGGATCTGGCACCTCTCACTTCTCACTTCTCACTTCTCACTGCCAACCGTGTACCACGTGCCTGTCACCTGGTCTTGCACTGCGCCGACAACGGCACCACCCGGCCGCACGCGATCGACTCGTTCATTCCGTTCGCGAGGGTACCACAGGCGGTGGTCTGGGCCGATTGCCGGGCATCGCTTTCGTTGGCGTGGGAGGCCGAGGCGCAGTTGCGCTTGCCGTTGAACTCCACGCACACGGTGCACTCGACCTTCTGGGCGCTCAGGGTGTTGAACAGCAGGAGTGCGCCGAACAGGACGATGGCGACGAGCGTGATGATGGTGCCGCGTTTCATGGTGTGGACTGGGCCAGGGGGAGAGCCGCGAAGCCGGGGAGCATCAGTCTCAGGTTACCCAACGACTCGGCATTCGGCCAGAGCCAGGGACCCATCCCCCGCGGCTGCTGCGCCGCCTTTGATCCGCCGGGCGCAGTATCGCGTCAGGTAGGACCGCACTTGGGCATGTTCCGGCGGGACTGGGCGCTCTAGCCGGATCCACTTGTTTGTCGTCCCGCGTCCCCGACTTCAAGTGTCCGACCGGCCGATGTTGTGGACGGTGGGAGCCGGACCACCGGACCTACTCGCCGCGAGGCCACCCACTCAGGAACCGCAGCACAGTGACCCGGACTGACGCCTGCCTGACGGTAGCCGCGGAGACTTGCCGGACTGCCTCACGGGGAGATGGCCTGTCCACGCTGTTTCGTAATGCAACGTTCACCGGCGCTGCCCATCGTTTGGTGATCTGGATCACAATCCATTCGACCTGCATATTGGCGCCAAGTCACATCCCAGGACGCGTGCATTTGGCCTCCAGCTCCCGAGCACCAGCAACCGCCGGCGCCCGCGCCCTTCCGTTGTCGATAGTGATCCTCGGAGGGGCGCTGCTGTCGTGTGCGCTCGCCGCGCCGCTCAGTGCCCAGCGCGGCGCCGTCGCCCGGGTAGCCGTGGAGCCTCGGCGATTGGAGCTCACCGTGGGCGTCGACACGCCGGTGGTGATCCGGTTGACGGACGCCAACGGCCAGGAGTTGCCGGCCGACAAGACCCGGCTCCTGGCCACGAGCAGCAACGGCTCCGTCGCCTCCGCGCGAGTGAGCGGCGATAAGGCGCTCATCTCCGCGGTGGGGCCGGGCGAGACCGAGATCAAGATCGAAGCCAACCGGATCTTCGCGTACGTCCGGGTGTCGGTCGACCGCGGGGGCCGTCCCACGGTCGGCAAGACCCAGCCCGCCGTGGAGATCCAGGTCGCCGAGCGGCGGCTGGTCCTGGTGGCGGGGGAGGCAGCCCATGTCCAGCCATCGGGCACCACCGCCACCGGGCAGCCGCTGCCGCCAGAAGCCTTTCGCTTCCGCTCGTTCGAGCCGTCGGTCGCCGAGGTGGATTCCCTGACCGGCGAAGTGCGGGCCCGCGCGCCGGGTGAGGGGCCGGTAACGATCTCCTCTCCCGGCTCCACGGTGGCGGCCTACGTGATGGTCCAGGTGGTTCCGGCGGATCTCCGGCTCAGCGCCGACACGATCCTCATTCTGCAGCAGGAATCGGACACCCTCCGCCTCATCGTGCCATCGCAGTCCCGGGCGTATCGTGGCCAGCCCCAGTTCGCCACCGGCGACGCGGAGGTGGTCGAGGTGGACCAGGAGGGCATCGTCTCGGCCCAGAAGCCCGGCTCCACCACCGTGCGGGCATCGGTCGCGGGTCGAGACTACACCGCGGTGGTGACGGTCTTCCCTCGGCCGAAGCAGTGGCGCTTGCCCGCGGCCACCGAAGTTCCGGTGACGCTGCCGATGGGCTCCAGCCGCCCGCTGGTCTACACGGCGCTCACCCAGGATTCCGCGCCGATGTACCAGGTACCCGTCAAATGGACGGTGCAGGACACCAGCATCGCGTCGTTCGATCAGGCGGGGAAGAACCTGACCGGCCGCCGGGTGGGAGCGACCAGCATTACCGCCGAGCCGCTGCTCCGGGGTACGCGCATCAAGCCGCCGTTTACCTGGCGGGTCGAGGTGGTTGGAGGCCGCGTGTCGGCCGAGCCGGCCCGGCTGGGCCTGCGGGTAAGGCAGACCGACTCGGTGCGCGTGACCTTGCTCGCCCCGGACGGCAAGCCGCTCGACGAGCGGCCCACGCTGGTCTGGAGCGTGACGGGAACCCAGGTAGTCAGGAGCCCGGGCGGCGACCGGTTCGAGGGGATCGCGACCGGCAGGGCCACGCTGGTCGGCAAGACACCCTGGGACAGCAGCGCCACCGTTCTGGTGTTCGGTGTCCCCGACCTGCTCTTCAGCGTGGCCGATTCGGGCGGCAGGTCGGTGATCGCCGGCCTGGTGAACGGGACCTATCACCCGGACCGGCTCCGGGGTGCCAACGCGATCGATCAGCAGCCGGTGATGTCGCCCGACAGAACCCGGATCGCGCTGATCAGCCAGCGCGACGCCAGGGACACCGCGCACATCTGGCTGATGGATGCCGACGGGCTCGGCGCGGTTCAGCTGACCCACGGCCCGGGCCGGGATGACCGTCCCACCTGGAGTCCCGACGGGTCCCGGGTGATCTTCGCGTCCGCGCGGCATGGGCGCTATCGCCTCTACAGCATCCGCCCCGACGGCAGCGACCTGCGGCCGCTCACCGACTCCATCAACCCCGCCACCCGGGCGGCGATCTCGCCTGACGGAAGGTGGTTGGTGTATGAATCGCTCCGGAAGCAATCGTACGACCTGTACCGGCTGCCTATCACAAGAGATCTCGAGCCTGCCGGTCCGGAGGAGAGCCTGGTCGCGACCCCCGATGTGGAACGCACGCCGCAGTTTTTTTCCAACGGCGACCTGGCGTACATCCGTTCCTCGCGCGACGGCAAGCGTCCCCCGGTGGTGGTGCGGACCGGCCGTCCGGGCGTCCCGGACGAGGTGTTGACGCCGGATACGCTTCGAGTTCTGGAGTTCAGCATTACGCCTGACGATCAGGCGCTGATCGTGGCGGCGCCCGAGCTCGGCCGGCCCCCCAGTCAGGCACGGGCTGTGCTCTATCGCGTCAGTCTCCGTTCAGCCGGGTCGCCCCCGGAGCCCCTCTACAAGGACCCAGTAGGTGGGGTTGGCTCTCCCTCCACAGTGCCCTGAGGCCAGACCGGTGCAGTCGACTTCCCTTCTCGCCTGTGTCTCCTGCGGCAAACCGGTGGTCCGGGGAGCCCGGTTCTGCATGGCGTGCGGGCAGCCGCTGCCGACCGGCGCCGGCGCCACCGGCGGCACGGGCTCCCTGTCCGGCGACCTGAGCGAGGCCGAACGCCAGCTGCAGCTGCAGCAGCTGCTGGTGAGCGCCACGCTGGGTGAGTTCGAGATCCTGGGAGAGCTGGGCCGGGGCGGCATGGCCACGGTGTTCCTGGCCCACGACCTGTCGCTGGACCGGAAGGTGGCCATCAAGGTGATTGCTCCGGCCCTGCTGACCACCACCGGGGCGGCGGACCGGTTCAAGCGGGAGGCCCGGACGGCCGCGGCTCTCAGCCATCCGCACATCATCCCGATCCACGCGGTTCGGGAGACCACCAACCTGCTCTACTTCGTGATGAAATTCGTGGAGGGCCGTGCCCTCGACGACATCGTCCGGGAGCGGGGCCCCCTGCCGATCCGCATGGTGCAGACCATCCTCACCGAGGTGGGTCAGGCGCTGGCGTACGCGCATCGCCGTGGCATCGTGCACCGTGATATCAAGCCGGCCAACATCATGATCGACGGCGACGGCTGGGCGGTGGTCACCGACTTCGGCATCGCCAAGGTGCTGGATGCCGATGCCCTCACCGCCTCGGGCTCGATGATCGGCACGCCCTATTACATGAGCCCCGAGCAGTGCGCCGGGAAGCCGGTTGCCGGGACCTCCGACCAGTACTCGCTTGGAGTGGTCGGGTACCAGCTGCTGACCGGTCGCCCGCCGTTCTCGGGCGACACGATCATGGAGATCATGAAGGGCCACTTCTTCGAGCCGCCGCCGCCGGTCACCCAGGGCCGAGCCGACTGCCCGCCGGAGCTGGCCGCCGTGGTGACCCGGATGCTGGCGAAGGAGCCCGCCGAGCGCTGGCCCTCGCTGGACGAGGCCCTCGCCGGGATGCTGCACACGCCGCTCGCCGCGGATGACCCCATCCGGACGGAGATGATCCAGCTGGCCCGTTCCAGCGAAGCGCTGCAGTTGATCAGCAAGCTGAGCGTCCCGGTGAGTCCCGTTCCGGCTGCCGCACTTCGGCGGCCGCCGCGGGAGCCCACCCTGGTGGAAGAGGGCACGGTTCCCGAGGAAGGGGCGGCGCCGGAGCCGGCGCGCTCACGCACCCTGGTGATGGTCGTCGCCGGGCTGGTCCTGGCGGGGGCCGGGGCGGGAGCCGCCCTCCTGCTTCGGCCCCGGCTCGAGACGCCGGCGGCTGTCCCGGCTGTACCGGCACCGCAGCCGGAGGCCGCGGCCCAGGCCCCCTCGGACAGCGTCGTGGTGGTGGGGGTCGACTCGGCCCCGCCAGCTCCGCGCGAGAACGCCGAAAGCCTCGCGGCAGTGCGCGACTCGGCGCGGGCCGCGGCCGCACGGCTGGAGCAGCGCCGGATCCAGGAAGCCGATGAGTACGCCAATCAGTTGAAGGCGCTCCTGTCCCCGGCGTGGCGGGAGCAGAACAGTGGCGCGGAGGACGTCGCATCGGATGCGGTCGCGCGGTACGATGTCACGATCGAAGCGAACGGCGGCCAGAGCGAACTTCAGGCGCTGGACCGCGGCCAGCGGTTGGATGACCTCGCCTTCGATTTCGTGACCGACCGGTTTCAGACGTTTCCGGTGTTGCCCGCATCGCTGCGAAACAGCCGACTCAAGGTCCGGCTCACCTTCACGCCCAGCACGGTGAGCGTGGCCCTGCGGCCTGGCGCCATTCAAACCGGCCCGTGAGCTCCACCACCGCCACCTGTCCCACCTGCAGCGCCCGGGTCACCGCCGGCAGCCGCTTCTGCGGAGCCTGCGGCGCGGACGTCCGCGCCGAACAGGAGCAGGTCTCGACACTCGAGGTGATCGAGAGCCGACCGAGCCGGAGCCTCCCCAAGCGCGAAGAGCTGCGGGGCCAGCTGCAGGCGGCGCTGGCCGGCGAATATGAAATCCTGGGCGAGCTGGGCCGGGGTGGGATGGCGACGGTGTACCTGGCCCGGGAAACCGCGCTCGACCGCAAAGTCGCGATCAAGGTGATGTCGCCCCTGCTGCTCTATGGCGACGGCATGGCCGAGCGCTTCAAGCGGGAGGCGCGCACGGCCGGCGGCTTGAGCCACCCCCATATCATTCCGATCCACGCCGTGCGGGAGACCGGCGATCTGCTGTTCTTCGTCATGAAGTACGTGGAGGGCCGTCCGCTCGACTCGGTGCTCAAGGAGCTGGGGCAGGTCCCCATCCGCATGGGTCAGGTGATCCTGACCCAGGTCGGAAGCGCGCTGCACCATGCCCACCGGCGCCAGGTCGTGCATCGCGACGTGAAGCCGGCCAACATCATGATCGACGAAGACGGCTGGGCCGTGGTGACCGACTTCGGCATCGCCAAGGTCCAGAATGCGGCCGACCTGACCCGTCCAGGCGCGGCGGTGGGCACGCCGCACTACATGAGTCCGGAACAGTGTTCCGGCGAGCCGGTAACCGCCGCCAGCGATCAGTACTCACTCGGGATCGTAGCCTACGAGATGCTGACGGGGCGGCCGCCGTTCACCGGCGCCTCGGTGCTGGAGATCATGCGCAGTCATTTCAGTGACGCGCCACCCACCATCGAAATCCCGCGGCCCGATTGCCCGCCGGGTCTGGCGCAGGTGGTGCTGCGCATGCTCGCGAAGGATCCGGCGGATCGGTTCCCTTCGATGGATGACGCGGTGCAGGCGATCGGTGCCGCGCCTCTGACCAAGGACGATCCGGTCCGAACGCAGATGGTCGAGCTCGCCCGGACCGGCCAGCGGGAACGGCCCCGCTATTCCGCCAAGCTGGCCCCGGGGCGGCCCTCCCGGGTGGTGGCGCCGTCCCCGCGGGAATCGGTGGCCCGGCCCCGCGCCTCGGCGCAGAGCCAGCCGGGGCAGGAGGCGGGACCGGCCGCGCCGGGCAGCCACCGGGCGCATCCTGACCCGGAGCGTCGCAACCCTACCGCGGGCCGATCGCAGCCCACGCTTCCCCTCCGCTGGGGACGCCGGAGTGCCTCAGGGGCGGGATGGATGCTGCCGGTAGGGCTGGCCGTCGCAGCGGTGGCAAGCGGGTGGGTGGCCATGAGTACGCTGACCCGACCCTCGAAGACGGGGCGGGACAGCTCCACCGTGGCGCCGGTCGAGGCCAAGCCCGCCGCTCCCAAGGGACTCGCGGTCGGCCCGCCCCAGCCCCGGAGCCTCGGCTACGTTCGCCTGAATACCCGTTACCCCGGAACGAAGCTGATCCTGGACGGGAAGACCGTCGCGACCATCGGCACCAGTCCGGTGATCGTCCGGGTGCCGGCCGGCAAGGCGCAACTGCGGGTGGAGCGTGCCGGCTGCCGGCCAAAAGAGGTGCCGCTTCAGATTCGAAGCGGCGACACGCTGAAGATCGGCCGGGTCGATCCGGTGTGCCCCTAGGCTCCAGCCTGCCGGGTTGTTCGGCTCATCCCCTCGCCCTCAACGCCCCCCAGATCGCCGGGATCGCCCCGATCACCCACATGATGGCCGCCGCGGCGAACGCGCGCCCCTTCGGGATGCGTCCCAGCACCGCGAGCCCGATTCCCATCAGCGCGGTCACCCACAGGGTGAACACGTCCACCCGCCCCAGGATCGCCAGCAGCATCGGGCTGCCGTCCGGATTCAGGAATCGGCCGACACCCAGCGAGAGGCTGAAGCGTGAACGGATGCTGTCCTCGGGGAGCACCAGCATCTGCACCGCGCCCAGAACGGACTCAAGCACCCGGGGGAACATGGCGTAGGTGCAGACCATGATCATCTGGCCCAGTTGTGCCTTGCTGTCCATCAGCTTCCCGACAAACCAGAGGATAATGCCGAGCAGCATCGGAGTGATCAGGGCGTAGAAGCCCACCCCCACCACCAGGAATTTCTGGGCGAATCCCCGTCCCTTCTCCATCATCTCGGGGGTGAGGGCCGGATTCTGTTTCATCGCCTGGGCCATGCCGCGCTTGAACTCGATGTCGAAGACCGGCTCCATGAGTCCGCGGAACGCGAACGTCAGACCCACGACCAGGATCACGAACACGATCAGCGCCAGGCCGAAGGCCGGCGTCTCCCGCCGGCGCTCGAACACGGCGGTCGGCGAGTAGAAGATTTCCAGCAGATCTTCCCACAGCGACGGGGTGCGCTCGGTCCGGGCAGGTGTGCTCATGGAATCGGTGATCCTGGTTCGGGTCCTGGTTGAGATGTCGCGGGCGGTCGGCGACCAAACGTACCGGGCGGGACACCGCTGTCAAACGCGCCGCCACGGACCCGCGAGCTCGCGCGGTCTCGTCCCGTCGGCCTCACCGGACGCGAGGCATCGCATGGCTCCTTGCAGTGCCGGACCGGGTCCCGGATTCGCTCGATTCCACGGCCCCTGATTCCTCCGGCTTCCTCGTGCATCCCGCGGTAATTCTGACCGGCTGAGCCTACCGGGCGAGCCGGCTGAGTCGCTCCTGGCGGGGGCCGCTTCATGTTGCGCAAGTGACTGTCCGGCATTGCCTTACGTACGGCTGGCAGGCTCCTTCGATGAAGCCTCCGCTGAACTTCTGTTCAAGGTTGGCCCCCTTCTTGCCCGTTTCACGATCACCCCCACCAAGCCGGCGTAGGTCGTTGGCGCATCCCGGGAGGATCCAATGCGGATTCTCATAGTCGAGGACTCTCCGCTGGTGCAGAAGATGTACGGTCTGGCCTTTTCACAGCGGCAGCACACCCTGGTGACTGCCGCGAATGGCCGCCTCGCGCTTTCGATTCTCGATGCCGATGAAGGCAATTTCGATCTGATTCTGCTGGATCTGCGAATGCCGGACATGAACGGCGTCGAGTTCCTGACCGAGCTGCCCCGTCATAGGTCCTCCCACATTCCCGTGGTGCTCACGACCGCTGAGCCGGCCGGGTCCCCGATGGTGGAGCAGGCCCGGGCGCTGGGCCCCGCCGCGGTGGTCCACAAGCCGTGGCGTCCTACCGAGTTGCGCGACCTGGTCCGGCAAGTGGTCCCGGAGGAAATCGCGTGAATCCCGGCACGTTCCTGGTGGTGGACGACTCGAAGCTTCATCACCAGATGTATCAGCTGATCTTCTCCCGCAGCGAGCTGGCGGGGAGCACGGTGTTCCACGCCTATGACGGCCGCGAAGGCTACGAGATGTTCATGGCTCATCCCGAGCTCACCGTGGTGTTCCTCGACCTGAACATGCCGGTCATGAACGGGCTCGAGTTCCTGCACCGCCGCCAGGCCGAGCACCTGCACCCCCAGGTCCCCGTGGTCCTTGTAACCACCGAGTCCACCGCCGAGGACGAGGCCCGTGGCCTCGAAGCCGGCGCCTGGGGCTACCTCTGCAAGCCTTTCGCTCCCGAGCAGCTGCTGGCGCTCGTGGGCAGGGCATCGAGTCGGCTCTCCCAGCGCATCGCCCGCCCATGACCGGGCCGGATCACCCCTTCGCCGCCCTGCTAGCGGAATACGTCGCCGAATGCCTCCCGCTCGCGGAGGAGGTGGTGGAGCAGTCGTTGGCCCTGGAGCGCGCCTGGCGGGATGGCCATCAGGCGGACGAGCTGTTCCGGCCGCTCAAGGGGACGCTGCACACCATCAAGGGCAACTCGGCGATGATGGGGCTGACGGGGCTGCAGACCCTGGCTCACCGGCTGGAGGATCTGTGGGGCGTCCTGGCCCACGAGCCCGCGAGTCGCGGGGCGGGAGCGGCGCTCTTCGTCCGGGGAACCGGATTGCTCGCTGACCTGGTCCGGGCCACGGCATCGGGGCCGCCGCCGGAAGGGGCCACGACCGACTACCTCGAGGAAGTCGGGGCGTTTCTCGCGTCCGATCGTGGTGCGCGGGAGGCGGCTCGGGAAGAGCGGCGGTCGCCCGACCGGCGCGCCGCGGACCGCCGGAGTCCCAAGGCCAGCGGAGAGATCGGGGCGGACGGCGCGGTCACTACCATCCGGGTGGACTCCCGCCGGCTGGACGCGCTGCTCGAGAGTTTCGGCGAGGCCATGATCGCCCACGCCGGCCTGGGTGAAGCCATGCGGCAGATCAGCGCGCGCCGCCGGCCAACCGCCGAGATGGCTCAGCTCGAGCGGGCGATGCTGGGACTGGACCGGACCCTGAAGCGGCTCGAGGGCGCGCTGCTGGAAACCCGGCTGCTGCCCATCGCCACGGTCTTCAGCCGGTTCACCCGGCTGGTCCGGGATGTGGCGCACGACGAGGGGAAGCGGGTGCGTCTCGAGGTAGCCGGAGGAGAGACCCGGCTCGACAAGACGGTCATCGACCGGTTGGGCGAACCGCTGGTGCACCTCATCACCAATGCCGTGATCCATGGCATCGAGCGGCCGGATGAGCGGCTGGCGGGCGGGAAGCCCGCGGAGGCCGTGATCACCCTGAGGGCTGTGCAGAGATCCGACCGGGTGATCCTGACCGTCACCGACGATGGGCGTGGGCTCGATCCCGAGGGCATCCTCCGCAAGGCCCGCGCGATCGGCCAGGCGCCGGCAGTGGAGACACCCTCCCTGGCGGAGATCTACGCCCTGGCATTTCTGCCGGGCCTCTCCACTGCGGATCGGGTGTCCCACCTGTCAGGCCGCGGCGTGGGCCTGGACGTGGTCGCCAACTCCATCCGGGCGCTCTCCGGCAATGTGTCGGTCGGCAGCGAACCCGGCCGTGGTACCACCTTTTCGCTCCGGCTGCCCCTCACGGTCGCCGTGCTCCGCTCCCTTCTCGTCGAGGTGAGCCGCGAGCGCTATGCCCTGCCACTGGCGGACGTGGCGGAGACGGTGCGGGTGCGCCCCGACACCCTGCACCAGGTGGCCCGACAGGGGATGATGACCTGGCGGGGCGAGGTGATCCCGGTGATGGATGGCGCTCTGGCGCTGGGTGGCGGTGCCGCAGAGTCCAGGCGGTATTGTGTCGTGCTCCGGTCAGCCGCCCGGCACCGCGGGCTACTGGTAGATTCGCTGCTGGGGCATCACGACGTGGTGGTCAAGGCGCTCGACCCCTCGCTGGGACGGCCGCCCGCGGTGGCGGCGGCGACGATCCTGGGGGATGGCCGGGTGGCCTGCATTCTCGACACTGGGCGGTTGGCCGACGGGTGGATTGAGCCCGTCGCGGCCGCTGCCTCCTGAGGATTCTCCAATGGCCTCCGACAGCATTCTCGATTTCGCGGCCCAGCTGAACCACGCCCCTGCCGCGCCGGTGGTAGAGGAGCGTGAACTGCGCCTCGTGGTCTTCCGGCTGGACCACGAGGAATACGCCGTGCCGATCGAGCTGGTACGCGAGGTGGTGCGGGTCTCTGATGTGACCCGGGTACCCCACGCGCCTCCCCACATCCGCGGAGTGATGAACCTGCGCGGGCGGATTCTCCCGATCGTAGAGATACGTACCCGCCTGGGACTCTCCCGGGGCGAGCCGACGCCGACCTCCCGGGTTGTGGTAGTGGAGGTGGCCGGGCGCATCGTCGGTCTGCTGGTGGACGCCGTGGGACAGGTCGCCCGAGTCGGCGAGCGCCTGGTCGCGGCCCCGCCCGAGGAAGTGCGTGCCGCCGGCGCGGAAGCCGTCACCGGTGTCGCCCGGGTCGGCACACGTCTCCTGGTCCTGCTCGATCTCCCGCGGGTGCTCCGGCACGAAGCGCTGGACCCTTCATCCCCGACCTCGCCATGACCCTGTCGCCGCTGCAATTCATCCGAGACATGCCCATCCGGCGGAAGATCCTCGCCGGGTTTGCCCTGGTGTTGCTTGTGACGGCGGCGCTGGGCTGGTCAGCTCTCGCGACCATCGACCAGATGTACCGCACCTCGAGCAGCGAGGTTGCGACAGAGCTGTTCTATCAGGCCGCGAGGTCGAGGCTGATCATGCTCTTCGGCGTCGCGGTCGTGGTGGCGCTGGTTGTGGCCCTGGGCCTCTCCCGCCTCATCGCGGACCCGCTGACCCGCCTGGGTCTCGCGGCCGAGGAGGTCTCCAAGGGTGACCTCACCATCGAGATCCGGAGCAGTTCCCGCGATGAGATCGGCTGGGTCGAACACCTGATGCGGCAGATGGTGAAGAACCTGCGCGGGATGGTCGGGCAGATCACCACCTCCTCCCGCACGGTGGCGACTTCGGCCGAGGAGATCTCCGCGTCCAGCACCCAGATGGCGAAGGGAGCCGAGGCCCAGTCCAGCTCCACCGAGGAGACCTCGAGCACGATGGTGGAGATGGCCGCCCAGATGCAGGCCCTCACCAAGAACGCCGAGGCCCTCGCCGCAAACGTGGACCAAACCTCCTCTGCCATCCAGCAGATGAGCACGGTGCTGGCGCAGACCGCCCAGAACGGTGAGCAGCTGCTGACTTCGGTCGAGGGAGTGACCGCGACCCTGACCGAGATGATGGAGACGGTCGGCTCCATTGCCAGCCGGGTGCATCAGGTGGACGAGGTGTCCCGCCGCTCGGTGACCGAGGCCAAGAGCGGTGGGGAGCGGCTCCACGGTTCCATTGCCGCCATCGACGAGCGGTCCCAGGAAATCGGCAAGATCGTTCGTGTGATCGAGGATATCGCCGACCAGACCAACCTCCTCGCCCTCAACGCCACCATTGAGGCGGCGCGCGCGGGTGACGCGGGCAAGGGGTTCGCCGTGGTGGCGGACGAAGTGCGCCGCCTGGCTGAGCGCTCGGTACAGGCCACCCAGGAGATCGCCGCGGTGATCGACACCGTGCAGCGGGAGACCCGCGGCGCGGTGACCCTGATGGAGCAGGTGCTTTCGGGGATCGTGGGCTCGGTGGATCAGACCTCGCGGCTGGTGACCGAGGCGGCTCACGCCACCGAGGAGCAGGCCGCCGGCGCCCGCCAGGTGCTGCAGATGGCGGCCAGCATGTCGCACCTCACCCGCCAGATCGCCAACTCGGTGCGGGAAAATGCCGTGGGAGCCAGGGAGATCACCCAGGCTGCCGAGAAGATGAACCGGCTCACCCACCAGATGTCGGAGGCGGTCGGCGAGCAGAAGCGCGGCGGCGACATGATCGTAAAGGCGATCGAATCCATCGCCCTGGTTTCCCGCCAGAATCTGGTGGCGGTCGAGCAGATGAGCGGCGCCGCCCGCGGCCTGGCCGGGGAGTCGGAGTCGCTGCGCGAGCGGGTCGAGATCTTCCGGACCTGACCGTGACATCCGCGCCGACGCCGCTGGCCTCCCGTCTCGCCACCCTCGACCGGCCGGAGGACCACCCGGAGCGGGAACAGCTCATCCTCCAATCTCTGGGTGACCACTCTCCCCAGGTGCGCGAGGTCGCGATCGCCTGGGCCGCCCGGGTGCTCGAACCCGCCGCCCTCATCCCGCTCGTGGCCGATGCCGGTGACGCGCTGCTGAGGAACGCCGCGCTGGCCGCCCTGGAGCGGCAGGGCCCCTACGCGATGGAGGCGGTCGAACGGGCGGTGTCCGCCCCTGACACCGACCTGGCCATGTTCGCCTGCCAGGTCCTCGGCAGCATCGGCGGCGGCTCCAGCGGTGCCCCGCTGCTCTCGGCACTCGGCCGGAGCGAGGTCAATGTGATTCAGGCCGCGGCCGAGGCCCTCGGCTGCCTGCGATGGCGCCAGGCTGTGCCCGCTCTGGTAGGGCTGCTTGAGCAGGAGCCCTGGCTGCAACTGGCGGCGGCGGACGCCCTTGGGGCCATCGGAGATCCCCAGGCGGCGAAACCTCTGCTGGCGCTGGTTCCCGATACGATGATCGCGGAGCCGGCGCTCGAGGCGCTGGTGCGGATCGCCTCGCCCGAGGCGCTGCCGCAACTGCTCACCCTCCTCATGGACCCGCGGAACGCCCGGCTCCGCGGACCGCTGCTTCGCGCCGCCGGCGCGAGCCTGGGGGCGGAAGAGGCGCGAGCGGCTGGAGGCGGCAGTCACACTCCCGCTTCTCCCGGCCGAAGGGCGTCCCACGCTGCCTACGACCTGACGGCAGTCGGCCGCGCGATCGAGGCGGATCACGGGGAGACCAGTCTGTGGCAGTTCCTTGCCGAGCGGCTCGGAGGCGGAGAGGAGCCCCCGGCGCCGCCATCGACCCACGAATCGGGCGACGACCGCAGCCAGTCGCGGTCCGGCAGCTCCACGCTGCGGGCGGCGGCGGTGCTGGTGCTCGCGGGCGGGATCACCAGCTTGTTGCCACTGCTGGTCCGGTGGGCGGAAGAGCGCGACAGCCGCGCCTGGGTAGAACCGCTGGTGCGGCGCTACCCCGAGCGCGTGGTCTCGGTGGCGGGATCGCTGCTGGCCCACCCCGACCCGGCGGTACGGGCAGGAGCATTGTGGACCTTGCCGCCTGCCGCAGTCGGGGCGGATCAGCTCCGCGCCGCGCTGGAGGACTCCATTCCGGCGGTCCGGGTGGCGGCCTGCCGGGGAATCGGGGTTATCGGTGACAGCGTCGCCGCCAAGCGGCTGGCGGCGTTGCTCGACAGTGGCAGCGCCGCGGAGCGCGCCGCGGCGGCCGAGGCACTGACTCGGCTGCCCCAGGAGTCTCAGCTCGCCTTCCTGGCCCCGCGGCTCGCGCCCTCCACCGACGAGGCGGTCCTGCTCGCCGTGCTTGCCGCCCTTGCGGCCTCGCCCTGCCCAGTCCTGGACGAGCGGGTACTGCATCTGGTGGGTGCGGTGACCGGGCCGGTCCGGCGCGGTGCCATCCGGGCGGCGGCGATGATCCCGGGACCTCGCGCCGAAGTGCTGCTGCTCCGGGCGCTGGCCGACCGCGACCCCGGACTGCAGGTGGAGGCTCTGGATCTCCTGGTGGGACGGGGCGGAGAGAGGGTAGGGACCACTCTCCTGGCCATGCTGGGGATCGGGGACTCGCTCCGCTACCACGTGATCCGGGCGCTGGGCCGGCTCGGCCGGGCGGAAGCGGTTGCGCCGCTCGAAACTTTGTTCACCTCCGCCCCGCTGCATGAGCGGATCGAGATTCTGACCGCGCTCGCGCGGCTGGGGGGAGTAGCGGCCCGCGAGTTTCTGCGACAGTGCCTGGATCAGGCGCAGCCCGAGATCCGGCGCGTTGCCGCCCAGGGGCTCGCGGCGCTCGCCGAACCGGATGACCTCGACCTCCTGGGACAGCTGGCCCGGGACCGGGACTGGGTCCTGCGCAGCGAGGCAGCCCAGGCCCTGGGGCGTCTCGGGCCCGGGCGGGCGCGCCCGGTGCTGCTGGATCTGGTGCGTGACCTCGAGCCGGCAGTGGCCCGGACGGCACGCGCCGCGCTCGCCGAGAGATGAAGGAGGCCACCGAAGCTGACTGGAAACTGCTCACCGACCTGCTGGCGGAGCGCTTCGGCCTGACCTTCTCGGGAGCGCGGCAGGAGATCCTGGGCGCGCGGCTCAGGCCGCGGCTGGAGGCGCTCCACCTCGATGGCCTCCGCGAGTACTATCATTACCTGTGTTTCCATCCAGGCCGGGAAGAGGAGTTCGCCGAGCTCACCCGCCGGATCACCAACAACGAGACCTATTTCTTCCGGGAAGTGGCGCAAGTCGACGCCATTGTTCAGCACGTCCTGCCGGAGAACGCCCAGATCATGCGCGAGCGTCCGCTTCGGATACTGTCCGCGGCCTGCTCGTCCGGTGAGGAGCCGTACTCGCTCTCGATCAGGCTGGTCGACAGCGGCAGCGAGCTCATGGGTGGCAAATGGGAGATCGATGCCTGCGACCTGAATCCCGCGCGGCTCGACGCGGCCCGCCTCGGGGTGTATGAGGGATTCGCCTTCCGGAACTGTGACGAGGAGACTCGGCGGCGCTGCTTCCAGGAGGTGGAGCCGGGTCGCTTCCTGCTCCGGGAGCGGTATCGCCGGGCAGTACGCTTCTTCCATGCGAATCTCGCGGCCCCTTTCTCGGGAATCGGCTGGGGCAGTTACGACGTCATCCTGTGCCGCAACCTGCTCATCTACTTTGCCCCGGAAGGCTTCGACCGGCTGATCGCGCGGTTCGCCCAGCTGCTCCGCCCAGGCGGCTATCTCTTCCTCGGCCATTCGGAGTCGCTGTTCGACCGCGGCCCGGATTTCGAGCCGGTGTACTACTCCGACTGCATGGCCTATCGCCGGATCGGACCGCCCGCATGATCCGAGTGTTCGTGGTGGATGACTCCCCCTTTGTCCGGAAGGCGCTGCGCCGGGTGCTCGCCGCCGACCGGGAGATCCAGGTCGTGGGAGAGGCGGCCACCGGAGAAGAGGCGCTGGCGCTCATTCCGGACGCGGATCCCCATGTCGTTACCCTCGATGTGGAGATGCAAGGCCTCAGCGGGCTCGACGTACTGCGCCAGCTGCTCTTGTGGCGGCCGGGGCTCCGGATCCTCATGCTCTCGGCGCACACCCGCAAGGGCGCCAGTGCCACGCTCGAGGCCCTGGCCGCGGGTGCCGCGGACTTCATCGACAAGCAGAACCTCAACCTGATGGACCTCGACCGGCTGGGGAGGGAACTGGGGGAGCGACTGCGCGCCCTGGGCGGCGGGCGCGACACGCACCAGCCCAGAGTGCGGCCGGACGGCGGTCCCCGCCGAACTCCGGCGATCCCTGCGCCGAGCGCCGCCGAGCTCGCCCGGGCCGGGCTGTGCGTGATCGGCGCGTCCACCGGAGGCCCCGCCGCACTGCAGACGCTGCTCGAAGGCCTGCCTGCCGAGTTCCCGGTCCCGATCATCCTCGTCCAGCACATGCCGCCCGGATTCACCCGACCCTTTGCCAGCCGACTCGACGGGCTGTGCCGGCTGGATGTGAGCGAAGCGGAAGATGGCCAGCGGCTCACTCCGGGGGTGGTCGTGGTCGCGCCGGCCGGAATTCATCTGAAGGTGAGTTCGTCACTGGTGGTCACGCTTACCCCGGAGCCCGCCGCCGCGCGCCACGTCCCCAGTGTGGATGTAGTGTTCCGGTCGGCCGTGAAGGCCCGGCCCGGCGGAGTTCTGGGCGTGCTGCTGACGGGAATGGGAGATGACGGGGCAGAGGGCCTGAGCCTGATCCGGGCACAGGGTGGGACTACCATCGCGGAGAGTGAGGAGAGCTGCGCGGTCTACGGGATGCCACGCGCGGCGGTGGAGCGGGGCGCCGCGCAATACGTCCTGCCACTGCTGGAGATCCGCCGAGTACTGGCGGGGATGTAAGGCGGGCGGGCGGACAGGTGGGACCGGGAACGTCATGGACTTCCCGCCTTCCCGCCGGTCCGCCCTCCCGCCTCACAATAGTGTGCCCCGCAGGATGATGAAGGCCACCGAGAAGTAGATCACCAGCCCGGTCACGTCGACCAGGGTCGCCACGAACGGCGCGGAGGCGCTGGCCGGGTCAAATCCGATCCGGCGGAGCAGAAACGGCAGCATCGACCCCGCCAGGGAGCCGAACAACACTACCCCGACCAGCGCGGTTCCCACCGTGAACCCGACCAGGACGTAGTGCTCCCCATAGCTGTACCAGCCGAGATGCTGCCACAGCAGGATCCGGAAGAATCCGATCACCCCCAGGATGGATCCGAGGGCCAGCCCCGCCGGGATCTCCCGCACCGCCACTCGCCACCAGTCCACCAGGCTGACCTCGCTCAGGGCCATGGCCCGGATGATCAGGGAAGTGGCCTGACTGCCGGAGTTGCCGCCGGAGCTGATGATCAGCGGAATGAACAGCGCCAGGACGACTGCGCGGCTGATCTCATGCTCGAAATGGCCCATCGCGGTGGCGGTGAGCATCTCGCCGAGGAAGAGGGCGCAGAGCCAGCCCGCCCGCTTCTTGATCATCCGGAGCAGACCGATCTCCATGTACGGCTCGTCCAGGGCCTCCATGCCGCCCATCTTCTGGACGTCCTCGGTCTGCTCGCTGATCAGGGCGTCGATCACGTCGTCCACCGTCACGATTCCGATGACATGGCCACCGTCGTCCAGTACCGGGATGGCGAGGAGGTTGTACTTCGAGATCAGGCGGGCCACTTCTTCGCGGTCGGTGAGCGGACGGGTGGTGACGGGTTTGCGGCCTTCTCCAATCTCCATGACCGGAGTCTCCGACTCCGTCATGATCACTTCCCTGAGTGAGATGACCCGGAGCAGCTTCTGGGTCTTCTCGTCCAGTACGTAGATGGCGTAGACCGTCTCCTTGGCCTCGCCGACCTTGGTGATGTGGCGGCGGACGTCCAGCGCGGTCCAGTTGGATGGAACGCCGACGAACTCCGTGGTCATGAGGCCACCCGCGCTCTGCGGGGGATAGCTCATCAGCAGCCGTAGCTGATCCCGGGTAGGGGCGTCCAGCACGTGGAGCAGCCGGGCCCGATCGGTCTCCTTGAGGTCGCGGAACAACCGAACCTGCTGGTCCGCGGACATCGCCTGGATGAGGGGCTTGGCTACCGGGTCCGCCAGCAGCTCCACGATTTCCTCCCGGCCCTCAAGTGAGGGCTCGTCGAACAATTCCACCGCCAGGTGGAACGGGAGTGCCGCGACCACCTTCGCCGCGGCCTCGCGGGGGAGATCGTTGAGGGCATCGGCGATGTCCGCCGGCAGCAGATTAGCGCAGGTATCGACGAAGTCCTCGTC
>Ga0326730_1000107_pt1 | contig 25062 bp, 22 predicted proteins | sample MHFSIPfraction_3_FD_207740 | JGI IMG/M metagenome (GOLD analysis project Ga0326730, IMG submission 207740) | Lab enriched peat soil microbial communities from Michigan Hollow, Ithaca, NY, United States - MHF7AN SIP fraction | ecosystem: Environmental > Terrestrial > Soil > Wetlands > Peat...
GGCCAGATCGCCTTCAACCCGCAAACGATGGAAATCGTGCACGGCGGAATCAAGGAGCAGACCGAGCGGGTAATGGAGAACCTGAGGGCCGTGCTCAAGGCGGCGGGCTCGGATCTCTCCCGGGTGGTAAAGACCACCGTGTTCCTGGTCGACATGGCCGACTTCACCGCCATGAACGAGGTGTACGCCACCGCGTTCGGCAGCCACAAGCCGGCCCGGTCCACCGTGGCGGTGGCGGCGTTGCCCCGCGGGGTGCGGGTCGAAATCGACGTGGTGGCGACGGTGTAGGCGCGCGTGTAGGCGCGCACAGCTGTGCGCGCCTACGGTGCGGCGCCTACATGGTCGCCACGTATTGGGGGTGGATCGGGCCTGGTGGTCCGGCCGGTCTTCAAAACCGCGACGGAGGCGCCATTGGCGGCTCCGGTGGGTTCGATTCCCACACGCTCCCGTGAAGGCGCGGGGCGACCCGGCGACGAGGCGACCGTCAATCGTTGGGCTGGTCTTGTTACCTTCGCGTCGCCTTGTCGCCTTGTCGCCTTGTCGCCTTGTCGCCTTGTCGCCTTGTCGCCTTGTCGCCTTGTCGCCCTCTTCCCCGCGCTTTGACCTGAACCACGATCCCCCGTGACCACTCTCCTCCTCGTCAACCCAACCGCCGGTCGCGGCCACGCCGGCCGGGTGGCCGGGGTGGCCGAAGGCGCGGTCCGCGAAACCTGGGGGTCGGTCGATCGGGTTGACACCACCGCACCGGGCGAAGCGGTGAAACTCGCCCGCGACGCGGCCGAGGGCGGCATCGAGCGGATCGTGGTGCTTGGGGGCGATGGTACGCTGCACGAGGCGGCCAACGGGTTGCTCACTGCCCAGACCGACCAGCGCCCGCCGATCACCGTGCTTCCCGCCGGCACGGGAAACGACTACGCGAAGATGGTCGGGACCATCGGTCGCGACATCCGCCGGGCGATCGGCCGGCTCAAAGTCGGACGGATTCGCCGGTTCGATGTTGGCGAGGCCTGGGGGGAGTACTTCGTCAACTCGGTGGGAATCGGGTTCGACGCCGAGGTCGCCCGGGAGATCAACCGCTCGAAGGGGGGCAGCGGGCTCATGGCCTACTTGTCGGCCGTGGGGAAGGTGATCGCCCGGTTCGAGGCCTTCGAGGCCCACGTCCAGGCGGACGACCGCAGCTTCACCGACCGGCTGCTGCTGCTGGAGATCGGCATCGGGCCCTCGGTCGGCGGCGGCTTCCGGCTGACTCCCTTTGCCCAGCCCGACGACGGGCTGCTGGACATCTGCGCGGTGCAGCGCCTCTCGATCCCCGGAATTCTCACCAAACTCCCCCTCGCCATGCTTGGCCGCCACACCCGTCTCAAGCAGGTCCGCAGCTTTCGGACGACCCGGCTCTCGGTCGAAGCGCGGACCGGTCCGCTGCATGCCCAGTTCGATGGAGAAACCCGCGAGGTCTCCGGCCGGATGGAGATCTGCATCGCGTGCGGCGTTCTCCCCGTGCTCGTGGCCGACCGATGATCCCCCGTCGCCACTTCGCCAGCGACAACTACGCCGGGGTACATCCCGAGGTCCTGCAGGCGCTCGCCGAGGCCAACGTCGGCCACGCCGCTAGCTACGGCCACGATCGGTGGACCGAGCGCGCCCAGTCGGTGTTCCGTGAGCGATTCGGTCCCGCCACCCGGGCGTACCTGGTGTTCAACGGTACCGCCGCCAACGTGCTCGGGATTCAGGCCGTCACCCGGCCATTCAACGCGGTGCTCTGCGCCGAGGGCGCCCACATCCAGGTGGACGAGTGTGGCGCACCGGAGCGGTTCAGCGGCTGCAAACTGCTGCTTTGCCCCACGCCGGACGGCAAGCTCCGCCCGGGAGACATCACCAGCCGGCTCACCGGCATCGGCGACGAACACCGGGTGCAGCCCCGGGTCGTCTCCATTACCCAGGCCACCGAGCTGGGCACGGTGTACACCCAGGACGAGGTTCGGGCGCTGGCGGAGACCGCCCACGCCAACGGACTCGTGCTGCACATGGACGGCGCCCGGCTCGCCAACGCCGCGGTGGGCCTGGGGCTCTCGCTTCGCCAGATCACGACCGATGTCGGCGTCGACCTCGTGTCGTTCGGTGGCACCAAGAACGGCCTCATGGGGGCGGAAGCGGTGCTGTTCCTGGGCGGGCCCGACCAGGGCGACTTCGCCTACATCCGGAAACAGGGGATGCAGCTCGCCTCGAAGATGCGCTTCCTCGCGGCGCAGTTCATCGCGCTGCTGGGCGGCGATCTCTGGCATCGCAACGCGGCGCACTCCAATCGCATGGCCCGGCTGCTGGCGGACCGCCTGCACGGTGTGTCCGGTATCACACTCACCCAGGCGGTCGAGGCCAACGGGGTGTTCGCCAGGGTCCCGCCGGAGCATATTCCTGCGCTGCAGGAGCGCGCGTTCTTCCAGGTGTGGAACCCGGCCATCTCGGAGGTTCGCTGGATGATGTCATGGGACACCACCGAGGAAGATGTGGAGCAGTTCGCCGCCGCCGCGCGGGAGATCCTGCGGTGAGGCTCGCGCTCTGGTTGCGGGTTGGGCTGCTCGTGTTGGCGGGCGGGGCGGGCGAGGCGGGCAGGGCGGAAGTTTCCGCGCAGGACACGACCCGAGTCAAGGCCGACTCGGCCTTTCCCGCCGCGCCCGCCATTCCCGCCCCCCCGGCCATTCCCGGCTCGGACTCCGCCGGTGGCTCAAAGCCACCTGTCTCTCCGATGGGCGCCCTGTGGCGCTCCATCCTGCTGCCGGGGTGGGGTCAGGCGAAGCTCAACCGCAAGCTGACGGGGGCGCTTTTCGTGACCTGGGAGGGCGTGACTCTGGGCATGAGCATCAAGGCGTCGCACGAGCTCCGCTACCTCCGCCGGACCGGCTCGGCCGCTGTAACCTCGAAGGAGAAGGAGAAACAGGACTGGCTTGTCCTGCTGGCCTTCAACCACCTTTTCGCCGCGATCGAGGCCTACGTCTCGGCCCATCTCTGGGACTTCCCGCGGGATCTCGAGATCCGCGCCGCCCCGGTCCCGGGCGGCGTGGGCGCCACCGTCCGCCTGCCATTCCGCCTGCCGTGAATCCCGCCCCCATCGGGATCTTCGACAGCGGCATCGGCGGCCTCACGGTGGCGCGGGCGATCTACGAACGGCTGCCGGGGGAGTCGACCATCTATTTCGGCGACACCGCCCGGGTGCCGTACGGACCCAAGAGCCCCGAAACCGTCCGGCGGTACAGCCGGGAGATTCTGCAATGGCTGGTCGGGCAGGGGGTCAAGCTGGTGGTCATCGCCTGCAACACCAGCACGGCCCACGCGCTGGGGACTCTCCAGGCGGAATCCCCCGTGCCGGTCATCGGGGTGATCGAGCCGGGAGCGCGGGCGGCCGTGGCCGCGACTCGCGGCGGTCCGGTGGGCGTCATCGGCACCGCCGGCACCATCGCAAGCAACGCCTACGCCCGCGCCATCCGCGCCCTCGCCCCGGCGCTCCGGGTGGAGCAGCGTCCCTGTCCGCTGTTGGTGCCGCTGGTGGAAGAAGGGTGGTTCGAGCACCCCGCCGCGGAGCTGATTGCCGAGGAGTACCTGGCGCCGCTCAGAGCGGCGGGCGTGGACGTGCTGGTGCTGGGATGCACTCACTATCCGCTGCTCAAGCCCCTGCTGGGCCGGGTCATGGGCCCCGCCGTCCGGCTCATCGACAGCGCGGAGGAGACGGCGCGGGCGGTCGCGGCGACCCTGGCCGAGCGGGGTCTCGAGGCCCCGGGAGGGGCGCCGGTGTATCATCGGTTCGTAGTGAGTGACGACGAGCCCCGCTTCCGCCAGGTCGGGTCGCGGTTCATCGGAGAGAAGCTGGGGAGCGCGGAGGTGGTCGCCTTGTAACGCAAACTGGACTCTCGCTCGCCCCGGCCCCACCTTCGCGCCGTCTCACGTCTCACGTCTCACGTCTCACGTCTCACGTCTCACGTCTCGCCGTACTCTCGCATCTCCGCGATGCACGCCACTCCGGCCTCATCCACCTTGTCTCCGATGGCATCGCACAGCGCCTGCCACTCCGCTTCCGGCCTCCCCATGGCCCGGTAGTAGTCCCGGGTCGTCTGCAGCACATCCTGAAACGCTGGCACGCCGCGCATCAGCCAGTAGCTGGCATCGGTGATCCGGTAGTTGGTGTAGAACCCCATCAGTTGCCGTTCCAGCAGGTCGAGGCCCCGGGCATCGCAGGCCCCCGCGTCGCGGAGCAGTTGCGCGAACATGAGCTTCTTCTCGAAGAAGGTCGAGCTCTCGGGCGCGTCCTGGTGGGTGTAGCTCAGGTCGAAGGCGCGCTGCCAGCTGGCGTGGGCGCCTTCGATGTCGCCCAGCCTGACCTGGGCCATGGCCTGGTTGAAGTGATCTTCCGGGACCTGGCTGCCGTTCGCCGCGAGCATGAAATGGCCGAGCGCGTCGGACCAGTGGCCGCCGAAGTAGCAGGCCAGTCCGGTGTGACTGTGGGCTTTGCGCTGATACTCCGCGGGAAGATCGGGCACCGCGGCCTGCAGCAGATTGACCGCCTGCGCGTACTGTCCCGCGCGGATCAGGGCGGCCGCGTCGGCAAAGACCGCGGGCTCGCTCATCCGCGGCTTGCCCCGAGCAGAGCCTCGGCGTCGGCCAGCTCCCGTTCCACATCCTCCGGTGTCCCGATCCGGCTCTTCACCCGCACCAGGGAGAGGCGGACGTTCTCCAGCGTCCCGAGCAGTGCGAGCCGGCGCTCGGCCCCCTCGCGCCGGGCGCGGTCGAGGTCTTCCTGCAGTGCTCGCTGGCGGTCGCCGGAGGCTCCGGGCAGGGAAGGGGCGTTGACCCGCGCTTCCGTCGCCGCAGCCTCGAGCTCCACGTCCCGGCGCTCCAGCCGCTCCAACTCCCCTTCGAGCCGCTCCAGCAGCACCCGTGTCCTGCCAAGGCGGCGACGGGCCTCGCCCGGCAAGGCGTCCAGCAGCGTCAGGGCGCCACGGCTGCCCGGGGCGGAGGCGGCGGTGACCGCCGGCTCATCGAGACGCCAGGTGGCGAGCCGGTAGAGCAGCTTGCCCACGCGCCCGGTCCAGAGCCTGTGCATCCTTCGGTCGAGCCGCCCGGAGGCGGAGACCGTCGCCGCGGAGAACACCACGCAAACCATGAACAGGCACAGGCCCGCGAACAGCGCGATGAGCGCGGTGGGCGAGACGGTGTAGCCCCCGGTGGCCTTCTCCGTCCGCCCCCGGAACGCGATCGCCATCGTGGCGATCGAAATCGCGAACCCACCGAGCAGGATGAGCCAGCGGCGGCGGCGGCGACGAGCGTGGCGCGGGTCGGCTCTCGCGGCCGCGATGACCGCCGCCCGTTCGGCGTCGATCGCCATGATGCCGTTCCGCAGGTCGGCGTAGCCAAACCCCTGACGGGCCAGCTCCCGCATGTTGAGCGGGATCTGGGACCAGAGCGCCGGCACGACGATCGCGAAGATCACCGCGCTGAATACCATCTGGGCGGATTGCGCTCCGAATCGGACAAACTGCGGCATCACCAGCGCGAGAAGCAGCCCGTTGCGGAAGAACGTGTCGGCCCGCACCGTCCACACCCGGATCGCCGGGTGCACGTCGACCTGACGGCCGCGTACCTGCTCCAGCGCTTCCACCAGGGCCTCGCCGGTGGGGAAACGGCCCTCTGGAGCCTTCGCGAGGCAGCGGTCGATCGCCGCGGCGAGCGGTGCCGGGAGATCGGGGCGGAAGCGCGAAACCGAAGGAGCGGTCTGGCTGATGTGCGCCACCATCACCGCCTGGGCTGAGTCGGCATCGAACGGCAGCCGTCCGGTGACCGCGAAATAGGCCACCACCCCAAGCGAGTATAGATCGCTCCGGCCATCGACCTTGTCTCCCGCGGCCTGCTCCGGGCTCATGAAGTGCGGCGTGCCTACCGTCTCGCCCATCTGGGTGAGCCCGGAGGCGGCCACCGAACGGGCGATGCCGAAGTCCATGACCAGCGCCCGGCCGGTGGCCCGCTCCAGCAGCACGTTGTCGGGCTTGATGTCGCGATGCACCACCCCCCGGCCATGGGCATACGACAGCGCCCAGGCGACTTCCTGCAGTAGCCGGAGCGCGTCGGGAACCGCGAGGGGGCCCTGGCGCTTCACCCGCTGGGTGAGAGTCTCTCCCTCGATGTAGTTCATGACGAAGAAGAGCAGACCCGGCGTCTCCTCTACCGCATGCACCGCGACGATGTTGGGATGGGAGAAGGACGCGGCCGTGCGAGTCTCCCGCAGGAAGCGCTCCCGCAGCTCCGGCCGGACGGCCAGCTCGGGGGGGAGGACCTTGATCGCCACCAGCCGGTCCAGCTTGAGGTCGCGGGCGAGGAACACCGCTCCCATGCCGCCTCGGCCGAGCTCCCGTTCGAGCGTGTAACGCCCCGCAATGGCGGGCTCGAGCTCCCGAACGATCGGATCGTCGATGGCGCCAGGTGTGGTCATTGGCCAGGAGGGTTGGGGTGCGGGAACTGCCTCAATTCGGCCTGGCCTTCGCCGATCACCGCGTAACGGTACCCGTCGAACCACGCGCCGGGGTTCACGTACAGGCCTCCCGGCCTGACGGTCAACGCGGCCGCGCTGTGAGTGTGCCCCATGGCCAGCAGTGCGAGCCCGGGCTCCTGCTCCATCCGTCGGAGTGCCCATCCCTGCTGATGGGCCGCCGCGGCGCGGATCTGCGCCTCGGTGCGTGACCGGTCACCCAGCACGCCACTCAGTTGGTCCACCAGCCACAACCCCAGGTCAGGGTGGATCGCCCGGAACAGCGCGATGGTTGCCTGGTGCCGGGTGATCCGCTGCAGCAGCCGGCCGGACCAGTGGCTCTCGGTGATTCCGTCGCCGTGCACCACCATCGCCGGCCTGCCATTCAGCTCAAACCGCGCCTCGCGAGCCGCGAACTCGATGCCGAGCTGCTCCTGCCAGAACTCTCCTCCCCAGCGGTCGTGGTTCCCGCCGACCAGCAGAATCGGCAGCCGCCGCCTGAGCGCCGCCAGCGCGACCACCACCGCCAGGTTACGCCGCGGGATGACGCGATGATAGCTGAACCAGAACTCGAACAGATCGCCGGTGACGACGAGGCCGTCCCCAAGGGAGGGGACGGTGTCCAGGAAGGCCAGGAACGCCCGTTCGGCCTCCGGGGAACCACGGCCGAGGTGGGCGTCGCCCACGAGCACGAGGCGCTGGCAGAGCACGCCGCGAAGATACGGCGTGCCGGGCGGGAGCCGCAAGAAAGGCGGGAGGGCGGACGGGCGGGGCGGAAGCGGCGGGCGGGGCGGAAGACTCCGCGACTCACTCAGGGTCTGTACGATCCGCGGAGTCTGCGGAGGGGCTTATCTTTCTCCTTGATCTCGGTCCGCCTGACCGCCTCGTCCGCCCGTCCGCCCGACACCCCCAACCCGACGCGCTGTGCACCCACCTATCGCCGAATCCGTCACCACCGTCCGGGTGAACTACTCCGAAACCGACCAGATGGGTGTGGTCTACCATGCCCGCCATGTGGTCTGGCTCGACATCGCCCGTACCGAACACCTCCGACAGGCCGGCTTCAGCTACCGGGAACTCGAAGCCAGGGGAGTCCGACTGGTCGTGACCGATCTCAAGCTCAGGTATCTGGCCCCGGCGCGGTATGACGACGTGGTTCATATCCGGTGCCGGGTGCGTGAGGCCCGGTCACGCCGGGTGGTGTTCGACTACCACCTCGAGGTGGCGGAGAGCGGCACCGCGATCGCCCACGGCGAGACGACTCTCATGTGCCTGGATCAGGCCCACCGGCTGAGCCGGCTCCCCGAATCCGTCGTGGCGGCCCTGCAGCCCGCCCAGGAACGAGGGCCCGCCCGATGATCCGGCGCGCTGCCCTCTGTCGGCTGGCCGCGGCGCTGATCGGGCTCCAGGTGGCGATCGCGGGCCGGGTGGTGGCCCAGGAAGCAAACGTCGAGGTGCTCGCCACGCTGCTGGCCGCCGAGGATTCCCGTCAGTACAACGAGCCGGTGTTCCGGGCCGCGCTTGCCCAGCCGGACAGCTCGGTTCGGAGCGCGGCGGCGCTCTCTATCGGGCGGCTGCGCGATCCACGTGGACTGCCGCTGCTGGTCCCGCTGCTGCTGGATCCTGACTCCACGGTAGAGGCGAACGCCATCTTCGCGATCGGAATCCTGGGAGACAGCAGTGGCGTGTCCCGCCTGCTCGATCGGGCCCACAGCGCCACTCCGCTCAGCAACCCGGCGGCGATGGAGCTGATCACTGCTGTCGCGCGGCTGGGTGGCGAGCAGGCCGCGGGCTTTCTCCGGAGCGTCATCCAGGGAAGCGGATTGTCGCCGCGGGATGATCAGAGCTACCTGGCCCGACGGGCGGCGCTCGAGGCGTGGCGCCTCGGGCCCCTTGCGCCGGTCGATGCCCTGCTCGGCCTGGTGGGAGACCAGAAGGAAGACACCCGATACGCCGCGATCTATTCCCTTGGTCGGGTGCGGGCGCCCGCAGCGGCCCCGCGGATGCTCGACGCCCTGTCGGACCGCACCGCGCCACAGGTCCGCGCCGCGGCGGCACGCACTCTCACCCGGTCGTACGCCGATTCGAGCGGTCTCCGTCCGGACGCGGTGGCAGACGTGCTGGTCCGGGCCACCACCGATCCCGATCCCGGAGTCCGGATCCAGGCCCTGCGCAGCCTCGCCTCGTTTCACCCTGCGCGTGCGATTCCGAAGATCCTGCCCATGCTGGAGGACCCGGTGAACAACGTGCAGGTGCAGGCTGCGGAGACGCTGGGGGAGCTGCCAGGGCCGGGCGCCCTGGCGGAGCTGGGCCGGATCGCGGCTGGAACGAAGGGCAGTTTCGCCCGGCGGCGCGCGTCGCTGCTGGCGCTGGCACGGCTCGACTCCGCGGCGTTTGTGGCCGTGGCGCCCAGGTACGAGACCAGTGGGGACTGGCGCGAGCGGGCGGCGGCGGCCGACGGATGGTCCCGCCTCGCTTCCGACCGGCAGCGATTCCTGACCGACCGGGACCCGCGAGTGGTCGCCGCCGCGTTGCAGGCCTGGGCCGACCGGGTTCCCGGGCCGGACCCGGACCTTCTGGCCGCGTGCCGGAAGCTGCTCGCCAGCGGTGACGCGGGGGTACGCACGGTGGCCGCCGATGTCCTCTCCCGCGCTGCCGATCCGGCGGATATTCCGATCCTGGTCTCCGCTTACAAGAACGCCGTGGCGGACTCGTTTCCCGACGCCGCCCTCTCCGCGCTGGGCGCGCTGGCCAGTATCCGCAAGGCCTCGCCCGAGGCGGCGCGCAAGGTCGATCACGAGGCGCTCGCCGCGATCCCCACCCCCGAGGACTATCTCATCCGTCGCTGGGCGGAGGAGAACTGGCCAGGCGCCGCCGATGCCTGGGGTGGCGCCTATCCCATCCGCACGGGCCGGACACTCGAAGACTACCGCGACATCGCCCGGCGCTACCTGGTAGGCCAGCTCCCCAGCCGCTATCCCAAGGTGCGGATGGAGGTGGATCAGCTCGGCGTGATCGAGCTGGAGCTCTTCGGTCCTGAGGCTCCGCTGACCGTCGCCAATTTTCTTAGGCTGGTGGATCGCCGGTTCTTCGACGGTCTCCGCTTCCACCGGGTCGTCCCCAACTTCGTGGTCCAGGCGGGAGATCCCCGTGGGGATGGCTACGGCGGTCCGGGTGGGGCCATCCGGGACGAGATCAACCGGCGGCGCTACGCCGGGTACGTGCTGGGGATGGCGCTCTCCGGGCCGGACACCGGCGCCAGCCAGTGGTTCATCACTCTGGGGCAGCAACCTCATCTCGATGGTGGCTATACCGTCTTCGGACAGGTGACCGACGGCGTCCCGGTCCTGCTCCGCGTCACCCAGGGCGACCAGATCCGCAGCATCCGTCGCTGATGCCCAGTCTCTTCCGCACCCGCCTCGCCGGCGCCGTCGCGCTCGCGCTAAGCACCCTGCCGGGAGTCCTCACCGCCCAGTTCTTCCAGGGAGATGAGAACAAGATCCAGTACCGCCGGCTGGAGTGGCAGGTGCTCAAGGGACCGCGGGTGGATGTGTACTACTACCCGGCCGAGGCGGAGCTTGCCCCGGTGGCGCTGGCCTACGCCGAGGAGTCGTACGACGTCCTGTCGCTCAAGTTCGGGCACACCGTGACGTCCCGGGTGCCGCTCATCATCTACGCCTCACACAGCGACTTCGAACAGACCAACATTCTGCCGTTCACCCCACCGGAAGGGCTGCTCGGGGTCACCGACTACCTCAAGCGGAGGGTGACGCTTCCGTTCCGCGGCAACCTGGCGGAGTTCCGGCATACGCTGCGGCACGAGATGGTGCACGTCTTCCAGATCAGCCTGCTGTACGACCGATATCTGCGCTCTCCCCGTTCTGCCCAGGTTCCCCTGCCGCTGTGGTTCACCGAAGGGTTGGCCGAGTACTGGTCGGCGGGAGAGGACGCCCGGGACGAGATGATCATGCGGGACCTGGTCCTGAGCGGCCGCCTGCCGCGGCTCCAGGACCTGGATTATGTCACCGGCGGCATCGTCTACCCGCTGGGCGGCCGGATCCATCGCTGGCTGGCCGACACTTACGGCGACTGGCGCATCGCGTCGCTGTATCGCGAGATGTGGCGCTACGACACCTTCGCACAGGCCATGGAGGCGATCTACGGCCGGAGCCTGGCCCGCCTCAGCGATGAATTCCAGGTGGCCATGCGGCGGGCCTACTACCCCGTGGTGAACAGCCGGGGCTCGCTCGCCGCCTCGGCCCAGCTGATCGCCCGGGCCGCCATCAAGCCGGTGTTCTCCGCCAATGACAGCACCGGCGGCGACGTGCTGTATGCCTCCGCCGCGAACGGTTTCGTGACCCTGACCAGCCGGCCGATCGACGGGGGGCACGCCGAAGGGATCGTGCGGGCGGGCCGCAGCGCCAGCTTCGAAAACCTGCACGCCTTTGATTCGCGGGTCGACGCCTCCCGGTCCGGTCTCCTGCTGCTCAGCACCAGATACCAGGAGCGGGACGCGCTGGTGATCTTCGACCGGAGCCGGCGCAAGGTGGTCGGCCGCTATCAGTTCCCCGAGCTGGTCTCGATCCTCTCTCCAGTGTGGGGCCCCGACGGCCGCACGGTGATCTTCAGCGGCCTGGCCGAAAGCGGGGTGTCCGATCTGTACCGGCTGAGCCTGCCCGAGGGACGGGTGGAGAAGCTCACCGACGACCGCTACCAGGATCTCGATCCCAGCATCAGTCCCGACGGGCGGCGGCTGGTGTTCGCCTCGGACCGGACCGCCGGGGGCCTCGACGATGCGGTCAACCTGTTCATCATGGATCTCGAGACCCGCGAGATCCGCCAGATCACCAACGGGGCGTGGGTGGACGAGACCCCTCGGTGGGTGGCCCCGGACACCATCCTGTTCAGCTCCGGACGGGATGGCGTGCTGAACGCGTTCTCGGTGGATACCCTGGGTCACGGGCGGCGGGAGACCTCCGCCTGGACCGGCGCCTTCGATGCGGCGCCAGTACCCGGCAGGGATGCCTTCCTGGTAGGTGGATTCCAGGACCTCTCTCTCGCGGTCTATCTCTATCCCGCGGATACGCTCGCCCGGAAAGAGACGTTCGATCTCACCGAGCCGCTGGCCCACAGCCAGTGGACCTGGCCCGCGGGTGAGACCGGAAACGTGCTGGCCACCCGGACCCAGCCCTACAACAGCAAGTACACCGTCGATTTCGCCGCCGGCGAGTTCGTGTATGCCCCGCGGATCGGCACGGGGCAGGGGGCCACCTTCCTGGTGAGCGACCTGCTGAGCGACCACCTGTTCTACTTCAATCTCACCACTTTCCAGGGGAGGCAATTCAAGAGCGTCTTCGAGAACATCAGTATCCTGGGCCTGTACCTGAACCAGACCCGCCGGCTCAACTGGGGTGTGGGCGCGTTCCGCTTCAAGGGGAATCAGTACGCCGGCGACTTCGACGTCGCCTACACCGAAAGCACCGCCGGAGCATTCGGGCTGCTGCGCTATCCGCTCTCCCGCTTTGCCCGGGTGGAGGGTCAGGCCACCTTCCAGCACTCCGACCGGTTCGATTTCACCCTGCCGGTGGATGTGCCCAGGCGGAAGGGCTGGATCGCATCGCAGTACGTCTCCTTCGTCCACGACAATTCGCTGTGGACGTCCACCGGGCCGATCGATGGCCACCACCTCTCGCTCACCACCGGGGTCGGTTCCGATTTCACCAATGCCCGCTTCGACAGCTACACCGCGATCGCCGACGGACGGCAGTACCTTCGCCTCGGCCGGAGGAGCGCCGTGGCCATCCGCGCCCTCGGGTTCTACAGCGGGGGCGATCGCCCGGAGCGGGTCAACATCGGCGGGACGCTGGGACTGCGCGGCTATCCCAACTACGGCTTTATCCTTGGCTCCCGGGCCTGGATGCTCAACTCGGAACTGCGGTTCCCCCTCCTCGATTACCTTACACTCGGCTTCCCGGTCGGGGCCGCCCGGCTCCCAGAGTTCCAGAGCGCCTTCTTCATCGATGCCGGTCGCACCTGGTTCTCCAGCGACGAGCATCGTGCTCTCCTCGGCAGCTATGGGGTTAGCTTCCGGTGGCCTCTCGTGCCTGGCCTCGTGCTGCGACTCGACTGGGGCCGGCGTTTCACCGACCACGATTTCCAGGGTTATGGCCTTACCACCGAGCAGCGCCGACGGAGCTTCGTGCAGTTCTTCTTCGGGTATAACTACTGATGCTGCAAGGGTTTCGGCTTGACCGCCGGGTTGGGCTGGTCTATCTTGGCCTTTGGCTGATCGGTTGTCACTCTGCCCCCCCGGTGCTGGTGCCGGCAGGGGTGGCGACGGTCGGACCGGAGCAGGTGTCGCACTGGGTTGCGGCCTCTACGCCGGCGAGCAGGGCGCTGCACCGCTTCTCCTGGCTGTACGTGGACGATCAGGCTTCGAAGGGCGGCCGGGGGAGCGCGCGGATCGCTGCGCCAGATACCCTGCGGTTCGACTTCGCCGGCTCCCTCGGGATCGGCAAGGGATCTGCGCTCGTGGTGGGCGACAGCGCCAGGTGGGTGGTTCCCGAGCGCTCGGTGGAAGACCTGGTGCCCAGCTTCCCGCTGCTGTGGGCGCTGCTCGGGGTCGCGATGCCGCCGCAGACTGGCGACCGGCTGGCCGGCTCGGAGCACGAGGGCCGGGTGGCCTGGCGCTACGCCGATGGGGCCGACACGGTCGAGTATCTCCGCCAGGCAGGGGACCCGGTGACCTTTTCGGCCGAGGTGCGCCGGGCGGGCAAAGTGGTGGGGCGGACCCGGATGACGATCCGGCCCGACGGAGCACCGATCAAGGCGCGGCTCACGGTGCCGAGCGTACCGGCCAAACTGGAGATCACCTTCTACGCCACGGTGGCAACACCTGCCTTTCCGCCTGAGACCTGGGCTCGTCCTGAGCCTTAGTACCCTCGGCCTGCTGGGCTGCCTGTACAAGTTTTCGGGCGGAGGCTTCCCCCCGGAGATCAAGACGGTAGCCATTCTGCCGTTCGACAATCTCACCACCGAACCGACCCTCACCCAGGAAGTGTCGGACTCGGTGCGGTCCGCGGTGCAGGGCCGGCTCGGTCTCCGTCAGGCGGGAGAGGCCTCGGCCGACGCGATCGTCAGGGGCTCCATCAGTCGCTATGATCCGGATGTCCCGGTGGCCTTCACCGGGGGCACTAACAGCCAGGTGACCGTGACCAAGCGCCTGGTGCAGATGACCGTGACGGTGGAGATCGTCAATCGGGACGGCAAGCCCCTCTGGCAGCGCAGCGGCATGACGCTCGAGGGAGATTACCAGCCCGGGTCCGAGACCGAGGCGCTCGCCCGGGGCCGGGCCCTGAGCAAGCTGGTGACCAACATCGTGGACGGAGCCCAGTCACAATGGTGACGCCGAAGATCAGGTCCCGCCGCGGAACGAGCACCGCTGGTTGTCTCGTGTCGCTGGTCCTGTTCGTCGCGGCAGTGTACTACGGCATTCACCTCGGCCAACCGTGGTTGCGCTACTACCAGCTGCTCGATGAAATGCGGGTCTCCGCCCGGCTGGCGCCCACCCTGAGCGACGGGGTGATCCGCCGCCGGCTGGAGCAGAAGTGCGATGAGCTGGGCCTCCCGCCCGACGCCAAGAAATTCCAGATCAACCGCTCCGGCAAGCCCAGGCGGATCGTGATCACCACCGTCTACAGCGAGACCGTTTCGGTCCCGCTGCTCACGTATACTTTCCACTTCACACCCGAGACGGAAGAGCCGCTGTGAGCCGTTGGCGGCGCAAGGCCGTGCCGCACGCGTGGTGGTTGACCCTGCTCCTGCCGTTCGCCCCACCGCCGGTCTGCGCCGCCAGGAATGCGCGGCAGCCCCTCGCGCGCCTGCACCCCCTCACGCCGTCATGCCGCCCGGAGCAGTCCGCATGAGCACCGACACTGCGACCAAGATCCGGTCCAGGCAGGAGGCCGCGGCGTGGCGCGAAGCGCAGACCGGCATCGTGGTGTTCACCAACGGCGTCTTCGACCTGATCCACCCCGGACACGTTACCCTCCTGGAGGCGGCCCGCCGCGAGGGCGACGCCCTGGTGGTAGGCGTGAATACCGATGCCTCGGTACGCCGGATGGGCAAGGGTCCCGGGCGGCCGGTCATGCCCGAGGGTGCCCGTGCCCGGGTGGTCGCGGCCTTCGAGGTGGTGAGCTGCGTGGTCCTGTTCGACGAGGACACCCCGTTCGAGGTCATCCTGGCGCTGGAACCCGACGTGCTGGTGAAGGGCGCCGACTACACCCGTGCCACCACGGTCGGTGCCGACTTCGTGGAAGCCCGGGGCGGACGCGTGAAACATGTGGATCTCGCCGACGGGTATTCGACAACCGCCATCGTGGAGCAACTCCGTGGCCCGTCCTGACGGTCGCCAGTCCAACCAGCTGCGTCCCCTGGTGCTCGAGCGCCGGGTGAACCCCTACGCCGAAGGCTCCTGCCTCATCCGGATGGGCGGTACCCTGGTGCACTGCACCGCCTCGGTGGAACAGGGCGCGCCGGGCTGGAAGAAGGGTACCGGGGAAGGCTGGGTGACCGCGGAGTACGCCATGCTGCCGCGGGCGACGCTGGAGCGCACCGATCGCGAGCGACGGGGTCCCGGCGGCCGCACCCAGGAGATCCAGCGGCTGGTGGGCCGCTCGCTGCGGGCGGCCATGCGGACGATGGCGTTCGGGGAGTGGACCATCAAGGTGGACTGCGACGTGCTGCAGGCCGACGGCGGCACCCGTACGGCCAGCATCACCGGCGGCTGCGTTGCGCTGGCGGACGCCTGCGCCTGGCTGGCGCAGCGCGTCGGGATAGAGAACCCGTTCGGCCAGCTGGTCGCGGCGGTGTCGGTCGGGATCGTGGATGGCGAGCCGCGCCTCGATCTCGCCTACCTGGAGGACAAGGACGCGGGGGTGGACGCCAACATGGTGATGGTCCACCCGGACCGGTTCGTCGAGGTGCAGGGCACCGGCGAGCACGGAACCTTCACCCGGGCCGAGCTGGATCAGCTGCTGGAACTCGCCCACGGCGGCATCCGTCAGCTGTTCGACTCCCAGCGGGCGGTGCTCGGCGCGTGAAGCTGCTCTTCGCCACCCGCAGCAGCGGTAAGCAGGCCGAAGTCCGCCGGGTGCTGGAAGCGGCCGGGCACCAGGTGCTCTTTCCGGACGAGGCGGGTGTGCCCGAGAGCAGTTTGGAGGAGACCCTCGAGGCGTCCGACAGCTTCGAAACCAACGCCCGCACCAAGGCGGAATATTTCCTGAAGAAGACCGGTCTTCCCACCGTCGCCGACGATTCCGGACTCGAAGTGTTCAGTCTGGGCGGGCTTCCAGGGGTGCGCTCCAAGCGCTGGGCCACTGCCGCCGGCAGCCCCGTTCAGGTGGACCAGGCCAACAACGCCGAGCTGCTCCGCCGCCTCGCCGGCGCGCCGGAGAGCAAGCGCCGGGCCCGCTTTCGTTGCGTCCTGGTCCTGCTGCGCTCCGCGTCGGCAATGCCGGAGGTCTTCGAAGGAGTCTGCGGCGGACGCATCCTGGAGCAGCCCCGCGGCACTGGCGGTTTCGGCTACGACCCGCTGTTCCTGTGCGATGCGCTCAACCAGACTTTCGGCGAGGCCGATGCCGCCGAGAAGGATCGGGTGAGTCACCGGGGCCAGGCGCTGGAGAGGCTGGTGGAACGGCTGGCGGGACGATGAGCCCGAACGCCCTGCTGGCGATCGTCGCCGGTGTGGTGCTGGCGGGGTGCGGTGGCTCGACCGAGGGCCCGGCGGCGTTCCGGACCTTCAATCCGGGCCGTACCCCCGAGGCGTTACAGCACGGCGAGCGACTCTTCAACACCTACTGCATGTCCTGCCACGGACGTCATGGGAAGGGCGAGGGGCTGGGGCCGCCGCTGCTCGACACCCTCTACGCACCGGGGCGGCTGGCGGACGAGGCGATCTATCAGGCGGTGGAGCGAGGCGTGAATCAGAAGAACTGGCACTTTGGCGCCATGCCGAAGAATCAGCGGATTGGACCAGCCGAGGTGAGCGAGATCGTCCCCTACATTCGCTGGGTCCAGGGGCGGGCCGGCCTGGTCAATTCCGCCGCCTCGCCGGGAGGGCGCTGAGCCGATGATCCGACGGATGGCCATCGCCGTGCTGAGTCTGATCACCGGGCTCGTGGCGCTGTACCTCCACCTCTACAAGCTGGGCGTGATCGGCAACCTGAGTTGCAGCACCGGGGGATGCGAGCGGGCGATGTTCAGCCGGTTCGGGTGGTTCCTCGGAGTGGATGTGGCGCTCATCGGGGTGATCGGTTACACCCTGCTGCTGCTGACCAGTCTGGCGAGTCTGCAGCCGCGCTGGCAGGCCGCCCGGTGGCCGGTGGCGACGCTGCTGCTGCTCGCCCTGATCGGGTTTGTGTTCACCCTGCGACTCAAATACGGAGAGTTCATCGTACTGCACACCTTCTGCCCTTGGTGCGCCATCTCCGCGGTCGCGATCACCATCATCACCATTCTCGCGGCGATCGAATGGCGGATGATCTCCCGGACCACGGCCCGCTAGCCAGGCTCGGGGCGGGGCGGCGGGAAGGGCGCCGCTAGCGTGGTCCCGCCTGGGTCAGATGAATCACCTCGGAGACGACCTTCCAGCCGCCGCCGAGGATCCCCACCCCGGTCGAGATGACCGCCAGCAGCTTTTCGTAGCGAATGTACCAGGGGGAAAGGCGGCTGGTCACCTTCTCCAGCAGAGTGGCGACGTTCATCAGGGCCTCCCGCCGGTCCTTTGCCTCCCGGGCTTCTTCGTACTCCTTGAGCATCAGCGCGACGGTTTCCCCCCAGTAGGCCTCGCCCATCGCCCGGCAGCGGTCCACCAGCTGGTCCACCTGCACCGCCAGGGTGGCAGTCAGCGCGGCCCGGCTCTGCGCTCCGAACAACACCTGACCGGCTTCCACCTGGAGCGCGGGCCGCCGGTTGGCCGCCAGGTGACGAACAACCAGCGCCAACCCAACGCCACTCCCCGCGATGGCGATCCCGGTGATGATCCCCAGCAAAGGAGTCACGCCGGTGAACCCGTCCAGGGTGTTGCCCAGGGAAGTGATCAGGATCGTCAGCACGATCGCCGCCAGGCTCATGATGGCGACGACCAGCCCGAGGTGACTCGGCGCGGCGGCGGCGGCACCGCGAGGCGCGATCCCCGTGGCCGGGGTGGGAGCTTTCCGAGAGAGCGCGACCGGCGGCTGGGGTAGCGTTGGCCCGGCGGGGGCCAGGGCGGCCGCCTCCTGCTTGAGGATCTCCACCACGCGGGGCAGCGTGACCCGCTCGAACGGATTGCGGCGCAGCATGCCCCGAAGCAGGTCCCTGAGTGCGGGCGTCAGGGCGTTCGAGTCCGGCAGATCCGCCTCGGCGATCAACCGGCGGAACACCCGTTCGCTGGTGTTCTGTCCGCCGAAGGGCTGTGTGCCGGTGAGCATCTCGAACAGCACCAGACCCAGTCCGAACACATCGGTTGCGGCAGACTGGGAGTCGCCCGCGAGCTGTTCCGGGGCCATGTAGATCGGGGTGCCGTAGATCTCCCCGGTCGCGGTGAGGTTCGCTCCACTCTGCCGGCGGGTCAGCTCGCCGAAGACTCCGAAGTCGATCAGCGCCGCCCGCCGGAACTGGAAGGCGCCGGCCTCCTCGGGCACGACGATGTTGCCCGGCTTCAGGTCCCGGTGCACCACCTTGGCTGCGTGCAGCGCCGTGAGCGCGTCGGCGATGCCGCGTGCCACGGCCAGCGCGTCTCCCCGCCCGAGCGGGCCATCTTTCAGGATCTGGTCCAGATTCGGCCCGGGGACATGTTCGAGGACCAGATACGGCACTCCCTCCGGCGTGCGGCTGCTGCCCAGTACTCCCGCCAGGTTCGGGTGCCTGATGGCGCCCACGACGCGGGCCTCCGAAGCGATCCGTTCCGCGATGGCCGGATCGGAGCGCGCGCTCAGCTTGAGCACCCGGGTGAGATCGGCGGTCATGTCCCGCACCAGGTAGGTGACGCCGAACGCACCGCGCCCGAGCTCCTGCAGCACCAGGTAGCGTCCGTCGATCACCTGTTTGGGCTGACTCACCCGGCTGGCGTCGGCGTTCCCGATCGGCGCCCCGCAGCTGGGACAGAAGCGAGCGGCGGGCGGCAGGTCCGAGCCGCACTTCTCGCAGGAGGTCGCACTGGGGCGCATGGTGCAAGATGGAGACGGGCCCCGGGGCGAGCAAGCGAAGCTGCCGGCCCGGGAAACCGGTCATGCCCCCGCGGCGTAGAGCAAGCTGCCGCGCCTGGCGACCCGCTCGCGATTCCTGCCTCCGCCGGAGCTCTGCCACGATGCAACGCCGATCGTTCGTGATTGCTGGTGCCTCCGCCACCGGAGCGCTGGTGCTGGGCTTCTCGTTCTGCCGTCGACCGATCGAGGCGGGGGTGCGGGCCTGGGTGGCGGGCCCGTTCCTTCGCATCGAGCCGGACGGGCAGGTGACGGTCACCGTCGCGCGCGCGGAGATGGGACAGGGAGCCCGCACCGCGCTCGCCATGCTGGTGGCCGAGGAGCTGGATGCCGACTGGAGCCGGATCCGGGTAGAGCAGGGGGACCTCGACCCCCGGTATGGCGACCAGTTCGCCGGCGGGAGCGCGGTGATCCGCACCTCGTGGGAGCCCCTCCGCCTGGCGGGGGCGACGGCCCGCGCCATGCTGACAAGCGCGGCCGCGGCGCGGTGGGGTGTGGCCCCGTCCGAATGCGACACTCGTGACGGTGCGGTCAGGCACGCAGCCAGCGGCAGATCGCTGAGCTATGGCGAACTCACCGCGGCCGCGGCCGCCCTGCCGGTACCCGCGTCGGCTCCGCTCAAGCGGGCCGCAGCCTTCCGGATCATCGGGACCCTTCGTCCGAACCTGGACCATCGGGACGTGGTCACCGGAAGGATCCGGTTCGGCGTGGATCAGCGGCTGCCCGGAATGCTGTTCGCCGTGATCGAGCGTTCCCCGGTGTTCGGCGGTGCGGTCAGGTCGATCCAGGACGGGGAGGCGAGGGCGGTGCGGGGCGTGCGAGAGGTCATCCAGGTCGACGCCGACCGGGTGCCATCCTTCGGAGACAACAACCCGAAGATGGCCAACGGCGTGGCGGTGCTCGCCGATTCCACCTGGGCCGCGCTCCAGGGGCGCCGGGCGCTGCGGGTCGAGTGGGATCCGAGAGGCGGCGCCACCGAGAGCACCGCCGCGATGCTAGCCGCCGCCGTGCAGCTGGCGGGACAGCCTGACCGATTCACCATCCATCGTGGCGCAGACCTGGCCCTGGCCCTCGACCACTCGGCAGAGCGGCTCGAGGCGGTATATCAGACCCCGCTCCTGGCGCACGCTACCATGGAACCCATGAACTGCCTCGCGGATGCGCGGCCGGATCACTGCGAGGTGTGGGCGCCCACCCAGATGCCGGAGTACGTCCGCCGGGCGGCCGAGCGGATTACCGGGCTCAAGCCGGAGGCCATCACCGTACACGTGACGCGAATGGGAGGCGCGTTCGGCCGGCGGTTCTATGCCGACTATGCCGCGGAGGCGATCTACCTGTCACACGCCGCCCGTCGGCCGGTGCAGGTAGTCTGGAGCCGCGAAGACGATCTGTGCCATGGGTTCTACCGGCCCGCCGGGTATCACGTTCTTCGTGCGGGAATCGAGCGGTCGGGGCGCATCTCCGCCTGGGAACATCGCCTCTTCAACGCCTCGCGGGGCCACTATCTCGAGTGGGCCCCGCCGGACGACACTCGCTTCAATCCGGGAGAGATCAGCACCGACGATTACCCGGTTGCGCTCGCTCCCGCGTTCAGCCTCGGCTACACCCCTATTCAGTCGCGCATTCCCCGTGGCCAGTGGCGTTCCGTGGAGAACTCGTCGAACGTCTTCGTCTCCCAGTCCTTCATCGACGAGCTGGCGCACCTGGCCGGCGCTGACCCGCTCGCCTTCCGGCTGCGAGTGTGCGAGGAGGCCACCCTGGTGCTGGACCCCGAGCGGGGGTTCGATCGCCGCCGCCTTGCCCAGGTGCTACGGCTCGCCGGGGAGCGCGCCGGTTGGGCCACCCCGCTCCCGGCGGGGCGCGGCCGCGGCATCGCCGCCTGTTTCGCCAATCAGAGCTACGTGGCCGAAGTGGTCGAGGTCACTGTGCAGGGCGATTCCGTGCGAGTGGACCGGGTCGTGGCGGTGGTCGACGCCGGACAAGTCGTGCACCCCGAGGGGGCCCGGGCCCAAGTCGAGGGCGCCATTACCATGGGTCTGTCCGCCGCGTTAGGCGAGGAGATCACGGTGACCGGCGGCGCCGTGGAGCAGGGCAATTTCGACCGCTACCGGCTGCTCCGCCTGCCGCAGGCGCCAGTCATCGATGTGCAGTTCGTTCCCGGGGACCCGGAGCCCCGGGGCCTGGGCGAACCGGCCCTGCCGCCGGCGGCGCCCGCCCTCGCCAACGCGATCTTCCACGCCTCCGGTCGCCGTATCCGTCAGCTCCCGATTTCGGCCAGCGGGTTCCGGTCGGCCTGATGCCACAACGGCCCCCCGGGAGCGCCGGGGAGCCGTTGGATCCTGCGGGGAGCGGGCCGCTCAGGGCACGATCGCGACCTTCAGCACACCATCCCGCTGATTGGCGAACAGGTCGTAGGCCTCGGTGATCCGGTCCAGCGGGAAGCGGTGGGTGATCAGACCGGTCAGGTCCGCCCGTCCCGAGCCGACCACGCTCATCAGGCGGCGCATCCGCTCCTTCCCGCCGGGGCAGAGCGTGGTGACGATGTGATGGTCACCCAGTCCCGCCGCGAAGGCCTCCAGCGGCAGGGTCAGCTTGCCCGAGTAGACCCCGAGGCTGGAGAGGGTTCCGCCGGGGCGGAGACAGCGGAGGCAGCTCTCGAAGGTCTCTTGAGTCCCCAGCGCCTCGATCGCGACGTCGGCGCCCTTGCCACCGGTGGCTTCCAGCACCGCGGCAACGGGGTCCCGCTCCCGGAAGTTGATCGTCACGTCGGCCCCGAGCTTGTGCGCCATGGCCAGCCGGCTCGGCAGACAGTCAATCGCGATGATCCGCGTGGCGCCCTGGAGCCGGGCTCCCAGCGTTGCGCACAGACCGATCGGCCCCTGGGCGAACACCACCACGGTGTCGCCGATCCGGATCCGGCCACTCTCCGCGCCGCTGATCCCGGTGCTCATGATGTCCGGGCAGAGCAGCACCTGCTCGTCGGTGAGGTACTCCGGCACCGGCGCGAGGTTGGCCATGGCGTTCGGCACCAGCAGGTATTCGGCCTGCGCTCCGTCGATGGTATTGCCGAACCGCCACCCGCCGGTGGCCTTGCCACCACACTGGGAGTGCTGGCCACCGAGGCAGGAATCGCACTGGCCGCAGGGGGTGATCGCTCCGGCGATCACCCGCTCGCCGATCCGGTAACCTGTTACCGCGCTGCCCAGCTCCTCGATCACGCCAACCGGCTCGTGTCCTATAGTGAGGCCCGGCTTCACGGGATACTCACCCTTCAGAATGTGAACATCCGTGCCGCAGATCGTCGTCAGGGTGATACGGATAAGGGCGTCGGTCGGTCCGACCACGGGAATCGGCTTGTGCACCAGCTGAATGCGTCCGGGCCCGGTGAACACCGCGGCCTTCATACTCAGGGTGGAGCGGATCCCGGGCTGGCGGAGCGGGCGAGTGGCTGTAGCGGACATGGCAACCTCCTGCGTTCCGGCATGGGCGGTCTTCGACTCGTCCACACCATAGCTCGATGTCGGTGAATGCACCGTGAAGCCCCCCCGAAACTCCCCTCCGCCGGGTCGGGCGACTCCGGGTCCGGCGTCGGAGTGGAGCTTGCGGCCGTTCCCCGTTATTCTGGTAGCGGCGCCAGGCCAGCCCCGACGAGTGTCTGGGTCGGCCGAGCGCCGTGGTTGCAGCCGGTCAACGGGGTGTGGCGCAGTCCGGTAGCGCGCCTGCTTTGGGAGCAGGAGGTCCCGGGTTCGAATCCCGGCGCCCCGATTTCAGTCGTTGAATCCCCCATTCAGATTCCTTCCCCGTTCCCCGCCTCCCCCGTCCCCCGCCTCGCCCGAGCTGGCCTCGAGGTTTCTCCATCCTCTGTCTCCTCGCGGAACCAGCCACTGTACTCACCACGGAGCCACGGAGTTCACGGAGACGGCCACGGAGAACTGCAGAGATCTGTGGGGTGATCTGACGCCTAGCGCCGTCGCCGACCGATCGATTGGTACTTACCAGGAGGAACAATCACGTCTCCGTGCGACCTCCGTGCACGCCGTGGCTCCGTGGTGAACTGCGATCCCGGTGATGCGGTGGATCCTGGCTGCCCGAGCGGTCCACCTCGCGGAACCCATCGCTCGTACTCACCACGGAGCCACGGAGTTCACGGAGACGGCCACGGAGAACGGCGGGAGATCTGTGGGGTGATCTGACGCCTAGCGCCGTCGCCGACCGATCGATTGGTACTTGCCAGGAGGAACAATCACGTCTCCCGTGCGACCTCCCCGCCGTCCGTGTCTCCGTGGTGAACTGCGATGCCGGTGATGCGGTGGACCCTGGGTTCTCCAGCGGTCCCACACTGCCGTCGCGAGTCACGCCCAGCCCACTCAGTACTGTACAAAGGCGCCCGGGGCCCGCAGAACTTCGCGGGCCCCGGGCAATGTCGTGAATCGAGTTGCACTCCGGCAGTCGCCGGAGCCCGGACGGCTCAGGTGGTGGGCCGCACTCCGGGAGAGGCCACCGTGGTCTGCAGCGACGGAGCGCCGGCGTTGTCCCGGCCGCGACCGAGCGGTACCGGGGCGGTGGCGACCGGGGTCTCGGTGCTCTTCAGATAGGCCAGCGGATCGTGCATGATGCTGCCCTCGGGCAGCCACTGGTATAACGGACCCAGGTCGCGCTTGATGCGCGCGTGGTAGAACGCCGGCAGCTCGGTGGTCTCACCCTCCATGAACGCCCGCACGCTCTTATCGGTGTCGAGCAGCCCGCGCAGCATGGTGTGGTACTTGATCCGGCCAAACCCCTCCGAGGAAACCGCCCGCACCACGTTCATCCATCGCGGAATGGCCGCCGGCGTGGCCGCGAACCGCCGGCCGATCATCTTCCAGGTGAACGAGTACCGCGTCAGGTCCACCAGCAGGCTGTAGAACTCCGGCCACTGGTAGCCCGTGGGCCGGATGTTCATCGCGTGGTTGTTGTTCAGGAAGTGGAACGGGAAGGGGAGGACCCGGCCGGCGCGCTGATAGTCGAGGTTGATGGGCGCTGCGCGCCCGAACGCGGAATTCAGCGAATACGCGGGGAACGCCCCCGGCGCCAGATCGAGGAACCGCTTGGTGAGCTCGAACGGCTCGGGCCCGGAGTCACAGTCCAGACCCAGCACGAAGTTGGTCTGTACATAGGGCACGTACCGCAGGATCATGTTGATGTGCTCGGACACCTGTTTGACCTTGTCCATGCCGGTCTGCCGGGTCTTGGACTTGTTCCCCAGCGAGTACCACGACTCGATGCCCGGCAGGATCGCCTGGAAGCCGTTCCGGCGGAGCCGCTTGAGATGCGGCTCCGACAGCAGCGCCAGGCTGCTCTCGGCGATGTGCCGCATCCGGCCGGGCGGCACCGCCGCCTCGATCGCGTCCATGTAATCGTCGAACCGGACTCCGAAGTTCGGATCGTGCCAGCCGACGATCGGGTTCTTCATCTTGGTGAGCAGGAACTTCAGATCCGACTGCAGCCCCGGGAAGCTCAGCGGCTGGTAGTCGACCGTGGAGTCGATGCAGAAGCTGCAGGTGTAGGGGCAGCCCAGGCTGCCGATCATCGGGACGAACTTGACCGTGGGCGCCTTCTTGAGGGTGGCCTCCACGAACTTCCAGCGCTCCTCCAATCCCGGCAGCTCCCGCGGCTGCTGCGGAGAGGCCAGCATCCGTCCCATCGGGCGATGCTGCGCGCACTCGGCCAGCACCTCCTCGACCAGGCTCTCTTCCGTGAAGCCGAGCACGTAGTCGAAGTACTTGGCCGCGTCCTCCGGGTAGCAGCGCGCGTGCGGGCCGCCCAGCACCGTGATCGCTCCGCGCTGCCGGAACATGTTACTGATCGAGTACGCCACCATCGCCGCCTCGGAGAACGATCCGATGAACAGGATGTCGAGGTCGGTGGGGAACTCGCTCAGCAGATCCTCCACCCCGGTGTAGCACACGTACAGAACCTCGTGTCCAGCGCGCTCACACCAGACGCCAAGTACCTGGGGCATGATGCTCGCCAGGTTGGCGTTCATGAGACGGCCGTACAGGCCCGGCTGAGGGCGCTTGGCGACCAGGTCGAGGATGCCGATCTTGAGACGGCGCATGCGGGGTCCAGGTTGAAGGGAGGGGCTCACGCCCGGCGAAGGCGGGGAGTCCCAGGGGACTGCCGGGCGGATCGACTGGCAACGCACGATCCCACGGGCACTCAGCGTGCCTTCGCGGGCCCAATTGCCAGGCCCCGTCAAGGGGGCATTTTTCTTCGGAGCGAGGGCGCAGAAGTACCGCAATCGCGCTGCATAACCCTATACTCCGC
>Ga0326730_1000109_pt1 | contig 24992 bp, 24 predicted proteins | sample MHFSIPfraction_3_FD_207740 | JGI IMG/M metagenome (GOLD analysis project Ga0326730, IMG submission 207740) | Lab enriched peat soil microbial communities from Michigan Hollow, Ithaca, NY, United States - MHF7AN SIP fraction | ecosystem: Environmental > Terrestrial > Soil > Wetlands > Peat...
TCAGGCGAGTGCCAAGCCCGCCGCCAAGACCGGAGACGGAATCGCTGAACGGAAACGCCGTGCCTGCGCCGACACGCTCCGGACGGTGGTCCGGCCGGTGCTGGAAGAGTTTGCGGTCGAGTTGCAGAACGCCGGCCACGACGCCACCACCCGCGACCACACCGACCTCGACGACGCGTATCCCAGCGTCGCGCTGTCGCTCACGCCCAGGATCCACGCCGCGCGGAGTCCCGAATCGGTGCTCGCCTCGGCGTTGATGTTCAAGTACGATCCGCGACGCGGTATCCTGGTGCACCGCGACGTCAAGCTGTCGCCTGCCAAGGGGCGGGTCACTCCGGTCTCGGGAGACCGGACCGGCACCATCGGCGTCGATGCGGTCTCGGCTCAGTGGGTCGAGACCAAGACGCTGACCTTCGTCGAGGACGTGCTCAAGGCCAACTGATGCGGCTCGCGACGGACGCCGATGTCCCTGCCCTGCAGCAGCTCATCGAGCGGTCCGTCCGCGCGCTGAGCGAGGGGTTCTACTCCGCGGCGCAGATCGACAGCGCGCTGCGCTACGTGTTCGGGGCCGACACGCTGCTCATCGCCGATCGGACGTACTACGTGATTCCCGCCGCCGATGGATCGCTCATGGCGGCCGGTGGCTGGAGCCGCCGCGCCACTCTGTACGGCGGCGATCAGATGAAGGGCGCGGCCGACCCCCTGCTCGACCCGGCGACACAACCGGCCCGCATCCGGGCCTTCTTCGTGCACCCGGCATGGGCGCGACGCGGACTGGCGCGCCAGCTGTTCGAGCGTTGTGCTCGGGACGCGCAGGCTGCCGGATTTGGCTCCTTCGAGCTCATGGCCACCCTCCCCGGAGAGCCGCTGTACCGCGCCCTCGGCTTCACCGAGCTGGCGCGCCTGACGACGACCCTCCCCGACGGCGTCGGCCTCCCGGTCGTGCGGATGGGACGTCCGCTGTGACGCACCCGGGGGAGATCATCACGAGCCTCTATACCGCGTTCGCCGCCCGCGACCACGAGGCGATGGCCCGCTGCTACACGCCCGACGCCTGCTTCTCCGACCCCGTCTTTCCCGACCTCCAGGGCCCCGCCGTCGCCGCGATGTGGCGCATGCTGTGCCGGCGCGCCACCGACCTGCGCATCGCGTTCCGGGACGTGGCGGTCTCCGGTGAGCGGGGATCGGCCCACTGGGAGGCCTGGTACACCTACTCCGCCACCGGCCGGCCGGTGCACAACGTGATCGAGGCCGCTTTTGATCTGCGCGACGGCCTGATCGCCCGCCATGTGGACCACTTCGATCTCTACGCGTGGGCTCGCCAGGCGCTCGGCGCGCGCGGCGTGCTGCTCGGATGGACGCCGCTGGTGCAGGCCGCCATCCGGCGCGGCGCAGCCCGGGCTCTGGCGCGGGAGGCCCCCTGACGCCTCGCGCGGCTTGACAAGCCGCTGGGAACGCGATAAGTGACCATGAAGAATTCCGAAGGGTCTCGCCGTCATGCGTAGCCGAGCGTCGAAGGACTCCGACCCAGCGTATCCCGGGCGCGCGCCGCACGTGGCTCTCGCCGCGTGCGCGGGTGCTCTCGATCCCGGCATTCCCTCCCGCAGGACAGCATTCCCTTCACCACGTACGTACCGCACTACCCAGGAGGCGGCATGATTGAGCGGCTCACGAAGGGTGCCGTGTCGATCGCAATCCTGCTCTGTACCGTGGGCGTGGCCCCGGGGAGCGGATCGCCGATGCGCACCACCGGTAAGCGGTCCGAATTCCGGAGTGCCGAGATGGCGGCCGCCTATGCGGCGTACACGCGTTCGGTCGCCGGGGCGCTGCGCACCAGCACCGCGATTCCCGCATTCGCGCGCAAGTACGGCCTGCGCTGCTCGGCGTGCCACACGGTGTGGCCCGAGCTGAACGCCTTCGGCCAGCGGTTCAAGGACAATGGCTACCAGCTGGGCAACGACCGCGACTCGCCGATCTGGCAGAGCAACGGCTACTGGCCCATCGCGATGCGGACCACGCCACAGTGGCATCTCGAGAGCACCACGAACCAGGTCACCGACGCGGCGCCGGCCGGAAAAACGATCACCCAGACCGGGTTCGACATCTCCGGCGTCGACTTCCTGATGCTCGGGACGCTGCACAAGGACATCACGTTCGGGCTCGTGACGACCTTGGACCCCGACGGCACGGCGGGGATTGAAGCCGCATTCGTCCGCTTCGACAACCTGGGGAAGTCGTCCTGGGCCAATCTGAAATTGGGCAAATTCGAGCTGGACAATCTGTTGTCCGAGAAGCGCTTCACCTGGCTGTCTGCCAACGGCGGCTTCCTCTACGCCTACCATTACCTGCCCGAGGGCAGCGCCAACACCTTCGGCTTCGGCGACAACCAGATCGGCGCCGAGTTCTCCGGCCACTCGTTCAACGGCTACACGCGCTACAGCGTGTCGCTGCTCGCGACCAACGACGGCGATCCGACCATACCGACCGGGAAGAGCATGGATGCGATGGCCACGTTGAGTCAGGCCTGGCCGATCGGGAACGGCCTGGGCCCGCAGCGCCTCGGCGTGTTCGGATACCTCGGCCATCGCCCAACGGCGTTCGAGACGATCGCCGGCGACCCGATTGCCGGCACCGGGTCGGCCAACAAGTCATTCCTCCGGCTCGGGGCGACGGCGCAGATCTGGCTGGGAAATCTGGAGCTCATCCCGCTGGTCTCCCACGCGCAAGATGACGCTGCGCTGGGCCCCGGCCCGGACAAGCCGACCTGGAACAACGCCCTGCTCGAGGCTCACTACGTCGCGACGCCGCGCTTCATGGTCCAGGGGCGTTACGAGCTCACGCGGATGTCCAAACAGGGCGATCCCGCTATCCCCAAGACGTTCGGAAACGCCGATGCGCTGGCGCTCGGCTTCCGCGCCTATCCGTTCATGTTCAGCCGCGACGGCATGGCGATTCACGGCGAGTTCGCGATGACCCAGACGACGGGTATGGCCCCCCTGAGCGGGGACGGTTCGGGCGAGCCGGCCCCCACTCCGGACACAAAGATTCGCAGCCTGAGCTTCATGCTCGGCTTCGATTTTGCCTTCTGAGAGGAGCCACAAATGAGACCGCAAACGCGATGGATATCGCTCGTGTCGGCGTGTGGCGCCGTGCTCCTGCTCGGCGGCATGAGGCCGGCTGCGGCACAGGACACGCACGTGGCCGGTCTGACCGGCCACGCCGCTGCCGGGAAGCCCCTGTATGTCCGCTACTGCGCCGGCTGCCACGGCGATGACGGGGACGCCCAGGGCGAGAACGCCCAGTGGATCGAGCCCAAGCCGCGCGATTTCACGGCGGCCACGTTCAAGTGCCGCTCCACGCCTTCCGGCATGCTGCCCACCGATCAGGACCTCTACAACGCGGTGGAGCGCGGGTTCGTGACCACGAACATGCCGCCGTGGATCGCGCTCACCCCGCAGAACCGTGTGGATCTCGTGTCCTACATCAAGACGTTCTCGCCCCGTTGGGCGGGAGCGCCGGCGCCGCAGCCGATCGCGATTCCCGCCGAGACCCCCGCGACGATCGAAAGCATCCTGCGGGGACGGGAGCAGTTTCAGCGGCTCGAGTGCTGGAAGTGCCACGGCCCGGCCGGACACGGCGACGGCCCCTCGGCGTCCACCCTCACCGACAGCAAGGACAACCCGATCCGGCCGTACAACTTCTCGACCGGCTCGCGCTTCAAGTGCGGCAGCACCAACGCGGACCTGTACCGCATCTTCATGACGGGCCTGGACGGCACGCCCATGCCCTCCTTCATCGACAACCTCCAGCCCAACGAGGCGTGGGATCTGGTGCACTTCCTCCGCACCATGCAGCCGGTCGCCTCGCCGGAGAGACTCACCTGGCAGGCCTGGCTACAGACGCACCGGGGCGAGTTGAAGCCCATCGGCCCCGAAGGAGGCACGCAATGAACCGATTTCTGACTCCGACGATCGGGGCGCTCGCCCTGGTCGGCGTGGCGACCGCCGCGAGCGACGCGCCCGCGGCGCGCCCCGCGGCCGGCACGATCAGCGGCACGGTGACGTATACCGGGACGCCGCCGAAGATGCGGCCCATCGACATGAGCAAGGAGCCGTCGTGCGCCAGCCAGCACACGACGCCCGTGATGACCGAGAACGTGGTCACCGGCCCTGGCAACTCGGTCCAATACGCGGTCGTATACATCTCCGCCGGTGACCAGCCCGGCCCCACCCCGACCGAAGTGGTCCGGTACGACCAAAAGGGCTGCCAGTATGTGCCCCACGTCGCGGTGATGCGGACCGGCCAGGGGCTCGAGATCTACAACGACGATAAGACGTCCCACAACATCCATCCGCTCGCCAAGGTCAACGCGGAGTGGAACAAGTCCCAGCCGCCCGGGACGCCCCCGATTCACGCGAGCTACGACAAGCCCGAATTCATCGCGGTGAAGTGCAACGTGCATCCGTGGATGCACGGCTATTTCGCCGTGCTCACGACGTCGCACTATGCCGTCTCAGGGAACGACGGAAAGTTCAGCCTGGCGGGCCTCCCGCCCGGCAAGTACACGATCACGGCCTGGCACGAGCGCTTCGGGACGCAGAGTGCCGAGGTGACGGTGAGCGACAACGGAACGGCGACGCAGAACTTCGTCTTCAAGGCGCTGCCCTACTGAGCGGAGGAAGCCACCTCGTGGGCAAACTGTTCGCCGTACTGCTGACGATCATCACGATCGTCTCGGCCACGATCTTCATCCGGCACACCTGGTGGATGCCGCCGGACATTTCGATGCATGGGGTGCGCATCGACCACCAGATGGCCGAAACGATGACCGCGTCCGGCATCCTGTTCGTGCTCGCGCAACTGGTGCTGGCGGGGTTCGTGTGGCAGTACGGTGACCGCAAGGATGCGCCGGCGGTCAAGCGGTTCCCCGGCGGGGCGACGCCGATGGTGGTGTTCGCGTCGATCCTGGTGGGGGTCGAGATCCTCACGCTCACGCTCGTCGGGTCCAAGGTCTGGGCGGGCATCTACCAGTCCCCGCCCGACTCCGGCTCGCTGCACATCGACGTCCAGGCCGAGCAGTTCGCGTTCTATTTCCGCTACGCCGGGGTCGATGGCGCTTTCGGCGGGACGCATCCCGAGATGATCGACGATGCGAACGGCAACTTCTTCGGCCTGGACCCCGCCAACGACACGACCGCCCGGGACGACATCGTGTCGGGTTCGCTGGTCATCCCGGTCAACCAGCCGATCCTGCTCTCGATGCATGCGAAGGACGTGGGACATGCGTTCTACGTGCCCGAGCTCCGCATCCAGCAGGACTTCGTGCCGGGGCTGGTGATCCCGCTGCATTTCACGGCGACCCACACCGGGAAGTACGAGCTCGTGTGCACGCAGCTGTGCGGACTGGGCCACTACAACATGAAGGCGTACGTGGAAGTGATGACGCCCGATCAATTCGCCCAGTGGCTCAAGGACCAGGCAGCTCAACAGTAACCTGAGCGACCCCATGCCCGAATCGCCTCACCGCCCTGCGACGTATGCGCGCGAGACCGCCGAGAAAATCACGGAGATCAAGCATCTCCCGCCGCAGGGCTTCTGGCGCAAGTACGTCTTCAGTCTCGATCACAAGGTGATCGGGAAGCAGTACCTGGGTCTCGCGCTGGTCGCGGTCTGCACCGGGATGTTCCTGTCGTGGCTGATGCGGCTGCACCTGGCGAATCCGGACCTCGCCATCCCCGGGTTGGGCAAGCTGTGGCCCAACGGCGCGCCGGGCGGCGTCATGACGCCCGAGTTCTACCTCTCGCTCATGACGATGCACGGCACGATCATGGTGTTCTTCGTGCTGACGACGGCCCCGTTCGCGGGGTTCGGCAACTTCGCGCTGCCGATCCAGATCGGGGCGGAGGACATGGCGTTCCCCCGCTTCAACATGATGTCGTTCTGGGTGACGTTCCTGGCGTTCCTGGTGCTGGTGGCCGCGTTCTTCGTGCCCGCCGGGCCCCCCATCTCGGGGTGGACCGCCTACGCGCCGCTCAGCGCCGTCGGCAAGGACGCCGGTCCAGGCCAGGGCACGGGCCAGCTCCTGTGGGCGATCTCCATCGCCATCTTCTGCGTCGGCCAGCTGCTGGGCGCGTTGAACTTCATCGCCACGACGCTCGACCTGCGCACCAAAGGGATGACGCTCGCCCGCATGCCGTATTCCACGTGGGCGTGGTTCATCACCGCAGTCATCGGCCTGGTGGCCTTTTCGGTCCTGTTGCCAGCCTGCATCCTGCTGATCCTCGATCACGTCGCCGGAACGAGCTTCTTCATCCCGGCGGGGCTCGTGATCTCCGACACCCTCCAGCCTCACACCGGCGGCTCGCCGCTGCTGTGGCAGCACCTGTTCTGGTTCTTCGGGCACCCCGAGGTGTACATCGCGATCCTGCCCGGGTTCGGCATCGTGTCGCAGATCCTCCCCGCATTCGCCCGCAAGCCGCTGCTCGGCCCCCGCGTGATGATCGGCTGCATGATCGCCATCGGCTTCCTGAGCTACATGGTGTGGGGCCACCACATGTTCCTGAGCGGTATGAACCCCTTCTCCGCCACGCTGTTCTCGGTGCCGACGCTGATCATCACGATTCCCGCGACGATCATCACGCTGCTGTGGATCGGGACGCTGTACGGCGGCAAACTGCGCTTCACCACGTCGATGCTGTTCTGTATCGGTTTCGTCTCGGTGTTCGTGAGCGGCGGCATCAGCGGGTTCTTCCTGGCGCAACCGTCGATCGACGTCTATCTGCACGGCACCTACTTCGTCGTGGGCCACTTCCACTTCGTGATGGGCGTCGCCGCGATGTTCGGCATCTTCGCCGGCACCTACTACTGGTTCCCGAAGATGTTCGGCCGCATGATGAACGAAACCCTGGGCAAGTGGCACTTCGCCCTCACGTTCATCGGCGTGTACTGCATCTTCATGCCCATGCACTATCTCGGCCTGCACGGCGACGTCCGGCGCTACTCGGCGTTCACCGACGAGTACATGAAGGGTGACATGCCGCTGCACCGCTTCATCACCATCGCCGCCCTGTTCACGGGCGCCGTGCAGCTGCTCTTCCTCTACAACCTGGTGCGCAGCCGGTTCCGCGGCGCCCCGGCGTCGGAGAATCCCTGGCAGGCCACGACGCTCGAGTGGACGACCAGCTCGCCGCCGCCGTTCGACAACTTCGGCGGCCACCATCCGGTCGTCACCCACGGGCCGAACGAGTACGGCGAGCAGGGTCCGGACGGCAGCGACCACATCATGCAGACCGCACCGGCGGGCAGATGAGCGCGCGGGTCGAGCCGGTCTCGACACCGGCGCGCACCGGCGTCTGGGTGGGCATCGCCGCGATCACGCTGATGTTCGCGGCCTTCACCGGCGCGATGGTTGTGCGCCGGACGGAAGCGGACTGGCTGCATTTCCGCCTGCCGCCCATCCTGTACGTCAACACCCTGGTTCTGCTGGCCAGCAGCGCCGCGCTGGAACGCTCCCGCGCGCGCCTCGAGGCGGGCACTCAGTGGCTCGCGTTCACCCTCGGCCTCGGGCTGCTGTTCGTGCTCGGGCAGATCCTGGCCTGGCGCAACCTCGCCACCCAGGGGCTGTTCCTCGCCACCAGCCCGTCCAGCGCCTTCTTCTACGTGTTCACGGCCGTGCATGGCACGCATCTCCTGGGCGGCATCGCCGCCCTCGCCTACGTGCTGGGCCGTGCCAGGCGCGCGCACGGCTTCGCCGGCGCGCTCGGCGCGGCAGCGCTGTACTGGCATTTCCTGACCGCCCTGTGGCTCGGTCTGCTGCTGCTCCTGACCTTGCAACTGTAACCCGATCGCGGGAGACGACGTGGCCGAATCGGCAATGATGGCGCATGCCGGACCCGGTGCACACGCCGGGGCGCAGGAGGAATCCCCCTACGGGATCCAGTCGAAGAAGCTCGCGATGTGGCTGTTCATCACCGCGGACGCTGCGACCTTTGGAGCGATTCTGTTCGCCTACGGCTATTTGCGCGTGGGCGCGGTGAACTGGAGCCGTCCGTTCGCGTTCTTCCCGAGCGTCCTGAACGGCATCGTCATGACCGTGGTGCTCCTGACGAGCAGCCTGACGATGCTGACGGCGGTCGCCGCGGCGCAGCGCGGCCGCACGGCCGCCTGCGTGCGCTGGATGGGCGTCACGGCGCTGCTGGGCACCGCGTTCGCCGCGCTGCACCTGCGCGAATGGTTCAGCATGTTTCACGAAGGCTGGAGCCCCTCCAAGAACCCGCTGGGTGGGCCGCCGCAATTCGGCGCCACCTTTTTCGGCATCACGGGGCTGCACCTGCTGCACGTCACCTGTGGGGTGCTCGCCATCGTCGTGATCGCCCTCATGGTGCGGCGCGGCCGCCTGACCGCTGCCCACGTGGAAACCACGGGGCTCTACTGGCACTTCGTCGACCTGGTGTGGATGTTCGTCTTCCCCCTCTTGTACCTCATGAACGCGCGCTGACCATGACCACTCCCTCCGAATCCCGGCACGGGCCGACGATGAAGGTCTACGTGACGGTGTGGATTGCCCTGCTCTGCCTCGTGGGCGCCGAAGTGCTGCTGGCCTATGCACACCTGCGCACACCGGTGCTGCTGGCGGCACTGCTCGTCCTAGCCGTGCTCGAAGCCGGCGTCGCGCTGCTGTTCTTCATGCACCTGCGGTACGAGCGTCCCACGCTGTTCTGGAGCCTGATCCCCGTGCTGATCTTCGTCTTCCTCCTGATGGATCACCTCTGGCCGGACGCGCTCCGGCTGTCTTCGTTGCGGGCCCCCTAATGCACCAGATGGGCGCCCTGATGGGCGGCATGCTGCTGCTGACCGTTCTGTCTGGTGTCGTGGTCACGGGAATCGCCATCATGACCTACCGCAAGCGCAACAAGGGCTCCGAGGACTGATCCGGGTCCAAACCCCGGACCACCCCGCGGCATCCTATCCGCGAACCCCTCACGGAGGAGCCGATGTCGCAGGTCCTGGCGTTGCTTGCTCTGCTCACGCTGAATCTCGGCGGCTGGGCAGTGATCACCGTAGAAGATTTGCCCGATCAGGTCCCGGTAGGCCAGCCGGTGACTCTGGATTTCACGGTACGCCAGCACGGCCACACGCTGCTCTCCAACCTGACTCCCCGGGTCACGGCCGTCGCCGGCCAGGACCAGGTGAGCGCTGCCGTGCAGTCCGGTCCTTCGGCCGGACGCTACCAGGCCTCCCTCACGCTGCCCCATGCCGGTGCGTGGACCATCACCGTGCACTCCGGCTTCGGCAACAACAACGTGACGTTGCTGCCCGTCCCCGCCGTGAACCCCGGTCGCGCCGCACCCGAGATCGCGGCGGCCGAGCGCGGACGGCGCCTCTTCGTGGCGAAGGGATGCATCACCTGCCACGTCCACCCTGAAGTCCCCTCGAGCGGCGTCGTGAACGTCGGGCCCGACCTCACGGGCCGGCGCTTCACCGGCGACTACCTGCAGCGCTTTCTGGCTGACCCGGACATCGCCACCACCCGCGGAGCCGGTGGTTTCGCGATGCCCAACCTCAATCTCGCTCCACGGGAGATCGCCGCCCTGGCGGCATTCATCAACGGTAAGGCCGCGGCGCAATCCGGCGAGTGATCCGAGCCGCCCCGGCCTCGCACAGGCCGGGGCGGTCATGGTAGTTTCTCTCCTGTCGATCGGACCAGTTCTCACCCGTGACAGGAGGAAGCGGCGCATGCGGCGTCAGGCGATCGTACTCGCGGCGGTGGCGGGCGTGCTATGGGCGTGCGGCAAGCGCGGCGCGCAGCCGCCCCAATCGGCCGCCGCATCAGGCGCGGCCCTGCTCGATCCGGGCTCGGCGGAGATGCGGGCCACCGCACCGGCATCCTACCGCGTCCGCTTCGAGACCAGCACCGGCGCATTCACGGTCGAGGTGACGCGCGCCTGGGCCCCCCTGGGCGCCGACCGGTTCTACAACCTGGTCCGGCACGGGTTCTTCGACGGGACGCGTTTCTTTCGCGTCGTGCCCGGATTCGTCGTGCAGTTCGGTCTCTCGGGTGATCCGGCGCTCAACGCGCGCTGGCGCACCGCCTCCATCCCGGACGATCCCGTGCTGCAGCACAACACCCGCGGCACCCTGACGTTCGCGACCGCCGGCCCGGCGACGCGCACCACCCAGATGTTCATCAATTTCGGAGACAACACGCGGCTCGACGCCATGGGCTTCTCCCCGCTCGGCGGTGTCGTGGAGGGGATGGACGTGGTGGACCGGATTTACGCAGGATACGGCGAGCAGCCCGACCAGGGACGGATCGAGATGCAGGGCAACGCCTACCTTCGCAGCCAGTTCCCGCAGCTCGATTCGATCGCGCACGCGACCATCGTGACCCCGTAACACGGCGTCCGCTCCGTGACCGCCGCCCCCGCAGCCCTCCATCTGCTGCTGGCGCTCGCCATCCCGCAAGCCGCGGTCCCGGGGGACTCCCTCGTCTCCGACCGCGTCACCGGTGCCCTCGGTGCTCGCCTCGACACGACGCTCGCCCGCTATGCCCAGTACGGCTTCTGGGGCAGCGTGCTGGTGGTGCGCGACCAACGCATCGTGCTGCTCAAGGGATACGGCCTGGCGGACGCGACGCGCGGCATCCGCAACACGGCTGCCACGCGCTTCGAGATGAATTCCATCACGAAGACGTTCACCGGGGCGGCCATCCTGCAGCTCGCAGCCGCCGGGCGCCTGTCGCCGGCCGACCCCGTGGAGCGCCACCTGGGGCCGTTTCCTCCGGCCAAACGCGACGCGACGATCGAGCAGCTCGCCACGCATACGTCGGGGCTCATCCAGGAGGGCAGCGATCTCGCCGGGGACAGCCGCGAGGCGTTCGTGCAGAGCGTGAAGCGCACGCCCCGGGAGTCCGCGCCCGGAGCGCGGTACCGCTATTCCAATGCCGGGTTTTCCCTGCTCGCCGCGATCGTGGAGATTGCCGGGCGGGAGCGCTACGAAGACTATGTCCGCCGCCATCTCTTCGCGCCGGCCGGGATGCACACGGCGTGCTTCCGCCCCGAGGTGCGTCCGGACGATACGCTGTCGGCGCACGGGTATGTGGGCTCGCCCGCCGGGCTGCTCCCCGGGCCGCCCAACCCCTACGTGTGGGGAACGATCGGCGCGGGCGGCGTATGGTCCACGGTCGGCGACTTGTATCGCTGGCTCGCGGCCATCGAGGAGGGACGGATCCTCCGGGATTCGGAGCGGCGGCTCCTCTTCACACCGCGCCCCGGCGAAGCGTACGGATGGCACGTGGAAACGAATGCGGCGGGGCGGCTGCAGATCGACAAGGGCGGCGGCTCGGACGATTTCGCGAGCCAGCTGCTGTACTATCCGCGCGAGCGGGTGGTGATCGTCTGGGCATCCAACAATCTGCGCCAGCGGTGGCGGCGGGCGCTCAACGGCTCTCTGCAGGCGATCATGTTCGGCGATTCCGCCACCCCCCTGCCCCCGCCCGTCGCCGAAGTCCCGGACAGCGTCCTCGCGTCCTACGCCGGTCACTACGTCGTGGGCGGCGACTCGCTGGAGCTGCGCGCCGCCCTAGAATACCTGTATGCCCGCGACAACCGGTTGGGGCTCCCAGCGGATGTCTTGTTCTTTCCGAATGGGGATGGGGAATTCACGGGGTTCGATCCACAGCGCGGAGCTCTGACCCGGCTCCGGTTCGACACCACCCGACTCGAGATCGAGCTGGCCGACGGGCGTCGGATCACGGCCGCACGGTAAGCGCCCCCCTCAGTCGAACGTCCCGCGACGAGCTCCCGATCAGCACGCGGACCGTTCCCGGCTCCACGACCCAGCGGAGAGTGCGATCGAGGAAACGCAGCTGCTCGGGGCCGAGTCGAAAAGCCACCTCTTGCTCCTCCCCCGGTGCCAGCGGCACGCGCTGAAATCCCTCGAGCTGCAGCACCGGGCGGGCCACCGAGGCCAGCTCGTCGTGAAGGTAGAGCTGCACGACCTCGTCACCCGCGACACCGCCGACGTTCTTCACCCGGCACCGCACGATCGTGCCGTCGCCCGGACCGATCGTGTCCGGCTCGATCGCGAGCCCGGAGTACGCGAACGTCGTGTAGGACAGCCCGAACCCGAACGGGAACAGCGGCTGCCCGGTGAGATCGAGGTAGTCGTCCCCCCGGCCCGTGGGCTTGTGGTCGTACACGAGCGGCAGCTGTCCCTCCGCGATCGGGAAGGTGATCGGGAGCCGACCGCCGGGATCGGCGTCGCCGAACAGCACATCGGCGACCGCCTGGCCGCCCGCTTCCCCCGGATACCAGACCTCCAACACGCCGGCGACGCAGTCGAGCCACGGCATCGTGACGGCGCTGCCGCCCACCAGGACCACGATGACCGGCGTCCCGGTGGCCGCCACCGCCCGGATCAACTCCTCCTGGTGCCCCGGCAGGCCGAGGAACGCCCGGTCCCGGAACTCCCCCTCTTCGATGCCCGCGACGACGATGGCCGCCGCGCTGGCGCGCGCCAGGCGAACCGCACTGTCGACCTGCGCCTGCCAGGGGTCGCGCACCCCCGCATCCCACACCAGCCGCACGTGCGCATTGCCGGTCGTCTCGAAGAACTCGAGCCGCACGACGTGGGTACTCCCTCCGGAGAGCGACACCTCCGCCAGATGCGTGCCCGCCGAGCGCTTCTGCCAATCGTCGATGATCAGGCTGTCGTCCAGGAACAGACGAAACCCGTCCGTCCCCTGCACCCCCAGCCGGCGGGCGCCTCCCTCGGGCACGAGGAGGCTGCCCAACCAGCGCACCGAATACCAGTCGCGGCTGAGGCCCGGGCCCGGCGACGCGAGCGTCCATGCGAAATCCACGCGATCGTCGCGGCGCACGAACCGGGGCGTGCCCTCCAACGCGATGTTGTCGAAGTACTGCGCCTCGAGGCCCGGGACACTCCGGCCGGCGGAGTCGCTGCGTAACGCGGCCGGTGGAACCGTGGTCAGCTCCCGCGGCACGCGGCCTGGCCCCGGCGTGAAGTGCACCGCTCCCGCGGGGAGCTTCGCGCGGATCCCGTCCAGGATCGAGACGACATGGTTGCCGGGTCCGCTGTAGCCGCCCAGTCGCGCCTCTACAGCATCGGTGCCGATCACGGCGACGGAACGCAGCGTATCGCGCAACGGCAGCACGCCCCGCGTGTTCTGGAGCAGCACGATCGCCTCACGCGCCGCCTCGAGGGCCAGGGTGCGGTGCGCCGCGTGGCCGTTCCAGAACGCGGCGCTGTCGGGCGATACATAGGGGTGTTCGAAGAGGCCGAGTGCCAGTTTCACGCGCAGCACCCGCACCACGGCCGAATCGATCACGGCAGCGGCGATCATGCCGCGCCGGAAGGCGTCCCAGTACGGGCGATACTGCTCGTAGGAGGACTGGAAGACGACATCGAGACCCGAGTCGAAGGCGTGCTGCGCGGCCGTGACGGTGGACGCCTCGGTCATGTGGAGCACCGTGGCCCCGCCGGTCGCCGCGGCGTCCGAGATCACGAAGCCGGAGAACCCCCAGCGCGTCTTGAGGATCTCGGTGAGGAGCCAGTGATTCTGAGTGACAGGATCCCCGTCCACCGAGTTGTACGCCGTCATCACGGAGCGGGCGCCGGCCTGGCGGATGGCCGACTCGAACGGTGGGAAGTACGTCTCCGTGAGCAGCCGCTCGTCGTCGTCGATGGGATAGCTGTCCCGCCCTCCGTCGCCCACGTTCGCAATGAAGTGTTTGGGCGTAGCCACGACACCGGCGCGCTCGAACGCCCCGACGAAGGCGCGGCCCATGGCGGACGCGAGCACCGGATCCTCTCCGTAGGTCTCTTCGACCCGGCCCCAGCGCACGTCGCGCGCCAGGTTCAGAACGGGCGAGAGTACCTGGCGGACTCCGCGGCTCCTCGCCTCCCGGGCGATCGCCCCGGCCACTCGCGCCACGAGCGCCGTATCCCACGTGGCCGCCAGGGCGATGGCCTGCGGGAACGCGCTCGCTCCCGGCTGCACCAGCCCGTGCACGGCTTCATCGAACGGAATGATCGGGATGCCGAGCCGGGTGCGCTCCACGAAGTGGCGCTGGATCGCGTTGATCCGTGCCGCCTGCGCGCGGGCGGCATCGGGCGTCGAATCCGGCGCCGTGACTTGGAGCCCGAAGATCCCGTGGGAATAGTCGTGCGCCGGGTCCTCCAGGTCGCCCGGGATCATGAACAGCTGCCAGAACTTCTCTTCCGGCGTCATGCGGCGCAGCAAGGCCTGGGCACGCTCCGCCTCACGCACGTTCGCCTGCGCCGCGGCGGGGCGAGACACCACGAGCAGCAAGAAGGCCGAACAAACCGGACTGAGGCGCATGGGAGCAACTTACCGGGCTATCTTGGTTCGATCCACCACCCGGACAGCACCATGCATAATCCGATCGCCCCCGTGGTTCTCGCCATGCTCGTCCTGGTCCCTCGCGTCGCGCCGGCACAGCAGTCGTCCGACACCAGCATCACGCTGCAGGGGTTCATGCAAGAGAATGGCGCCGAGTCGGACTGGGCGATCGTCACGCCCGTATCCGTCGCCGCGCTCGGCGCCCGCACGTTCGTGATCTCGCTCAGCCGCGCCAGCGGTCGCTGGAGCCGGTTCGCCTCCCGTTACGTCGAGGCGGGCGGGCGCCTTACCCGAACCGGGACGGGAGGCCTGGTCCTGGATGTGCAGCGCATGAAGGAAGTCGAGCCGCCGGGCACGAGTCATGCCACCTATGACCGCGGCATGACCCAGCACGCAAGTATTGCGTTGTCGGTCGTCCCCAACCGGATTTCGTGGACCGACTCCGCCGGCCACACGACGGGCGCCAACCCGGCCATCCTGTACGTGATCAAAAACGAGCGCTCGGCGCCGATCTACATCGTGCTCGGAACCAACGACCTGATCTGCCTCACCGTGCAAGGCCCGACGTCCACCTGGGACACCACGACGATGGCGCCCACCCCCAACTACCACCGGTTCGTGATCCAGCACGGGGGAGAATTCCGCCAGGCGTTGCAGCTCCCGGAAGAAGCCGCCCCCCGCCGCGGGCGCTACCTGGCGCGCATCGGCATCTGCCAGCTCGACGACTACGACATCGCGACCGAGTTCGAGGTCCTGTAGATGAGCCTGACACCAGCCACCCGCGCCATCACCCTCGGGGCCGCCGTGCTCGTGGTGATGCTCGTCCTTACGGCGGTGACCACCTCGTGGTGGAACCGACACGCCCCGGCCCTGGTGGAGGCCGACCGGGCGGCCCTGGCCGAAGGCCAGCGCTTCGGCCAGACGGCCACAGCCGCGCAATGCGTGGACGGCGTGCTGCAACGGTGGACGGCGGGCGAACGGTCGCGTGGGGCGATCCTCGCGCAACGGTACTTCCTGCAGGGCTGTCTGACCGCGAGTCCCGCCGCGACGGAGCTCTGCCCGCGCCTGGGGACGGGCGACGCCCAGCGCGGCACGGCTTGGCTCGTCCGGTTGTGCGCCGCGCGTCACGGCGACCAGAGCTGCCCGGTGTTGCTCCAGCCGCTCGCGGAGTACTGTGTCGGGCGCAGCCCCCCGTGAACCGATCGACTCGCGGTGATCCGGGGCGGAGGCTAGGTTGGGGAATCTCCCTGGAGGCACTATGACGGGCACGAATTTGATCTGGTTCCTGGTGATCGGCCTCGTGGCTGGATTCCTCGCCGGCAAGATCATGCAGGGCGCGGGCTATGGGTTGATCGGCGACCTGGTGATCGGCGTCGTCGGCGCGTTCCTGGGAGGCTGGATCTTCGGTCTGCTCCACATTGCGGCCGGCGGGCTCATTGGACTGCTCGTCATGGCGTTCGTGGGCGCCGTGGTGCTGATCTGGCTGTTGCGGCTCCTCAAACGGGCCTGACACCGGTCCCTCGCTCGATCCCGTCCAAGGGCCCTCCGAACCGGAGGGCCCTGTGGCTCGTCGCGCTGCTCGCATCGCCGCTCGGCGCCGCGGCGCAGCGTCCCCCCGTACCAGATTCCGTCGATCGGTTCGTCGTCGCCGAGATGCGACGCCAGCGCATTCCCGGCCTTGCGCTGGCCGTGGTGTCGCACGGCCGTGTCATCAAGGCCCGGGGCTACGGCTTCGCCAACGTCGAGCTACGCGTGCCGGCGACCGACTCGACCGTTTTCCAGTCGGGGTCCGTGGGCAAGCAGTTCACGGCGGCCGGCGTGTTGCTGCTGGTCGAGAATGGCAAGTTGGGACTCGACGACGCCATCACGAAGTACCTTCCCGAGGGAGACACGGTCTGGCGTGGCATCACCGTGCGCTACCTGCTCACGCATACCTCCGGCATCCACGAGTACGAGGAGGACGCGGATTCGAGTCTGGTGGACATGCGCCACGACTACACGGAGGACGACCTGGTGCGCGTGGCGGCACGCCACGCCCTCGATTTCGCTCCGGGGACGCGCTGGAGCTATAGCAACACCGGGTACATGCTGCTGGGCGTCATCATTCACCGGGTTTCCGGAACGTTCTACGGCGATCTGCTGAGCGAGCGAGTCTTCAAGCCGCTCGGCATGGGGACGGCCCGCGTCATCAGTGAGGCCGACATCGTCCACAACCGGGCGAGTGGGTACCGCCTGGTGGATGGACAGCTCAAGAATCAGGAATGGGTAGCGCCGTCACTCAACACGACGGCCGATGGCGCCCTGTACCTGACGGTGCGGGATCTCGCGGCGTGGGACCGCGGACTCACCGAGGGGCGGATCCTCTCGTCCAAGAGCCGGACCGCGATGTGGACGCCGGCCCGGTTGACCGGCGACGGGAGCGTGGACTACGGCTTCGGGTGGCGGGTCGCGCCGTATCGCGGACATCGCGCCATCGGCCATACGGGCTCGTGGCAGGGGTTCAAGGCGGCGATCCAGCGCTTCCCGGATGACAGCCTCACCGTGATCGTGCTCGCCAATCTGGCCGAGGCGCGGCCCCTCGCGATCGGATACGGGGTGGCAGGCGTGTACAGGCGTGGCCTCGTCCCGCCGCACGCCTTACCGGCTGCTAGGGATTCCTTGCTGGCGGGGAGATTGGTGGCGTTCCTCGGAAGCCTCGCCGGCCCCACCGACAGCGGCGCTCCTGCGGCTCGCGGCTACCGTGAGACGCTGCTGCCGCAGGATGGCCGGAGCCTGGCCGGCCTGCTGGCCAAACATCCGGCCACGACCTTCCATGGATGCGACGACGTCGCCCGGCTGGAAGTGGAGCGGCACGGGGTCCGCGTGGCGCGCTCCTGCTATCTGTCGATCGCCGGCACGGACGGCCCCACGCTCGTGACCTTCTGGCTCGGGGCCAAGGGCGAGGTGGCCGACGTGTCGGACTACGGCTACTGACGCGGGGACTCAGACGCCCGGCCGGAGCACCGCCAGGACGATGATCGCGATCAGTCCGGACTTCTGGACGATGTGAAACAGGGTCAACCGTCGCAGTGCCGCCGCGACTCCGGGGTCGTTCGACCCTCCAGCCGCGAGCGCCTTCTGCAGTGAAGCCCCCGCCGGACGCGCGATGATCGGTCCGGCGAGGACGAGCACGAAGAAGAGCCCGAGCTTCACCATGAGCCAGGTGTGGCCCCAGTCCGCCCACTGCCGCTCGACCAGGAGTCCCACCCCCGTCAGCGCCATGAGACCCGCCCCCAGCTGTGCCGTCAGGGCGAAGCGCATCATCGTCCCGGCCAGGGCCGAGGCCTCGGCCGCGGACCGGCGCACCGCGTCGTTCACCGCGGTCTGCAGCACCATTGCGCCTACGCCACCGCCGGCGAGAATCGTCAGGCAGACGAGATGCAGCGCCAGCGTAACGCCCATGAAGGTCCACGTCACGGCGTCGGGCCTCCGAGGTTGGCCAGGGCGAAGGCGTATTCGTCCGCGATCTCGGCGATGACGCGGTCCGTCGGGCGGTAGCCGTGGCTGCCCGAGGTCTCCACCCGGATGAGCGTCGGATGGGAACAGCCCTGCGCCGCCTGGAGCGTGGCCGCGAACTTGAACGAGTGCCCGGGCACCACGCGATCGTCGTGGTCGGCGGTCGTGACCAGCGTCGCGGGGTAGCAGGTCCCCGCTTTCAGGTTGTGCAACGGCGAATAGGCCAGCAGATACCCGACGTCGCTCGAGTCATCGGCGGAGCCGTATTCGACCGCCCAATACTTGCCGCCGGTAAACCGCTGATAGCGCATCATGTCCATGACGCCGACCGCGGGCAGCGCTACGCCGAACAGCTCGGGGCGCTGTGTCATGGCGGCGCCCACCAGGAGGCCGCCGTTCGAGCCGCCCTGGATCGCGAGCGTGCGCGGCGTGGCGTACCCTTCGCTCACCAGGAATTCCGCCGCGGCGAGGAAGTCGTCGAACACCGTCTGCTTCTTCTCCAGCATGCCGGCGTGATGCCACGCTTCGCCGTATTCCCCGCCGCCACGCAGGTTGGCCACCGCGTACACCCCGCCCAGCTCGAGCCACGCCGCGACGGCCGGCGAGTAGAAGGGTGTCAAGCTGATGTCGAAACCGCCGTAGCCGTACAGCAGCGTGGGGTGACTGCCGTCCTTGGCGATGCCTTTGCGTGCCGTGATGAAGATCGGCACCCGTGTGCCGTCCTTCGACTGGTAGAATGTGGCGCGGGTCTCGTAGCGTGAGGGATCGAACGGCGTCGTCACCGGCTGAAACGGCTCGAGTTTCCCCGCCCCCAGGTCGTAGCGGTACACCGTGGGGGGGCGGAGGTAGGAGCTGAAGGAAAAGAAGAAATCGTTGCCGTCGGTGCGGCCGGAGAGGCCGGCGGCGCTCCCGACGTCGGAGAGCGGCACGTCCCCGTGCGGCGCGCCGGCGAGGTCATACAGGCGGATGCGACTCTGGACGTCCACCAGGTACCCCAGGACGAGCCGGTCCCCCACGATCAGGGAGGCGCTCAACACGTCCGGCCCCTCGGGAACGATGGTGCGCCAATGCGTCCGGTCGCTGTCGCCCACGGCGGCCGCGACGATGCGGCCGCGGGGCGCCATCCAGTTGGTGAACAGATACAACGTGTCGCGCACGACGCCGAGCGGGTTGTAGTCGGCGTCCTCGGCGAGCGTGACCGGACGCAGCGGAGCCGCGAGGTCCGGGTGGCGCGGGTCCTTCAGGTCGGCCAGCCAGACCCGGTTGTTCGAGGTGCCGCTCGCGGAGGTCACGAACAACCAGCGTCCATCGTCCGAGGTCCCACCGCCCACGAAGGCGGTGGAGTCGTCGGCGCGCTCGAACACCATGCGGTCAGCGGCCGCGCCGACGGTGTGGTACCACAGCTGGTGGTGGGTGTTGGCGTCGCGCAGACTGGCGTGTTCGGCCGAGCTGCGGAAACGCGAGTAGTAGAACCCCTTGCTGTCCTGCGTCCATGACATCCCCGTGAACTTCACGTGGGCGACGACGTCGGGCAGATCCCGACCGCTGACGAGGTCGCGCAGGTGAATGTCCTGCAGGTCCGAGCCGCCCGCCGCCGTCGTGTAGCCCAGGGTCCGTCCGTCGGGCGACACCGACCATTGTGCCACGGCGGTCGAGCCGTCGGGGAAGAGCGCGTTGGGATCGAGCACCGCGACCGGCTCGGCCCCTGCCGCGCTCGCGCGGAACAGGACCGATTGCCGCTGTAGCCCCGAATTCTTGCGGAACCAGAGCTGGCCCGCTTCCCGCACGGGGACGCTCACCTTCGGATAGTTCCACAGCGCGGTGAGACGGGCGCGAATCGAGTCGCGCTGCGGCAGCCGCGAGAGGTAGCCGAAGGTGAGCGCGTTCTCGGCATCCACCCAGCTCTTGGTCGCCGGGGCGTCGAGATCCTCGAGCCAGCGATACGGATCCGCCACGTGGTGGCCGAAATAGTCGTCCGCGACGTCGCCCTTGGGGGCGGGCGGATACTGCAGCTGCTGGGCGGCGACCGGCACGGCGACGAGCAGCGCCAGGGCGAGCACGAGATCTCGGGAGCACATGCGCATGGGGCAACTCCTATCGGCGTGAACGCAGCGGTGGCTACAAGTCTGGCGGCAATCGGCCGTGGCGGCAACTCGGGTGGGACGCGTCAGGTCGTCGGGTGGTACACACCCCAGACCGCGCGCAACACGTCGCTGGTCTCCCCGACGGTCGCGCGGGCCCGCACCGCGGCGAGAATCCGCGGCATGAGCGGGGCCTCCGCCGTCTTCGCCGCTTCTCGAAGATCCGCCAGGGCACGTTGGACCGCGACCGCATCGCGCCGCGCCCGCGCCTCGACCACGCGACGGCGCTGTCCCTCGGCGAGAGCCTGGTAATCGGGCTGCACGACCGTCGGTACCCCCGTGCCGTCGTCGAAGCGGTTCACCCCCACGACCACCTGCTCCCCCGACTCCACCTTGCGCTGCTGGTCGTACGCGCTCCGGGCAATGGCCTCCTGAAAGTACCCGCGCTCGATGGCGCGCGCCGCGCCGCCGAGCGTCTCCACCTGCTCGATGAGCGCCGTCGCCTCACGCTCCAGGTCGTCGGTGAGTCGCTCGACGTACCAGCTCCCGCCCACGGGATCCACGACGTCGGGGACGCCCGTCTCGTGCGCCAATACCTGCTGCGTGCGCAGCGCCAGCGTGGCACTGGCCTGCGTCGGCAGGGCCAGCGCCTCGTCGTAGGAGTTCGTGTGCAACGACTGGGTGCCGCCCAGCACCGCCGCCAGCGCCTGGATCGCCACGCGCACCACGTTGTTCACCGGCTGCTGGGCGGTGAGCGTCGCGCCCCCGGTCTGCGTGTGAAATCGCAGCCGACATGCCTCTTCACCGGCCTTGAACCGCTCCCGCATGAGGCGCGCCCACAGGCGGCGCGCGGCGCGGAATTTCGCGACCTCTTCGAACAGGTCGGTATAGCCCGCGAAGAAGAACGACAGACGCGGCGCGAAGCGGTTCACATCGAGCCCGGCGGCCACCGCCCGGCGCACGTATTCGAGGCCGTCGGCGAAGGTGAAGGCCAGCTCCTGCACCGCCGTCGCACCCGCTTCGCGGATGTGGTAGCCTGAGATCGAAATGGGATTGAACTTCATGGTTTCGTCGGACACGAAGCGGAAGACGTCGACGATCAACCGCAGCGATGGCTCGGGGGGATAGATGTAGGTGCCGCGCGCGATGAATTCCTTCAGGATGTCGTTCTGGATGGTCCCCTGAAGCGCCTTCGGGGGGACACCCTGCTCTTCCCCCACCACGATATACATCGCGAGCAGAATGGCGGCCGTCGCGTTGATCGTCATCGAGGTGGAGACCTTGTCCAGCGGGATCTCGTGAAACAGCCGCTCGAGATCGTCCACCGTATCGATCGCCACACCGGCGCGCCCGACTTCCCCTTCGGCCATCGCGTGGTCCGAATCGTACCCCATCTGGGTCGGCAAATCGAACGCGACCGACAGGCCCGTCTGGCCCGCCGCCAGCAGATGCCGGAATCGCGCGTTGGTTTCTTCGGCGGTGCCGAAGCCCGCGTACTGGCGCATGGTCCAGAGGCGCCCCCGGTACATCGTGGGGTGGACGCCGCGGGTGAAGGGGAATTGTCCCGGCTCGCCGAGCTGCTGGGCCGGATCCGCCGGCCAGTCGTTCGGACCGTAGACCGGGCGCCGCTCGCTCACGTGCGCGCCGGCTCCGCGGAGAGGATCTCGGTGGCGAGCTCCACGTCGTGGCGGCTGCCGATCACGAGCGGCACGCGCTGGTGCAGCGTCTTCGGCATGATGTCGAGAATCGGCCGGCGGCCATCGGTGGCCAGACCACCAGCCTGCTCCGCGATCAGCGCGAGCGGCGCGGCCTCGTAGAGCAGGCGGAGCTTGCCCTGCGGATTCTTGGTGTCGGCCGGATAGAGGAAGATCCCACCCGACACCAGGTTGCGGTGAAAGTCGGCCACCAGCGATCCGATGTACCGCGCGTTCTTCGCCCTGGCTCCCGACTTGAACGCGGCCACGACCTTGTGCACCGGATCCGACCAGCGGTCCCAATAGCTCTCGTTGACGCTGTAATACCGGCCGACCTCGGGCGTGCGGAAATTCGCGTGCGACAACAGGAACTCGCCGATCGAGGGCTCGAGGGTGAAGCCGTGCACCCCCTTGCCGGTCGTGTAGACGAGCATCGTGCTCGAACCGTACAGGATGTACCCTGCGGCGACCTGCGTCCGTCCCGGCTGCAGGCAGTCCGCCAGCGTCCCCGGCCCCCCTTCGGGGGTGATGCGGCGGTGAATCGAGAAGATCGTCCCGATCGAGACGTTCACATCGATGTTGCTCGAGCCGTCGAGCGGGTCGTACAACAGAACGTACTTCCCCACCGGCAGGCCTGCGGGGACGGGCACCGGCTCTTCGTCTTCCTCGGAGGCGAGCACGCAGGTCCGCCCCGTGTGCTGCACACTGTTGCGCACCGTCTCGTTGGCGAACACGTCGAGCTTCTGCTGCAGCTCGCCCTGGATGTTCATCGTGCCCTGCTCGCCGAGGATGTCGGAGAGGCCGGCTCGGCGCACGTTGCGGGAGATGATCTTGGCGGCGAGACAGACATCGTACAGTAGGTTCGACAGCTCGCCGGTCGCTTCCGGGAACTGCCGCTCCTGCTCGATGATGAACCGCTCAATGGTGACGACGGAAGTCGATGAGTGCACGGTGGCCGTCGGTGGTGAAGGTGATGGTGCCCAGCTGATCGGTCCGCAGCGTCGTCACATGATGTTGCAGGAGTCGGGCCACCACCTCCGGCGCCGGGTGGCCGTACGTATTGTGCGCTCCCACGCTGATCACCGCTTCGGCGGGGCTCAGCTCGCTCAACCATGCGTCGGACGTCGCCGACCGGCTGCCGTGGTGTCCCACCTTCAGGAGGTCGACGTGCCCCACGCGACCCGTCAACCGGGCTTCCACGGGGAGTCCCGCGTCGCCTGCGAACAGCAGCCGCGTCGCGCCATAGGAAACGAGCAGCACGACGCTCTCCTCATTCAGGTCGTCCTGCTGCGCGACCCAGGCGCTGTCGGGGCTCAGGACCTGGAACGTCACCCCATCCAACTCGACCCGATCGCCGGTGCGCGCCGGGTGCCACGTGGCACCGTCCCGCTCCACGTCGGCGAGAAACTCCAGGTAGGTGGGCCGGCTCACGGGCTTCCCGGGCTCCAGCACGATTTTGGGGGGCAGCGCCTCGATCACGGCCGGCAGCCCGCCCATGTGATCGTCGTGCCCATGCGTCAGGACCACCAGCGACAGGGCGCCGGCGCCCAGTCGCCGGAGAAACGGCAACACCACCCGCCGACCGGCATCTCCCTCCGGCGTCCGCGGCCCGCCGTCGATCAACACCCAGTGTCCGGCGGGGGTGCGCAGCGCCGCGGCGTCGCCCTGGCCGACGTCGAGAAAATGTACGGTGAGAACGCCGTCGCTGTCACTGGGCGCTCGAGCGACGACGGAGCCCCAGGCGAGCGCCGCCGCGGCGAAGCCCATCCGCGCGGCGATGAGCCACAGACGGCGCGGCGAATTCCACAGCCACCACGCCACCGCCAGTACCCCAACCCAGATGAGGGCCGCGGGCCACCCCGGAATCGCGATGACGTGCCCGCCCGGGACGCGCGCCGCCACGCCGGCCACGAGGTCGAGCAGGGCCAGCACGAATCCCGACCCCGCGGCGAGCAGCGCGGCGAGGGACGGCACCAGGCCCGCGAGCGCCAGCGCCACCATCACACCGGGGACCGCGACGGCGCCCAGCGGAATGGCGAGCAGATTCGCCACCACACCGATCGGCGCGACCGTGCCGAAGACGAACGCGGTAATCGGCGCGGTCACGAGCGTCGCCGCCACTGCAGGCGCGACGAGTCGCACGAGCGGCGGACCGGTGACCGCCCGCCCGGCCCAAATGACGGCCGCGATGGCCGATACCGAGAGCCACGCCCCGACCGAGCGGATGGCCCACGGATCGCTCACGAGCACGATGAGCGCCGCCAGCGCCACCGTGCCGCGCGGGGCCACGACCCGTTGGCGCCAGCGTGCCACGCCGTCCACCGCGAGCATCACGCCCGCGCGCATCGCGGGCGCGGGGAAGCCGATCATCCAGCAGTAGGCGAACACCGCGAGGGCGGAGCAGACGAGTCGCGCCCGCGGCGGGATGCCGGCCAGGCGCAACAGCAGCACGAGCCAGGCCGCGAAGAAGCCGACGTGCAATCCCGAGATGGACAGGATGTGAGACAGACCCGAGCGGGCATAGCGCTCGCGCAGATCGGAATCGAGATCGGCCGTCCGCCCGATGACGAGGGCATCGACGAGCGGGGCGCGACCTCCGAACAGTGACCGGCTGCGCGCCGAGATCCGATCCCGCAGGCCGCCGCGTCCGCGCCGTGTGCCGTCCAGCAGGCGAGCGGACCGCACGCGCAACAGGCCGCGCTCGGCGTCCCCCAGATACGGCCCCGCCACGAGCCAGGTCGTGCCACCCGCCGCCCGCTTCGCCGCCGGCCAGCGCAGCATGACGGAACCGCCGCACGGACCGCCCTCCACCTGCGCTTCGACGATACCACCGTCGTCGGCAACCGGATCCAGGAGCCGCACGATCCCGGCGCGCGTGCCTCGTCCCCCCTCCCCCGACCCCCGTCCCCAGATTCCGGCGCACCCCGCGTCGCGGCGCGCGACGGCCGCCGCGCCCCACAACAAGCCGGCGAGTGCCGCCAGTCCCAACGCCCCGGCGACCGGAGCCCGTTTCGCCACGAGGATCGCGCCCGCCAGCACCGGCACTCCAACACCCCACGTCCCTGCATCCCACGCCCCGCCAAACGCCGCGAGGCCGGCCCACAGGCCGGCCCCGAAGCAGATCGCGATCCACAGGAGCGGCGGGCGCACCGCCGCCTCACTGCCTCAGGGCAGCGTGATGGGTTTCGCTCCGCAGCGCGGCGCCAGCGCCACGCGGCGGAAGCCCTCGATGAGGATGACGGTGAACTTCGCCGACTCCTGGTCGGTGCCCATCGTGAGGCCGGTGAGGATCTCCCCGGCCCGCGTGGACACGTAGTGCGGCGACAACCGGTTCAGCGC
>Ga0326730_1000111_pt1 | contig 24952 bp, 17 predicted proteins | sample MHFSIPfraction_3_FD_207740 | JGI IMG/M metagenome (GOLD analysis project Ga0326730, IMG submission 207740) | Lab enriched peat soil microbial communities from Michigan Hollow, Ithaca, NY, United States - MHF7AN SIP fraction | ecosystem: Environmental > Terrestrial > Soil > Wetlands > Peat...
GGACCCGGCCGTCGGCCATCGCCGCCTCGTGCGCCTTCCGGAAGGCGGCCGTGAGCCGCCGGACCCGGGCCTCGAGGGTTCGGAGCGCGGGCACGGTGAAGAACCTCGGCCGGAGCACGGTACAGAGCGCCCGGTCGCCGAAGACCAGGTTCCTCCGCCGGAGCTGGTCGTCCAGCATGGCGTGGGAGGCCTGCGCCAGGTCGGCGTTGGAGAGCAGGTCGTGGTAGTGAGAGATCGCGTTGTGCATGGCGTTCGTCATCCCGACTCCGAGCGCAGCGAGGGGAGGGATCTAGGTAGCCTTCGGTAGATCCCTCCCCCTCGCGCCGCTCGGGGTCGGGATGACGGGCTCAGCTCCGTCGAGTCGACACGAACATCCCGGCCCACCCCGACTGGTCCACCTGCCGCCGGCCGCTCTTGGCCAGCCGGATCACCAGGTCGGCCATGTGGGTCACGACCCACTCGAAATACGGTGGGGTCAGCGAATAGACATCCATGTCCGGCGCCGGGTTCATGAAGTCGATGGCGTAGGGCACGCTGCCCCGGATGGCGAACTCGATCGAGTTCATGTCGTACCCCAGCGCGCGCACGATAGTAGTGGCATCGCGCACCACCCGCTCCCGGAGCGGCGGAGCCAGATAGTTCTCACCCGGGTGATAGCGGCGGGCCTTGGGATCGTAGCCCATCACCAGGATCTCCTCCTGGCCCAGGCACATGCAGCGGACGAACTGCTCGAACTGGATGAACTCCTGCACGATCATGGTGAGCAGGCCGGACTGGTCGTAGTTCCGAATCAGCTCTTCCAGCGAGTGGCAGATGTAGACGTCCCGCCAGCCGCCGCCATGCGCGTCCTTGAGCACGCACGGCAGCCCTACGTGCCGGACGATGCCCTCCCAGTCGAGCGGGTACTGCAGGTTCTTGAGGCTCTCGTCGGGCACGATGCCCTTGATGTAGTCCTTGTTGGGCAGCACCACGGTTTTGGGGCTGGCCAGTCCGAGCCTGGTGATCAGCGCCGCCCCGAAGAACTTGTCGTCGGCGGTCCACATCAGCGGATTGTTGACCACCGCCGCCCCCTGCAGCAGGCACTGCTTGAGGTAGGAGCGGTAAAACGGCACCTCGTGGGAGATGCGATCGACGATCACGTCGTAGGGGCACGGCTGGTCCATCGCCACCCCGCCGATCGAGACCATTTCCGCAGTGACGCCGGCGGCGCGGCGGTTGACTTCATCGATGAACGCCGGCGGGAAACTCCACTCCCGGCCGACGAGAAGGCCGACACGCTTCGACATGGGTTCGCTTTGATTCGGAGTTTCGGTTAAGTGGCCGTTAGCCGTTGGCCGTTGGCCATTGGCCATTAGCTGCAGTGTTTCAGCGCAGCCTCCGGTGGGCTTCGGCGGTTACCAGCCGATCGCCCGAGCCGAACAGCCAACGGCCAATGGCCAACGGCCAGCCTCTCAGTCATGCCCCCGCAGGTAGACCCTGACCATCTGCTCCCAATACGGCCAGTCATGCGCATGTCCGTCCCAGGCCCGCAGCGCGTTGCCGATCCCCTTCTGCCACAGGAGGGCCGAGAAGTCCTCGTTGTTCTGGTACATGGGATCGTCTCTGCCGATGGCGAGGATGATGTCCTGCCGCTTGAACGCGGCGAGGCGGCCGGGTTCGTGCTCATGCCGCATGAACGCCATGGGATTGACGGCGTAGACGGTGTCGTCGGCGTATCCGCCGGTCATCCGGGTGATGTCGTACAACCCGCTCATGCCCAGAATGCGCCCCACCGTCTCGGGATACTTGAGGCCGTAAGTCATCGCGTGACTCGCACCCAGGCTCGCGCCGGTGGCGATCACGAACGGACTGGGGTTCCGCGAGATGGTAAACGGAATGACTTCTTCCCGCACGTACCTGTAATAGAGCACGTGAACCCAGGCTCGGTGTCCCGGGTGTACCGACTCGCTGCCCCAGTTCTCGGTGTGAGGCTGGTCCAGGCAGAACAGCTGGATCCAGCCCTGCTCGATGTGATCCCCCAGCACCTCGTGCATCCGCCGGTCGGGCCACTCCCGGTAGGTCCCCATGCTGGTCGGAAAGACCAACACCCGCGCGCCCGCGTGCCCCACCACCTGCAGGGTCATCTCGCGGCCGAGGATCGGGCTCTGCCAGGTGTGGATGTGGTGGTGCATTTCGGAGGCGTCAGGCGCAAGGCGTCAGGCGTCAGGTCGAATTGCCGTGGGGTCAGGGGAGGGAATCTACCTCCAAACTGCCTTTCCTCCATGCCCCTCCCCACCACCTCCCGACGCCTGACGCCTTGCGCCTGACGCCTCGACGCCCTCGTCGCCTCGTCGCCCCAAATCCCCTGACGCCTGCCGTCTGACGCCTTACCTTCCTCCCCCATGCCCAACCCCATCCGGTTCGTCTTCGGCGTTCACCTGCACCAGCCGGTGGGCAACTTCGATTCGGTCTTTCAACAGCACCTCGAGGAGGTCTACCAGCCGTTCCTGGAGCGGGCCGAGGCCGATGGCTTCCTCCCGGTGGTGCTGCACCTGTCGGGTCCGCTGCTCGAGTGGCTGGAGCGGCATGGCACGGACTACCTGGACCAGCTGGGCCGGTTGGTGGCGGACGGGAAGGTGGAGCTGCTGCTGGCCGGCATGTACGAGCCGGTGCTGGCTGCGCTCCCGCGGCCGGATCGGGTCGAGCAGATCGGCTGGCTGCGCGAGGCGATCCTCCACCGGTTCGGGGTGAAGGCCACCGGCTTGTGGCTCACCGAGCGGGTATGGGAGCCCGAGCTGACCGCCGACCTGGCGGACGCCGGGGTGCGCTACGCGCTGGTTGACGATCGCCACTTCCTGGTCACCGGCTTCGAGCGGCACCAGCTGCACGTTCCCTACATCACCGAGAGTGACGGCCGCCGGGTCGCCCTCTTCTCCATCGACGAGCGGCTGCGCTACCTCATCCCGTTCCGGCCGCCGGAAGAGACCGCGGCGTACCTCCGGGAGCTGGCGGCACAGGGGGCGCCGCTGGCGGTGCTGGCGGATGACGGCGAGAAGTTCGGCGGCTGGCCGGGAACCCGCGAATGGGTCTACGAGCGCGGCTGGCTGGACCGGTTCTTCACCACCATGGCCGGGCTGGTGCGGAGCGGCGAGGTGCGGCTCACCACCCTGACCGAGACGCTGGACGCGGTGCCGCCGGGTGGCCTGGCCTACCTGCCGACCGCCTCCTACCGGGAAATGGAAGGGTGGTCGCTGCCTCCCGGCCCGGCCCGCCGACTGGCGGCGCTGGAGCAGTCGTTCGGGGAGGAGCGGCTCGCCGGGCCGGAGGGTGCCCTGCTGCGGGGCGCGCACTGGCTCAACTTCATGGTCAAGTACTCCGAAGCCAACCGGATGCATAAGGTGATGGCGGCCCTTTCGGTCCGCTGCCGCGCGGCCGGGGACCCGCCGGAGGCCCGGCGGGCCATCGGCCGGGCCCAGTGCAACGACGCCTACTGGCACGGCGTGTTCGGCGGCCTCTACCTGCCACACCTGCGCCATGCCATCTGGCGCGAGCTCGCCCGGGCGGAGGCGATTCTGCGGCGGGGGGAGGACCTCGACTGGGAGGTGCTGGACCTCAATGCCGACGGCGCCCCCGAGATCTGGATTCACTCGAGCGCGTCGAGCGTGGTGATCGCCCCGACCCGCGGCGGTGCCATCGAGGTGCTGCTCCACTTTGGCCGCGGCATGAACCTCGCCGACGCTCTCACCCGCCGGCTGGAGGCCTACCATGGCGACGTGCCGGAAGGGGGCGACCGGGCTCCCGGCGCCCACGACAGTGAGTCCGGCCTCAACCTGGACGAGCGCCCTCCGATAGATCCGCACGACCGCGCCCTGTTCGTGGAATGGCTCGCCCAGGAATCGCCGGCCGAGCGCCAGCTGGTTGCCGGGTCGCAACCCATGCTCCGCTCCTGGGCCCGGGCCCGCTGCCGCTTCGAGGTGAGCCGCGCCGGCAATGAGGTCGTAACCGCGCTCACCACCCCCGACGGTCTGACAAAGACGCTGCGCGTCTCGCCCGACGGAAGCGTGAGGGTGGACTACCGCTGGGACCCGGCCTGGGCGCCGGAGGGGTGGTTTGTCGCCGAGCTGTCCCTGGGTCACCCCGCGCTCGCCCATCCCGAGCCGGCGGCAGAGACTGTTGCCTATCCCATCGAGACGTTGGCCAAGTCGGAGCGCGGGTTCGACCGGACCCGCCAGGGAGAGTGCCTCACCTTCGCGTGGCCGGCGCGGCAGGGCACCGCCTCGATCCGCCTCCTTCCGCACGCGCCGTGACCCGAGCGCCTGGCTTCGGCACTGCCTGGCTGCAGCGGGCCCGGATCATCGCACAGCTGGGCTACCTCGCCATTCTGCTGCTCGCCACACTGACGCCATTTGCAGCCGACACCGACTCCGGCAATGTGGCCCAGCGGCTCAGCCGGGCACTGCACCCCACTCTCGGCGGTGGTGATGTCATCGACGGAGCGAGGAACATCGTACTGTTCGCCGGCTGGGGCGCGGTCTGGGCCCTGACGGCGAGCACCACGCTCCGCCGGATCGTGCTGGACGCGACCCTCACCGGAGCGGCGGTCAGCACCCTGGTCGAGACCCTCCAGCTGTTCTCCAGCAATCGTGTGGCCAGCCTGGTGGACGTGGCCACCAACACCGCCGGCGCCTTTGCCGGAGCATTGGGCCTGCTGATGGTCGCCGCGCTCGCCAACGAGCGCCGCGGTGCCAGATCTTTCGTCGGCATGCCCGCCCTCTTCTTCGGGGCGAGCTACTGCACCGCGGCCTGGCTGGAGGCGGTGATCCCGCTCTTCCGGCACGACAGCCTGGTGCTCGCCGGGGGGCCGGCCGCCCGCCTGGCCGCGGCGCTGTCCGCCTTCCGGCTGGATTCAGTGCTCGATCTCCCCTTGACCGACCTTCCCCTGTTTGTTCCCGCGGGCGCGCTGGCGGTCGCGGCGCTGGCGGAGCACGGTGTCCCGTACCATGCAGCGAGAGGCCGGGTCATTCTCTGGGGACTGGTTCTGGCGGGAGTCGCCGAGCTGCTGCATGGACCTGTCGGGCAGCCGATCAGTGCCGGCTCTGCCCTGCTGCACGCGCTCGCCATCGCCGTCGGTGCCTGGGCCGCCGCCCGGTGGCTCTCTCCGCTGACGGTGGCACTGCGCGGCGCCGACCGGCCGCGGGGCCTGGTCATCGTCTATGCGGCCATCCTGGCGTGCTGGGCCTGGCGGCCGTTCCTGCCGGAGGACCAGCTCGGCTCGATCATCGCCAAGGTGACGCGCGACTGGTACGTTCCCCTCCGCGCGCTGGGCGGCCAGCAGGACTTCTTCAGCGTGGTGGACGTCTGCGCGCCGTTCTTCCTGTACCTCCCGCTGGGCGGGCTGCTCGCCGTCTGGCCCTGGCGGCGTCAGGGTGCCTGGTCCGGTCCCTGGCCCGGAGTGTGGCTGGCGCTGGGCCTGGAGTTCTCCCAGGTCCTGGTTCTCGGCCGGTTCCTGGACATCACCGATTGCATGGTCACGGCAAGCGGCGTGCTGGTGGGGTGGGCGATCTTTCGGCGGGCCGGGTACCGGACGTACGGGGAGATGTTTCCGGTGAAGTAGTTCCGAGTTCCGAGTTCCGAGTGCGAAGCGGCAGAATCGCACAGCTGTCCGGCGTTGCGGCCTCCTTCGACTCGGAACTCGGAACTCGGAACTTGTTCCCTCAGCCGTACCCCGTCTCCGCTTCCAGCACAGCCAGCGTGCGGCCATACAGCTGCTCGACCTCGGCGTGGCTGTTGCCCACCGCCGTGAGACCCAGCTTGCCGTGCTGGGACAGGGCCCCGATCAGATGGAAGAGCACTCCTGATTCGCGCGGCTGGTCGAACCCCAGGCGGTTGATAGTGAGAATCTCGATCAGGTCCTCCGGCGAGAGCCCGCGATACCGTGGCGAGTGCAGGTTGTCGGTGGCGCGGTAGAACTTGGGCCGGCCGCTGGCGGAGAGATACTGCCCGGTGGGGACGTCGAGTTCCCCTCCGGTGAGAAACCGGAGGGCGAGGAACGGGTGGGTGGTTCCGCCCAGCCGCAGGTTGATTTCGATCGCGTAGGTCCGCCAGGCATCGGCCGGACCATCGCGCGCCACCATGAAGTCCACCCCGAACCGGCTTACCACTCCGTGCCGGGCGAGCACCTCGCCGACCCGAAGCCCCGCCGCCTGGACATCCACCCGGTAGTCGTCATCGGCCGGGAACCGGCAGCCCTCGAATACCTGGCCGGACTCGCCTCCGAGTATCTGGTCGTGCGTTGAAATGGGGAGCACTTCTCCGTGCGGTCCGGTGCGGAGCTGGGCGCTGGGCGAGCGTACCTCCGCCCCCTCGACGAACTCCTCCACGATCCCGCCCTCTCGCGTGAAGCTGGCGAGGAACGACTCCACCGTTTCTCCCGGCGCCACGCAGCGGATCTCCCGCATCGCTTTCTCCAGGGAACTCCTTCCCTGGCCGGCCGGGTAGCGGAAGATCGCGTTTCCCTCTCCCGAGAAGCCGTTGTTCTGCTTGATCACCGCTCGCCGGATCCCCGGCCGCCGCCGCCGGAGCTGGCCCAGCGCGTCCACGATCTCACGCGCGTCCCACAGGTCCTCGAACCCCTCGGGAAGCGGTACTTCCGCCTCGCGAAACACCTTTCTGCCGCCGGACTTGGTTCCCAGGTGCGCCAGCCCCGGGTCCACTCCATTGAGCGGAATGCCGAGCAGCACGGCGAGCCGCCGCTCCAGCGGGGTCGCGTTGAAGACGCTGAGGTATGCGCTCCCGGGGTCGGGGATGCCGCAGCGGATCCGCTCGATCAAGCGGGGACGTTCCAGGATCTTCTGGGTCAGCGGGCGGGGCGACGCGTCGTAAGCCGACAGCATGGTGAGCCGGTTCCGGGCATGGCTTGCCGGCACCCCCGGGAGCACCTGCAGCAGGTAGTCCACGATCATCGGGTGGACCGGCTGCGAGGTCACGTATACCACGTGGGCCCGCGGATTCCGGAGCCGGATGAGCAGGTAGAGCAGCCGCTCCTCGTAGTAGACCGCGCCCTCGAGCTTCCGCAACCCCTCTTCTTCGAGCGTAAGAGAAGGCACCACCACGGTGGTGCAGGCGGCGCTGCTGTCGGCGGTGAGCAGGTCCCACACCCGCGCAAGCCGCGGCTTGAGACGCTCGAAGGTCGCGAGCTCCTCTTCCAGGGACAGCTGGCTGGCAAACGGCGGATGAGGAATCACCAGGAATCCGTGGCAGCGGTGTCCCTGATGCTACCCGCGAGCGGCAGGAGGTCCGATGAGTTGGGTGTGAAGAGGGCTTCAGGCGGGGCGCGGAGGCGATCAGCGACCCAGACTCTGGAACAGCCGGCGGATACGATCCCGCTCCGGCGCCAGCTCCGGATCGGGGTCGCTCCGCAGCTCCAGGTACCGGCGCCAGGCCACCCACGCCCCCGCAGTGTCGCCGGCCGCGAGGGCGAGGCGCCCTTCCTCCTTGAACGACGGCTCCAGGAAGGGCAGACCGGTCCAGGCCCGGTAGGGCCGGCGGCGGAGCACCTGCAACGCGCCGGCGGGATCGCCCCGCCACTCCAGACAGCGGGCGAGCAGCAGCGGCCGATACCCGAACCAGTCGGACGGCTCTCCTGCCAGCGTGAGCGAGTCGAGCCGGGCCACCCCCACCCCGGATCCGGACGGCGCCGCGCCCGGCCGGCATTCCGCGATCCCATCGAGATCGATCAAGGCCCGCTGGATCCAGGCCTCTCGCGTTGCCACCAGTTCGCGCCGGAGGCGGGCCACCTCGCCTTCCGGCACCGGCTCACCCCGCCACAACCGGCCGAGCAACACCTCGTACCTGGCATAGAGCACCGGATCGCGGGCCAGGCGTGTCCGTTCTGCGGCCTGGTTGCCGGGGTCACCGTCCCAGAATTCCCCCGCGACGAACAGCGCGATGTCCGGCCGCCAGGACTGCCGCGGTATCAGCTGGGCGGCCATGCGAAACCGCCCCGCGTTGAAGGCGAGCAGGAGCAGAAGCCGCTCCGCCCGCGCGACCTCACCCGGCGTGGCGGCGCGGGCCAGCAGCCGCTGCGCTGCCAGGCTCCCGTCGGTGATGCGCACCCCGTCGAGCTGGCTGGCGACGGCAATGCGGTAGAGCGCGATCGGCGGCACCGAATCGAATCGCGCACGCATCGCCTCGAGGGCCCGCCGGTCGTCGGTCGCGGCCGCGAGGCGCCAGCGCAGGTAGTGGGCAAGGTCGCCGGTGCTGTCGACCTCGAGATAGCGGGTCACGAAGCTCTGCGCGGCCGCCAGGTCGTCGCGGACGAAAGCCCGGTCTGCCAGGTGGGCCAGGGGAGCGGCGTATTGCGGATCGAGCGCCAAGGCACGCTCGAAGGCTTCCCGCGCCCGGGCAACCGCCTCGGGCTCACCCATCGCCACCCCATCGTGGTGCAGCGCGTCCCCCAGTCCGAACCAGGCCTCCGGGCGATCGGGCGCGAGCCGCACCGCCTCCTCCCACGCGTGCAGCCGTTCCTTCGGCGTGCTGACCTCGGGCCAGCGCGGGCCGAGCACGGCCACCAGGTACGCCCGGTCCGCCGGCACCAGGTGATCGCGCAGGGCGAACGCCCGCTGCTTGGCCACGTCATCGCCCGGGCCGCCGATCCAATCCGTGGCGTCCGCCTCCTGCAGTCCCGCCAGGGCGAACATCGAGTCGTACTCCAGCGCTCGGCGGAAGTGCTCGGCCGCCTCCGCGTAGCGCGCCGCCCGGTAGGACTTCCGCCCGGCGACAAAGGCCTGCAGCGCGGGAAGCGAACTGCTCGTCAGGGCGGCCGAACGCTCCGAGCGCTCTCCGGCCTCGTCGAGCAGCAGCTGGACCGCTAGGCGATCCACCAGCTCCGGGAGGCTGTCGGCCGGCCCTTCGACGCTGGCCCGCGCCAACTCCCGCCCGGCGGGCACGGTCCGGATCGAGGCGTTGATCATGAGGCGGTCCGCCCGCCCGACCACCCCGCCGAGCACCAGCCGCTGGGCGCCGAGCCGGCTGGTCAGGAGGAGCGCGTCCTCCGGCGTCAGGTCTCCCCGTTCGGTTCCAGTCGCGCCGCGCCACGCGGCGAGGACCGCTCTGGGATCCAAGGCCCGCGGTCCGTCGATCCCGCTGAGCTTTGCCGCAAGGAGATCAACCATTCCTTCGCGCAGATACGCCACTGCGGGATCGGCCCCGCTCAGACGGAACGGCGCGATCGCCACCCGGTCGCCACTACCGGCGGGGTCGGTGGGTCGGGCACTGCCTTTGAGCAGGCGCTGGCCACCCGTCACTCCCGCTACGGCGCCCAGCAGCGCCAGCGCGGCGAGCTGCAGCCGGCGCCGCCGGGGTCCACGCCCGGTTCTGGCAACGGTCGACCGCCCGACCGGCGCGGCCGGTTCGACCGGAGCGGACCGGACGACCTCCACCTGCGTCGGGACCGGGGCCGGCAACGAGGCCAGGACTGGCCGGGTCCGGGCGCCGGCCGTTCGCAGCTCACGCGCCAGGGCCTCCGTCTCGGCGGACGGTTCTACCTCCAGCTCGGAGCGCAACCGGCTGGCGAACTGCTCGTACGCCCGGAGCGCGCTCGGCCGGTCGCCGGCCCGGTCGAGCAGCTGCATCAGCCGGCGGAGGGTGGCCTCGTCCTCCGGACGCAGGTCGGCCGCCCGCCGCAGCGTCTCCGCCGCGCCGGCGATGTCTCCGGCGGATTCGCGCGCCCCGGCGATAGCCGTGGTGGCCAGAAAGGCCAGGTCGCGGAGCCGGCGGCGCTCTCCCTCGAGCCAGCGGTCGAATTCCGGTGCGTCGGACAGGTAATGGCCCGGGGCCAGGTCGCCACGGTACAGCTCCAGCGCCTCGGCATGGCGGCGCTCCCGGATCAGGGCCTCGAACAGGGCGGCGTCGCAAGCAAGCCGCGCTGGCTCCACTCGAACCAGGTCGGGGCCCTGACCTGGAAGGGACTCCGCCCCCAGCCCTCGCCTGAGGTGGTGCAGCGCCTGGGAAAGGGCGTTCCGGGCGTGGGATTCGTCGAGATCGCCCCACAAGAGGCCCAGGAGAGTGTCGCGCCGCTGCCACCCCGCCGGGTGGGCCAGCGACAGGTAGAGCAGGACCGCCACCCGCTTCGGCTGGGCCAGGATGGCCCCGCCTTCGGCGGCAGGAAGACCGGTAATCTCGAGAGTTCCGAGGGTGTTCAGGCGATGCATGGGACAATCGGGGAGCCGCCCCGGGATCTTCGGGGCGGTTGCCGGGACAAGATAAGGGTCTAAGAAGAGCCGGATAAGGAGTATGGAGCATAGTTGGGGCCGTGCGACCCAGAGCCCGCCCCGGCGCACTAATCTGGGCCCCGTCCTGTCCCCTTTAAGGAGTCCTTATGAAGCCTGGCCCCCTGGCTACCCTTGCCGTCCTGACCCTCCTCGCCGCCTGCGGCGACAGCGGCGGAAGCAGCGGCGGTGGCGGCGGCGGCAACAGCAGCACCTTCAGCGGCGTCATCTCCAACGACGACGGCTCCGCCAGCGGATCGGTCGAGTTTACCATCGCCACGACAACGCTCGCACCGCCCAGCGCGACGGGCCCGGCGCTGATCGCGGCCACTGCGACCGGCAAGATCAAGTTCAACGGCCAGGCCGAGGTCGCCGTGAGCGGCACCTACGACAGCGACACCGACGTACTCGCGGCGACGGGCGGCGGCTACACCATCGGTGGCACGTTTGACGGTGTGGACCGGCTGGAAGGCGCCTTCAGCGGCCCGAACAACACCTCCGGCAGCTTTGTAACCACCAAGGCCGCCAGCGCCACATCCTATTGCGGCACCTACTCTGCGAACAATGCGAGTGACCACGGTACCTTCAGCTTTGTGGTCACCGGGAGCACCGTCCGCGGCGAGGCGCGCAGCGTGGATGGCACTGTGATCCCGCTGGACGGCACGATCTCTGGCAACAACATCACCATCTATGTCCCCGGGACCCAGGTAGTGCTGGCCACCGGCACCAAGAGCGGCACCAGTGTATCCGGCACATACGTAGGCGACAGCCCCGGCACCTGGACCGGCGGGGTCTGCCAGTAGTCCCGGCCACCTGGACCGGCGTGGCGCCCCCGGCGCCGCGCCGGCCCACCTTCTGGCTTCAGCGCCTTCTTCCGGCCGTCAGCCGTCAGCCGTTAGCCGTTAGCCGTTAGCCGTTAGCCGTTAGCCGTTAGCCGTTAGCCGTTAGCCGTTAGCCGTTAGCTGCCCGAGGCAAGCGACCCTCCCTGCCAGTGACAAGGAGGGTCGCGTTGCGACGCACAGCTAATGGCTAATGGCCAACGGCTAACGGCTACGGCGTGAACTTCTCCTGCTTCGGCTCCACCCGCATGATCCACAGCCCGCTGTTGATGTCCGGCACGTACATGATGCCGTTCTTCACCACTACGCCCCAGGCGAACGGCACCCGCGGCTTGGAGCCCATCGAGTCGGCGGTGAAGATCCAGCTCACCTCGCGCCCCTGCCGCAGCAGATCGCCCTTGAGCTCCCCGGAGATGTCCAGCACCCTGGCGCCGCCCTGGTAGTTACCCAGGTAGAGCGTGTCTCCCACCACCCAGACGTTGTGCACTCCGCCGTCGGTCGGCTCGTACCAGGCGACCTGCCGGGGATGCTCGATGTCGGACACGTCGATGACGTGGAGCTTGCCCCAGGTGAGGTCGTTGCCGTCGACCAGCCCCGTCGAATGCCGCGAGGCGTAGACCTCGTCGCCCACGAACACGTACCTGCCCGCCCGCCACGCCGTGTGAGTGCCCCGGTAGCCCAGTCCGTAGAGCTGATCCACCCGGGCGTACTCTTCACTGAGATTGTACTTGAACTGGGAGACCAGCTTGGGGCTCTCCGGGCTGCCGCCCTTGATGCCCTTGCCCACGTCCAGGATGATGAGCCCATCGTTCCAGTACGAGAGATAGGCCAGCCCGTCGAGCACCTGCACATCGTGCACATAGCGCCCCGCCTCGGTCTGGTCGGTCTGCCACCGGGCAACCTCCTTCGGCTTGTATGGGTCGCTGATGTCGATCACCCGCATCGAACCGGTGGCGTCGTCGGTCAGGTAGACGTGGCCCTGATAGACATAGCTCGAGTGCACCCCGCCTGAGACCGTCTCGTTGTAGTCGGCGATGACCTTCGGGTGGCAGGGATCACTCGCCTCGAAGATCTTGAGCCCGTTCTTCCGGTTGGACGCGCCCTCGCGGGAGAACACACCGAACTTGCCATCCTCGGTGGTCATCACGTCGTTGACCAGCTGGGCATCCACCATCATCGAATCGACGATCTGCGGCTTGGCGGGGTCCTTGATGTCGATGACGTAGACCCGGTCCGAGATGGTCGAGAGGTAGGCGCACTGGCCGCTCGGATGAACCCAGGCCTCGGCCGAACGGAACTTGATCGGTACCCGGCCCAGCACCTCCATTCCCCGGGTCACTCGCCGCGGCGCCACGGTCACCACCGCCTCCGCCAGCAGGCTGCCTGCTTCGGCGGTCACCGTGTAGCGACCCGGCTGCTCCGCGACGAAGGCGCCCTCTTGGTCCACCTGCGCAATGCCGCCGCCACCGGTCACCGTCCAGCGGACGGCCAGCCCGTCCACCCCGCGCCCCGCCGCGTCCTTGGCGGTCAGCGTGAAGCGCACCACATCTCCGGTGCGCACGCTGGTGGCGGCCGGGTCCAGCGAGAACCGGCGGACGGTGCTGGAAAGCACCTGGAACTCGATCTTGCTGTTCGCCTTCCCTGCCGTGCCCGTGATCGTCACCCGCCCCGGCGCAACGGCGTGCAGCCGGCCATCGGCTGTGACCGTGGCAACCCGCTGGTTGCTGGAGGCGAAGCTGAGCAGGTCGTCACGCCTGTCATTGTGAACCGAGTACGCCGAGCCGGTGAGGCTGAGTCGGGTACCAGCGAGGAGCCGGGTGGGCACCCGATCGAGGACGACCCGCGTCGCGGCCTCGGGCTTGACGTTGACCGTGGCCCGCCCGAAGGTCGGTTTCGAGCCGGAGACCGAGGCCACCGCGGTAACCAGGATCTTCCCCTGGTACCCGGCGGTGAGCAGGCCCGTCGAATCGATGGTACCCTGGCCACCGCCATCGAACCACCGGACCTGTGCCCCCGGCACCGGGTTGCCGGCCTGGTCCAGCACCCGGACCCCTAGCTGGAGCGTCTGGCCGACTTCGACGTCCGCAGTCAGCGGAGAGACTTCGACCTTCGCGATGGGAGACGGGTTCTGCGGTGCTTGGGCCTGAACCAGCGCCAGGAGGATGGCAGCGAGCATAGTCTCGATTGCGCAGGATGAGGGACGGGGGACAGGCTGACTCCCCGGAATCTACGCAGGAACGCCGGTCGGGATTCAAGCAGGGTCCCTGGCCCGCTTCCGGCGAGGATCCGGTGGCGCGAGCCGGACTGGAGGCTCGCGCCGAACCGGCTACTGGATGTAGTCCACCCAGCCGCCTTCATTCGGAACCACGATGGTCTTTTCGTCGGCGGCGATGGCCGGCCGCCGGGGCTGGCCGCCCAGCGGAATGGTGGTAATGGGTACCCGCGAGCTCCGGTCGAAGACCGCCACGCCGTTCCCGGTGGCTACGGCGATCAGGTGCGCCGAGACGGCCAGGCCGAACCCGCCGAACTCGACGGGCACCGTCTGAGTCAATTGTCCCGAGGCCGAAGAGAAGACCAGGAGGGCGCCGTTCCCCTCGTCGGCGGCGTACACCTCGCTGCCGTCCGGCGACACCGCGACCTCCTTGACCAGGCTCCCCCCGATGAACGTCCGCGTGACCGTTTTCGTGTTGAGGTTGATCTCCCGGACCGCACCTTCACCCGCGTAAAGCAGAGGCTGCGATGGATGGAGGGCGAGGAAGAATGCATTCGTGACACTGATCGAGTCGATGACCTGACTGCTGCCCAGGTCGATAACGTAGACGTAGAGGTTGGTGCCCAGGTATGCGCGCTGATCGTCGCTGGAGACCACCACCGCTACCTTCATGCCGCCGCCCTGCACCAGGATGGGCGGCAGGGGGACATTGTTGACCAGGTCCAGGACCGAGAGCTCGCTGCTGGTGGCCACGTATGCCCTGGTCCCCGCGTGGTTCACCGCCACTCCAAGGGGAGACCCGCCGGTCGCCAGGGTGGTCGGCAGCGTAAAGCCGGGGAGCGTGCCGCGCACGGTGTGGTTGGCGTCCGGCGCGCTGATGACCAGTTGGCCCGCCGGACCGATGTCGGCCTCGTACAGCGCCGTGCCGACCTGGGTCGTGTGGGTCAGCGCGACGGGCACGGCATTCCCCACGAATACGCCTACCTGCTTTTCGAGTTGCTCCACACCGACTTTCACGGTCCCGCTCCCGTTGGCCAGAGCGCTGACCAGGCCGGAACTGCTGACGCTGAACACCGCCGGGGCGCTGGAGGTGAAGACGAGCGCCGGCGAAGGGATGACGAGTCCGGCAAGGTCCTTTACCGTGACGGTCAACTGCCGGGTACCGCCCGGCTGCAGCACCACGTTGATGGGATCCGTGCTGATGGATGCGGGAATCTGCGTTACGCGGACCGGCACGTCGACGTGGAAAGAGTCGACCGCGACCGTGATGGTCGTGTTGCCGGTAGCATTCCCCGCCTCGACGAATCCGCCGGTGCTCACCGTCACCAGCCCGGTGTTGTGGCTGGTGAAGGTCACGACGCCGACCGGGTAGACATCGTTGCCGGCAAAGTCCTTGAGCGACACCTGCAGAAAGGCGGTGAGGCCGGGGTTGATCGCCAGGGACTCGGGCGTCACCGCGAGCGAGACGATTCGCTGGGTGATTTCGACATCCACGGAGGTGGTCAAGCCGTCCAGGTCGGCGGTCACCTGGGCGGTGCCCAGCGGACCAATGGCGTGCAGCTCGCCGGTGGCGCTTACCGTGACAGTGGCGGAGTCACTCGATGAGTAGTGGACCGTCTTTCCATCGATTGCCCGGCCGCTGGCATCCACCACCGTGGCCGTGAGCTGCAGCGTCAGACCCTGGGGCAGTCGCGGGTGGTTCGGGATCAGGATGATGGCCGCTGGGATCCGCGGCCCCACGTCGGCGCTGTCGCTGGAGCAGGCCAACGTGAGCCCGGCGGCTACCAGCAGCGCGCCGATGGCACGAAACGCAGAAGATCGTCTCATCGAGAAGGGAGTAGTGAGTTCGTAGTGGGGGTGGGAATAGTCTACTTCGCGGCTGGCGCACGCGCCAGACGTGAACGGACCAGCTGGCGTGGTCGGAGGATGTCTCGCCCTGGAACTGGGAATTGAGTCGAGAGTCCTTATCTTTCCCGCCCATGTCCAGACCCCTTCCCGAGCAGGTCACCCTCGGACTGGTGCAGATGCAAATGTCGGCCGACCCGGCGGACAACCTCGCCCGGGCCATGGCTCAGGTGCGCGAGGCGGCCCGGCGCGGCGCCCAGGTCGTCTGCCTCCCAGAGCTGTTTCAGAGCCGGTACTTCTGCCAGACGGAGGACCACGAGTTCTTCAAGCTGGCGGAGCCGATGCCGGGACCCGGCACCGAACGGCTGGGACGCCTGGCCGGAGAGCTGGGCATCGTCCTGATTGCCTCGATGTTCGAGAAGCGGGCCGAGGGACTGTACCACAACACCACCGCGGTGCTGGACGCCGACGGGCGGTTTCTCGGCAAGTACCGGAAGATGCATATCCCGGATGATCCCAACTACTACGAGAAGTTCTACTTCACCCCGGGCGACCTGGGCTATCGCTCCTGGGACACCCGGTTCGGCAAGGCCGGCGTGCTCATCTGCTGGGACCAGTGGTACCCCGAGGCCGCCAGGCTCACGGCCATGACCGGGGCGCAGATCCTGTTCTATCCCACCGCGATCGGGTGGCTGATCCCGGAGAAGGCCGAGTACGGCGCCGCACAGCAGGCCTCCTGGGAGACGATTCAACGGAGCCATGCGATCGCCAACGGCGTCTTCGTCGCCGCCGTGAACCGGGTCGGAGTGGAGCCGGGCCCGAACCAGGGGATCGAGTTCTGGGGCGGGAGCTTCGTCGCCGCTCCAAACGGCGAGATCCTCGCGAAGGCGGGCGCCACCGAGGAGATCCTGATCGTCCCGATCGACACGCGTCGGGTGGACTTTGCCCGGACCCACTGGCCCTTCCTCAGGGATCGGCGGGTGGAGTCGTACGGAGATCTCAGCAAGAGGTATATCGACTAGGCGGGCGTGGCGGGCAAGGCGGAAGAGGCGGGCGACCCTCGCTATCTGATCCGCCCCGCCCGCCCCGTCCGCCTTGCCCGCCTATGGCATTCTCCCCCGGCTCTCCAGCTGCGTCCGGCTTCCGCATGCCCGCCGAGTGGGCGCCGCATCGCGGCACCTGGCTCTCCTGGCCGCACCGGGAGTCCTCCTGGCCGGGCAAGTTCGAGCCCGTGCCCCTTGTCTTCGTCGAGATAGTCCGCGAGCTGGCGCACGAGGAAGTGCACATCAACGTCACCGGCGCCGAGATGGAGGCGGAGGTGAGGCGGCTGCTGGGCGAGGCCGGCGTCGAGATCGGCGGCGCCCGCGCCAAACGCCGGGTCTTCTTTCACCAGAACCCGACCAATGATGCCTGGTGTCGCGATCACGGCCCCATCTTCGTGCAGCGGGAGACCGCCTCGGGGCGGCGGGAAGAAGCGATCGTCGACTGGGGCTACAACGCGTGGGGTGGCAAGTACCCCCCCTTCGACCTGGACGATGTGGTCCCCACGCGGATCGGAACGAAGTTCGGCCTCCGGGTGTTCCAGCCGCGCATCGTGATGGAAGGCGGGAGCCTGGATGTGAATGGCCGCGGCACTCTCCTGACCACCGAATCGTGCCTGCTCAATCCCAATCGCAATCCGGAGCTCACCCGCGAGCAGATCGAACAGCGGCTCAGGGATTTCCTTGGCGTTACCACTATTCTCTGGCTGGGCGACGGCATCGAAGGAGACGACACCGACGGCCACGTGGACGACCTGACCCGGTTCGTGGACGAATCGACGGTCGTGACGGTGGTGGAAGAAGATCCCCGCGATCCCAACTATGCCCCGCTCAGGGAAAACCTGGAGCGCCTGCGGGGCATGCGGGACCAGGACGGCAGGTTACTCAAGGTCGTCACCCTGCCGATGCCGCCCGCCATGCACCACGACGGTCAGCGGCTGCCCGCGAGCTACGCCAACTTCTACATTGCGAACGGAGTGGTGCTGCTGCCGGCGTATCATCCGCCCACCGACGCCATCGTCAGGGATATCCTGCAACGCCAGTTCCCGACCCGGCGCGTGGTCCCGATCGACTCCGCCGACCTGGTATGGGGTCTGGGATCGTTCCATTGCGTGACCCAGCAGTGGCCGGCGGTGTAGGCGCCCGCAGCTGTGCGCGCCTGCACCGCCGGCCACCAATCCCCCTTCGCGGAACCGACACCGGGCCTCCCGCCTTCCCGCCGTTCCGCCGTCGCGCGTATACTACCCCTTCCCCCGCCCCACAGAGACTCGTGACCGACCCAGCCCCCACGCTCTTTCCCGTCTTTTCGGACGACTGGGCCCGCGCCTGCGCCGAGGTCCTCAATCAGCGGCTCGGCTATCGCGCGGCCGCGGCCACGTGGGAGGGCGCGATCCTCCTCATGATGACGGCGATCGGCCCCGATCAGGTAGAGCGCCGGGTATTCCTCGATCTGTGGCATGGTGACTGCCGCGAGGCACGGGCCGCTGGCCCGGACGACGAGGCCGCCGCCCGTTACGTCCTGAGCGGAACGGTGTTCGCATGGCGGCAGGTGCTGACCGGGATCCAGGCGCCCCTGGTCGCGATCATGACCGGCAAGCTCCGCCTGACGAAAGGCAGCCTGATCGAGCTGATTCCCCATGTGAATGCGGCCAAGGAGCTGGTCGCGGCCGCCGCGCTGGTGCAGGCCACATTTCCGGATGGGGCGTAGCAGGCGGGAGGGCGGGACGGCTGTCATCCCGCCTTCCCGCCCGCCCGCCTTGCCGCCTTACGGCGACGGCTTCCGCTCCGCCCGCCACTTGCCGGTGACGGTCCGCCCGCTCTCCTCGTGGTAGCTCTCGTACCGCCCGCTCAGCTTGTTGTCCTTCAGCTGGCCCCGGAAGGTCGTGAGCAGCCGGCAACCGCAGGACGGATCACGGTAGGGATCCAGCCGGCCGGATACCTCGCCGCCCTGCACCCTCACAAACCGGATCGTCAGCGTCCGGGGCGGCGTCCCCTCCGCCACCGCACCGGTAGGGTGGTCGTAAGCTTCCACCGGGCGGCCCCAATTCTCCGGCACCATCAGGACGTCGCCGGTGGCCGTATCGCTCCCCGCCTGCAGGTGAAAGTCGATCGATCCGCCCCTGGAACCGTCATCGGCCTCGTAGGTCCCGTCCCATTCCCCAGCCAGCGCCATCACGTCTCCCGGAGCACCCATCACCGGCACCGGCTGCGAGGGAGCGCTGCTGCAAGCCAGGAGAAAGGAAGAAAGCACGGGTAACAGGACGGATCGCATGGGGCCACTCACCGGATCGGGGTAATCCCAATTTAACGACGGGAGGCTGAGGGAAGCCTGAACCGGGTTGCGAGATCAGGGCGGGTGCGGAGTAGAACGCATGCCCATGAAACGTTCAGGGCCCGGATGACCGGATCCGGGCAAGAACAAGGGCGGACGGGGATGGCTCCCCGTCCGCCCTTTCCTGCTCGTGGCCCCGGACTACTTCAGGAACAGGAGTTCGCGATAGGTCGGCAGCGGCCAGAGGTCGGCCGAGACCTGGGCCTCGAGCGCGTCACCGTAGGTGCGAAGCTGGGCCATGGCCGGCTTCACCTTGTCGCGGACCCAGGTCGCGTGCTTCACCGGATCGTCGTCGTGATGCCCGGCGGTCTTCTCCAGGACGGCAATCGCCTCCTGGAAGCGGGAGACCAGGTTCACGAACTCGCCCAGGGCAGTGTAGGTGTCCTTGGCCTTGACCCCCGCCGCCTCGGTGCTGGCGACGGCATTGGCGATCCGGGCCTGGTGCTGCAGAGCCGCGGGGAGGATCTGGGTCCGGGCGATCGCGACCATGGTCTCGGCCTCGATGCCCAGCTCCTTCACGTACTTCTCGTACGAGATGTGGATACGGGAGTCGAACTCGGCCTTGTTGAGGACCCCGTACTTCTTGAACAGGTCGCTGTTCTTCCTGGCCTTGAGCGAGGCCAGGGAGTCCACCGTGTCACGCAGATGCGGCAGGCCGCGCCGCTCCGCCTCCTCGTGCCACTCCTGGGAATAGTTGTCGCCGCCGAAGATCACCCGCTTGTGCTGCTTGACGATCTTCTTGAGCACCGCCATCACCGCGGACTGGAGCCGCGTCGGCGAGGGGGTCTTGCCAGCGGTCCGCTCCAGCTCGGTGGCCACCCAGTCCAGCGACTCGGCCACGATGGTGTTGAGCACCGTGTTGGGCCAGGCGATCGACTGGCTCGATCCCACCGCCCGGAACTCGAACTTGTTGCCGGTGAAGGCGAACGGCGAGGTGCGGTTGCGATCACCCGAGTGTCGCGGCAGTGTGGGCAGGGTGCGGGCGCCGAGATCGATCACCCCGCCCTTCAGGGTGCGGCGCAGCTGGCCCTTCTCGACCTGGTCCAGGATGTCCTGCAGCATGTCGCCCAGGAAGATCGAGATGATCGCCGGCGGAGCCTCGTTGGCGCCCAGCCGGTGGTCGTTCGCCGCCGTGGCGATCGAACCGCGCAGAAGGTCCGCGTGGATGTCCACCGCCCGGATCACGGCACAGAGGAACACCAGGAACTGCAGGTTGGTGTGGGTGTCGTCCTGCGGATCGAGCAGGTTGTGGCCCGCGTCGGTCGCCATCGACCAGTTGTTGTGCTTGCCCGACCCGTTCACTCCGGCGAACGGCTTCTCGTGCAGCACGGCGGCCAGCCCGTAGTGGGGCGCCACCGTGCGCAGCTTCTCCATGGTCAGCATCTGGTGATCGCTGCCCAGCTGGCTCATCTCGAAGATCGGCGCAATCTCGTACTGGGCCGGCGCCACCTCGTTGTGCCGGGTCTTGACCGGCACGCCCAGCGCCCACAGCTCCCGCTCCACCTCGGCCATGCAGGCCAGGACCCGCGCCGGAATGGTGCCGAAGTACTGGTCCTCCAGCTGCTGCCCCTTGGGCGGCTTGGCGCCGAACAGGGTGCGCTGGGTGATCACCAGATCGGGCCGCTTCCAGAACAGCTCCCGGTCCACCAGGAAGTACTCCTGCTCCGGGCCTACCGTGGTGAACACCCGGGAAACGCCCGGGTCGGTGCCGAACAGCTTGAGGATCCGCATCGCCTGCCGGGAGAGGGCCTCCATCGAGCGCAGCAGCGGGATCTTGGTGTCCAGCGCCTCGCCAGTCCAGGATACAAAGGCGGTGGGGATGACCAGCGTCACCGCGTTGGTGCCGCGGATCAGGAAGGCGGGGCTGGTGACGTCCCATGCGGTGTAGCCCCGGGCCTCGAAGGTCGCGCGAAGCCCGCCGGACGGAAAGCTCGACGCATCCGGCTCGCCCTGGACCAGCTCGCTGCCCGAGAAGTTGAAGACCACTCCGCCGTCACGGTCCGGCGAGATCAGGCTATCGTGCTTCTCGGCGGTGGAGCCGGTAAGCGGCTGGAACCAATGGGTGTAGTGAGTCGCACCGTGCTCCATCGCCCAGTCCTTCATGGCCGACGCCACCACGTCCGCGACCGAATGGTCCAGCGGCTCGCCGTGGTCGATGGTCCGTAGGAGGCGCTTGAACACGTCCTTGGGCAGCCGCTGGCGCATCACCGCGCGGGAGAAGACGTCTCGACTGTACACCGATTCGACCGGCTCGAGCTGGCCGTTGGTCACTGCAGGGGTGGTCACCGGAGAGGGCCCTTTAGGCTAAGGGTGGCGCGCTGAGGGGCGCGGACTGGCGCGGGTGAAAATAGCGGAAGGGGTCCATAGGCGGCAGGGCGGGAAGGCGGGAAGGCGGGAAGGCGGGAATGGCGGAAAGGCGCGAAGGGCAGGGCGCGGCGCACTCGGAACTCGGAACTCGGAATTCCCAACTCTTTACCTATCCCTTGCAGCCCATTGACGTCGGTCTAACCCGTTCCCCCGTCATATGATGCATCTATGCGGCTACGGCATCGAAATCCCCAGGCCGGCCGGCCTTACGTCCGGTCCGACAAGTACCTCCTGGTCAGCCGGGCGGTGCTCGACCTGCTGCCGCAGTCCGGGCCAGGTCTCACGGCCGAGGCACTGGTCGACCGGTTGATACATGCCCTGCCCATCGAGCTGTTCCCCACCTCGGCCAGCATTCGTTGGTTCATGACGGCCGTGCGCCTGGACCTGGAGGCCCGCGGGCTGATCCAGAGAGTCGGACCCCGCAAGCCCGCCCACTATGTCGGGCTCCCCGGAGGGTCCGTGCGGACCGAGACCCCCCGTCAAGCCATCCTCATACCCGATTGGAGCGGACCCGACCACCCCGATTTTCCCCGGAGGCGGGTTGGATAGCGGTGCGTAGGATATAAGGAAGGCTGGAGGGGCCAGACGAGGCGGTACGGCGGGAACAAGTGTAGGCCCGCACAGCTGTGCGGGCCTACAATTGTTCCCGCCTTCCCGCCTTCCCGCCTTTATTGCCCCGTGAGGTCCAGCCGGATCCAAGCAGGCTGGGTCTCCGCCGGGTCGTAGAACAAGCCGAAATCCACGACCGTCACATAGAACGTGCCCGGGCCAAGAGTCTTGGTGCAGCTCTCCGGCTGGCCGGCTGCGCCGTTTCCCTTGCCGTCGCAGGCCCCTGAAAGCCGGATGCCGGCGGAGTTGTAGAAGTACAGACCAAGATCGGTAGTGCCCTGCCAGGTGGCGTCGACCTTGAAGGTGCGGGCGGTGGCCAGGTCCAGGCGGTACGCCCGGCAGGGCGACCCGTTGTCCGCGTCGCACTCGGGCACCGGCTGCATCGCCCCGGCATCCACGAACATCGTCGTCGCTCCCGCCGCCGGGAGGGTGAGCGCAGGCGCGGTCGCAAGCGCGTCGACCCCGGTGAGACCGGCGGGCACGGCGAGCGCAGCCGTGGTCGGAAGCGACAGCGACAACGAGCTGGCATAGTCCAGCGCCACGCCATTCACGGTCGCGGGACCGGCCGCTCCCCCGGGCAGCGGGACGAACTGGAGCGTGGTCGGGGTCCGGCCCACCAGGATGGCCCGGCTGCCGCCGGCGTCCACCGTGGCGTTGGCGCGGAGCTGGAACGGCGCGGCCGTGGTCAGCGTCACCGTATCGCCCGGGGCTGGGGTGGCGCTGGAGTAGGTGGCCGCCACGCTGTCAGGCACGAGGCGCACCGGAACGGTGATCTCCCTGCCGCCCGCCCGCACCACGAACGAGGCGTCGCCGGCGCTGGCGAGCGGACTGACGGCATAGCGCAGCCTGGTGGGCTTCTCGGGGAAGACCAGGTTGCCGTGGGAGTCGTAGATCAGATTGAACGAGGAATCCTCCACCACCCGGATCATGGGAGACACCGCGCCCAGCGTGAACCGGGTACCCTGCCGGTTGCCCTGCTCATCCACCGCCTCGACGGTCACGTTGGTGACGGCCCCCCGCGTCAGGAAGATCGCGGATGGCGTGGCAAGGAGGTGATCGACGCCGTTCCTCAGGTCACCGGTGGGATCACCGCTGCACGCCGCCAGTCCCGCCACCAGGATGATGCTCCTGCCAGTCGCACGGCTCATGAGTCAGGTCCTCCCTGGGTAAGGAAGGAGGGCCCCGGTCCGCGATTCAGTTCTGCAGATTCCCGCCGGCGCGGTCGCCCTGGAACAGGTCGATTCCCAGCCAGCGGCTGATGTCCTGCAGCGCTTCTGCGCCGAGGATATCGCGGTACCCCGGGAGGCCAGTCTCCTTCAGGTCATTGCTCGCGATGAGCTTGTACACGCCGAACCCGGTGCGGTCGGCAAAGATGTAGAACCGCGGTTTGCCCCTCTGATAGCGCCACACCAGGTAAGGGGGCGCCGTCCCGCTCGCGATCCGCCGGTCCAGCTCTTCGGCGGGATCGCCGTTGACGATGGCGATTCTCCCCCGGTCGGTCCGCCATCCCGGCACCTTGGTGCGGCCGCCCTCGCCGTAGCGCCGGTTCGCCTCGTCGATGCGCTGGTAGAACAGCTCGCGCGCCTCGTTGCGCGCCGTCCCAGGACTCGGGTCCCGCCCTCCCCAGAAACGCGCCAGGAACTGCCGCTTGGCCGACAGCGACAGCCCGCTCTTCCAGACCGCGAGCGAATCGCCGGTGGTGAGGTAGGTCAGCGGGCCCTCCGCCTCGTCCAGCTGATCCTCGTTCATCAGGCCGAAGTAGCCGGCGTCGGTCTCTCTGAGCGCCGCGAGCCGGGCCTTCTCGGCCTCCATCGTCTCGCTGAAGTCGGCCATGGTGAACTGGTCCGTCCGTTCCTCCACCCGGCCTCCCTGGTCGAGCCGAACCGACATGCGATAGTGGCCCGCGGGCAGTCCCACCAGGTCCACCTGACCGCGGAGCACCGAACCGCCCTGCACGACCGCGACCCGGCGCGGCGCGGTGGCCACAACCACCTTGCCGCTGTCGTCCAGCACCCGTCCCGTCATCGAGATCATCGTGTCCTGCTCGGGGTAGACCTCGAGCATGTAGTACAGCCGGGACCGGACCGGGGTCAGCCGCAGACTCGCTGCCGGAGTGAGGATCACGCCGCTCCAGCGGCGCTCGCCGGGACCGAGGCTGGTGTCGCGCGGCTCGGGCAGTCGCATGCTCGGCGACAGGACCACGTCCGAGGCCGGTGGTGCGTTGCGAAAGGCCACGATGGGCACCGTCCGGGTCGCGGCGTGGGCGGTGGCGGAATCGCGCACCGTGACCTGCAGGTCGTAGCGGCCCGCCGCGAGCCTGAATTCGACCACTTCCACCACCGCCGCATTGGGATTGCGGGACACCGCCGGCGCGCTCAGCCGCCAGCCGGACCGGTGCAACTCGAGCCCAGCGCTGTCCCGAACCGCCACGGCAATGTCACCGACCAGTCGCGCCCCATCGGCCGAGGGCGTGAGCAGCCGATAGGGGATCTCGATCAGTCCGGTCACCAGTGTCTCACTGCCCTCCGCCCGGTAGAACCGGAAGGCGCGGACATCCAGCTGATCGTCGACCTGGGCCGACCCGAGCCGGACGCCGGGAGTGCCGGCACTCAGCAGGCCGGCGAGTAGAAGCCACTGTCGCATGGCGCATCATCCTTGGTGAGGTCACCGGTTCCGCGCACCGCGCGCGGCTCCGGTGGCAGAGGGGACGGGGGCTGGGTCCGTGCCCGCACAGTTTCTCACCTGGCCGTTGGCCATTGGCCGTCGGCTGTTCCGTTGTGGCTCCGTCCTCGCTCAAGTGCACCGACACATGCGGTTCACCAACGGCCAACGGCCAACAGCCAACGGCCTTGCCCTCACCACCCCAACCCGAAGCTGACAAAGTGCGTCGGCCCCAGGATGCCCATGTATTTGAACGCGTAGTCGACGCTCAGGTTGAAGGTCCCCTGCCCGAACGACAATCCGCCGCCGGCCGCCAGGCCCTGCAGGTTCTCTTCGTCGTTGAGCGCGGTGGGCAGCGTGGCCGGCCCCACGTTGTTGGCGGCGTAGTAGGTGTAGCTGCCCCGCACCGCCGCCGAGAACGGCGAGCCGCCCAGGTTCTTGGAGGCCCACTCGACGCCGCCCGAGAACCCCGCCTTGCTGTTGTTCGGCTGATTGAAGTCGGACAGCACGGTCAGCCGGCTGCTCGAGGCGGTGAGCAGGTCGTAAGCCAGACCGACCCGGAACGTCGTGGGCAGCGGAAACGCCTTGGTCCGGAAGCGGGATGGCTGGGGAATGCTGGACACCGGATCTTCGCCCGGGAGCGGATTGCGGCCGGTGTTGCTGTTCAGCGCGTTGCCGCTGTAGCCCAGGTTGGTGCCCAGATTGGAGAGCACGAAGGAGAACTTCACCGGGTGTCCGTTCAGCGCGGCGTGGAAGTTGGTGCCGAAGTCCACGGCGAACGCCTTGCCGCTGGCGTCGCC
>Ga0326730_1000112_pt1 | contig 24790 bp, 28 predicted proteins | sample MHFSIPfraction_3_FD_207740 | JGI IMG/M metagenome (GOLD analysis project Ga0326730, IMG submission 207740) | Lab enriched peat soil microbial communities from Michigan Hollow, Ithaca, NY, United States - MHF7AN SIP fraction | ecosystem: Environmental > Terrestrial > Soil > Wetlands > Peat...
GTGGAGCCACGCGGGCAGGACCGGCAGGATCACGGCCCGCTCCGCGGGCCCAGGAGCACTACACCCTTGCGCGGCCAGCCACTTCATAGAGGGATGACATTCTCCTCGTTCCGCCCTTCTCACTTCTCACTGCTCACTTCTCACTCCCTTGTCACTGCAGTTCAATCGTCGTGCAGGATCCGCTCCGGCGGGTCGTCCAGGTCGTCGAACTGGCCGTCCCGTGCCGCGAGGATGAACAGCCAGGCGAACACAACGCCGAGGCCCAGCACGACCGGCAGGAGAATGATCATCGCTTGCATGCTTCGGCCCTCCGTACCGCCCGTTCCACCCGGGAGGCGTTCCAGATCACGCTGATGCTGGATAACGGCATGAGCACCGCCGCGACCAGCGGATTGACCAGGCCGGCCGCGGCAGCGGCGACCGATACCAGGTTGTAGGCTACCGACTGGATCTGGCTCCGGCGGATCGCGCGCTCCGCCGCGCGGGCCGCCCGGATTCCTGCGACCACCGGCCGGAGCGAGCCGGTGGAGACTACCCCGTCGGCGACGAGGAGGCTGCTCGCCGCTCCTCCCGCCATTGCGATGCCTACGTCGGCCGCCGCGAGGGCGGGTCCGTCGTTGAGTCCGTCACCCGCAAACAGCACCCGGTGCCCGGCGGCCTGGCGGTCCCGGATCCACTCGGCCTTGCCGGCGGGGGTCACGCGGGCGGCGACCGTGTTGATGCCCGCCTGGGCGGCGATTCTCCGACCGACGTCCTCGTGATCCCCGGTGAGCAGCGTGGTGCCGAGACCGAGTTCCCCGATCTGCGCCACGACCTCCCGGGTATCGGGCCGGATGGCATCGCCGAGGAGGATGTCTGCAACCACGGTCGAACGGCTGCCCACGGTCAGCTCAACCACCCCGGGTCCTCCGCTCTGCAGCTCCCAGCGGACTCCGTCGATCACTCCTCTGATCCCCGCCCCCGGAGTCTCCTGTACCTCCGTGACGGCCGGCAGCGGGATGCCGCGATGCGCAGCCTCGGCGGTGATTGCCCGGGCGATGGGATGGCCACTGTACCGTTCCAGGCCGGCGGCGATCCGGAGCGCGGCATCACCGGCGTCGGTGACGACGACCGCTCCGCCGGTGACCGTGCCGGTCTTGTCGAGCCCGGCAACGTCGACCCGGCCCAGGCGCAGCAGGGCATCGCTCGAGCGAAGCAGGAGGCCGCGCCGCGCGGCGGCGCCAAGCCCGGCCGCCGCTGCCAGCGGCTGGGCCAGGGCGAGCGCGCAGGGGCAGGCTACCACCAGGACGGCCACGGTGCGGGAGATCGCCGTGCCGGTGCCCTGGGCCAGCCACCAGCCGAGAAACGTCAGCAAGGCGACTGCGAGGGTCGCCGCGGTGAACCAGGGGGCGATGCGGTCAGTGGAGCTCGGAGCGAGCCCCCGATCCTGGGCTGCCTGCAGCTCGGCGGCCATGCGGTGCACCACGGTGTCCTGACCCACCGCCTCCACCGCGATGGTGAGCGCACCATCGAGCAGCAGCGCGCCGGCGACCACCCGGTCTCCGGGGCTCACCGCGACCGGTGCAGCCTCGCCGGTGACCATCGCCATCCGGACCTGGCCCGAGCCCTGGACCACCAGGCCGTCTGCCGCGAACTCCTCTCCCGCGCCCGCGTCGATCAGGTCGTTGCGCCGCAGTTCGGACACGGGAACCGGCTCGATGCGCTCGGTCTCGCCGTCCGCCGCGATTACCACCCGTCGCGCGGTGCGCGGCACGCTGCCGACCAGCGCGGAGGCGGCCTCGGCTGCCCGGCGGCGCCCGCGGGACTCGAGCACCCTGCCGGCCAGCAGCAGGGCGACCAGCATCGCCAGGGAGTCGAGATAGCCGTTCTGGCCGATGACGGTGGTGACGAGGCCATGCAGGTACAGGATCGCCACACCCACGGCGATGGGCAGATCCATGTGCAGCACCCGATGCCGGAGCCCGCTCCATGCGCCCGCAAAGAACGGCTCGGCGCACCACAGCGCCACAGGTGTGGCGATGATCAGGCTGACCCAGCGGAACAGCGCGGCAAAGCGCGGGTCGATGCTGCCGTACCACCACCCGGCGTACAGGCCTTCGTAGAGCCCCATGATCGCGAGCATGGCCATCATCGCCACGCCCATCCGGAGCATGAGGCCCCGGTCCGGGACGCTGGCCTCACTCAGCGGACGGGGGCGATACCCGAGCGCCGCGATGCGGCGGGCCAGCGCCGGCAGGTCGGTCCGTAACGGATCCCACCTCAGAGTGGCTCGGCCGGTGGCGTAGCTGACCATTGCGGAATCGACGCCGGCGGTGCGCTCCAGCACCTTTTCGGTGACCCAGACGCAGGAGGCGCAGCGGAGTCCGTCGACGGCGAGCCGGACCTCGGCGCGCCCGTCGGGAAGGATTTCGACCGGGACCTGTGCCCAGCCGCCGGCCATGGCCTCCGGCCGGGGCGGGAATGCCTGGCGCTCGGCGTAGTACCGCTCGAGCCCGGCGCCACGGATGATCGCCGATGCCAACTCGCATCCGTGACAGCAGAAGGACGCGACCGGTCCCTCCACGGCCGTGCCGCAGTGAGGACAGGCTGACCGGGCGGGGCGGAGGCCGGGCCCGGCCCCTGCCGCCGAGGCGCTGCCCCGCGGGTTATCGGGGTTCGGTCTGGTAGGAGCTGACAATGGTGTCGGCGCCGTGGATGGCGATGTAAGCGAACACCGCGTTCACCAGGATCACGACCAGCAGACCGATCGCGATGCCCCAGGGCCAGCGCCTGCCGGCCGGGCTACTCGGTTCCAAGGTGCCCCTCCGTCTTGAAGGTCGCGTCGAGCTCTACCTCATGGTACGGGGAGCTGACATGGACTTCGATCGGGATCGTCCGCGGCAGGTCGGGACTGGCCTTCATGCGGATGACCATGGGAAAGGTCTGGCTCTCGGTGGTCGCCAGCTGAATGTCCTGCACGATCACGTCCTCCGACGGCAGCCCCTCGATCCGGATGTGGAACGGCATCGGGGCCCGGGAGGCGGCCTTGTTGGTGACCCGGACGAGATAGGTGTTCCGGACGTAGCCGTCTGCATCCACCACGAAGAGCGATCCGGGAGCCCGCTGTACCTCGGCGTCGAACGGGGCGCGCGCCGCGAGCAGGATCGCCGCCGCCCCGACGATGCCGGTCAGCAGGGCGGCGTACACCACCGTCCGGGGACGGATCCACCGTGGCTTGCTTCCCGCCGTCTCCGCCAGCGAGCTCCAGCCGATCAGCGATTCGTGGCCCAGCTTGTCCATCACGATGTCGCAGGCGTCGATGCACTTGGCGCAGGCGATGCACTCGAGCTGGAAGCCGTTGCGGATATCGATCCCCTGAGGACAGACGAACACGCACTTGTTGCACTCGATGCAGCGGCCCGCCTGCTTGGCATCGTCCCCGCCCCGCGGCTCGCCCCGCGGGATGTCGTACTGGACCAGCAGGCTCTCGGCGTCGGTCAGCGCGCTCTGGAACCGGGCGTAGGGGCACAGGTAGTTACAGAACTGCTCCCGGAACCACGCGAGATCCAGGAACCACACCGCCGTGAAGATCCCGACGATGGTGTACTCCAGCGCACTGCCCTGAGCGGACCACAACTCCCGCGCCCCGGCGAAGTAACTGCCGAAGGTCATCGCGATGACCCCGGAGATGACCAGGTAGCCGCCCCATTTCACCGCCTTGCGCCACGCCCGGTCGAAGGTCCAGTCGCCCTCGTCCCGCTTGCGGCGGCGGACCCAGTCGCCCTCGACCCACTCCTCGAACGGCCGGATCCAGGTGTCCAGGAATACGGTCTGGGGGCAGGCAAAGCCGCACCACAGCCGCCCGAACAGCGAGGTGAAGAAGAACAGCGAAAAGGCAAGGAACAGGAGCAGCAGCAGCAGGAAGACGGTGTCGGCCGCGCTGAAGATCGCCCCGAAAGCGAACAGCCGGCGGTTGGGCAGATCGATCAACAGCGCCGGATTCCCGCGGATGGTGATCCACGGGGTCACGAACAGGATCAGGTGCAGCAGCGTGAACGTCGCCTTCCGGAGCCGCTGCCACGGTCCGGTCACCTTCTGTTCGTAGATCCACTTCCGGCCGGTCTTGAACCCCAGCATGCCGATGCCCGTCTCTCTCTCCCGTCGCTCAGGAATGGCCCGGGGCGGCGGCTGCCGGCCCCGGCTTCGCACCCTTCTCGCCCTCACCGCTCTCGTGCTCGCCGGTCGCCTTCCGGTTCTTCGAGATCACATACGCCGCGACCTGCGCCACCTTCGCCGGGCCCAGGATCGGGCCCCAGGTCAGCATGCCTTTGTCGGGCACGCCCACGGTGATGGTGTGCACGATCTGCTCCGGCTGGCCGCCGTGGATCCAGACCGTGTCGAGCAGATTGGGGCCGATGCCGCCCTTCATGTCGGCGCCGTGGCACGCCACGCAGTTGGCCTTGAATATGGCCTCACCTGCCTCGACGTTCTGCTCGCTCAGATCCACCGTGGTCGCGGCGGCGGCCGCGGCCTCCTGCGGCCAGCGCTTGTTGGCCGCCTCGATCTCCGCCGCCAGCGCCTTGACCTCCGAGCGGTGGGCGACGAAGTGGTAGTGGACCCCGTACAGCAGCGCCCAGGCGATGGTGAAGTAGAAGAGGCCAAGCCACCAGTTGGGCAACGGATTGTCGTACTCCTCGATTCCGTCCGCCTCGTCGGCATGGCCCAGCACCTGGTTCAAGTCTTTCTTGCTCACGACTCGCCTCCGTCATTGAAGGGGAGACGGCTGTCCGCTTCCCATCGCGCCCGGTTCCGGCTGCTCCACGCCCACCAGATCCAGAACAGGAAGGCCGCCATGAACAGCACAGTCGTCAGGCCCAGCATCCAGCCGAGACTCACGCTCTCCGCCGCTTCCTTGAGCAGGGGGTTCATTGAGTGCGCGCCCCCACGCCGGTGCGCGTCGTCTCACCCGCCGCGATCGCCGCCCGGCCGTCCTTGCCCAGCCGCTGCAGATAGGCGATGAGCGCCACGATCTCCCGGTCCGACGTCGCGTCGATCCCTGCCTGCTTCAGCCGGTCGACGATGCCCTGGGCCTGGGCCCGCATGTCGGCCGGGGCCCCGGCGATCTCGGCATCAGTGTAGGGCACGCCCACCTTCCTGAGCGCGCGCAGGGAGGCCTGGATGTCCGCCGGATCGTAACTCTGGCGCAGCAGCCAGGTGTACGGCGGCATTACGCTCCCCGGGGAGGTGCTGCGCGGGTCGCGCATGTGCTCGTAGTGCCACGCATCGGGGTACTTGCCCCCCACCCGCTGCAGATCGGGTCCCATCCGCCGGGAGCCGAGCAGGAAGGGATGGTCGAAGGCGTATTCCCCGGCCCGGCTCCACTCGCCATACCGCATCACCTCCGCCCGCATGGGCCGGATCATCTGCGAGTGACAGGTATAGCAGCCTTCCCGGATGTAGATGTCGCGGCCTGCCACCTCCAGCGCGCTGTAGGGGTGGACCCCGGGAAGCATCTCGGGGCCGGTCTTGGCGGAGAACAGCGGGATGATCTCCACGATGCCGCCGATCAGGATCGCCACCGTGGTGAACACCGCGAAGAGGGCGCTCTTGCCTTCCAGCGTCCGGTGGGCGGCGATGTACCCGCGTTCGGTCGAGTCGCTCATGGTGTCATCTCCTCAGCGCGCGGCGGCGGGTGCGGGTGCCGGGGCCGTCGCGGGGCGGGTCACGGTCTGGAAGACGTTCACCGCCAGCATGACCACTCCCGTGAAGTACAAGAGGCCGCCGAGGAGCCGCAGCAGGTAGAACGGCTGCAGCTGGTGGACGATGTCGACGAAGTTGGGGTACTTGAGCTGCCCGGCGGCGTCGAATGCGCGCCACTGCAGCCCTTCAGTGAGCCCCGCGGCCCACATGGAGACGGTGTAGAGCACGATCCCGATGGTGGCGAGCCAGAAGTGGGTGGTGGGCCAGGTCGGCTGCGCCAGCGGCCGGTTCCACAGTTTGGGGGTCAGCCAATAGATGATCCCGAAGGTGATCATGCCGTTCCAGCCGAGCGTGCCCGAGTGCACGTGCCCGATGGTCCAGTTGGTGTAGTGCGACAGGCTGTTCACCGCCCGGATCGACATCATCGGCCCTTCGAACGTGCTCATGCCGTAGAAGCTCACCGCCACCACCAGGAACTTGAGAATGGGGTCGGTCCGCACCCGGTCCCAGGCGCCGCGCAGGGTCAGCAGCCCGTTGAGCATGCCGCCCCAGGAGGGCGCGATCAGCATGATGCTGAACGTCATCCCCAGGGTCTGGGCCCACTCCGGCAGAGAGGAGTAGAGCAGGTGATGCGGGCCGGCCCAGATATAGAGGAAGATCAGGGCCCAGAAGTGGATGATCGACAGGCGGTAGCTGTACACCGGCCGCTCGGCGATCCGCGGCAGGAAGTAGTACATCAGCCCCAGGAACGGGGTCGTCAGGAAGAAGCCCACTGCGTTGTGGCCGTACCACCACTGCACCAGCGCGTCGGTCAGCCCGGCGTAGATCGGGTAGGAGCGGAGGAACGTCGCCGGCACCGCGAGGCTGTTCACGATGTGCAGCACGGCGATGGTGATCACGAACGACATGTAGAACCAGATCGCCACGTACAGGTGCTGCACCTTGCGGACGGCGATGGTGCCGAAGAAGTTGACCGCGAAGATGACCCACACCAGCGTGATGAGGATGTCGATCGGCCAGATGAGTTCGGCGTATTCCTTCGACTGGGTGAGGCCGAGCGGCAGGCTCACGGCGGCGCAGACGATGACCAGCTGCCAGCCCCAGAAGTGGAGCCGCGAGAACGTGTCGCTCCACATCCGGGCCTTGAGCAGGCGCTGCATCGAGTAATAGATACCGGTGAAGCAGATGTTGCCCCCGAACGCGAAGATGACCGCGTTGGTGTGCAGGGGGCGGAGCCGTCCGAAGGTGGTCCATGGCAGCCCCAGGTTCGCCGGCCAGTAGGCGATCTCCAGCGCGATCCACACGCCTACCAGCATCCCTACCACCGCCCAGGTGACCGTCGCGATCAGGAAGTGCTTCACGATCGCGTCGTCGTACTGGGTCTCGGTCGTCCTGCTTCCAGCGGTATATTCCACGACCTGGCCTCCTATCATGGGTGCGTCATGATCGCTGCACTGGCCGCCGCGTTGGTCGCGGGGCTGCTTGGGTCGCTGCACTGCGTCGGCATGTGCGGCGCGTTCGCCGCCTCCTGCGCCCGCGGAACGGGGGGACTCCCCGCATGGCACGTCGGTCGCCTCGCGACCTATGGCCTGCTCGGCGGACTCGCGGGCGCCGCGGGTGCCCTCCTGCCCGGCCCGGCCTGGTTTCCCGCGGTGCTCGCCGCCATTCTGCTCTGCTGGTTCGCCCTGGGACTTGCCGGGCTGGTGCCGGAACCGCGGCTGGTGATCCCCGGGCTCGCCCGGGCCGGAGCGCATGCCGCCCGCTCCACCTCGCCGTCAGCTCAATTCCTGTTTGGCGTGGTGAACGGGTTTCTCCCCTGCGGTCTGGTCTATTCCGCCCTCAGCATCCCCGTCGCGCTCGCCGATCCCCTCGGCGGGGTCCTGGCCATGGTGGCGTTCGGCGCCGGCACCATACCGGCACTGTCGTTCGCGGCCCTGGGCCTGCGCCGGCTGGTGCTCTCTTCGCTCTGGCGCCGCCGGGTCTTCGCCCTGCTGGTGCTGACAACTGGGCTGTGGACGATCTGGATGCGCGCCACGCCCGAGGCTTCGGGAGGGCATCACCACCGCCTGGCCCAGCCCCCGGAACAGGCCGCGGACCGGCCGTAAGAGTACGGATGTACTTGTGAAGTCAGGTGCTTGGACGGATGAAGCGGGCTTCATGGACCGGGCCGCAGTGCCTGGGGAACAGGCGGACGAGCGGACGGGCGGACCGACGGTCAGGCGGTCAGGTTTCTCCGCCAGGCCCCTGTCCGTCCGCCGGGCCGCCGGCCCGCCGGTCTGCCCTCACGTCATGTCCTTCCCTTCCAGCGGTCGGATGCACAGGTCAAACGCCAGGAACAGTGTCCGGGCAAAAGGCCACACCACCAGCGGCATCACGATCGCCTCGGCCGGGCCCGCGATCTGCAGCCAGTCCCAGGGCGGGTTTGGCCAGGTACGCACCAGAGTCGTGAGAAACACCGCCATAGTGACCGACTCTGCCAGCAGCAGGTTGAACCACAGCGCGCCGAGGGTGTAACCGTCCTCGCCCCGCCGGGTGCGAATGCCGCAGCCGGGGCAGTGGTCCTTCATCCGGAACCAGCCATCGAACATGGGACCGGTGCCGCACACCGGACAGCGCCGGCGCAGCGCCCGAAGGAACATGATGCGACGGCGGGGCACCACGGGGAGGACGGCTGAAGCTGTGCGTGTCACCGGATGCACCCCTCGCTCGGTTCCCGGTTCCCTGATCTCCACATCCCGATCTCACTCTCCGCTCGCTCTGAGCGCGTTCAGGATCACCGCCACGTCGATCACTTCCTGCAGCACCGCACCCGCCGTTGCCGGGATGTAGCCGGCGGCGGCCGCTGCCATCGCCAGGCCGGAGAGTCCCAGCCCTGCCCAGACGCTCTGCCGGGCGATCGTCATGGTCCGCCGGCTGATCGCAACCGCCTCCGCCACCAGGCCGGGATCGTCGGCGAGGACCACCGCGTCGGCGGCCTCCGCGGTGATCCCTCCGCCGTGGGCGGCCAGGGCCACTCCCACGCTGGCCCGGCTGAGTGCGGGGGCGTCGTTGGTGCCGTCTCCCACCATGAGCACCCGTTCTCCGCCGCGCTCGAGCTCCTCCACCGCGGCGACTTTGCCGGCGGGAAGCAGGTCCGCCCGGTACTCCGCGAGCCCTGCCTCCTGGGCGATCGACGCCGCATGCCCCTCGTGGTCCCCGGTCACCATGATGATGCGGCGGAGCCCCAGCTGCCGGAGCCGTGCGATGAGGCCCCGTGCCTCGGGCCTGAGCTGGTCGGCAAACTCGATAACTCCGCCAGGCTGGCCATCGATCACCAGCCAGGCTCTGAGACCAGGTGCGTCGCCGTCCGACCACGCGTCCGCCAGCCCGGGATAGCGGCTCAGCAGAAAGGACCGCGCCCCGATCGCCACCTCGCGGCCTGCTACCCGCCCGACCACCCCCTGGCCGGGGCTCTCGGTGACGCCCGATGCCGCCGGCACCGCCAGTCCGCGACGGGCCGCGAAGGCAATGATCGGGCGGGCCAGCAGGTGACTCGAGCCGCTGTCCACCGCCGCCGCCAGGGTGAGCACCTCTGCCTCACTGAAGGGCGGAAGGGCCAGTACCCTGCTCACGTCCGGCCGGCCGACGGTCAGGGTCCCGGTCTTGTCGAGCAGCACCGCGGTGGTCTGGCCCAGCCGCTCAAGCGCTTCGCCGTGGCGGATAATGATGCTCCGCCGAGCCGCCCGGTTCAGTCCTCCGATCATCGCGACCGGCGCCGCGAGAATGAGCGGGCAGGGTGTCGCGACCACCAGAACCGCGAGGATGCGGGACAGGTCCCCCGAGATCAGCCAGGTGGCCAGGCAGACGCAGAGCGTGACCGGCGTGAACACCACGGCGTACCGGTCCGCCATCCGCTGCAGGGGGGACTTGCTCGCCTGGGCGCTCCGCACCAGCTGAACGATCCTGGCATACTGACTTTCCCGTGCCGGCGCGGTCGCCGTTACGGTGATGGGCCCTTCCAGGTTGAGGCCCCCGCTGAGCAGGCCTGCCCCCGGGCCCGCGGTGACCGGGACCGGCTCCCCCGTGAGCCGGGACGCGTCCACGTGAGAGCGCCCTTCCAGCACTACGCAGTCGCAGGGGATCATCTCTCCCGGCCGGACCAGTAGCCGGTCCCCGACCTGGATCTGCTCGACCGAAATCTCCTCGGCTCCCTGCTCCCGCACCCTGGTGGCCCGCCGCGGGGCGGCAGCCTCCAGCTCCTCCACCGCGCGCGAGGCGCGACCGGCGGCGTAGCGCTCCAGCGCTTCTCCACCGGTCTGCATCAGGACGACCACCAGCCCCGGGAGGGGTTGCTGCAGCCCTACCGCCCAGACGATGGCCAGCGAGGCAACCAGATCCGCCGCGAAGATGCCGGCGAACATCCCCTTGAGGGTCCGCCAGACCACCGGCGCGCCCAGCAGGATCAGAGTGGCGAGCCACAGCCGGGATCCCCAGACGGCATACGGCCCCGCCTGGAGGGCGAGGCCGATGAGGATCGCCAGGAGCGCCGTTGCCGGCGCTCCCCAGCGGGAGGTCACGAGGCCTGGGCGTCGGGCACCTGGTCTTCGGCTCGTGCCCGGCGGAGGCAGAAGCCCACGCCACGGACGGTCTGGATCAGGTTCTCTCCTGCCGCGCGCTGCAGCTTCCGGCGCACGTTCCCCACGTGCACGTCGACCACGTTGCTCTCGGGGTCAAAGTGCATGTCCCAGACCTTCTCGAGCAGGGTCGTCCGGCGGACCACCTGCTCCGGATGGAGCAGGAAGAACTCGACGATCTGGAACTCTTTCGGGGTGAGATCGAGGGCCTTCTCCTCGACCAGCACCACGTGGCGCAGGCGGTCCAGGGTGAGCGGCCCGTAGCGCAGCACCTCCAGCCGTTCGGCGCCACCCCGCCGGGCCAGGGCCCGGATGCGGGCGAGCAGCTCGTCGAAGCGGAAGGGCTTCGCGAGATAGTCGTCCGCGCCGGCATCCAGTCCCCGCACGATGTCTTCCACCCCGTCCCGGGAGGTCAGCATCATGATCGGGGTGTTCCGACCCTCTCGTCGGAGCTCCATGGCGATCTGGAAGCCGTTTTTCTTGGGGAGAACGACGTCGAGGAGAATCACGTCGTACTCGTAGACGTGGGCCAGCGTGGTAGCCTCATCGCCGTCTGCGGCGATGTCCACGACGTAGCCCTCTTCCTTCAAGCCCTGCTCGATAAACCCGGCGACCTTCCGGTCGTCTTCCACGACGAGGACTTTCATGGTTCCGAAGTTAAAGGAGCTGGATGAATGCGCCTCGAACCAATCATGAAGAAGTCCTCAGTTCCCGGCAACAGGAAGTTCCAGAACGAAACATCCACCGACCCCTGGCCGGGGGATTACCCGCAGTTCCCCGCCCAGGAGCCGCGCCAGGCGGCGTGACAGGGGCAATCCCAGACCCGCGCCCTGGCCTTCATCTACCGCCTTGGTCTGATAGACGTCGAAGATGCGGTCGGCGTCGGCGGTAGCGACACCGGGTCCATCGTCCTCTATCATGAACGTGACGAAGGGATCACCATGTTGGAGTGAGACCCGCACGGAACCTCCCGCCGGGGAGTGGCGGATAGCGTTCCCGAGCAGGTTCACCAGGATCTGCTCCACCCGGTGGGGATCGGTGCGACAGATCGGCGAGGAGTCGGGAATGCTGGCCGCCAGCCGTAGGCCTTTGGCGTCGGCGGCGGGCGTCACCCGGTTCACGGCATGGCGGATCACCCCTCCGCAATCCACCTCGACGATCACCGGCTTGAGCCGGTCCTCGTCCAGCCGGCTCAGATCCAGCAGGTCGTTAATTAGGCTGATGGCCCCTTCCGCGGAGTCGAGGACCTCGTACGCCGCCCGCGGCACCGACTGCGGGTCCTTCCGCCGCACCAGCATTTCGGCCCAGCCGTAGACCGCTGCCAGCGAGTTCCGGAGCTCGTGATTCACCATCGCGAAGAACCGCTCGCGCGAGCGGTGCAGTTGCTGCACTTCCTCCAGCAGGCGGGCGCTTTCTTCGTGCAGCTTGGCGTTCTCGATCGCGGCGGCCGCCTTCGAGGCGAGCAGCGTCGCCAGATGCTCGTCCTGCGCGGAAAACTCACTGCCGCCGACCTTTTCGGTGAGGTACAGATCCCCGAGCACTCCGCGCTTGCCGATGATCGGAACGCCCAGGAACGACCGCATTGGAGGGTGATTGGCTGGGAAGCCGTACCGCGCCGGGTGCTTGGTCAGGTCGGGCAGACGCAAGGTGCGCCGGTCGTGGATGACCAGACCGAGGATGCCATGGCCTCGCGGCAGGGGCCCCATCCGCGCCTTTTCCTCCGCAGTCAGCCCGAACGTGGTAAACCGCTCGAGCGTGCGCCCGTCCGCAGCCAGCATTCCGACGGCGGCGTAGCGGGCCCCGATCACCTCGGCCGCGAGATTGGCGACGCACTGCAAGACGCCCTCGAGAGACAGCTCGGCGATCAGTTCCGGGCCGCCCGTCACCAGTCGCTCGAGCCTGGTGGAGAGGGCCGCATCGACCGGTAGCGGCGTCACGAATGATTCGGGCATCGGCTGTAATTCTAGCCGCTATATGTGCTTGCGTCGACCCATCCGTTTCCCGGCCGTTTCATCCCTGCTTCATGGCGCGCGCCGTACCCTAGCAGCAACTCAGGAGGAGAGTGGGCGCTTGATGCTACTGCGGCACGTTCTCGCGGCGGCAGATGATTCCGAGGAAGGCCGCGCCGCGATCATGGCGGCGGCCCACCTGGGCCAGCGCTCGGGAGCGCGGGTCAGCGTGGTGACCGTCGTGCCCGCAATGCCCACTGAAGGAGTCGCGGCCCGTCTGCTCGAGCGATTGAGTGACACGGTGGAGAGTCAGCTTCGCCACCTGGCCCAGCCCCGCCCGAATGTGGATCTCGCGATCGAGTTCGGTTTGCCGGGAATCGAAATCGCCAGATTTGCCGAGACCAGCGGGGCGGACCTGGTCATACTCGGACGCAAGCGGCGCACCTCCATGCAGCGACTGCTGATGGGCGATACCGCCGACGCCGTTGCGCGGCGCAGCCGGGTTCCCTGTCTCTTCGTTCAGGCCGGGGATCACGAGTATGGCAGGCTTCTGGTGGCCCTGGACGGCACCGAGCGCGGACTCGGTGTGCTGCCGGTGGCGATGGACTTTGCCCGGGATGCGCACTCCCGGCTCCGCGCCGTTACCGTGGAACCGGTGTATGACAACGAGCGGGACGCGCCCTGGGTTCCTACCAGCCGAAGCGAGCGACTGGCCGAGGCCATCGACAGTCTCCGCAATCGAAGCGGGGCAGGTTCGGAGACCTGGGACACGATTCTGGGTCGCTCGGGCGAGGCGTTAGTGGTGCACCGCGGAAGGGTGGTCGACGAGATCCTCAGGGAGGTGCGCGCCTCGGCGACCGATGTGCTGATCCTGGGGTGTCACCGCGGTGGACCGGCAGGGATGATTGAAGCCGGAAGCATCACCCGCCGACTGATGCACGAGTGCCCTTCGTCGGTGCTGACCGTACCACTCTAGGACAACAGGCCTGCAGGGATCGCTCTCGAGGCTTGCGAACACCGCCGATGAGGCCATCTTCATTCATGCCTCAGCCGCGGGTCAGCCCCAGGGTCGTAGCCTCTACTTCATGAGCGACACCTCACTCGATCCTTGGGCCGTGGCCCTGGATGAATTCCCGCTGACCGGAACAGCGGCCCAGAAATTCCGCGCTGTACTCCGATCGGCCGTTCTGGCACCCTCCAGTCACAACTCCCAGCCCTGGTTGTTCCGCCAACATGGGAACGCCCTGGATCTGCTGGCCGACCGGACGCGCGCGCTACCGGTGGTCGACCCGGACGATCGGGAGCTGATCATCAGCTGTGGGGCCGCCTTGAAGTTTCTCCGGATCGCGCTGACTCACTTCGGCCAGGGTTCCCGGGTAACGCTGCTTCCGGACGCGTCGGATCCCGACCTTCTCGCGCGGATCGAACTGACGGACACCCTGGTCCCCACCGAGCGCGATCACGCGCTGTTTCAGGCGATCCCCGCGCGCCGCACCAACCGGCAGCCTTTCTCCACCGACCCGATTCCCGAGGCGGTCCTCGGCCGGGCCCGCAGCCAGGCCGAGAAGGACCGGGTCTGGTTCCAGACCCTCACCGGTGAGACCGATCGCAGCGCGCTGGCTGAGCTGATCGCGGAGGGCGACAAACTGCAACTGGCCGACCGGCGCTTCCGCCGGGAGCTGGCGGCGTGGGTGCACGCCAATCGCAGCAGCAGCCGAGACGGGATGCCCGGATTCGCCCACGGGGTGGGGAATCTGGCCTCCGAGGTCGGACCACTGATCATCCGGACCTTCGACATAGGCGGCGGTAAGGCCGCGCGCGACAGGCAGCTGGTCCTTGGCTCTCCCGCGCTCGCCGTCCTGTGGACCGAGGAGGACAGCGCCCGGGCCTGGCTGGACGCGGGGCAGGGACTCGCCGGCGCGGTTCTGAGCCTGCAGGCCGACGGCGTCTCCTCGTCCTATCTGAATCAGGCGCTGGAAGTCCCGGAGCTGCGGGGCCGGGTCGGTGCACTGCTCGGAAGGGAAGGAGCCCCCCAGCTGGTCCTGCGCCTGGGCTACGGCAAGCCAACCCGTCCCACCCCCCGGCGCAGGGTGGATGAAGTTCTCCTGACAGACTAGTCAGGTCGGCACCCGCCGGAACACCGAGACTGCCATCACACTCGAACTGGATACCGCTGTCAAACTCGGAGTCGCCGGTCTCATCGGACTGGCGGTGGGAATCGAGCGCGAGTGGTCGGGGCATGCCAGCGGACCGCACGCGCGGTTCGCCGGCGCTCGCACCTTCCTGCTGCTGGGCCTGCTCGGCGGCGTTTGCGGCCTATTGCTCGACCTCGGCTGGGGGACGGTGGCCGCCGTTCTCCTCGCCGGAGGGGCCGCGCTGGCCGTAACCGCGTACGCGGTCGCGGCACGCCGCGGCGGCCCCGAAGGAGTGGACGGCACCACCGAAGCTGCCGCGCTGGCCGTTCTGTCCCTCGCCGTCGTCGCGGGGCTCGGTCTGCTCCGGCTCGCCGCGGCTACCGGCGCCGTCCTGGTCCTTGCCCTCCGAGAAAAGAGCGCCATCCAGAAGTTCGTCCGGCTAATCGACGAGGTGGAGCTCCGCGCAGCGCTGCAGTTCGCGGTGCTGGCGCTCGTCCTGCTTCCCATTCTCCCCGAAGGACCATACGGACCGCTCGGCGGGGTGCGGCCTCGCGAGCTGTGGGTCGTGGTGCTCCTGGTCTCAGGGCTCAACTTCGCCGGTTACCTCGCCCGCCGGGCTCGTGGCACCAGGGCAGGGACGACGCTCACCGGCGTGCTCGGCGGACTGATCTCCTCCACCGCGGTGACGCTCACCTTCTCTCGCCAGAGCCGGGAGCATCCGGATCATGGAATGTCCCTCGGGCTAGGGGTTGTTGCTGCCTGCACCATGCTCCTGCCCAGGCTCGCCGTGCTGACCCTGGTGCTGCAGCCAGCCCTTACCCCGCGGCTGCTCCCCTTCTTCCTCCCGCCCCTCGCGGTGGGGGCGCTCGCTCTCGCCTTGGGTCTCCGTAGGGACGACCGGTCGACCGATGATGCCCTGCCGACGACGAAGAGCCCGTTGAACCTGGGTTCCGCCATTCTCCTCGCAGTAGGTTTCCAGGCGGTTCTCATGCTCATGGCGTTTGTGAACCAGCAGTTCGGCCAGAGAGGAATCCTCACCTCAGCGGCGATTCTGGGGTTTACCGACATGGACGCGCTCACGCTCTCGATGAGCCATCTCGCTGCCGCTCCGGACCAGCTTGGCCTTGCCGCCACGGCGATGGCCGTGGGGGTCCTCTCCAACACGGTGCTGAAGCTGGGTGTCGTTATCGCGGTCGGCGCGGGGGAGTTCCGGTGGAGGACAGGACTCTGGCTGGCCGCTCTCGCCGTTGCGAGTGTGGCCGGATTGTGGCTTGGCGCCGGCTGATGAGTTGCGGGTAGGAATCCGGAGAGGGAAGTTTCTTTGGACCTTCAAGGCTTCTTCATGAGTCCCCAGCCACCTTCATCTTGCTCTCCAGCATGGGTGGACTTATGGCAACCGCGCTCTATCGCTCGATCTTCGTACCTCTCGACGGCTCTCCCTTCGCCGAGCAGGCCCTCCCCCTCGCAGTCGAAATCGCCCGCCGGGCCGGTGCGCTACTGCACTTCGCCCTGGTGCATCACCCGGTGCCTGCCCTCGCCACCGCACTCGAGGTGCCGGAAATCGAGACCCAGCTCGACCAGGAGGCCCGCCTCAGGGAGAAGAACTACCTGGACGGCATCGTCACCCGGGTTCGGTCCACGGCCAATGTCCCCGTCTCGGCCGTCATTCTCGATGGCGCGGTCGCGGATGCGCTGGAAACCCAGATCGAGGCCACCGGGACCGACCTTGTGGTGAGCACCACCCACGGGCGCGGACCGCTCAGCCGCTTCTGGCTGGGCAGCGTTGCCGACCAGTTGATGCGACGGCTGCACGTGCCGCTCCTGCTGGTGCGGCCCGCGAGCGTCGCGGCCGAGGCCCCACGCAACATCGCGAAGGTACTGATTGCGCTCGATGGATCGCCGTTCGCCGAGCGGGCGCTGACCAGCGCCACCGCGCTGGGACGGCCCTTCGGCGCCTCCTACTCGCTGGTGTTCGTGGTTGAGCCCCCGATGCCGATCGCCGATCCCTCAGGGCTGATGGTGCTGCCCACCTCGGGCGACACCGAGCGCCGGATCAGGGAAGGTGCAACTGAGTACCTCGGTGGCGTCGCTGACCGGCTGCGCCGGGACGGGTTCCAGGTGTCGTGTCATGCCGTGGATGGAGCGACCGCCGCCGGCACCATCCTGGAACAGGCCGGTTCGCTCAAGGCGGACCTGATCGTGCTGGCGAGCCACGGTGCGGGCGGGTTCGAGCGGCTGGTGGTTGGAAGTGTGGCGGACAAGGTGATCCGCGGCTCCACCAATCCTGTCCTTGTGGTCAGGCCCTCCGGCCAGCCCGACTGACTACCCGGCAGTGAGTCGAGCCCGGCACTCCTCGGACGAGCAGTCCGATCGGAGTGCCGGGCTCCCTGTTCCCCTCACCCAACCGAACGATGACCATGGCCCCGAGCTCTCCCTCGGGGCGGAGGAATGGCGTGCCAGAGGCGCGTGGGTCGCCGCCATTTCCGGGTGACGTCCGGTCGCATGGCTCCAGTCGACCGGGTTAGGTTACCAGCCATCGATTCCCGGGGAACGCATGCGACGGATCATCGGCGGTGTGCTGCTGCTGGGGGCCCTCGGACTGGGGCAGCCGAACAGAGCGGAGGCCCAGTTGCCCTTGTTCGTGGCGGGCTACGCCGGAGCGGCGTTCAATACAGACGACAACCGTCCGGGAGAGAACAGTGGGGGGTTTTCCTTCCAGACCGAGGTCGGGATCCGGCTGGCACGGGTGAGCTTCGGGGCGGAGTTCGGCCAGCACATCACTGGGGGCGACTTCAAGTCGAAGGTCTACGGCGGGTTTGTGCGGCTGCCGTCGTTGATCGGCGAGGGGCCGATGCAAGTGTACCTGGTTGCGGGCCTCGGCAACTACCGCTTCGACCCCTCCGGCGGGAAGGGCAGCAGCACGGTCGGTGGGAGCCTGGGACCGGGGGTGAGCTTCCGGCTCAGGGGGAGCCCCGTCGCCCTCGGCCTCGAGGCCCGGTTCCATTCGACCTTCGAGAAGCTGCCGAGCATCAACAACCAGCAGTTCATCAGCGTGGTCGGGGGGCTGGAGCTGGGTCTCTGATCCACGTTGCGGGTTGATGGCCCGTCGGGAGCGCCCTAAGTTCCTGCCCCGGTGTTCCTGGCGTTCTTTCCGAGGCCCCCTTGTGCCCGTGCTCGCCGCCGTCATTCCAGATTTCATACGAGAGCTGGCCGACATCCTGAAGGTGGATGCGGCCGAGCTGATCCGGAAACTGCTCCAGGTCGGGCTCATCTGGGTGCTGACCTGGCTCGGCATCCGGTTGGTACGGCTGGTGTCCCGGCGGATCGAACAGTCAGTGGACGATGGCGACGACTCCCGGCTCACCGAGGCGGAGCAGCGCGGCCAGACCATTTCGCAGCTGCTCCGAAGCGTGGGCAAGGTCTTCTTCGTCGCCCTTGCGCTGCTCCTCTCGCTCAACGTCTTCGTAGACATCGGGCCGCTGCTGGCTGGGGCCGGCATTCTCGGTCTGGCGGTGTCGTTCGGGGCGCAGAGCCTGGTCAAGGACGTGATTTCCGGGTTCTTCTTCCTTATAGAGGGGCAGTTCGCGGTGGGGGACGTGATCGAGATCGCGGGCAAGTCCGGAGTGGTGGAGCGGATGACCCTGCGGGTGGTGATGCTGCGCGACGTCCACGGTGCGCTGCACATTATCCCCAATGGGCAGATCGCCACGGTGAGCAACATGACCCGGACCTGGTCGCGGGCGGTGGTGGATGTCGGGGTGGCCTACGGCACCGAAGTGGACAAGGCGCTGGAGATCTTCCGGGATGAGGCGGAACGGCTCGCCGCAGATCCGGTCTGGCGTCTCGAGCTGGACGGTCCGCCGGAGGTAGTCGGGGTGAACGACCTGGGCGACAGCCAGGTCACCATCCGGACCCTGTTCCGCACCCGCCCGGGCAGGCAGTGGGGAGTCGGCCGCGAGTTCCGCCGGCGGATCAAGAACCGGCTGGACCACGAGGGGATCGAGATACCCTTCCCGCAGCGGACCATGCACATCCGGGTGAGTGACGATACCGACCCGGACGAGGCCACCGCGCTCCTGGCCGGTCGCCCGCCCCGGCGGACCATCCCCGGATCCCGCCCCAAGGAGGAAATCGCCCCGCCCGCATCCGAGGGGGAGTGAGATGCCGCTCCGCCTCTACAACACCCTGACGCGCCAGGTCGAGGAGTTCGCTCCCCTCAAGCCCGGGCGGTTGTCGATGTATACCTGCGGGCCCACGGTCTACAACTTCGCCCACATCGGGAATTTCCGGACATTCCTGTTCGAAGATCTGCTGCGTCGCTGGCTGGAGGCAAGCGGCTACGAGGTATTCCACATCATGAATCTGACGGATGTGGACGACAAGACGATTCGAGGCGCGCTGGCAGCCGGGCAAGCGCTCCGGCCTCACACCGAGCCCTTCGCCCGGGCCTTCTTCGAGGACTGCGAGTGGCTGCGCATCCGGAAGGCCCACGAGTACCCCCGGGCCACCGAGTTCATCCAGCCGATGGTGGCGCTGATCCAGTCGCTGCTGGACAAGGGCGTGGCCTACCGGGGCGAGGATGGCTCGGTCTACTTCTCCATCGCGAAGTTCCCGGCCTACGGCCGCCTGTCGCAGCTCGACAAGCGGGAGCTCAAGACCGGAGCCAGCGGCCGAGTCCTGGCGGACGAGTACGACAAGGAGAACGCCCGGGACTTTGTCCTCTGGAAAGCCGCCAAGGAGGAGGACGAAAAGGTCGGCGCGGCCTGGGATGCCCCCTTCGGCCGGGGAAGGCCGGGGTGGCATATCGAGTGCTCGGCCATGGCGCTCGACCTGATCGGCCGGCGCTGCGGAGTCGACGTGCTCGATATCCACGCCGGTGGGGTGGACCTGATCTTCCCGCATCACGAGGACGAAATCGCGCAGTCCTGCGCTCACACCGGCAAGGAGCTGTTCGCCCGCTACTGGGTGCACGGGGAGTTTCTGAGCATCCGCGGCGCAAAGATGTCGAAGCGCTACGGCAACGTGACCACCCCGCGGGACCTGCGGGAGGACGGGGTCGATCCGGGCGCGATCCGGTTGCTGGTATTCAGCACTCATTACCGTCAGAAGATGGACCTGGCCGATGAGGCCTTGGCAGGTGCCCAGGAGGGATCTCGTCGCCTCGGTGACTTCGATCAACGGCTTCGTGGTGCTGCCACCGGCTCCTCGGAGCCTCGCTGGGCAGATTGGGCTGAGAATCTCGGTCGCCGCTTTCGCGAGGCGTTAGACGACGACCTGAACGCCCCCCAGGCTGTAGCGGCAGTTTGGGAAGCTTTCAACGATGGGAACCGGCTACTAGATGAGGGAGTGAGCCCCTCTCCTGGGGCGGTGAAAGCCTGGGAGGCCGCCACCGACGTCCTTCAGGTGTTGACCGTGCGCAAGGCGGTACGGGTGTCAGGCTCAGGCGCGCTCGGGATCCCAATCACAGCCAGTGGTCCGGGCACCGTCCTTTCCCCAATGCCTCCCGACCAACCAGGGGCCCACGAGGCGTGGGCGGTGGACTGGGCTAGGAGGCGGGCGGAGGCCAAACGCGGCCGCGACTATAAGGAAGCAGACCGCATCCGCGACCTGCTCAAGGCCGCCGGCTGGGAAGTGCGGGACAACAAGGACGGCACAGTCGAGGTGCGCCGGATATGAGCCGGCCGTTCAAGGCCCGGCTCCGGGCTGGCGAGTTGCTCCACGGGACGCTCTTGACCATGGCGGCCACCGAGGTGGCCGACCTGCTGGCCTCTGCGGGGTTCGACTGGCTGTTCGTGGACGCCGAGCATGGCGCGCTCGACCCACGCGATGTACTGCTCATCCTTCAAGTTGTCGCTGGGCGGACCGCCTGTCTGGTCCGGGTCCCGGCCCTGGAAGAAGCCTGGATCAAGCGGGTCCTGGACGCCGGCGCCGACGGCATCATCGTTCCGCAGGTGTCCACCGCGGAACAAGCCGAACGGGCGGTACGCTTCGCCCATTACCCACAGCGAGGCACACGGGGACTGGGCACCGGGAGGGCAAACCGGTATGGACTCGGGCTGGCCGGGCACCTGGACCGGGCCCGGGAACAGGTCACGGTGGTGGTCCAGGCGGAAACCGCGGACGCAGTCCGGAACATCGAAGCCATCACCCGGGTGGCCGATCTCGATGCGGTCTTCGTTGGGCCGTTCGACCTTTCGGCCAGCCTCGGCCACCCCGGGGAGCTGGACCATCCGGCGGTCCGGTCCGCAATCGAGCGGGTGGCAGGGGCTTGCCGGAGCGCTGGAGTCCGGTCCGGCATCTTCGGGCTGGGGGCAGCCGGGCTCCGGAGCCGGCCAGGCGAGGGGTTCACCCTCTTCGCCGCCGGGGTCGATGCCGCCCTCCTTGGCGGGGCGGCGGAAATGCTGGTGAAGGATCTCCGCCAGCAGGTCGTTCCGGCTCCGGTCCGGCCGGCCGGCGTCTGACCCAGGCAGGGGCCGTGCGCGGGCCGGATCGGCCCCGTTGACATACCCGTAAGTCCCCAACTATCATACCGTTCTGTCCGTTTTGGCTACCCGCTGACGTAGCTCAACTGGCAGAGCACCGGTTTTGTAAACCGGCGGTTGAGGGTTCGATTCCCTCCGTCAGCTCTACCCAGGAGCGCTGCCAGCGGCGGGGAGCGTGCGGGCATTGGTGGGGTGGCCGAGTGGCTAATGGCAGCAGACTGTAAATCTGCCGCGCTTTGCGCTACGTAGGTTCGAATCCTACCCCCACCATGCTGAGCGGGACGGCGGTAAGGCGGGATGGCGGGACGTTCAGTGCCGGGCGGGTATGATGAGAATTGTCAGGCGGCGCGGGTCGGTTTCCGCCCGTCCGCCTTTCCGCCGGTCCGCCTCGTTGCGCGGGCGTAGCTCAGTTGGTAGAGCGTCAGCCTTCCAAGCTGAATGTCGCGGGTTCGAGCCCCGTCGCCCGCTTGCCGCGCCGCGCGCGGCAATCCCGAGGGTGCGAAGCACTCGAGGGATCCCTGTGAAGGGCCCGGTACTGAGGGATGGTGGCCAAGGCACGCGTTGGCCGCACCACTGAGGAGCAGGGCAGTCGCTCGCGTAGCTCAGTTGGTAGAGCGCATCCTTGGTAAGGATGAGGTCAGCGGTTCAATCCCGCTCGCGAGCTCTGGGGAGTAGCCGTCAGCCGTCAGCCGTCAGCCGTCACTGGTTGATGGCGCGCCGAATCGGGCAACGCCACTCGATCCTGCGCCGTACCGCTGAAGGCTGAAGACTGATGGCTGACGGCTGAGGATACCGTGCCGCGAGAGAAGATCATTCTGGAATGCACCGAGTGTCGGGAGCGCAACTACTTCGGCGACAAGAACCGCCGCAAGCATCCCGAGCGGGTGGAGTGGAAGAAATTCTGCCCGCGCTGCAACAAGCACCGGCTGCACAAGGAGTCGAAGTGAGCACGGAGGTCGCCGCGTCCCGGTCGGGCGGCCCCGCCCGCTGGGTGGGGGCCACCGTCGGGTTTCTGCGGGCGGTGCGGTCCGAGCTTGGCAAGGTGACCTGGCCCTCGCGGGACGAGCTGGTGAAGGCCACGCGGATGATCGTGGTGCTCTCGGTGGCGCTGGGCATCGCGATCGGCTGGCTGGACTGGCTGCTCAACCAGGTGCTGGTGAACGGGGTGGCGGCCCTGGTCCGGTGAGCGACGCACCCGAATACCGCTGGTATGCGATCCAGACCACGGCCGGCCACGAGAACAAGGTTCGCAGCCTGATCGCGCAGCGCATCACCCAGGACCCGCGGCCCGAGGGACAGCGCTTGATTCACCAGGCCTTGGTCCCGGTGCAGGAAGTGGTGGAGATCAAGAACGGCAAGAAGGTCACGGTCGAGCGGAAGCTGTATCCGGGCTACGTCCTGGTGGAGATGGTCATGAACCAGGAGTCGCTCCACGTGATCAACAGCATCCAGGGAGTGATCAAGTTCGTGGGGGCCGGCAAGTTCCCCCAGCCGCTCAGGCAGGACGAGGTGAACCGCCTCCTCGGTATCGTCGAGGAAGTGGCGGAAGCGGAGCCCAAGGAGGAGATCCCGTTCCTGGTCGGCCAGGTGGTCGAAATTACCGAGGGACCGTTCTCCGACTTCAGCGGCACGGTGGAAGAAGTGCTGCCGGACAAGGGCAAGGTGAAGGTCTCGGTCAGCCTGTTCGGCCGGCCGACGAGCGTGGAGCTGGATTACCTGCAGCTCCGCGGGCATTGATGGGCCGTTGGCCGTCGGCCGTTGGCCTTCTGGTTGAAGGCAGGCTGCGGCGGACGGATCGAGGTTCGAGGGGGTGCCGAACGGTAGAGCTAACGGCCCATGGCCAATGGCGAACGGCCTCCACCGCCACCGCGCGGCTTTCGCGGGAGCCTGTGGTACTCCGGTACCCGGCGAGATAGAGGAGTCACATGGCCAAGAAGGTCACCGCAGTCATCAAACTGCAGTGCCCGGCTGGCGCGGCGAACCCCGCGCCGCCCGTGGGCACGGCCCTTGGTCCGCACGGCGTGAACATCATGGAGTTCTGCAAACAGTTCAACGCCCGGACCCAGGCCCAGGCGGGGATGGTCATCCCCGTCATCGTGACGGTGTTCCAGGACCGCACGTTCACCTTCATTACCAAGACCCCGCCGGCGCCGAACCTCCTGCTCAAGGAGGCGGGGCTGGAAAAGGGCAGCGCCGCACCCAACCGCACCAAGGTGGGGAAGGTGACGCGCGCGCAGCTCAAGAAGATCGCCGAGCTGAAGATGCAGGATCTCAACGCGGCCGACCTCGAGGGGGCCATGCGGATGATCGCGGGCACCGCGCGCTCGATGGGGCTGGAGGTGGCCGACTGATGGCACACGGAAAGAAGTTCGCCACCGCGGTGGCCAAGGTCGACCGCTCCCGGGAGTATCAGATTCCGGATGCCGTGTCCCTGGTCAAGCAGGCGGGGTTCGCCAAGTTCAACGAGACGGTCGATGTCGCGGTGCGGCTGGGGGTGGATCCCCGGCACGCCGACCAGGTGGTTCGCGGCACGGTGGTGCTGCCGCACGGCACCGGCAAATCGGTGCGGGTGCTGGTGATCACCCAGGGCGAGAAGGTCAAGGACGCGCTGGATGCGGGCGCCGACTTCGCCGGCGTGGAGTACGTGCAGAAGCTCAAGGAGGGGTGGCTCGAGTGTGACGTCATCGTCGCCACGCCCGACGTCATGGGCCAGCTGGGCCAGCTGGGCCGGATCCTTGGTCCCCGCGGCCTCATGCCGAACCCCAAGGCGGGAACGGTCACTATGGACGTGGCCAGGGCGGTGCGCGAGATCAAGGCCGGGAAGATCGAGTTCCGGGTGGACAAGACCGGCAACGTCCATGCTCCGATCGGGAAGATCAATTTCTCGGCCCAGCAGCTGGCGGAGAACCTGCAGGCGTTCATGGACACCATCGTTCGCGTGAAGCCGGCCGCGGCGAAGGGTCACTATATCCGGAGTGCCACGGTGTCCAGCACCATGGGGCCCGGGGTCCGGCTCGACACGGCGGTGTATCGATGAGCAAGACTGATCGCCAGGCCGAGGTCGAGTTCATCACCTCGGCCATCAAGGCCGCGCCGAACGTCTACGTCACCGATTTCACCGGGCTGGACGTGGCGAAGATGACCGAATTCCGCCGCCGCCTCCGTGGCGCCGGAGCGCGGTACGTGGTGGTGAAGAACACCCTGGCGGAGCGGGCGCTGGAGAGCCAGGGCATCAGCACGCTCAACGAGCACCTCAAGGGACCGATCGGCCTGGTGCTGAGCCGGGAACCGCTTGCCGCCGCCAAGGTCCTGACCGAGTTCGCCAAGGAGCACCAGAAACCGGGCATCCGGGCCGGACTGGTGGACGGCGCGACGGTGTCGCAGGCCCACATTCAGCGGCTCGGCACCATCCCGGACCGCCAGACGCTCCTCGCGATGATCGCGGGAACGATGAACAACATCCTGGCTTCATTTGCTGGCTGCCTCGAGGCGCTTCGCGAGCAGCGCGGTGCAGCCTCTAACGCCTGAGGGAGAACACCATGAGCACGACCGCACTGAGCAAGGACGAAATCCTCGAGGCCATCGGCAAGATGAGCGTTCTCGAGCTGGCCGACATGATCGAGGCCTTCAAGGCCAAGTTCAACGTCTCGGTGGTGGCCGCCGCGGCCGCTCCGGCGGCGGGTGGCGCGGGCGCCGGGCCGGCGGTGGAAGAGCAGACCGAGTTCAGCGTCGTCCTGAAGGGCGGCGGCGAGAAGAAGATCCAGGTCATCAAGGTCGTCCGTGAGCTCACCAGCCTGGGCCTGAAGGAGGCCAAGGAACTGGTGGACAACGGCGGCACCGTCAAGGAAGGTGTGCCGAAGGCCGAGGCCACGGAGATGAAGAAGAAGCTGGAGGACCAGGGCGCCACCGTCGAGCTGAAGTAGCGGAGCCTA
>Ga0326730_1000113_pt1 | contig 24688 bp, 34 predicted proteins | sample MHFSIPfraction_3_FD_207740 | JGI IMG/M metagenome (GOLD analysis project Ga0326730, IMG submission 207740) | Lab enriched peat soil microbial communities from Michigan Hollow, Ithaca, NY, United States - MHF7AN SIP fraction | ecosystem: Environmental > Terrestrial > Soil > Wetlands > Peat...
ACCACGCTGCGCTCCATGAGCCAGGGCCGCGCCATCTACAGCATGCAGTTCAGCCACTATCAGGAAGTGCCGAAGTCGAAGGCGGAGGAGATCGTTGCCAAAGTGAAGGGCTAAACCGTCATCGGTCGTCGGTCGTCGGTACAGACCGATGACCGAGTACCGAATACCGAGGACAAGAGGAACATGGCCAAGGCAAAGTTCGAGCGGACGAAGCCGCATGTGAACGTGGGGACGATCGGGCACGTGGACCACGGGAAGACGACGTTGACGGCGGCGCTGACGAAGGTGGCGGCGGACAAGGGGTGGGGGACGACCTACATCAGCTACGACCAGGTGGCGAAGGCGTCGGAGTCGCAGGGGCGGCGGGATCCGACGAAGATTTTGACGATTGCGACGAGCCACGTGGAGTACTCGACGCCGAACCGGCACTACGCGCACGTGGACTGCCCGGGCCACGCCGACTACGTGAAGAACATGATCACGGGGGCGGCGCAGATGGACGGGGCGATCCTGGTGGTGAGCGCGGTGGACGGGCCGATGCCGCAGACGCGGGAGCACATTCTGCTGGCGCGGCAGGTGAACGTGCCCTACATCGTGGTGTTTTTGAACAAGTGCGACGTGGTGGACGATCCGGAGCTCTTGGACCTGGTGGAGCTGGAGGTGCGGGAGCTGCTCTCCTCCTACGAGTTCCCCGGGGACCAGATTCCGGTGATCCGGGGCTCGGCGCTGAAGGCGATCGAAGGCGACCCGAAGTGGGTGCCGAAGATCGAGGAGCTGTTGGCGGCGCTGGACAGCTATATCCCGGTGCCGCAGCGGGAAGTGGACAAGCCGTTCCTGATGCCGGTGGAGGACGTGTTCTCGATCACGGGGCGGGGGACGGTGGCGACGGGGCGGATCGAGCGGGGGAAGGTGAAGGTGCAGGACGAGGTGGAGATGGTGGGGTTCGGGACGGACAAGAAGGCGGTGGTGACGGGGGTGGAGATGTTCCGCAAGCTGCTCGACGAGGGGCAGGCGGGGGACAACGTGGGGTTGCTGCTGCGCGGGGTGGAGAAGACGGAAGTGGAGCGGGGGATGGTGCTGGCGAAGCAGGGGAGCATCACGCCGCATACGGCGTTTGATGCGGAGGTGTACGTGTTGACGAAGGAGGAGGGGGGCCGGCACACGCCGTTTTTCAAGGGGTATCGGCCGCAGTTTTACTTTCGGACGACGGACGTGACGGGGAACGTGGAGCTGCCGGCGGGGGTGGAGATGGTGATGCCGGGGGACAACACGAAGATGGCGATCGAGCTGATCACGCCGATCGCGATGGAAGAGGGGCTGCGGTTCGCGATCCGCGAGGGTGGGCGGACCGTGGGCGCCGGCGTCGTCACGAAAATCAAGAAGTAAAACCCTGACGTCAGACGTCTGACGTCAGATGGAGGTTTTTCATGGCCAGCAAGATCCGGATTCGCTTGAAAGCTTTCGACCACGCGCTGATCGACCAGGCGGCGGCGGACATCGTGCGCACCGCGGAAAAGACCGGCGCGCAGGTGTCGGGGCCGATTCCGCTGCCCACCAAGCGCCAGATGTGGACGGTGCTGCGCAGCCCGCACATCGACAAGAAGAGCCGGGAGCAATTCGAGCTGAAGACGCACAAGCGACTGATCGACATCGTGGATTCGCGCGCGCAGACGGTGGACGCGCTGACGAAGCTCGATCTGCCGGCGGGCGTGGACGTCGAAATCAAGGTGGGATGAAGAGGCAACGATGAACGCACTGATCGGACGCAAGCTCGGCATGACGCGCGTCTTCGACGCCGAGGGCACGCACGTGCCGGTGACCGTGATCGAGGCCGGGCCTTGCCCGGTGATCCAGGTCGCCGGGGACCGCGTGCAGCTCGGCTTCGGGGCGCTGAAGGCGAAGCGCACCGCGAAAGCGCTGGCGGGACACGTCAAGCGCGCCGGCCTCGAGACGACGCCGCGGCGGCTGGAGAGCTTCCCCCTCGTGGGCGAGGCGCCCAAGCCGGGCGAGCAGGTGACGGTCGCGATCTTCGCGCCGGGCGAGCGGGTGAAGGTGTCCGGCGTGACGAAGGGCAAGGGGTTCCAGGGCGTCGTGCACCGTTACCACTTCGGCGGCGGGCCGGCGACGCACGGCAACACGCGGCACCGCAAGCCGGGGTCGATCGCGCCGGGCACGGACCCCTCGCGGATCATCAAGGGCAAGCGGATGCCGGGGCACATGGGCGCGCGGAATTTCACGGAGCTGGGCCTCATCGTGGTCCGGGTGGATGCGGACAAGAACCTGCTGTTCGTGCGCGGCGCCGTGCCGGGACCGATGAACGGCTACGTCACCGTACGCAAGCAGGGCGGGAGGAGTCGCCATGATTGAGGCACCGCACTTTTCGTCCGCCGGGGCGAAGAAGAAGGCGATCGAGCTGCCGGAGGCGATCTTCGACGGCCGCGTGAACGAGAACGCGCTGCACCGCGCCGTGGTCACGTATTTGTCGAACCAACGGCAGGGGACGGCGGCCACCAAGACGCGCAGCTTCGTCTCGGGCGGCAACCAGAAGCCGTGGCGGCAAAAGGGGACCGGGCGGGCCCGGCAGGGCTCCACCCGCGCACCGCATTGGCGGCACGGCGGCGTGGTCTTCGGACCGCATCCGCGTGACTACCGGCTCGGCATTCCCAAGAAAGTGCGCCAGCTCGCGCGGAAGTCCGCGTTGAACGCGCGGGCGCGCGAAGGGGCGCTGCTGGTGGTGGACGCCCTGGCCTACGAGAAGCCGAAGACCAAGACGCTGGCCGAGCTGCTCGGCAAGCTGGGTCTCGTGGATCGGAAGGTGCTCATCCTGACGGCGGACTCGCCCACGGCGCACAACGTGTACCTCGCCGGCCGCAACCTCCCCGACGTCCGCGTGCAGCGATTCGTGGACGCGACCGCATACGACGTGCTGTGGGCGGGAGCGGTCGTGGTGGAAGCGCCGGCCTTGTCCGGTGCGGAGCCGGCGGCGGAGGCGTCCGATGCCTGATCTGCACCAGCTGATCGTGGGTCCGGTGGTGACCGAGAAGTCGTCGGCCGCCTATCAGGCGCGCAAGGAGTACGCGTTCCGCGTGCACCTGGACGCGACCAAGCCGCAGATCCGCGAGGCGATCGAAAAGCTGTTCAACGTGAGCGTTACCGACGTTCGCACCCTCGTGGTGCGCGCCAAGCAGCGCAGCTACGGACGGCACGTCGGCCGCCGCGCGTCCTGGAAGAAGGCGATCGTGAAGCTGAAGGAAGGCGACACGATCCAGGTGTTCGAGGGCTGATATGGGCATCCGACAGTTCAAGCCGGTCACCCCGGCGACGCGGTTCCGCTCGGTGAGCGACTTCGCCGAGATCACGAGCACCACGCCGGAGAAGACGCTGCTGGAGCCGTTGCAGCGCACCGGCGGGCGCAACAACAAGGGGCACGTCACCATGCGGCACCAGGGTGGCGGGCACAAGCGCCAGTACCGGCGCATCGATTTCCGGCGCGACAAGTTCGGCGTGCCGGCCAAGGTGACGACGGTCGAGTACGATCCGAACCGGACCTGCCGCATCGCGCTCGTCACCTACGTCGACGGGGAGAAGCGCTACATCCTGCACCCCAAGGGCCTGGCCGTGGGGGACACGGTGGTCTCGGGGCCGGGATCGGACATCCGGACGGGCAACACCCTGCCGCTGTTCGAGATCCCGCTCGGGACGGCGGTGCACAACGTGGAGCTCAAGATCGGGCGCGGCGGGCAGCTGTGCCGCTCGGCCGGGACGAGCGCTCAGGTCGTGGCCAAGGAAGGCAATCACGTCACGCTGCGGCTCCGCTCGACCGAGATGCGGCTGGTGCGCGGGGAGTGCCTCGCCACGATCGGCGAGGTCGGCAACGCCGAGCACGAGCTGCAGTCGGTCGGGAAGGCCGGGAAGACGCGCTGGCTGGGGCGCCGGCCGCGCGTGCGCGGCGTGGCGATGAACCCGGTCGATCATCCGCTGGGCGGCGGCGAGGGCAAGACCTCGGGCGGCCGGCCACCGGTGTCGCCCTGGGGCAAGCCCGAGGGCCGCAAGACGCGTCATAAGAAGAAGGCGTCGACGAAACTCATCGTGCGCGGACGCAAGCGCGGGAAGGCGACGCAGTAATGGCACGCAGCGTCAAGAAGGGTCCCTACGTGGAGCCGTCGCTCCTGAAGAAAATTCAGGGGATGAACGACAAGAACGAGAAGAAGGTCTTCAAGACCTGGTCGCGGCGCAGCACCATCACGCCCGACTTCGTCGGCCACACCCTGGCCGTGCACAACGGCAACAAGTTCGTGCCGGTGTACGTGACGGAGAACATGGTGGGCCACAAGCTGGGCGAGTTCTCGGCGACGCGCCTGTTCCGCGGCCACACGACGAAGACCGCGGCGGAGCGGGAAGCCGAGGCGAAGGAGGCGCAGGCCTAACCCATGGAAGCCCGGGCGATTCAGCGCACGGTGCGCCAGTCGGCGCGCAAGATGCGCCTGGTGATCGATCAGATCCGCGGCCGAGCGGTGCCGGAGGCGTACGCCATCCTGCGCTTCTCGAAGAAGCTCGCCGCGAAGCAGATCCACAAGGTGCTGAAGTCGGCGGTGGCCAACGCGGAACAGGCCGCGCAACGCCACAACGCCCCGCTGGACGTGGACGCGCTGCGGGTGGGCTACGCGGTCGTGAACGAGGGGCCGACGCTGAAGCGGTTCACGATGGGCGCGATGGGCCGCGGCATGCCGATTCTCAAGCGGACGAGCCACGTGGAAATTCACGTGAGCGCGCCCGACGCGGCCGCCGCGCCGGCGGCCCCCGCCGCCGGGAAGGCGGCGAAGCCGGCCGCCCCGCCGAAGGGGAAGGCGCCCAAGGGCAAGCCGCCGAAGGGGAAGCCCGCGGCCAAGGCGAAGCGCACGACGAAGGCAAGGAGCAAGTAAGTGGGCCAGAAAACACATCCCTACGGGTTCCGACTCGGGATCATCAAGCCGTGGCGCTCGCGCTACTACGCCCGGCGCAATTTTCCCGAGCTCCTGAAGGAAGACGATCTGATCCGGAAGTATCTGAAGACGCGGTTGTCGCACGCGGCGATCGCCGACGTGCACATCGAGCGGCGTCCGGGGAAGGTCACCGTCACGGTGCACACCGGCCGGCCCGGCGTGGTGATCGGCAAGCGCGGCGCGGAAGTGGACAAGCTGCGTGACGAGCTGGCCCAGCTCACGGGCAAGGAAGTGGGCATCAACGTCGAGGAGATCAAGCGGCCGGAGCTCGACGCCCAGCTCGTGGCCGACAGCGTGGTGCATCAGCTGCAGCAGCGCATCTCGTTCCGTCGCGCGATGAAGCGGGCGGTGCAGAGTGCGATGCGGATGGGCGCGCAGGGCATCAAGATCAAGTGCGGCGGCCGCCTGGGTGGCGCCGAGATCGCGCGGGTGGAGGGCTATCACGAGGGCCGCGTGCCACTGCACACGCTGCGGGCCGACGTGGACTACGCCACCTCGACCGCGAAGACCACGTACGGCACGATCGGCGTGAAGGTCTGGATCTTCAAGGGTGAGCGGACCGAGGAGCTGGCGGGCCGCACCTATTCGACGGGCGTTTGACGATGCTGGCACCCAAGCGCGTCAAGTTTCGCAAGCGGTTCAAGGGCAACACCAACGGGCTCGCCACGCGGGGCAACACGGTGGCGTTCGGGCACTACGGCCTGATGTCGCTCGATCCGGGCTGGATCTCGAACCGGCAGATCGAGGCGGCGCGCGTGGCGCTGACCCGGGAGATGAAGCGCGGCGGCAAGGTGTGGATCCGGCTGTTTCCCGACAAGCCGATCACCAAGAAGCCGGCGGAGACGCGGATGGGGAAGGGGAAGGGCAATCCCGAGGGCTGGGTGGCGGTGGTCAAGCCGGGGCGGGTGATGTTCGAGGTGGAGGGCATCGAAGAGGCGCTGGCGCGTCACGCGCTCAACCTGGCGGCGGCCAAGCTGCCGCTGCGGTCGAAGTTCGTGAAGCGGGAGGAGCGCTGATATGGCGAAGCAACGGCGACCCGACGATCTGCGGCAGCAGAAGACCGACGAGCTGGAGCAGAAGCTCGCCGTGTTGCGGGAGGAGCGGTTCCGGCTGCGGTTCCGGGCGGGGACGGAAGCGATCGCGAACCCGCTGCAGTTCCGGACGATCCGGCGCGACATCGCGCGCATCGAGACCATTCTGCGCGAGCGGAGGCAGGCATGAGGACCCGGCGCAAGACCCGGACGGGCGTGGTGACGAGCGACAAGCGTCTCAAGACCGTGACGGTGGCGTTCGTGCGTCGGTACGCCCACGCCTTCTACGGCAAGCAGGTGGTCCGCACCAAGACGGTGGCGGCGCACGACGAGCAGGGGGCGAAAGCGGGCGACACCGTCCGCGTGGAGGAAACGCGCCCGTTGTCCAAGACGAAGCGGTGGCGGGTGGTCGAGATTCTCGAGCGGGCGAAGTAAGGGTCGGAGGGGACCGTGGTTCAGCAGGAATCGATTCTCAAGATCGCGGACAACTCGGGTGCGCGGCGCGCGCTCGTCATCCGTGTGCTCGGCGGGTCCAAGCGGCGCTACGCGGGACTCGGCGACATCGTGGTCGTCACGATCAAGGACGCCATTCCCACCGGCCAGGTGAAAAAGGGCGAGGTGGCGAAGGCCGTGATCGTGCGGACCGCCAAGGAGACCAGGCGTCGGGACGGGTCCTACATCCGGTTCGACGAGAACGCCGCGGTGCTGATCACCGATCAGGGCGAGCCGCGGGCGACGCGCATCTTCGGACCGGTGGGGCGCGAGCTGCGCGAGAAGAAGTTCATGAAGATCGTGTCGCTCGCGCCGGAGGTCATCTGACATGAAGCCGCTGGTCTACAAGAAGTCGCGGCGCGTGCGCGGCACCAAGCCGGTGCGCTACAAGATGCACTTCGCCAAGGGCGACACCGTGCGGGTGATCCGCGGGGACGACCGGGGCAAGGAAGGCAAGGTGCTCCACGTCCATCCCAAGCTGCTGCGAGTGACGGTGGAGGGCGTGAACATCGTGAAGAAGCACCAGCGGGCGCGCACGCAGGAGCAGGAGAGCAAGATCATCGAGCGGCCGGCGCCGATCGCGGCCTCGAAGGTGATGTTGCTCGATCCCAAGTCCGGCGCGCCCACGCGGGTGCGGCGCCGCCGCGACAAGGATGGCACGGTCGAGCGCGTCGCGGTGAAGTCGGGACAGCCGATCCCGCGGGTGAGGTGAGTATGGCCGAGACCAAAGAGAAGAAGAGCAAGCCGGCGAAGCCGGCGAAGGGGGCCCCGGAGGCCGCCGAGCCGCAGGCCCCCGCCGAGCCGGCGCCGCCGGCGCGGCTGCGGCTGTACTACGAGCAGCGCGTCCGGGCGAAGCTGCAGCAGCAGTTCGGGTTCTCGAACCCGCACCAGATCCCGAAGCTCGTGAAGATCGTGCTGAACGTCGGAATGGGCGATGCGCCGAAGAATCCGAAGTCGCTGGAGACGGCGGCGGCGGAGCTGGGCGCCATCACCGGCCAGCGGCCGGTGATCACGCGGGCGAAGAAGGCGATCGCGAATTTCAACCTGCGCCAGGGCGTGCCGATCGGGTGCGCCGTGACGTTGCGCGGCCCGCGGATGTACGAGTTCCTGGACCGGTTCATCTCGGTGACGGTGCCGCGCATGCGCGACTTCCGCGGGCTGCCGACCAAGAGCTTCGACGGCCGCGGGAATTACACGCTGGGCATCAAGGAGCAGATGGTCTTCCCGGAGATCGACTACGACAAGGTCGAGCAGATCCACGGGATGGACATCACGTTCGTCACGAACGCCGGCCGCGACGATACGGCCATGGCGCTGTTGCGCGAGCTGGGGATGCCGTTCCGCGGCGAATCCCCGGTTGCGGTCGAATAGGAGAGGACGGCATGGCGAAGAAGTGCTGGATCGAGCGGGTCAAGCGCACCCCGAAGTTCAAGGTGCGGGCGTATCACCGCTGTCAGCGGTGCGGCCGCAGCCGGGCCACGCTCCGCAAGTTCGGGCTCTGCCGCATTTGTTTCCGTGAGTTGGCGCTACGCGGGGAGATCCCCGGCGTTCGCAAAGCCAGCTGGTAAGGGGCGGGAGGCGAGATGAGCATGACTGACCCCGTCGCCGATATGCTCACCCGAGTGCGCAACGCCTGTACGGCGGGGCACCGCCGGGTGGACATGCCGGTGTCGAAGCTGAAGGTGGAGATCGCCCGGATCCTGCGCGACAACCATTACATCCAGGACTTCAAGGTTCTGGACGATGGCCGCTTCGGTCTGCTGCGCCTCTTCCTGAAATACCACAACGATGCCCCGGTGATTCGCGAGCTGGTGCGGGTCTCCGCCCCCGGGCTGCGGCGCTACGTGAAAGCGCGCGAGATCCCGCGGGTGAAGAACGGGCTGGGGATGGCGATCCTCAGTACGCCGCAGGGCGTCATGTCCGACCGCGACGCGCGGACCGCCCGGGTGGGCGGCGAGCTGCTCGCGGTGGTCTGGTAGGAGGCGCCATGTCGCGAATCGGCAAGCGTCCCGTCCCGCTCCCGCAGGGCGTCAGCGCGACGATCGCGGGACAGACGATCACGGTGAAGGGCCCGAAAGGCGAGATCAGCCGGACCGTTCACCCCGATCTCACGCTCGTGCAGGAGAACGGCACCGTGGCGGTGCAGCGTCCTTCCGACGAGCCCCGGCACCGGGCGCTCCACGGGCTGACGCGTACGCTGGTCGCCAACATGGTGGAGGGCGTCACCAAGGGCTTCAGCAAGGCGCTCGAGATCCAGGGCGTCGGCTACAAGGCCGAGGTCAAGCCGTTCGGCGTGCAGCTCGTGGTGGGCTACTCGCACCCGGTGCCCTACCACGCGCCGAAGGGGATCAAGATCTCGGTGGAGGGCAACACGCAGGTGAAGATCGAAGGGGTGGACAAGGAGCTGGTGGGGCAGGTCGCGGCCGAGCTGCGCAGCGTGCGCCCGCCGGAGCCGTACAAGGGGAAAGGGATCCGCTACGTGGGCGAGCAGGTACGGCGTAAGGCGGGCAAGACCGCCCAGGCGGCGAAGTAGCCATGCGCGCCATTCGCAAGATCAAGACCCAGGCCGACCGGCGCGCGCGTCGGCATCTGCGCGTACGCAAGCGTGTGCAGGGGAGCCCGGAACGGCCGCGTCTCGTCGTGTTCCGCTCGTCCAAGCACATCTACGCCCAGGTCGTGGACGACACGCGCGGCGTCACGCTGATCGGCGCGGCGGACACGAGCGAAGGCATTCAGATCGAGGGCAAGGGCAAGACGGCGAAGAGCTTCGCGCTCGGGCGGCTGATCGCCGCGCGGGCCAAGGAGAAGGGGATCGCCAAGGTCGTGTTCGACCGTGGCGGCTACCAGTACCACGGGCGCGTCAAGGCGGTGGCCGAGGGCGCCCGCAAAGGCGGATTGGAGCTCTAGAGCATGGACGACGAACAGGTACCGGGCGCGCAGGCGCCGGAGACGGCTCCTCCCGAGCTGACGCCCGACGCGGCTCCGGCCGTGACCGAGCCGGCGGCGGCCGAGCATCCGCGACGGGGCGGGGGCGGCGGCGGTCGTGGCGGCCGCGGGCGTGGCGGTCACGGGGGACATGGGCATGGCCGCGGGCGCGGCGGGGAGCGGGGCCCCGGCGGCGACCGGCAGGGCCGGGAGGGCGACGGCTTCGTCGAGAACGTCGTTGCGATCAATCGCGTGGCGAAAGTCGTGAAGGGCGGCCGGCGCTTCAGCTTCAACGCCCTGGTCGCCGTGGGCGACGGGCAGGGCCATGTGGGCGTGGCCACCGGCAAGGCCAACGAGGTCAGCGAAGCGGTGCGCAAGGCGGTGGAAGCCGCGCGCCGTAAGATGACGGAAGTACCGCTGACCGGCGGCACGATTCCCCACGAAATCATCGGAGAGCACGGCGCGGGCCGCGTGCTGTTGAAGCCCGCCGCGAGCGGCACCGGGGTCATCGCCGGCGGCCCGGTGCGCGCGGTGCTCGAGTGCGCCGGCGTACGCGACATCCTGACCAAGAGCCTCGGATCCACCAATCCGCACAACATGGTGCGGGCCACGATGGACGGGCTCAGCCGCCTCACGACCGCGCGGCGTGTGGCCAAGGAGCGCGGCGTCGAGGTCGAGGAGATTCATTACAAGGCTCGGCAGGAGGCGGTGCATGGGTAGGCTGCCCCCGACGCGGAAATTCCGCAAACGAGTCCGCGGCACGGATCCCGTGCTGCCGCCCGTTGGGAAGGGCAAGCTCGAGATCCGCCAGACGCGGTCAGGCTCGGGCAAGCCGGCGCGCGTGAAGCGCACGCTCGAGGCGCTCGGCTTGAAGCACCACCAGGACGTCGTCGTGCATGCCGATCACCCGGCGTTGCGCGGGATGCTGTATCAGGTGCGCCACCTCGTGCGGGTGACGCCGGTGAAGGGGTAAGCGATGGTCAAAGCGAAGGCGAAGCCCGCCAAGAAGGCGAAGACCGTCAAGCGGAAGCGACCGGCGGCCCGGCCGGCAAAGCCGCAGCAGGAAGGGCAGCCGCAGATCACACTGTCCACGCTGCGTCCGCCGCGGGGCTCCACGCACGCGCGGCTGCGCGTGGGACGGGGCCCGGGGTCGGGCGTCGGCAAGACATCGGGCCGGGGCCAGAAGGGTCAGAAGGCCCGGGCCGGCGGCACGGTGCGGCCGGGGTTCGAAGGCGGGCAGATGCCGTTGATCCGCCGCATTCCCAAGCGCGGGTTCACCAATCCGTTCCGGGAGCCGGCGCAGGTCGTGAACGTGCGGCACCTGGGACTGCTCACCGAGGGGGCCGAGGTGACGCCGGAGACGCTGTTTGGGGCGGGGCTCGTGCGCCGGCCCGACACGCCGATCAAGCTGCTCGGCATGGGCGAGGTGAAGCGGAAGTTCACGGTGAAGGGCGTCGGCGTGTCGGGCTCGGCCCGGCAGAAGATCGAGGCGGCCGGCGGCACCATCGAGGGACCGAGCGCGTGACCGCCCCGCGGATCCCCAATCTGTTCAAGGTTCCGGAGCTGAAGGAAAAGATCCTCTTCACGCTCCTGTGTCTGCTGATCTATCGGATCGGCGCGCATATCGCGACGCCGGGCGTGAACCTCGCGGCCCTGGCCGACTACGCCAACCAGTCGCGCGGCACGCTGTTCGGACTGTACGATCTCTTCTCGGGCGGCGCGCTGGCCCGCGCCAGCGTGTTCGCGCTGGGGATCATGCCCTACATCTCCGCGAGCATCGTGTTCCAGCTCGCGGGGCCGGTGTTCCCGATCATCGAGAAGATGCAGCGGGACGAAGAGGGCCGGAAAACGCTTACGCAGTGGACCCGCTATCTCACGGTGGTCCTCTGTCTCTTCCAGGCGTACGGGTATTCGCTGTTCGTCGAGTCCCAGATCCCCGGGGCCGTGGGGCATCCCGGCTTCGGCTTCCGCCTGACCACGGTGCTCACGCTGACCACGGGCGGCGTGTTCGTCATGTGGCTGGCCGAGCAGATCACCGAGCGGGGCCTGGGCAACGGGCAGAGCCTGATGATCTTCTTCTCGATCGTCGAGCGCATCGGGCCCGAGACGGTCCGCACGTTCGAGGCACTGCAGGCGGGGTCGCTGCGCTTCGGGGTCCTGATCGTGATCCTCGCCATCATGATCCTGGTGGTGGCCGGCACGGTCGCGGTCACCGTGGCGTCGCGGCGCATCCCCATCCAGATCCCCCGCAAAGTCATGGGGCGAGGACGCATCGCCGAAGGGCGGAAGACGTTCATTCCGCTGCGCATCAACTCGTCGGGCGTGATGCCGATCATCTTCGCGCAGTCGCTGATCATCGTGCCGGGCACGCTGGCGACCTTCAGCAACGTGCCGTGGCTGAAGCAGTTCGCCTCGTACTTCTCGGTCACCTCGTGGGTGTATCTGGTGTGCCTGTTTCTCCTGATCGTGTTCTTCGCCTACTTCTATACCTCCATCATCTTCAATCCGGTGGATCTGGCGGAGAATCTCAAGAAGCAGGGCGGCTTCATTCCGGGCGTCAAACCGGGGGCGGCGACCGCCGACTACATCGATGAAGTGTTGTCGCGCATCACGCTGCCGGGTGCGCTGTTCCTCACGGTGGTGGCGCTCCTGCCGATCGTCATCGGCAACGTGCTCAACATGCCCTTCGGATTCGGCGGCACGGCGCTCTTGATCGTGGTCGGCGTGGCGCTCGATACGGTGCAACAGGTGCAGCAGCATCTCCTGCTGCGGCACTACGACGGATTCATGAAGGAAGGCCGAATCAAGTTCCGCGGCCGGCCGCGCTGAGGCGGCCTCGTGTTCATCCTGATGCTCGGTCCCCCCGGCTCGGGCAAGGGCACGCAGGGCCAGATCCTGTCCCGCCGCCTCGGCATTCCCAAGATCGCGACCGGTGACATCCTGCGGGCGGCCATGAAGGCGGGCACGCCGCTAGGCAAGGACGCCAAGAAGTTCTACGACGCCGGCAAGCTCGTCCCTGACTCCCTGATCCTGGAGCTGATCAAGAGCGAGCTGGCCAAGCCCGAAGCCCAGCAGGGCGCCATCTTCGACGGCTTCCCGCGCACCGCGGCCCAGGCCGAGCTGGTGGAGCGGACGCTCACGGCGCACGGCCAACGGCTCGCCCACGTGCTGCTGCTCGACGTCCCGGAAGAAGAGCTAGTCAAGCGGCTGCACGGCCGGGCGCTCCAGGAAGGGCGCACCGACGACACGCCGGAGGCGATCCGCACTCGGCTCCTCACCTACCATCAGGACACCGCCCCGCTCGTGGCCTATTACGCCCAACGGGGCGTGATGCACCGCGTCCCCGGGGTTGGCAGCGTGGAAGAGATCGCCGAGGAGATCAAGCGGAAGCTGGGGCGATGATCACCCTCAAGTCGCCGCGGGAGATCGAGACGATGGCGGCCGCCGGCCGGATCGTCGCGGAGACGCTGGCGCTGATGGGCCGCACGGTCCGGGCCGGCATCTCGACCAAGGAGCTCGATCGCCGCGCCGAGGAGTTCATCCGCAGCCATCCGGGCGCGTTGCCCTCGTTCAAGGGGCTGTACGACTTTCCCGCCACCCTCTGTACCTCGATCAACCACGAAGTGGTGCACGGCATCCCGTCGGCCAAGCGCGTGCTGAAGGACGGCGACCTGATCAGCGTGGACGTGGGGGTGCAGCTCGAAGGCCTGCACGCGGACTCGGCGGCGACCTTCCCCGTGGGCGACGTCACGCCGGAGGCGCGGCACCTGCTCCAGGTGACCCAGGACGCCCTCGCTGCCGGGATCGCGCAGGCGAAGGCCGGAAACCACGTGGGCGACATCGGGCACGCGGTGCAGGCAGTGGCCGAGGCGGCGGGCTATTCGGTGGTGCGGGAAATGGTGGGGCACGGGATCGGCGCGGCGTTCCATGAGGAGCCGCAGGTGCCGAACTTCGGGAAACCGAAACGGGGCGCGCGGCTCGTGGCCGGCATGACGATCGCCATCGAGCCGATGGTGAACGTCGGCGGGTCGGAGATCCGGACGCTGGCGGACAAGTGGACGGTCGTGACGGCCGACAGCACGCTCTCGGCGCATTTCGAGCATACCGTCGCCATCGGGGAGAATGGAGAACCGCCGAGGATTCTCACCCAGTAGCCAGTCGTTCCGCTGCTTCGAGCAATGCCTTTCCCGCCGCTGGATCCGACAACGACGCCACGTTGACCTTCACGTTCTCCACCGCGCCCGCCAGGGCGGCCCGGGCCAGTCCCTCCGCCACCTTGGCATCCGATCGGGCGTTCTTGTTGCCGATCGTCCCGATCTCCCGCGCCAGGGCCGCCACGCGCGCGGCCCGGCGGGCCGTTTCCAGGGGCGTCTGTGCCGCACCGAGCAACGCGGCGTCGATCGCCCTGGGGCGGCCGGGATCGTCCTTGGCGATCTTGTAGGCCGCGCTCACCACGCCATAGGCGGTGGCATCCTCGTCCACCAGGCGCCGCAGGTCCCCGCGCAGGGTCTCCGCTTCCGTCAGGATGGCCTGCGCGCGAGCCTCGACCGCGGCATACGCCTTCCGGCCGATCGTGAGCCGGGCTACCATGGCGACGAGCGCCCCGGCGAGCGAACCGGTGAGGGCCGCGGCGCTGCCACCGCCCGGGGCCGGTGCGGCGCCGGCCAGCTCGTCGATCCACCCGTCGAGGGTCGGGCCCTCGACCGAGCGGATCTTCGCTTCGAGCAGGTGATCGGCCGCGTCGGACAGCTTGAGGCGCTCGGCGCCGGCGCCGAGGATCGCCCGCTCGGGGATCAGTCCCACCACCTCGCTCTTGAGAATCACCACGTTCTTCTCGCCGGCGAGCCGTTGCACGGCCATGAATGCCGTGGCGGGTGACGTGACGTCGATGTCGAGGAGATTCATCGAGACCTGGGCGCGGCCGTCCACCTCGAAGCCATCCGCCTGCACCGCGGGCAACCCGCCGCCGGACGTCCGAATCTGCTTTGCGATCTGCTTGGCGAGGGCGACGTCCGCGGTGTCGAGATAGATGTTGTAGGCCACGAGAAACGGCCGCGCACCGACGGCGGTCGCTCCCGCCGTGGGGTGAATCGCACGGGGGCCGAAGTCCGGGTCGGCGGCCGGGTCCGTGCCGATCCGGTCCCGCAGTCCTTCGAATTCCCCTTTGCGGATGTCGGGCAGACGCTCGCGCTCCGGACGCGCCGCGGCGCGCGCGTACAGGAACACCGGAACAGCGAGATCGCGCCCCACCCGCTCCCCCAGCGTCCGGGCCAGCGCCACGCAGTCGTCCATCGTGACATCGCGCACCGGCACGAAGGGGACGACGTCGGTGGCGCCCATGCGCGGATGCTCGCCCGAGTGCTTCGTGAGGTCGATCCGGTCACAGGCGACGGCGACGGCGCGAAACGCGGCGGTGACGGCGGCATCGGGCGGGGCGACGAACGTGAAGACCGAGCGGTTGTGGGAGGCGTCGGCCTGGACGTCGAGGAGGCGGACGCCGGGGACGCCGGTGAGGGCGGCGCGGAGCGCGTCTAGCGTTGCCTGATTGCGGCCCTCCGAGAAATTGGGAACGCACTCGACCAGCGGCGACGGCATCGCTCTCCTCGACAATAAGAAAAGGGCCAGAGCTGTAGAGCCCCGGCCCCGGCAACCTGTCACGTGGTTCAAACCTACTTCCTTTCCGGGCAGGTTGTCAACGTATGGATAGCCGAGCCGTGCCGGCGGAGAGACTCGAACTCTCACGAGCGTTGCCGCTCAGCAACGTGACAGGTTGCCGCGTCTACCGAATTCCGCCACACCGGCACGTGGAAGCGGTTGGCCCTCGGTCGACAACCCGGATGCTCGCAGCTACCCGGAGGCCAATCTGTCCGTCGTGCATGGTGTCGTGGTATCGGAAAAACGCGACCCGTGCGATTCCTACGCCCGTCTGCGATCTACGCTGCTCCCAGGAGGTCAATCAACCAGCGATGCAGGGTCGGATTGCCGGCGACGATCGAGCCGTGGCCCAGGACGTTTTCACTGCCCTCGAGCGTGGTCACCACGCCGCCCGCTTCGCGGATCAGCATGACGCCGGCCGCGACATCCCAGGGAGCGAGATGCAGCTCCCAGAAGGCGTCGAACCGTCCCGCTGCGACGTCGGCGAGATCCAGCGCCGCCGCCCCGGCACGTCTGATCCCGCTCGTGGCGTGCATCACCTCGGCGAACTGACGCAAGTACTGCTCCATTCCATCGAGGTGCTTGAAAGGGAATCCGGTGCCCACGAGCGCTCGGCTCGGCTCGGCCAGCTCCGACACGGCGAGCTTCGTCCCTCCGCACCACGCTCCCTGACCCCGCGCCGCCCGGTAGGCCACGTCCCGCGCCACGTCATGCACCACACCCAGGCTCAGCACGCCGTCCACCAGGGCACCGATGGACACCGCGTACTGGGGGTAGCCGTGCAGGTAGTTGGTGGTGCCGTCGAGCGGGTCCACGATCCACACCACCTCGCCGCGATACTCGGCGGCCGGGGACAGCTCCTCGCCGACGACGACCGTTCCCGGGACGAGCCCGGTGAGGGTCTCGGCGATCAGCTCTTCGGCTTCGCGATCCACCTGCGTCACAAAGTCGTGCCTGGACTTTTCGGTCCAGGCGCCGGCCTCGGGCGCGCGCGCCCCGCGAACGAAGTTCGCCGCCCGCTCCGCGGCACGCTCGGCGACGTCGACTAAGTCCTTGAGCGCCCGCACCTTGCGGCTCTTCCCCCCACGGTCTTAGGTTGTGACCCCATATGGCTTCAACCCCCCGAGTCTTCAGCGGCATTCAGCCATCCGGCGAGCTGCATATCGGCAACTACCTCGGGGCGGTCAAGAACTGGGTGCGGCTGCAGGATGGGCACGAGTGCATCTTCTCGATCGTCGACCTGCACGCGATCACCCAACCCTACGATCCCACCGAGCTGGCGCAGCGCACACTCGACATGGCGGTGGGCCTGCTCGCCGCGGGCATCGATCCGGCTCGATCGATTCTGTTCGTGCAATCGCACGTCGCCGAGCATTCCGAGCTGAGCTGGCTCCTCACCACGGTGACCCCGCTGGGCGAGCTCGAGCGCCAGACGGCGTTCAAGGAGAAGGCGCAGCGCCAGGAGAGCGTGCCGGCCGGTCTGCTCAACTACCCCGTGCTCCAGGCCGCCGACGTGCTGCTGTACCTGGCGACGCTGGTCCCCGTTGGGGAAGACCAGGTGCAGCACCTGGAGCTGATGCGCGAGATCGCGCGCCGCTGGAACCACCGCTACGGTGCCGGTTTCTTTCCCGAGCCGCAACCGCAGCTCACCACCGCGAAGCGGGTGCTGGGGCTCGACGGCCAGGCGAAAATGTCCAAGAGCCTCGGGAACACGATCGGGCTGCTCGAATCGCCCGAGGCGATCTGGGAGAAGCTCCGGCCCGCCGCGACCGATCCGGCGCGCAAGACGCGCAAGGACCCGGGCAACCCCGACATCTGCAACATCTTCACGATCCACCAGGGCTTTTCGCCGCCCGCGGTCCAAGCCGACGTCGCGGTGAAGTGCCGCACCGCGGCGTGGGGTTGCCTCGACTGCAAGCGTGTGCTGGCGGACCATATGATAGCCGAGCTCACTCCCATCCGCGAGCGCGCGGCCGATCTCGTGGCGAAACCGGCGAGCGTGCGCGCCGCGTTGCGGGCCGGCGCCGAGCGGGCGCGCGCGATCGCGCGAACGACGATGGCCGAGGTGCGTCGGCGCATGGGATTCCTCGGCGCCGCGGGGGACTGATGCAGGACCTCGTCGCACGGCTCACGGAGGTCTTCCATCTGGAGCTGCTGCTCCAGCTCGGTCTCGCGGTACTGCTCGGCGGGGCGATCGGCATGGAGCGGGAGTTGTCCGGCAAGCCGGCGGGACTGCGGACCAACATTCTGATCTGCGTCGGCGCCATGCTGTTCACCACCATGTCGGTCCACCTCGCGTCCATCGTGCCGGGGCGCGGTGATCCGACGCGCGTGGCCGCGCAGATCGCGACGGGGGTGGGGTTCATCGGGGCGGGAACGATCCTGCACGCCCGCGGGGCGGTCACGGGACTCACGAGCGCGGCGACGATCTGGGTCGTGTCGGCGATCGGCATGGCCATCGGGGGCGGCGCCTATGTCGAGGCGCTCGGCACCACCCTCCTCGTGATGCTGGTGCTGTACGGCCTCGGGTACCTCGAGCGGTTCGCCAGCCGGCACACGACCCAGACACATCTCATCATCCACGCCAAACCGGAGCCACAGGCCCTGGAGGAGCTCGAGACCCTCGTGCGGCGTTCCGGGGTCGAGATCACCGGCGCCCAGTCGCGCCGCGAGAACGTGGATCTCGTGGTCGAGCTCGAGCTGCGCGGCCCGCGCCGCCTGCACGCGCAGGCGATGCTCTCGGTGTTGCATCACCCCCTGGTGCGCACGGTGTCGTCCGGGGAGTGACCCACCGCCTCGTCCTCGACCTGCGGGCGACGCGGCCCGTGTGGCGCGTCACTCCGGACGTCGTGACCCAGGTGCGCGGGGCGCTTCCCGCCGGATGGGATCTGGCCGAAGTCGAGGCCGCGGCGACCTCCGACGGCGACGGCGGATCCGGTTCACCCGAAGCCGTCGCGGCGGCGCGTGGGGCCGAGATCTACCTCGGCTTCGGGGTCCCCACGGGTGTCGTCACCGCCGGCGCGGGGACGCTGCGCTGGGTGCACAGCTGCACAGCGGGCGTGGGGGCGAGCCTCGCCGCGCTGCGCGGCAGCGGGATCCACTTCACGAACTCCGCCGGGGTGCACGCCGAGCCGATCGCCGACTGGGTGCTGGCCTCGATCGCCTACTTCGCGAGAGGATTCGATCACATTGTCCGCGCCCAGGCGGAGCGGCGCTGGATCCAGGGCGCGTTCGGCGACCGCACGATTCGCGTGCGGGAGCTCGCCAGCCTCTGCGTGGGGATCGTCGGTCTGGGGGGCATCGGCAGCGCCGTGGCACGGCGGGCGCTGGCTCTGGGGATGCGCGTCGCGGGGATCCGGCGCCGGCCCGAGCGGGGCGGACCAGCGGGCGTGGCCTGGGTGGGAGGCGGTGCGGATCTGATGCGCCTCGCCGCCGAAAGCGACGTGCTGGTGATCGCCGCGCCGCGCACGGCCGAGACCGACCGCGCGGTAGGACGCGACGTGCTGGGGCGGCTTCCCCCCGGGGCCGTGGTCGTCAACGTGTCGCGGGGGGCGCTCCTGGACGTCGAGGCACTGGTCGAGCGCCTCGACCGCGGCGCCCTGCGAGGCGCCGCGCTCGACGTGTTCGCCACCGAGCCGCTCGCGCCGGATGACCCGCTGTGGGCGGATCCGCGCGTGTTGGTGAGCCCCCACGTCAGCCCGGTCACCGACCGGTTCTGGGAGCGCGAGACGGCCCTCATGTTGGACAATATCCGGCGCTATCTTGCGGGGGCGCCGCTCGCCAACCTCGTCGACCTGGACGCCGGATACTGAATGGAAAAGATCATCAAAGCCGCCGTAGACCGCGGCGCGTCGGATCTGCATATCAAGGCGGGAGACGTGTTCCGGGCGCGCATCAACGGGCGTCTGGTCCCGCTCACCAAGCAGCGCCTCACCCCCGAGCAGACCAAGGTCATCGCGCAGAAGCTGATCCCCACCGAGGAAGACCGCGCGCGCATCGACAAGATCCGGGACTACGATTGCTCCTGGGGCATGCCGGGCATCGGCCGCTTCCGGGTCAACATCCTGCGCCAGCGCTCGTCCTTCATGATCGTGATGCGGGTGATTCCGTTCGACGTGCCCACGTTCGAGACGCTCAAGCTCCCCGCTGTGTTGGCACAGGTGGCCTCGGCGGAGCGGGGGATGATCATCGTCACGGGCGTGACGGGGTCCGGCAAGACGTCCACCATGGCCGCGATGGTGCATCACATCAACCAGACGTATCACAAACACATTCTGACGCTCGAGAACCCGATTGAATTCCTGCATCGCGACATCAACTGCTCCGTGACGCAGCGCGAGATCGGGACCGACACCGACGATTTCCGCATGGGACTGCGCGCCGCGCTGCGCCAGGACCCGGACGTCGTGTTGATCGGCGAGATGCGGGACTCCGAGACCATCGACACGGCCATGAAGGCCGCGGAAACCGGGCATCTCCTCATCTCCACGTTGCACACGCCCGACGCCGTCAGCACCGTGAACCGGATGATCTCGATGTTCCCGGCGGAGGAGCAGGGGATCGCCCGGCTGCGCCTGGCCGAATCGCTGCAAGCGGTGGTGTCGCAGCGCCTGCTGCCGCGGGCCGACGGCGCCGGCCGCGCCGCGGCTATCGAGGTGCTGCTCGGAACAGGGACGGCGCGGGACATGGTCCGCGACCCGATGCGCACGCCGGAGCTGACCGATTACATCCGCGAATCGCGCGAGCAATACGGCATGCAGACGTTCGACCAGCATCTCATGGATCTGGTGGGCGAGGGCGTCGTCACCTACGAAACCGCGCTGGCGTCCTCGTCCAACCCCGCGGACTTCGAGCTGCAGATGCGGACACTGCGCCGGCGCACCATGTCGCAGGCCGCGCCCGTGCTCGAGCCCGAAGGAACGACGACCCCCGAGGCGGAAGCGGCTCCGGACCGCCCGGCGGGGTTCACCACCGACGACCTCTCCGACATGATGCCCTGATTGTGACTTCCACCGCTGCGCGCCGTATCGCCGGCATCCTCGCCCCGGTCACTACACCCTTCGACCCTACCACCGGCGAGCTCGCCCTCGACCGGGCGACGGCCAACGCCCGGCGGCTCCTGGCCGACGGGCTCGATGGAATTGTCGCGGCCGGATCCACGGGCGAGGCCGCGCTGCTCGATGCCGAGGAGCAGCGCCGGCTGGTGGCCGCGTTGCGGGGCGTCGTGCCGCGCGACCGCTGGCTGCTCGCGGGGACGGGCGCCGAGTCCACCCGTCAGACGATCGCGCTGTGCCGGGCGGCGGCTGCCGAGGGGGCGGACGCGGCGCTGGTCCGGCCGCCGGGCTATTACAGCACCGGGCATTCCGCCAATAGCCTCGTGACCCACTACCGGGCGATCGCCGATGCGAGCCCAGTGCCCATTCTCATCTACAACATTCCCAAGTACACGCACACGGCCATCGCGCCCGATCTGCTGGGGCGGCTCGCCGCGCATGCGAACATCGCGGGGGTCAAGGATTCCTCGGGCGACCCCAAGAACCTGGTCGCCTACCGGCAGATGGTGCCGGCCTGGTCGGTGCTGGTGGGGTCGGGCTCTCTGCTCCTGACGGCGTACGAATCGGGGTGCGAGGGCGGCATCGTGGGCGTCTCGTGTTTCGCCGCCCGGCTCGCCGTGGACCTGCAGACGGCGTTCCGGGCGGGGGATCGCCCCCGGGCCGCCGAGCTGCAGGCCCGCCTGATGACGCTCGACAAGGAGATCGTGGGGCGGCTCGGTCCGGCGGGCATCAAGGCGGCGATGGATGCGGCCGGGTTGTACGGCGGACCGGTGCGCGAGCCGCTGGCCCCGCTGGCCGCGGCGGACCGGGAGCGCGTCGGGCAGCTCCTCGCGGCGTGACGGCGTCTCGCGCCCTGTTGGGCGAGCTCGCCCGAGCGCGTCTCGTCGGCTCATCCACGCACACCCAGATCCGCGCGGTGCTGCGCCGCGAGCTCGAAGCGCGCGGGTTCGTCGTGCTCGAGCAGCGCTTCGCGGCCGCCGCACGGTTTCCGTTGCGAGGACCTCGCTCCGCTGAAGGCATCAACCTGATCGCCGTGCGCCCCCGTACGCGGGTCGCGACCTGGCTCGCCGCCCACTACGACTCCAAGGGGCAGCCGCTCTCGATGGCGGCTCGGCTGCTGTGGGTCGCCGCCGCCGGGCTGGCGCTCGCCGCCGCGCTCGGGGCCACCGTGTTGGGCGGACCCGCGCTGCCGTGGTGGATCGCGGCCGCCGCGCTGGCGGGCGGCTTTCTCGCGCTCAACGTGGCGACCGAGCACTCTCCCGGAGCGGTGGATAACGCGACCGGTGTCCTGACGGTACTCGCCGCCCTCGACGCCGTGCCGGCGGACGCGGGCGTGGGCGCCTTGTTGCTCGACGCCGAGGAGCTGGGGCTCGTCGGAGCGCGGGCCCTGGTGCGGGAGCGGGCGAATCTGCTGCGCGGGACGGTCGTGATCAATTTCGACGGCATCGACGACCGGGGCGGTGCCATCGCGTACGTGCACCGACCGGGTGCGGTGGTCGGACGCGTGGCGGCGGCACTTCGCAGCCGGGAGTGGCGCCGGTTGCCGATCGTCGTGGACGGCCTCGCGCTGGCCGCCGCGGCCACCGAGTGCGTGACGGTCATGAAGGGAAACTGGGCAACGACGCGGGTGATCCACACGCCGCAGGATACGCCCGACCGGCTGACGCTGGACGGCGTGCAGGACGTGGCACGCGCGGTAGCGCGGGTCCTGTCAGCCCTGTAGCTTCCGTCAGAGGATGCCTCGCCCCGCTCGCCGGGGCGTTTTTACTGAGGGGAGCCGCGCGTGTTCGGACCAAAGGTCCACTGTGTCGTCGTCGTGGGCGCGCAATGGGGGGACGAAGGGAAAGGGAAGCTCGTCGACGTACTCGCCGAGCGCGCCGACCTCGTCGTCCGCTACCAGGGCGGCGCCAACGCCGGGCATACGGTGCACATGAGCGCGGGCGAGTTCGTGCTGCACCAGATCCCTTCCGGGATCCTGCAAGGCGCGGTGTGCATCGTCGGCAACGGTGTCGTACTGGACCCCGAGACGTTCTTCACCGAGCTCGACGCGCTCGTCTCACGCGGCGTGAAAGTCGAGCACAAGCTGTTCGTCTCCGATCGCGCCCACCTCACGCTGCCGTATCACAAGCTGCTGGACCAGGCACGCGAGCGGCGCGAGCAGATCGGGACCACGGGGCGGGGGATCGGCCCCACCTACGAGGACAAGTACGGCCGGCGCGGCGTACGCGTGGGCGATCTCCGGAGCCTCTCCCGGGCGCAGGACCTGGTGGCTGCCCGCGTCGCGTCGGCCAATGAGATGCTGGGCCTCCTGGGGGGCACCGAGCGAGCCGATCCAGCAGCCCATCGCGCGCTGCTCGAGCGCTGGGCCCCGCGACTCCTGCCGCTGACGGTGGACGCCGGCCGGGTCGTGTACGAGGCCCTGCAGCGCGGTGATTCGGTGTTGCTGGAAGGCGCGCAGGGCGCGTTGCTCGACGTCGATCATGGGACCTACCCGTATGTCACCTCGTCCAACACCACGGCCGGCGGGGCCGCCGTGGGCGCCGGCATCGGGCCCACCGCGATCGACGCGGTATTGGGCGTGGTGAAGGCGTATACGACGCGGGTGGGCAATGGCCCCCTCCCCACTGAAGCCGAGCCCGAGCAGGCGGAGCGCATCCGCCAGCTGGGCGGCGAATTCGGGGCGGTGACCGGACGGCCCCGCCGCTGCGGCTGGTTCGATGCCGTCGTCGTGCGCTACGCCGTGCGGGTGAACGGCCTCACCGGGCTCGCGGTCACCAAGCTCGACGTGCTGGACACCTTCGCCGAGATCCCGGTCGCCACGGGCTACTGGCTGGACGGAGAGGTCGTGGACGGCATGCCGGCGGACATCGAGCGGATAAACCGGGTGCGCCCGATCTATGAGACGCTCCCCGGCTGGCAGAAGCCGACCAGCGCCGTGCGCCGCCTCGCCGATCTCCCCGCCGCCGCGCGCGCCTACGTCGACCGGCTGCAGGATCTTTCCCACGCGCCGATCCGCTACGTCAGCGTCGGCACCCATCGCGAGCAGATCATCGAGGTCGGATGAAGCGTTTCGCGGCTCGGCTGGCCATTGGGCTGCTCGTGCTGGCTGGTCTCGCCGCGCTCGCGTTCCGCATCTGGGTGGGCGCCGCCGCACCGCCGCTCCACGGCCGGGAAACCGTGCCGGGCCTGGGCGATTCGGTCACCGTTCTGTGGGACTCGCTCGCCGTGCCGCATATCATCGCCGGGAGCGACAGCGACGCGTTCGCCGCCCTGGGCTACCTCCACGCCCGCGACCGCCTGTGGGAGATGGATCTGCTGCGGCATGCAGCGGAGGGTCGGCTGGCCGAGCTGTTCGGCGCGCGGGCGCAGCGCGCCGACCGCGCCATCCGGGCGCGCGAAATGCCGCGCCTGGCGCGCGACCGGCTGGCCCGCGGCACGGAGAGCACCCTCCGGATCGCGGCCGCCTACAGCCGCGGCGTGAACGCCTGGATCGCCGCCGGTCATCGGCCCGCGGAGCTCCGCCTGCTCGGCCACGTTCCCGAGCCGTGGCAGCCGGTGCATTCCGTGGAAATCGGCCTGGTCGAGGCCTGGGACCTGCGCTCCGACAACGGCGAGATCGGGCACGCGCGCGCGATCGCCGCGCTCGGCGCGGAGCGGGCGGCGGATCTCTTCGTTCCCTATCCGGACTCGGCGCCGGTCATCGTCGAAGGAACGACGGGGCACGGAGCCGCGGCGTGGCGCTCCTCATCCGCCGAGGCGCGGGCCACGGCTTCGAACTCCTGGGCCATCGGACCATCGCACACCCGCTCGGGGAAGGCGATTCTCGAAAATGATCCCCATCTCACCCTCAGCGCGCCGTCGATCTGGTATCTCGTCGGGATCCACGCGCCGGGCTATGAGGTCGTGGGCGTCACCATTCCGGGACTGCCGCCGGTGGTGCTGGGTCACACCGCCCACCACGGCTGGGGATTCACCAACGGGATGATCGACGACGTGGACTACGTCCAGGAGCGCATCACCCCCGACACGGCGCGCTATCTCACGGCGGGCGCATGGGCGGACGTGGAGACCGTCACCGAGACCCTGCGCGTGAAGGGCGCCGACCCGGTCGTCTATCGCCGGCGCCGCACCGCCGATGGGCCGCTGGTGGAGCTGGGATGGCGTCCCGATTCCACCACGGCGTTCGCGCTGCGGTGGACGGCCCAGACTCCGTCCGACGAGTTGACGGCCCTGATCGCCATGGCGCGGGCCACCAGCCTGTCCGCATTCCAGGCCGCGCTCGAGACGTTCCGCGTGCCCGAGCAGAACGTGGTGTACGCAGACCGGGACGGGACGATCGCCTACTTCCTGGCGGGTCGCGTTCCGGTCCGCAAGTCGGGCGACGGATCGATACCCGAGCCCGGCTGGACCGGGGCGGGGGGCTGGACGCGGTACCTGTCGTCGGCCGAGCTGCCGCGGGAGGTGAACCCGCCCAGCGGCTTCGTGGTCACCGCCAACAACCGCATCGTGGGCGACGCGTTCCCCGTACCGATCCGGGCCGACTACGATC